>Ga0326728_10001591_pt1 | contig 79450 bp, 65 predicted proteins | sample MB3enrmetagenome_FD_207602 | JGI IMG/M metagenome (GOLD analysis project Ga0326728, IMG submission 207602) | Lab enriched peat soil microbial communities from McLean, Ithaca, NY, United States - MB31MN | ecosystem: Environmental > Terrestrial > Soil > Wetlands > Peat | place: USA: New York...
TATCCACCGCGCGATTCTAAAAGCGAGCCTTGGTCGAATGAGCAAAAAACAACAGCAACAGCAACACCAAAACCTTCTACGAAGGGAAAGTCAAAACCTGAGGCGACCTGGCTTGCACGCAGCCGTCCCGCCACTCGATGGCTGAAAGTGTCTCTTGACAACGCCGACACGGTTATAGAGGGTGCCCCATTCATTCGCGCTTTTTGCGAATGAGTGGGCGCGGTCAGCATCATATTGTAAAAAGATCACAGCCACCAGGGCGTGTGGCCCTGGTGTTCAGTCTCGCTGGCATCACCCAGACAGTGGGCGCTGCGATTATGGTGTAGCGAGAGGTTTGTAAATAAGGCCAATGACTATACCGACGACAATCCACTGGACGAAGTAAGCAGCCGCCTGTCCCAGAGCGAGTTTCAGCCCGATGTTCAAATTCACGTAGTTGTGCAGCACAAATGCACAAACCACGAAAATGCCAACGAGAACGCCGAAGCGCGCACCTTCCATAACGCCCGATCCGCCCTGATGTATCATTGCGAAAATTATCGCGACAACCAGGATCGCCAGGAAAGTTGCGGCCATTCCAATTGGCATAACACGCATCATTTTTTCCTTAGGTCGGAATACGTCCGGATACTTGTGGCTTTCATCGATAAGAGCCGGCACCAGACAAAGCACCAGGAAACCAAAGGCAAAATACGCCGCCGTGCCACCAAGCGCCGCCAGCCCGAGACTTGAATAGTTCATTTTTAGTCAATCCAGAATTCCGTTTCGACCTCGAAAACTGCCCGGTGCCCCAGGTTCGCGTTCGTTTTTTGAACGCGAACCTGGGCGTCGTTGTAGCCTCTCCGCGCTTTCAGCGAACCAGGCTGGTGGTCAGGCGTTTGGGGCCGGCCTCCAGGATGTGCTCGGGGCACTCGGTCATCATCAGCTTGAAGTTTTCGATGAAGCGGGCCGCGAGCGCGTCATATTTGTTGAAATACTCCTCCCGGCTGGGCCAGGTATTGACTGGATCGAGGATGTCCGACGGCACTCCCTCGCACTGCATCGGCACCTCGAAGCCAAACACCGGGTCCTTCCTGTACTCCACGCGAAGCAATGAACCGCTGAGCGCCGCGTTGAGCAAGGCTCGGGTGTGATGGATGCTGATGCGCTTGCCCACACCGAACGGCCCGCCGGTCCAGCCGGTGTTGACCAGCCAAACGTTGGCGCCGTGTTTTTGGGTTTTCTTTTTCAGTAATTCCGCGTACGCCAGCGGATGGTGCACCATAAACGGGCCGCCGAAGCAGGTGCTGAAAGTGATCTCAGGCTCTACGCCCAAGCCGACCTCCGTCCCGGCAATCTTGCTGGTATAGCCGGAAATGAAGTGGTAGATGGCCTGGTCAGGGTTGAGCTTCGAGATGGGCGGCATGACTCCGGAAGCATCGCAAGTAAGAAAAACGACGTTCTTGGGATGTCCCGCGCGTTTCTCGGGCAGGAAGTTGTCGATGTAAGAAAGCGGATAAGCGGCGCGCGTATTTTCGGTTACCGTGTAGTCGTTCAAATCCAGCCGGCGCGAGACCGGGTCGAAGGTGACGTTTTCGAGCACCGTCCCGAACCGCCGCGTGCACGCGTAAATCTGCGGCTCTGCGTCCTGAGAAAGGCGGATCACCTTGGCATAGCAGCCATCCTCGAAGTTGAACACGCCGTTGTCGCTCCAGCCGTGCTCGTCGTCGCCGATCAGTTGCCGCTTGGGGTCAGCCGAGAGCGTGGTCTTGCCGGTTCCCGACAACCCAAAGAAAATCGCCACGTCGCCCTCGGCGCCGACGTTAGCCGAGCAGTGCATCGACAACACGCCTTGCAGGGGCAATAGAAAATTAAGGACGGTAAAAATCGTCTTCTTGATCTCGCCGGCATAGCTGGTGCCACCGATGATCGCGAGCCGCTCCCGAAAACTGAGGACGATGAATGTCTCGGAACGCGTGCCGTCCACCATTGGAGAAGCCTTGAACGAAGGCACTGCGATCACCGTGAATTCGGGGATGTGGTGCTGCAGGTCGTCCTGGCTGCGAATCTTCAGGAACATGGTGCGCGCGAACAGGCTGTGCCACGCCTTCTGCGTGATAATGCGGACCGGAAGGCTGTGTTCCGGATCGGATCCCGCGAAGCAGTCCTGCACGAAAACGTCACGCCCCTGCAGGTAGCCCTGCAATCGCGTAAGCAACGCGCTGAAGCTCTCGCTGGTAAAGGGCCGGTTGTACTGGCCCCACCAAATCTTGTCCTGGTTGCTCTCTTCGCGGACGACGAACTTGTCGGCCGCCGCTCGCGCTGTGTGCTTGCCGGTCGAGACCACCAGCGGCCCAAGGTGCGAGACGGCTCCCTCCGAGCGGAAAATGCTTTCTTCGTAAAGGGCCGGGGTGGGCAGGTTCCAGTAGATCCTGCGCAGATTCACCAGGCCGTGATTTTGCAGGCCGTAGCTGCCGGCCAGCTTATCGGCCTCGTTGACAGCAGGAGATTGGACGTCGAGATAGATGTTCATGCCCACTCCCTCACAAGCTTGCGGTCGCCCAGGTAAAGCTCGTTGGCCGAATTCGGGTCCAGAGCCCACTTGATGCGATCCATGCCTTCGGTGATGTCGCGGATGGTGCCGCAGTAACTGAGGCGCAGATGACCTTCAAACCCGAACTCCTTGCCGGGTACCGTAACTACGCGAACTTTTTCCAGCAGGAAATCGGAAAGCTTTTGCGAATCTTTCATGTAAGCGCTGAAGTCAGGGAAACAGTAAAAGGTGCCGTCGGGCGCGTGTACCTGCACACCGTCAAACGCCTTCAGGCGGTCCACGAGCACGTTGCGGTTATTCTGCAAGGTGACGCGGAGGCTCTCGATGGACGACTGCACTCCGTTAAGAGCGCCCACGGCCGCCCACTGCGACGGCGAAGAAGACCCAGAGGTTTGCTGTGACTGGATGGTCGCCATGGCTTCGATCAGGGGCTTGTTGGCAATCGCCCAGCCGATGCGGAAACCGGTCATGGCATACATCTTTGACACGCCGTTAATGACCACCAGTTTGGATTGTTCGAGCGGCGCTTTCATGAATTCGTAGCAGATCGGCGCGCTTTTGCCGTCGAACACCAGCCGGTTGTAGATATCGTCCATGATCAGGTAGATGCTCTTCTTCTCGCAGAACTCCACCATCTCCTGCACGAAATCCTTCGAGTACATCACTCCAGAGGGATTGTTGGGGCTGTTCAGAATGATGGCCTTGGTGTACGAACTGACCACATCTGCGATCTCCTGGACGCTGGGGAAAAACGTTCCGTCCTCCGGAGTCACCGCTACTGGAACGCCGCCCGCAAGTTTCACCATCTCGGGATAGCTCACCCAGTAGGGCGCAGGAAAAATCACTTCTTCCTTGGGGTCGAGGATGGCAAGCAGTAACACCATCAGCGCCTGCTTGGCGCCTCCGGAAACGATCACGTTGCGCGCGGTGACGGTTTTCTTGTAGTGCTCCTCGGTATAGTGGATGATGGCTTTTTTCAGCGCCGGAATTCCATCGGGAGCGGTGTAGCGAATTTCTCCCGTGTTCAGCAATGAGGTGCAACTGATCACTGCATCCAGGGGAGCTTTGCTCTTCGGTTCGCCGCCTCCCAAATGTATGACCGGCTCTCCTTTATCGCGGAGCAGAGCGGCCTTCTCGTTCAGCTTGAGAGTGGCCGACTCCCGGATGGACCGGGCAAGCTGACTCAGACTCATAAGTTTTTACCTTCCCTTTTTGTACATGTCAGAATCATTACAGTATTCATGATCTTCGTTCTTTGGCCTTAGTTCCTGGCCTCAAAAAGGTGACCTTCCTTGCGCTTGCAGGACTCACCCACGCTTCCTCTTCCTCGGCGCGGGTGGCGGTTGCAGTTTGATGGCTGGCTCGAGCTTTTCCTTCAGTCGTTGTTCCACCAACGGCGGCACCAGGTCGGCCACGGAACCGCCGAGCTGCGCGACCTCCCGCACCAGGCGGGAACTGAGATAGGAATACTGCTCAGCAGGCATCAGAAACACAGTTTCCAGGCCGGGCTGGAGCTTGCGGTTCATCAAGGCCATCTGCAGTTCATATTCGTAGTCGCTGATGGCGCGAATCCCGCGCAACACGGCACCGGCTCCGACCTTCAAGGCGTAATCGACGGTCAGGCCGTCAAACGAATCCACGCTGACGTTTTCCAGGCCTGCGGTCATGGCCTCCAGCATGTTTTTTCGCTCGGTAAGGCCGAACAGAGGCGCCTTTTCCGGATTGCGCAGAACCGCCACGATCAGCTCATCAAAGATCTTGCTGCCGCGTTCGATCAGATCCCAATGTCCGTTGGTGGGTGGGTCAAAAGTTCCGGGGTAGATGGCAATCACTTTCTTCAAGCAGCCTCGCAGAAATTCCGCGCAAAAAAGGGTAACAAGGGATTCTATGCGCTGGAGTGAGGGAATGGCAATCGCTGTTTGGTGGTGTGGAGGCTAGAGTAGAGACCGTTCCGTGAAGGTGTGTATCTCTTCGCAGGCTACAAAGTGTGCATGTAGGCCAGCAGGTCGTCGATCTGCTGCTGGTTCATCACCTGGCTGTAAGCCGGCATCTTGTTGCGGCCCAAGCGGATGATGTCGGTTACGCGCTCGTCATTGGCGGGCATTCCGCTCAGCGGCATGTATTGATGCTTGAACAACGCTTTCATGGGCGGGCCCTGCCGTCCGCGCGAGGAATAGGGAGCGTGGCAGCGGTCGCAATAGTTGTCGTACAAGCGGCGTCCGGCGGCCTGCTGCGGGTTCAGTCCAAGCTCGGCGTCGCTGCGACGGCGCTCGTCGCAGCCCGCGAGCAAGATCAGCGTGGCGATGAAAACGAAAATTGGCAGAAAATGGCGGCTAACGTTGGTCATGCGGTGGAACGGATTCTTCAAGGAATTTCCCGGCCTCGCGTCGAAGTACAATGATAATCCATGGCGAGATCGGTTGCTGTGAAGCGAGTCTATGAACCGCCGTTGCGAAAGGACGGAACTCGCGTTTTGGTGGACCGCTTGTGGCCGCGCGGCCTGACCAAAGAGCGCGCTTCCCTCCATGCCTGGCTGCGGGATTTGGCGCCCTCTGACGAGCTGCGGCAGTGGTATCACCAACGGCCTGAGGCGTGGGCCCAGTTCCGCAAGCGCTACTTGAAGGAACTGGCTCGCCCTGAAGCCAGCGAGCCACTGGAGGAGCTTTACCGCCTAGCCGGCGGATCCCGCCAACTGACTCTGTTATTCGCTTCGAAGAATGAAGTGCGGAATAACGCCGTGGTTCTGCGCGATCTTCTTGAGGGCATGCGTAAACCACCGACCGGTACCGGGCCGGATCGGGCGAGCGCCACGCGTGACCGTCAGGTCAAGAGCATGCCGCGAAGGTGAAGCGGGATTTTTCGAGTGATGACGGCTGAACTCGCCAGCCTTGGCAAAGTGCGCGGAAGGCGCGCCACCCGCCCTAAAACCTAAAAATTCTGGCGCTTACACGAGATTCGTGTTACACTGTTTTCGTGTCGACAAGAGTCCGCTTGCGCAATGTAACCGTGACCCTCGAGCCGGACGTCGCCCAGTGGGCGCGCATCGAGGCGGCGCGGCAAGATACCAGCGTCTCGCGTTTGCTGGGAGCGCTGTTGAAGGAGCGCATGTCAGCGCAGAGCGGTTCTCCGGCGGATGCGGCGGAGCGGCTGGCCAGTTTCGGTAAACGCCACAGGCTGTCTTTAGGCGGGATCAAGGTCAAAGACTTAATCAATGAAGGGCGCCGGTGAGCAAGTTTGTCCTGGATGCGTCGGTGGTGCTGGCCTGGTGTTTCCCGGACGAAAATGCCGATCTCGCGCAATACGTGGCGGACATGTTTCGGCGGGGAAACACGGCGCTCGCCCCAGCATTCTGGCCGCACGAAGTATTAAACGCCCTGCTTGTCGGAGAAAAACGCAAGCGAATTTCCAAAGAACTGGTGCAGCGGTTTCTTGATGACCTTGCAGCGCTCCCCGTCGAGCTGAAGCAGTTTCCCGCAGGAATGGTTTTTGACAGGATCCAGTCGCTTGCTCGCAAGTATGGGTTGACTGCACATGATGCCGCTTATCTTGATTTGGCCCTCGAGAGCGGAGTGCCCGTCGCCAGCATGGATGAAGATCTGGTTCGTGCATGTAGGAGGGCGGGCGCAGAGTTGCTGCGGCCGTGAAGCATGATTCAAGGACTTGGAAAGCTTGGCCTACCGCATCAGGACTGCTACCCATTCGCCAGCGGCCAACAGTTCGCGGTCGGCAGGGATGACGATGTAGCAGTTGGCGCGGGCTGTGGCAGCGATGTCGCCCGAGCCTTGCCAGGGAACAAGCTCAACCTCCGTCTGCTCAAACTCGCCGGAAAGCATGGCGGGAAGGAACCTTTTGAGGCCGGTCTTTGTCTTGACTTCAGTTTTCAACTTCGCATACAGGAAAACCAGCTTGCGCGGCGTCATGCCGCAGAGCGCATCGAGCACCGGGCGCACGAAAAGTTCAAAGGTCACCATGGTCGAAACCGGGTTTCCGGGAAGGCCGAAAAAGTAGGTGCGCTCGGGAATCGCGACACTTCTTCCGCCACCGTCCTTAGCGCCAGGTACGCGGCCAAACACGATCGGGCGACCGGGCTGAATCAGTGCGCCGGTGAAGAAGAATTCCGCGCCGACCTCCGCCAACGCCTGTTCCACCAGATCATGCCTGCCCATGGAAACGCCGCCGCTGAGCAACAACAAATCGGCTTCGAGGCCCTCGACTATGAGATCACGCAGGCGATTGGGTTCGTCGGGAGCGATCGGCAATAAGACCGGCTCGCCGCCCGCATCCTGCACTTGCGCGGCCAGCGAGTATGAGTTGGAGTTGCGAATCTGCGCGGGGCCCGGGGGAACATCCAGTTCGACAAGCTCATGGCCCGTCGCGAGCACTGCAACTCGAGGCTTGGCGTAAACCTGCAGGTGCGTTTTTCCTGCAGAAGCAGCCACGGCAATCGCTGCATGGTCCAGCCGGATACCCGCGGCAAGGAGCTGGCTTCCGCGCTGCGCCTCTGCACCGGCAGGCACTATGTTTTCGCCTGGGCTGACTCCCTTGCCGATTTCAACCATCCCGCTGGTCTCGGAAGTGTATTCCACCATCACAACCGCGTCCGCTCCAGGCGGCGCTGGCGCACCGGTCATGATGGCGGCGGCTTGTCCGGGCTGAAGGCACAATGAGGGACTCGACGCTGTACCTGCCTTGATTTCGCCAACTACATTGAGCCTGGCAGGAAGCCGCCCCAGGTCGGAAGCGCGGACGGCGTACCCATCACGGGTAGCCCGGGCGAAGGGAGGAAAATTGCGGTCGGCCACTACCGGCTCAGCCAAGACTCGCGTCGCAGCCTCCAGCAGTTCCACAAACTCCTTCCCCGAAGGATGCAGCCCGGCGGCATGTTGCTCTACGACATGGCGTGCCTGCTCAAAGGTGAGAATGGGAGCAGGAATTGGCGTGGAAGACATGCACAAGATGATACGAGGAAATATCCGGTTTTTCGACACGCTTTGCGCGTGAACGGGGCTGGGCGGTTGCGCTCCCAGTTGCCCATCCAGAGGGGCGGCCGCAAGAGCCGTCCCTCTAGTTGGTTATCAGCTACCTCTTGGTTGGCTTTTTTGATGGTTTGGTAGTGCCGTAACTGGTTTCCACCGTGCTCCCGATGTACTGCAGCATGCTCTTGGCAGCATCCGCGTAGGGACCGTTCGGTTGAAGCTCGAGATACTTGTTGAACGCTTCCGCCGTGCCGGGAGGGGCAACCACCTTGCCATCCTTATCGGTGGCCGATTTGCCGACCAGGCCAACTCCTTTTTGATAATATGCCTCGGCCTTGGTGGGATCGGCGGCGATGGTTTTGTCAAAGGCGGCGACCGCATCGTCAATTCTTCCGGCATTGGTCAGAGTGGCTCCAATGTTGAAATAAAACTGGGCCGCGTCCGCCGGATCCAACTCCGCAGCCTGGGTGTAATTCTTGACGGCATCGTCGGTCTTGCCGGTCTTACCCAGCGCATTCGCCAGATTGTTGTAGTACTGCGCCAGAACTTTGGTAGCGTCCGGTGTCTTCAGTTTGGGGTCGGTTTCCATGGCCTTTTGCTTGAGGTCGATCGCCTTGTTGTAATCGTCGGCCGCTTCGCCATAGCGCCTCTGCTTTTCCGCAGGGTCTGTCTGTTTCACGGCAGAAAACAGATAGACCTCGCCCAGTTTGCCCCAGATCAGGTCGCGTGTAGGGTCGGTCTGGGTAGCTTCCGCGAGCACGGCAATGGCCGCATCGTAGTTGCCGGCGTCGCTGGCCGCTTTGGCTGCAATCAGCTTTTCATTCAGCGTTTTGATGGTGGCGTTCTCTTTGGCAAGCTTGGCTTGCTGCTCTTGCATCTGCTTCTTTTGTTCAGGCGTGAGGCCCTCGCCTTGGGATACCGCCGCCCGCTCCTTCGCCATGTCGAAGTCCAGCATCTTCTCGTCAGCGCCCACGCTTACGGCGCTGAAGTGATAGATTTCCTGCCCATCTTTGCCGATCAGCCTGACGTTGTAATGGCCCATGGTGACGCCCAGCGAAAAATAGTCGCCCTTCTTGCTGGTCTTCATGGTGTACTTCTGGCCATTATCGGTGTTGCTCCACTCCACCGTGGCATCGGGGATGGGTTTGCCATCGACATCCTTGCAATTACCCCGCACGGTGCCCGCCACCTGGGCGAACACCGGAGACGCGCTTGCTATAAGACTGATTAAGACCAAAACCGCAATCCGCTGCTTCATCTTGCCTCCAATCGAAATGAATGGTGTTGCTCTTGATCGAGGATCTCAGCCGCTCACCAACGCTGTGCGGCCGCATCCGCAATCAACGGCAAACCATCAGGCTCAGGAATCGGCTCCGCTCTCACCGGAAACCGGGTCCGTCGCGCCAGCTTCACGAAATGCCCGCGCCCGCAGCACGCAGCTGTCGCAAACGCCGCAGGCTCGCTCCTCCTGGCTATAACATGACCACGTTAAATCGAACGGCGCACCCAGTTCAAGGCCAAGTCTCACAATCTCGGCCTTGCGCATCCCGATCAAGGGAGTAACGATTTCTATGTCCCCCAGCCCGGTGCCGGCCTTTACGACCTGGTTGAAGGCCTGGTAATAAACTGCCCGGCAATCGGGATAGCCGGAGCTGTCCTGCTCCACCGCGCCAATATAGACCTTTTTCGCGCCCAAAACCTCAGCCCAACTTACCGCTGCCGCCAGAAAATGCGCGTTGCGAAACGGGACATAAGTGACGGGGATCTCCCGGCCGATTTCCGCGGCGCGCGGAACCGCGATGTTGGGATCGGTCAGGGCAGAACCGCCAATGGCGCGCAAAGCGTCATTGCGGACGAGCAACTTTTGCTGGATTCTGAGCCGCTCACAGATTCCCAGAAATGCCTGGCGTTCGCGGGTCTCGGTCCGCTGGCCATAACTGACGTGCAGCGCGGCCGCACAGAAATCGCGGGCCGCCAGGGAGGCGCACACGCACGAATCCATTCCACCGCTGAGCAAAACTACGGCGCAAGACTTGGCGTTGGTGGCTACCACTTCACGCTCGGGTGTAAAACGCAGAAATAAGAAGTCACAATGCAGAGGTAAAGCGCGCGTCCTAGAATTTCAATTATGCATTCTGCCTTCTGGCTTCTGCAATGCTCAAACTCCCTTCATTGCCGGCTCCCAGATGAACTTATGAATCTGCAAGGAAAGCCGCGCTGGAACCCCGTCGGCGAGCATCCATTCCGCCAGTTCGCGGGGGTCAAGCAGACAGTGCGATGTGTCATTCGAGCCGGCAGCATCCTTGCTGAAAGCCGGAGAGAACAGGATTGCGTTAACCCGTTGTGCCAGCTTGTGCCGGCCGAGGAACTCCTTGGCAAACTCGTAGTCGGCCCGGTCGCTCAGGACGAACTTAACCTCATCAACGGAATCGAGCGCGTCGAGATTTTCCAGGTCGAAGCAATCTGCTTCGTCCGAGCCGGGGCACTTCACATCCACGATCTTGATGACTCCCCTGGGCACGCGATGTAGCGGCCGCTCGCCGCTGGTCTCCAGCAATACCGTATAGCCATCGTCCATCAGGCGCTGCATGAGAGGAACGACTTCTTTTTCTTGCAGCATCGGCTCACCACCCGTGATTTCGATCAGACCGCTGTTGCTGAGATGCTCGACCTGCCCAACCACTTCTTCGATCGTCATGCGGCAGCCGCCAGTAAAGGCGTATTCGCTGTCGCACCAGGAGCAGCGCAGATTGCACCCGGTAAGGCGCACAAACACGCACGGCAGGCCTGCGTAAGTGGATTCGCCCTGGATCGACTTGTAGATTTCGGTTATCTGCATAGAAACAGTTGCGCACTGATCGGGTGATCTGGCGATCGGGTCATCGGACGACCAAATGCCAGCACTCACGGTTTGACCATCCGATCAACCGATGACCAGATCACCCGATACTACTCGCTATACGTTGCCGTGGTCGTGTCGGTCTCGAACACGGTCACGTTCTTCACCGTCACTCGCCCGTTGGTCAGGTGCTCCAGCTTTGCATTGGCTTGATCGAAAAAGTACTTTGCCATGTTTTCAGCGGAGGGGTTCAGCACGGTGAATGGCTCGATATCATTGATCATCTGATGGTCCAGCCGCTCGATGACATGCTTCATGACTTCGCGCAGGTCCTTGAAATCGAGCAGCAGGCCCGCCTTGTCCAATTCCTTGCCCGCCAGAGTCACACGGATCTTATAGTTGTGGCCATGCGGATTCTCGCATTTCCCTTTGTAATTGCGCAGGTAGTGACCTGCGGCAAACGAATCTTCTACGGTGACTTCGAACATGGTCCCTTCGCCGAGTGTCCGCCAGACGGCCAGCACTCCTACCGCTTCATTCTACAGCGAGAAGGCGCATCCTCATCGGCTGGTTTTTCGCTATGCGAGGTTCAGGACCCACGAGAACCCGCTTGCATACACCCCTGGCCAAGAAGCCCTCACAAAAATTGCTTTCTGCCAGGGCGCTGAACAGCGGGCAGAAGTCTCGCCTGGAGCACGTAGCCAGGCAGTTATGTGCTAGTCTAGTCTGCCCGTAGAAGCCATGGACTTCCTGAGCCATTTTCGCAGGCTTACTCCGGCACAAGCCAATACGTTTGTCGCCTGCTTCCTGGGCTGGGCGCTGGACGCCTTTGATTTCTTCATCCTCATCTTTTGTGTCAGCGCTATTGCTACTCAGTTCCACACCAGAGTTTCGGCGATCACGGAAGCCATTTTCCTGACGCTGGCCATGCGACCAGTGGGAGCGTTTCTGTTCGGTCTGATGGCTGACCGTTTTGGCCGCCGTCCCACCCTGATGATCGATATCATCGCGTATTCAGTGTTTGAGCTGGCCTCAGCGTTTGCTCCCTCGTTGAAGGTCTTTCTGATCATGCGGGCCTGCTTCGGAGTTGCGATGGGCGGGGAGTGGGGGGTCGGCGCTGCGCTGGCGTTCGAAACCTTACCCAAGGAAGGGCGCGGCTTTTTCTCAGGATTGCTGCAGGAAGGCTACGTGGTCGGCTACCTGGTGGCCGCGTTGGTCTATGGCACTCTGTTTCCCATTGTTGGCTGGCGAGGCATGTTTGTGATCGGCGCGTTGCCAGCGTTCCTGGTAATTTACATCCGCACGAAGGTGGATGAGTCGCCTGCCTGGCTCCAGGGAAAAGTGGCCAGAGCTGAGGGGCACCTGGGAAGGAACATTGTCAAATACTGGCCACGCTTTCTCTTCGTGGTTGTCCTGATGTTCGCTTTCAACTCCTTCAGTCATGGAACGCAAGATCTCTATCCAACGTTTTTGGAAAAAAACCACCAACTGACACCGCATACCGTCGGCTTGATCGCCATCGTTTACAACATCGGGGCATTGCTGGGCGGAATTGTGTTTGGGACATTCTCGGAACGAATTGGCCGCCGCCGTGCCATCGTTCTCGCGGCTTTGTTGGCCATTCCTGTCATTCCGCTGTGGGCTTATTCCCACAGTGTCCCGCTGATTGCGCTCGGTGGCTTCCTGATGCAGTTCATGGTGCAAGGCGCCTGGGGAGTGGTTCCGGCGCACCTGAATGAGCTCTCGCCGCCCGCGGTAAGGGGAACATTCCCCGGGTTCGCATATCAGGTAGGCAACCTGCTGGCTTCGCGAAACGCGGTCATTCAGGCAAAGCTGGTCGAGCAGCACTACAGCGGCAGCTACGCTCCGGTGCTCGCCTGGACGGTCTTGATCGTTGCCACGCTCGTCGCCCTCGTCACCTGGAGCGGAAGCGAAAGGCGAGGGGCGGACCTGTCGGACACGGCCTAGTACCATCGCCGCGTGGTCCGCACTACTTGCTGGGTGCTGTCCAAGCGCCCGCTTCACTGTAGCGCCGCCGTCCGGTATGAAGTTAGGGCGTTGACTCTCGACATTTCCTTACTATATAGTAAGGAACATTAAGATTCGACGGGAGACTGCTTGGCTACAGCGACCATGACATCCAAAGGGCAAGTCACAATACCCCGACCGGTTCGTACCGCCTTGGGGCTGGATTCCGGGGATCGCATTGAATTTGTGGAAGTGGAAAAAGGGCAATTCGCGATCGTTGCTGCCACTCGCTCGGTGCAGGAACTGAAGGGACTGTTTCGAGGCAAACGAAGCAAGCCGGTATCGATTGAAGAGATGAACGCCGCCATCGCCAAGCGGGCATCGAGTTTCCGATGATTGGCTCGATATGATCGGCCTCGACACGAATGTTCTTGTCCGCTATCTTACCCACGACGATCTCGCCCAAACCGCCGCTGCGGTCAGGTTAATAGATTCACTTTCCTCGGATTCGCCCGGGTTTCTTTCGCTGATCGTCATGGTGGAACTGGTTTGGGTGCTGGAAGTTGCCTACCGTTTTAAGAAAAAGGAGATTGAGCAGGTCCTTGGCACCTTACTGCGAAGTAAGGAAGTGGTTATTGAACGAGCGGAGATCGTCTCGCAAGCATTGCGGAAGTTCAACGCCAGCCGGGCCGATTTTGCCGACTGCCTTATTGAGCGCTCAGCCCACGCCGCCGAATGTCAGTACGTCGTCACTTTTGACCGCAATGCCGCCGCGGGCGCACGCATGCGACTACTAGGAAGCTGAAACTCAACTCGCCCCGAAAAACTCCTCCACCTGCTTCAATTCCGTCGTCTTGCGATAATTCGGCAGGCTCTCCACAAAGACCCGGCCATATTGCTTCTTGAGAATTCGATTGTCCAGCAGGGCCAGCAGGCCGCGGTCATGGAGCGAGCGAATCAGGCGTCCAAAGCCCTGTTTCAGGGTGATCACCGCAGCCGGCACTTGATACTGAAAGAAAGCATTGCCGCCCTCCGCGTCGATGGCTTTCACTCGCGCTGCCACCACCGGATCAGTCGGAACGGCAAATGGCAGCCGGTCGATGATGACGCAGCTCAGTTGTTCGCCCTGTACATCAACCCCTTGCCAGAAAGAAGATGTCGCGAAAAGCACAGCATGCGGAGTCAGACGAAATTCTTCCAGCAAGGTGCTTTTTGGCGCGTCGCCCTGCAAGAGCATGGGATAATCCAGCACGCCGAGAAGCCGCTGGTAAACATCATTCATCTGCGCATAGCTGGTGAACAGAACAAAGGCGCGCCCGCGCGTGATCTCCAGAAGTTGCCGGATGCGGTCAGCGGCCTGGGCGGCAAACTGGGGCGTGCGCGGATCGGGCAGGTCAGGTGGGACATAGAATATCGCCTGGTTCTCATAGTCGAAATGCGAGGGCAGAACAATCTCGCGGGCGTATTCGACTCCGAGGCGGCGTTTCACGTATTCGAAGCCGCCTCCCACGGCCAGAGTGGCCGAGGTCAGAACGGCGCAATCCAGTTTGTCGAACAAGCAGCTCCTGAGAATCGGAGCTACGTCGATTGGAGTGGCCTGAAGAATCACATTGCTTCGTCCGGGGCCGGCCACCTCAGGGGCTAAAGCCCGTCCGTTAATCGACCGGCTGTCGGCACGGCTGAAGCCGTGCCCTTCCACGTCGCTGTCAGAGTCTGTAGCTCGCCGCGGACTTTTCTGCCGAGCCTGACCTCTGCGCCGTTCAATCCAAAAAACAGTGTTCTTATCCTCGGACTCCATCACGAAGCTGAGTTGGACCTGAATCTCCTGAATGCGCCGTACCAGCGCAAACACTTCTTCGGGTTTGGCCTTAAGGTTCTCGAGTTCAGAGGCGAGCCGTTGCAGGGAGTTCTGCAAAGAAATAAATTCGTCTCCGTTTTCTTCCAGGAATTCGCGGCGGTTTTCGAAGGCGAACCGCCCATCGCCCTGCGGCAGCAGAGCGAAGAAGAACATCGATCGCTCGCGCAAGCTCTTCACTGCACCTAACACCGAAGCGGAAAGAAGATGATTCCTTTGCAAGGACGCTTCCGTATCGCGGCACAATTCCTCGATGCGCAAATTGCTTACGGAAATGCCAAAATAGCTTCCGGCTACGTCTTCCAGTTCGTGAGCTTCGTCAAAAATGACCGCCCCAACTTCGGGCAGGATGCCGGCATCCGGAGCATATTCCGCCTGCTGTTTGATGGAGAGATCAGCGAAGAAAAGATGATGGTTCACGATGATGATGTCGCTTTCCATGGCGCGGCGATGCATCTCGGTGATAAAGCACTTGTCGAATGCGCTGCACTTCTGGCCGGTGCAAGTGTCAGAACGGGCGTCGAGGCGGTGCCAGAGCGCGTTCGCTTCCGGCAGCGACGCCAGTTCCGCGCGGTCGCCGGTCTGAGTGGTTTTCTCCCAAGCGGCAATCAGGTGGAATTGCTCGATCTCGTCCAGGCCGCTGAGCACCGGCTGATCGGCGAGGTCGTAGAGCTTCTTGCGGCAAAGATAATTGTTGCGGCCCTTCATGTAGCAGACATTGAGCGTGCGTTTTCCATCCGGGAACAACGCTTGCTCCAGGAAGGGAACGTCTTTGTAGAAGAGCTGCTCTTGCAGGTTCTTGGTCCCGGTAGAAATGATGACGCGTTTGCCGGAGCGAATGACGGGGACCAAATACGCCAAGGTCTTTCCTGTGCCCGTGCCGGCTTCGACGATCAAATGGCGCTTTTCCGCCAGAGCCTGCTCAACCGCTTGCGCCATTTGCATCTGTCCGCGCCGGAATTCATACGCCGGATGCGTGAGGGCGAGCACTCCTCCGGGCGAGAAGAACCGGTATAGTGAAACATCTTGCTTACCGGCAGGGTATTGCGGGGAAGCGGGCTGGGAGGTCGAGGCCACTGCGTCTTTATAATACCTACTTGCCGCATCCAGTTTTGGTTTGCCAGAGAGGCATCGTGGTTGAGGATTTCGTTCCACAGCAATCTTGACGAGAATCAGAACCAGTTCGATGAGCGCGCCGACCTCCGCCGGCACTCCCACGATTGCTATCGTGGGGCGTCCCAACGTCGGCAAATCGACGCTGTTCAACCGGCTGGTAGGATCGCGTCGCGCCATTGTCGGTGACGAACCGGGCATTACCCGGGACCGGCTCTATGGCAATGCCGAGTGGCGCGGACGGGCCTTGCGTGTCGTCGACACGGGCGGCATTATTCCTGAAGAAGCAGACTTGATTCCCGCGGAGATTTTTCGTCAGGCCAAAGTAGCGCTAGACGAAGCTGCAGCGGTTGTGATGGTGGTCGATGGGCGAAGCGAACTCGCGGCTCCGGACATGGAACTGGCCCGTTTGCTCATGCGCGGCGGCAAACCGGTGTTTCTTGCCGTCAACAAGATAGACAGCGACAAGCAGCTTGGCGTGCCGGCTGATTTCCATCGCTTGGGACTCCGCGAGATTTTCCCGGTCTCAGCGGAACACGGGCGTGGAGTGGATGAATTGCTGGATGCCGTGCTCGAAGTGATTCCGGCGGCCCAGGGTGAAACCAGCAAGGAAGCAGAGCAAGCCCCAGACGGCTCAGAGCAAACGCCGGATGCGGCGGAGCCGCGGGAAGTCAAAGTCGCCATCATTGGCCATCCGAATGTGGGAAAGTCCACCCTGCTGAACCAGCTTACGGGCACGGCGCGTGCGATTGTGTCGCCGACCCCTGGAACAACGCGCGATGCAGTGGATGAAATTGTCGAACGCGACGGTCACCGCTTGCGCTTTATCGATACCGCCGGAATTCGCCGCAAAGGCAAAACCCACCTCATGGCGGAAAAACTGTCGGTGGTGATGGCGCGCAAGCATTTGGAAGCCGCCGACATTGCACTGCTGGTGATCGACGCTACCGAAGGCGTCAGCGCGCTTGATGCCGCCATCGCGGGTTATGCCCACGAAAGCGGGCGCTCGGTCATTGTCGTCGTCAACAAGTGGGACCTGGTGACCAGCGGGGAAAAGCGGGCGGGCCGGGAGACGAAGGCTTTCCGCATGCAGGAAAGCAAACGCCCGGCGGACCGTGAATTGTATGAGCAACGGCTACGCTACGCGCTGAAGTTTCTCAGCTACGCTCCGGTGCTGTTCATCTCGGCGGCAACGGGCAAGGGAACAGAGAAGATATTTTCGACCCTCAAAGAAGTCGCCGCCGAACGCCGCAAGCGCATCTCAACTGGGGAGATGAACCGCTTTCTGAAACATGTGGACTTTGAGCGTGCCTCGGTGCCGGTGCGCCAGCGAGTGAAGATCTTGTACCTGACGCAGGCCTCCACATCGCCACCAACATTTGTCCTCTTCACCGACCGGAAGGTGAAGCTGCATTTTTCCTATCAGCGCTTTCTGGAGAACCAGATTCGCCGCGCCTTCGGCTTCGTCGGCACACCCATCTGGATCAAGAACCGGGCGCGAGATTAGGAGCCGGCCAGTGGATACTCCACGATTCGTAATCTTCTTCGGGCTGTTGATATTTGCCGCCGCAATCCCTCCCGCCCGCGCGCAAGACAACTACGAAATCCAGGCCTATGGTTCGGAAACAGTTGCTCCCGGCCACATTATGTTTGAGATCCACTCAAACTTTACAGCGGAAGGAAGCACGACTATGGTCGACGGCGTTCTGCCTTCGAACCATGCCGAGCACGAAACCCTGGAAATCACTCAGGGCTTCAACGATTGGTTCGAGACTGGCTTTTACGTTTTCTCCAGCATTCAGCCGAATGGAGGTTGGCAGTTTGTAGGCAGCCATATCCGCCCGCGCTTTCGCATTCCGGAAAAGTGGCACTGGCCAGTGGGGGTGAGTCTGTCGAACGAAATCGGCTATCAGAGGAGGCAGTTTTCGACCGATACCTGGACGTGGGAAATTCGCCCGATCGTGGACAAGAAGATCAACCGATGGTACCTCGCCCTCAACCCGGTGCTCGACCGCTCATGGCACGGGCTGACCGTAAACCAGGGGCTGGTATTTTCGCCGAACGCCAAAGCCAGCTTCGACTTCACCAAGCGCATCGCCGGAGGGCTGGAATATTACGCTTCGTGGGGGCCGGTCAATAACCTGCTGCCGCTGGCTCAGCAACAGCAACAGTTCTTTCCCGCCATTGACGTGGATTTCGGCCCTGAATGGGAGTTCAACTTTGGAGTGGGCGTGGGAGTCACCGGCGCCACCGATCACTTGATCATCAAGTGCATCGTGGGGCGGCGGTTCGACTGGAGCCGAGGCAAACAGCACGGCGAACCGTAGGCATCCCCTCGAGGAGTTTATTTCCTTGACGGCTCGAATTTGACTACGGCGTTGCCGGGCGGGATAGAATTTGACCACGGAACGGCTACTTGTTTCTCCGGGTAGTCAGAGCCAGGCCCGAGGTAGATAAAACTCCCAAACACAAAAGGAACTCCTTCTGATTGCAGAACTGAGTTGCGATCAGTCACCTGCAGATGCAAATGAGCGCCGGTCGTGTTGCCGCTGTTGCCGAGTAGCGCGAGGACAGCCCCTCGATGAACTCGATCATGCAGCTTCACCCGGATACTCTGGTTTTGCAGATGCGCATAGGCCACGTAGCGATTGGGGGCGATCTGGAGAATGACGTGGTTTCCTGCGATATTGTCCAGGGTCACAGGAGGTAGAACTCGCGGCGTGTTGTCCGGTATTCCATCGACCACTTCCATAATCTCGCCGTCCGCCACAGCAAGAACCGGTTCGCCATAGCCCCACCAGTTTTCGTTGCGAGTTGAACCATCGTGACGGGAGTCCCCGTTGGGGCCGACTTTGATCCAATCAATCGCGAAGCGCTCAGCGGAATAGATGTGGCCGTCAATGGCAGTGATGCTTCGGCGGTGGTCGGAATCGTTCGCCGGGCCGTTCCCCGCAAGCCAGATTCCTCCGTTGAAGGGCGGGCTCAGGGTTAGGACTGAATCCTGACTTACCGGCACCGGGAAATCATCGAGCGTGGCTTCGGCAGCGTTTCCTCCGTCTGCCGCCGCTGACGAGAAGACCATTCTGTGCCTCAAGCTGATGGGCGAAGGATGATCAGGTTGCATTTCGGTCCAGAGAAAAACCACGGCACGCCCGCCAGGGCCGATCACTCGAGCGTCTTTGGGCCCGGCGCTGGAATCAGCCGATGCCATTGGTGCACCAACTTGAATCATGGCCGCGGCCAAGCGATCATCTGCCAGGGTAATGAGTGGTCTGCTGTTTTCGTCATTACCGAAGACATCCAGGCGCTTCAGCGTCAAGGGCACTACATCAAAATTGGTTACGTGAAGCTCATAGACGAGTACCTGTTGTTTATCAATTCTGACTGGCACGGGTGGCGAAGGGCAGACCACCTCGACACGAGGCCCTCGCTCGCGGGCGAACGCTGCATTCAGCATTCCAAAGGCAATCATGGAAGTGACGCCTGCCCGAACAGCGGTTGAGAATGAGAAACTCATTATGTTCTCCCTTGATAATTCTTAGGTCTGGTTTCTTGTTTCACTATTCGTATCTCAAGGCTTCGACCGGATCAAGCTTGGACGCGCGCAGGGCTGGCACCATTCCGCTCGCGACTCCCACCAGGAGCAGAACCAGAGTAGAGAGCGTCACCGTGACCAAAGAAATGCGCAGGTGAATGTCACCTTTTCCTGAGTCGTCCTCGAACAGCGGGCCCATCATGGGCAGGGTGCCGACCGCGGCTGCGATGGCGTAGGAAAGAGCTACACCGATAGCGCCCCCGATCATCATGATGAGGAGCGTCTCGGCAAGGAACTGAAACTTGATGTAGCTTTTTCTGGCGCCCAAGGCCCGGCGCAAGCCAATTTCACGAATGCGCTCATCCACCGAGACCAGCATGATGTTCATCACACCCACGCCGCCGATTCCCAGCGTCAGCGCGCCGATGAATGTCAGCAAGACCTGCAACCCGATGGTCAGCGCGTCGATGACGGGGCGAAACTCATCTCGCCCAAACATTTGGATGGCTTTCTTGTCGGTCGGAGAAAACTGCTGGCGAGTGGCCACCGCCGCCAGCACCTGCGCCATGGCAAGCTTTTCGAATTGCGGAGCGATGGGCTCAAACACCATGACCGAGCCATAGCGGGTGTTCCACAAATCGCCTGCGGCAGAATATGGAATCCAGACCGATTCATCGTCGCTGCTGAAATAATTGCTGAGCTGAATCTTGCGCGCCATCACGCCGATCACGGTGAAACGCACGCCGCCGATCAGCACGGTCTCGCCTACAGCCGGACGGCCGCTGAACAGTTGCTCGCGGATGCGTCCGCCGAGGAAGCATACCCGGCGCCGCTCGATTTCATCACTGGGGTTGATCCAGCGTCCTTCGGAGGGAACTTCATTGCGCATTTCGCCATACTCTGGGCAAACGCCGCGAATCGCCGCCGTGCCCACCATGCGGTCACCGTAGGCTATGCTGGGCCGGTGCACGGTCTCGAGGCAAACGTGCTTCACCAGGGGAGCAGTTTCCTTCACGAGATCGACGTCGGCTTTTTCAAACTGGACCCGCTTGCCAGCCCGTTGGCCGCCCGGCTGCTCGCTGGTTTGTTGCGGCCAGCAGATGACCACGCTTTTGCCGAAGGCGTCGAAGCCGTTAACCAAGACTTGCCGGAAACTGTTGCCGTAAGCGATCAGCAAAGTTACGGTTGCAATCCCCCACACGATGCCCAGCATGGTGAGGAGGCTGCGCGTCAGGTTGCGCCGTAGCGCGATCCAGGCTTCGATGATGATCTCGAGCAACATAAGAGCAGTGGTCAGTGGGCAGTGATCAGTGGCCAGTAGAACTTGGGCAACTGACCACTGACCACTGACCACTTCTTCATCCCCCGGCTTCGAATCGTAACGCCTCAATTGGGTCGACAGATGCGGCTTTGCGCGCCGGGTACAGCGCCGACAAAATGGCGACCGTTCCCAACAATCCGCAGGCCAGCAACCCGGTTGTCCAAGTGGCCAGCAACCCGGCAAAGAAATCCGGCATGGGCAGCAAGTTCACCAGAGCGCACAGCCCGTAAGCCACCCCTAACCCGCTGCCCCCGCTGATGATCGCAATCAGCAATGCCTCGACGAAAAACTGCCGCAAAATGACTTTCGCTGGCGCGCCCAGCGCTTTGCGCACACCAATTTCGCGGGTTCGCTCGCGGACCGCGACCATCATCACGTTCATCACTCCCAGCCCGCCGAGCAGCAAAGTCACCACTCCCACCGCGCCGAGAAAATATTTCATGCCATCAGTCATGGTCTCGAAGGCCTTGGCCTCCTGAACCGTGTCCCAAATGGGACAGGCTTCTTTGTCGTTGGGATCGAAGTTGTGCATGCGGCCCAGCGCCGCCCGAATCTCATGCTTGCAGGCGTCGTGTTGATCCACGGTCTTTGGAGTGGCCAGCAACATGTCGAACGTGGTCGGAGTGCCAGGCGGTTTGTCGGGGAAATCGCGGCGCATCGCTCCAAAAGGAACGAAGATCTTGTTGACGTCCCAGCCGTCGTAACTGGAGTCCTGCTTCTTTGTTCGCATCACTCCAATGACGACATACGGAAATGCGTTCAAGTACAAATTCTCGCCAATGGGACTGCGACCCGGAAACAACTGCTTGGCGGCATCGCTACCCAGAAACGCGACGCGTCGTCCTTGGATATTATCTTCCCAGTCATAGAAGCGGCCCTGGCCTACGTCGAGGCTGCGAATGTAAGCAAACTGCGGCCACGATCCGGTGACCAGAAAGGCTGCGTTGTTGTAGTTGCTGTGAATCTGAACGTCTTCCTGCTCAAGCTCGGGAATCATGTACTCGCAGTCAGGGGACGACGACTGCACGGCAGGGACATCGGGGTCCACCCAGTGAACTACCCGTCCAGCACGCGTGCCGCCGGCTTGCAGGCTGGTGCGGCCGTGGAAAACGATCATGACATCCTTGCCCAGCGTTTCCGATACTTTGGCCTGCCCCACGCGCAGTCCCTCACCCGCCGCCACCATCAGCACAATGGAAACGATTCCCCAGGCGATGCCGAACATGGTAAGAAACGTCCGCAGCTTGTGCGCCCAGAGCGTACGAAAAACGTCGCCAATCAAGTCGCTCAGAACCATTGACTTAGGTTGGACGCGGCCTCCGGCTGAAAGTGAGCCGTAGCGTCCCCTCTGGTGGTTACGCAAATTGCCGGCTGTTAGTTGCACCAAACTGATGTTGGCGGCTGCGGGCTATGGGATGCCGAGTGCAGGGGAAGTGGCCGCGACCCAGGCTTCAAAGTCCCTGAGTGCCTTTTCGCACTGCAATTGGTGGCGCTGCTTGCGGTCGCGCACCTTGCGATCGAGCGGCGGCAGAAGGTCGAAGGTAATATTGGCGGGTTGAAAGTTGCCGGGGTCAGCATGGGTAATATAGTGCACCAGCGATCCGAAGGCCGTGGCGCGCGGCGGGGCGATCGGCTCAGCGCCACTCGCCAGGGCTGCAGCATTTGCTCCCGCCATCAGTCCGGTAGCAATGGATTCTACATACCCTTCTACGCCGCAGATCTGCCCGGCGAAGAAAATGCGCGGATGCTGCTTCATCTGCAACGCCTCACCAAGAAGCGCCGGCGCATTGATATAGGTGTTGCGATGAATCTGGCCGTAGCGCAGAAAGCGGGCATTTTCCAGGCCGGGGATGAGCCGCAGTACATTTGCCTGCTCGCCGAATTTCAAGTGGTTTTGAAAGCCGACAAGATTGTACGAATCTGCCCGCAGGTTTTCCTGCCGTAGCTGCACTACTGCATACGGCGGGCGATCAGTTCGCGGGTCCCTCAAGCCAACCGGCTTCATGGGCCCAAACCGCAAGGTCTCACGTCCGCGGCGAGCGATCTCTTCAATCGGCAAGCAGCCTTCGAAATAATTCAGCTTCTCCCAATCTTTTTCCTCGACCGATTGCGCCGCCAGCAGAGCGGCATAGAAGCGATCGTATTCTTCCTTCGACATCGGACAATTGATGTAGTCGGCGGTGCCTTTGTCATAGCGTGCCGCCAGATACACCTTCGACATATCGATGGAGTCAGCTTCCACGATCGGGCTGATGGAATCGTAGAAAAAAAGATGCTCAGCGCCGCTCAGGCGAGCGATTTCATGCGAAAGCGCATCCGAGGTGAGCGGCCCGGTAGCAATGATCGTGATTGCATCTCCCGCGACTTGCGCCGCCTCCTCACGGTGCACGCGGATCAGCGGTTGACGCGAAATGGCTTGGGTGACGCGCGTGGCAAATGCAGTTCGATCCACCGCCAACGCGTGACCGGCAGGAACGGCGCATTGGCGGGCAATTTCGATCAGCAATGATTGCGCACGCCGCAGTTCTTCCTTCAGTAACCAGGGAGCGGTGTTTTCGCTCTCCGACTTCAGTGAGTTCGAGCATACTAATTCGGCGAAGTCTCCCGTCTGATGGGCTGGCGTCGAGCGCAGAGGGCGCATTTCAAAAAGCTCGACGGCGATGCCGCGTCGCGCGCACTGCCACGCTGCTTCTGATCCAGCTAAACCGGCGCCGATGATGCGGATGGGATTGGTCATTGGATGCAACCGCTTGGTTTCACTCTTGTAAAAGCTAGCAGTAGGCTGACGGCCTAAAGTATGATCCTCTCGTCGCCGACCCGCCGGGTCACGTGTTCGCGATCCAGATACTCCAGCAGGGGAATCGCATACTTGCGGGTTACTCCGGTGAGATCTTTAAAACGCGCGACGTCCATTCTGGGCGACTTGGCTTTTTCGCTCACTATTCGTTGCCGAAGGCCGGCCAAAGTGTCGCGGTGAAAGACAAGTTCCTCGGAAATCTTTACCAGGATTTTGTCGCGCAACAACAGGGTCACGATCTTCTGGGCGCGGGCCCGATCCACCTTCAATCCCGCCAACACATCCTTGAGCGCTGGGACCTGAAGGCCCGCCGAAGCGAAAGCGTTTTCGATGATTTTCTTGGATTCCGCTTCCTCATCTTTCAGCACCACGCCGCGTCCGGTGGCACGCACCTGGTCGGCGCTGACTTCGAGTTTCACGGTTTTGACCAGATGGTCCAGCACAGCGTCAAATACCTGGGGCGTCAGGTCAAGGCGTTCGCGTAATTGTTGCTTGCCAATGCCGGCGACCAGCGGATTGGCATCATGGAAGGTTTTGACTGCGAGTTGCATCTCCTGCGCCGCGGTATGAAAGGCATCGGTTGAAACCAGAAAATCTCCGGCGCGCACGATTTGCTTGCTCTGCAGCAGAGCGTCGGTTGGACCGTCCAGCCTCGCGCGCGTCCACCCAGTCTCGCTGACCGCGGCTTTCAAGGAGAAGCCAGGTCGTCCCCGCCGCCGCACGCGTGCCAACAAGACGCGCTCAGGTGAGCCGCTTTCCATCTCTTGGAGAAACGAAAGCCGGTCTTTGATGTTGGTTTTGCGCAACGGCGGCGCCGCGTCCAGAACCACGCCTCCGCCGCTGGTCACCACCGGGGAAAACTGCCGCACGATGAAATGGTCTCCAGGCAGGAGCAATGCGGGCTGGCTGAGCCGCAATTGGGCGTATGCCGTTTCACTCGCATCCAGCTTGCTCTTGTCCAGGAGAGCAACCGTCGCAAGCGATTCAGATGTGTAAGCGTGAAAGTGCACCCGGGCGCGGTCTTTCAGTTGCCGCGCTGAATGCACGAGGGAAAGCTTCACATCGATGGAGGAAGTGGGATGAAGGATCGAAGGCGGGGCTAGCGTCATCCCGCGAGTCAACTCCTCTGTGGTGGCGCCGGCCACGTTCAAAGCAGTCCGCTGGCCGGCGACAGCGCGTTCCGTTGTGGCGCCATGCACCTGCACGCCTCGCACCCGCACCCGTGGTCCGCATGGGAAGGCTTCCAGTTCACCTTCTTTAACAATAGTTCCGGAGATCAAAGTGCCGGTGACGACCGTCCCAAAACCTTTCATGCTGAATGCGCGGTCGACCGGCAGCCGGGCGATGGCCTTGGAATCTCTAGCTTCAATCTGAGTGGCGACCCGCAGAAGCGCTTGCTTCAGCTTTTCGATCCCGGTGCCACGCAGTGAGCTTACGGCGATGATCGGAGAAGCGGATGGATCAAGAAACGACCCGCGCAAGAAATCTCCGACTTCAAGCCGGACGACCTCCAGCGTCTCCGCATCGACGGTATCGGCTTTGGTGAGAACTGCGATCCCCCGCTGGACCTGAAGCAGCCGGCAGATCTCAAAGTGCTCGCGGGTTTGCGGTTTGATGGACTCATCCCCGGCGATAACGAACAACACCACATCAATACCGCCCACACCGGCCAGCATATTGCGCACGAAGCGCTCGTGGCCGGGAACATCGACAAACCCCAGGCGCAGAAGATCGCCGTTGGCGACGGGCAAATCCAGGTGGGCAAAACCCAGGTCAATGGTGATGCCGCGCCGCTTTTCTTCCTCCAGACGATCGGCATCGATGCCGGTCAACGCTTTGACCAGCGCGGTTTTGCCGTGGTCGATGTGGCCGGCAGTGCCGACGATGACAGACTTCATGCAACCCCAGGTCCTTCGCTGCGCTCAGGATTTCGGCAGCGGGCTCCCGCTTCGCTCACGCCCGCTGAACGCCTCAACTTCATGCCAACTGCATGATACTAGAGGCAAATCGTACGTGCGTTCACGCCTGAGAGGCCAGTGAAGAGCCAATAGCTGGCCCGCGAGCGGCCACAAAACTGGGTCCGCTCGCGAACCAACAAGCCCATGCCAGGAACTATTTGTACGTTGCATTAGTCCGAGCCAAATAATCCCGGTGCGGTGTCATGTCCACCATAGAACCAAATCCCGGGCCGGCCAGTGGGCTGGCTTTTAGAGAATCGCGCAGCGCTGCGTTGACCTTGTCAAGGCCTTCGGCGTTGGCCGCGATGTAAAAGACCCAAAACGTACCCGGCGCTTGGGTGTGGATCGCCTCGGTATCGATTTCATACTCGTGAATCGCACCGTCAGCCAGCATTTTCTCCATCAGCGGTACGATTAAGTTGTTGCTGAGCATGTCCACCGCATCGTTGGGCGCGTCCGCCTTTAATTTGTATGACGACCCGTGCGTGTACAGGCCCTTCCACGATCCGGAATGCCAGTTGTAATGCCGGCTCACAAAAATGCCGTCTTCGTGCTTGGTGGCGCTTTCGTTCACAGGAGAAGTGGTAGAGCCAGATTTGTAGAACTGATCCAGCACATTCAGCAGACCGGCCATCGACATTGCCGACCACCAATCGTCGTGAGTGTAGCCGTCGGGCTGGTGAACCAGGTTCACATCATTGCCGTAGGCCACGATGGTCCCATTGGCCATGGCCTTGTCCAAGGTCTTGGCATCGGCCGCGTCTGACTTCTCCATCTCCGCCCACTGGGCGCGGGGAATATTCCACCACCCCACGTACGAGTACATCGGCGGCTTTTCTTTCGCCTCTGACATCTGCGCGTTCGCCGGCGCAGCCAAGACGGCAGCCAGCGCGAGCGTGCACACTACTGCGAAACCCCACATCTTATTGTTCGTCATTTTCCATCCTCAGTAATTTCAGTCAGGATTTCCCTCTTGCTATCCTGCGCTGCGGTAGTGTACACGAACGCCTCGGCGAAGCCTAGGAGAAGGTTTTGTCACGGCGAACCGCCCCAGCAGAATTTCTATTCAGCCGCCGGGCAACATGCGACAATAGAATTTCCTCATGAACACCACCCCGGCACCGGCAATTACACCCGATCTGATCCGCGAGCACGGCATCACGCCCGAAGAATACGCCAAGCTGAAACAGTTGCTGGGCGGGCGCGAACCCACGATCACGGAGCTGGGCATCTTCAGCGTGATGTGGAGCGAGCACTGCTCTTACAAATCTTCCCGCGTGCACCTGAAGCGTCTGCCGACGCGCAGCCGGCGCGTGCTGCAGGGACCGGGCGAAAATGCCGGCATTATCGATATTGGCGACGGCTGGGCCTGTGCCTTCAAAATCGAATCGCACAATCATCCATCGTTCATTGAGCCTTTCCAGGGAGCGGCCACCGGCGTTGGTGGCATTCTGCGCGACATCTTCACCATGGGCGCGCGGCCGGTCGCATCCATGGATTCGCTGCGGTTTGGGCCGATTGAGACCCCAAAGACCGCGGGCGGGGGCGCCCGCGCCACACAATCTGAGATTCACAAGAACCACTCCTTGCTTGAGGGCGTGGTCAGCGGCATCGCTTCCTATTCCAACTGTTTTGGCGTGCCGAACCTGGGCGGAGAAACCAAGTTCGAGCCTTGTTATTCCGCCAATCCATTGGTCAATGTGTTCGCGCTGGGCCTGGTGCGCCGCGGTCAGATTTTCTATGCCAAGGCTGCGGGAGACGGAAATCCCGTCATCTACGTGGGTTCTAAGACGGGCCGCGACGGCATCCACGGCGCGACCATGGCGAGCGAGGAATTCAGCGAAGCTTCCGAAGCCAAGCGCCCAAACGTGCAAGTCGGCGACCCGTTCCTGGAAAAGCTGCTGCTCGAAGCGTGTCTGGAAGCCATGCAGACCGGGGCAATTGTCGGCATTCAAGACATGGGCGCCGCCGGACTTACCTGCTCGACCTGCGAGATGGGAGGCCGCGGCGGCGTGGGAATCGAAATCGAACTCGACCGCGTACCACAACGCGAAACCGGCATGACTCCTTACGAGATCATGCTGAGCGAGTCCCAGGAACGCATGTTGCTGGTGGCGCAGAAGGGACGTGAGCAGGAAATTTTCCGCGTTTTTGAGAAATGGGGACTGGATGCGGTTGAGATCGGCCGCGTGACCAACGATGGCAAGATGCGCGTGCTCCACCACGGGCAGGTGGTTTCGGAAATTCCCAACCAGGCCCTGACCGACGATGCGCCGCTGTACAAGCGCCCCATAGAACGCTGGGAACCACCGGTCCCGCGCGAAATGCCGAAGCATGTGAAATTGGCCGAGGTGGGTGATCTGACGGAAAACCTCAAGCGGCTGCTGGCTGCACACAATGTTTCTGGGAAACGCTGGATTTGGCAGCAGTACGACCACATGGTGCAGACCAACACAGTCGAGGCTCCCGGCGCGGGCGATGCAGGTGTCATCCGCATCAAGGGTTCCCAACGCGGTTTGGCGATGGCCCTCGACGGCAACGGGCGCTGGTGCTACCTCGACCCGCAGCTCGGCGCCATGCACGCTGTAGCCGAAGCCGCGCGCAACGTGGCTTGCGCCGGAGCCACGCCCGTGGGCGCGACCAACTGCCTGAATTTTGGCAATCCCGAGAAGCCACACATCATGTGGCAATTTTCGCAGGTGATTGATGGCATCACTAAGGCCTGTGAGGAACTGGAAATCCCGATCACCGGCGGTAATGTCAGCTTCTACAACGAAACTCTGGGTGAAGGCATTTACCCGACGCCAGTGCTGGGCATCGTGGGCCTTCTCGAAGACGTTCACCGAACTATGTTTCCGCACTTCCGCGAACCGGGCCGCGCCGTGGTACTGCTGCGTGCCTCCGAAGCTGGAGATCTGACCGACGTGGAATCCGAGTTTGGGTCATCGGAATACGCCAAGGAAGTGCTCGGCGCGGTCTGGGGTTTCCCGCCCGCGCTGGAATTGAAGCGCGAAGCCGCTCTGCAGAAAGCGATTGTGGAGATGATTCAGGCCAGTCTGGTCGAGTCAGCGCACGACTGCTCTGAAGGTGGAATCGCGGTGACGCTGGCCGAGTCGGCGTTTGAAAAGGGGATCGGATTGAAGGCCGATCTCAGTTCCGCTGGTCTGCCCCCGGAGTTTGTCCTCTTCGGAGAAGACGCCAGCCGCATAATCATTTCATGCGATCGTAGTCATCTTCAGGGTGTCGAAGAATTGGCGGTAAAATACGGACTCTCGTCACAGGTGATCGGCGGAACCGCGATCGGGACATTTGAAATCAAGTTAGATGGAATGGTCATCGTGTCTGCAAGCGCGAGCGAGTTGCGGCGAGGTTACGAAAACGCCCTGGAGAAAACGCTGCGAACCGACCCGGAACTGGTGGCAGCGGATTGACGCAAAGTAGAAACGGAATCCGCGAACGGTGTTGTTCTTGCTGAGTGCCGAAAGCTGAGTGCTGAATGCTGGTTCTCGATAAATTCCGCGAAGAATGTGGCGTGGTCGGCATCTACGCACACCCGGAGGCTGAGAAGCTGGCCTATCTCGGCTTGCACGCATTGCAGCATCGCGGGCAGGAGTCGGCGGGCATTGTCTCCTCCGACGGCCTGATCTTGCACGGGCATAAGGCCATGGGCTTAGTCGCCGACATTTTTGTCGGCGATGTTCTCTCCCACCTGCGCGGTACCTTGGCCATTGGGCACACCCGTTACTCCACCGCCGGCGATTCGTCGCTGCTGAACGCCCAGCCCATCATGGTGCAGTCCAACAAGGGCATGATCGCGCTGGCGCACAACGGAAATCTGGTCAACGGGTTGGAGGTTCGCCATCGTCTGGAGGCTCAGGGTTCCATCTTTCAAACCAACAGCGACACCGAAGTGATTGTGCATTTGATCGCGCTTTCCCGAGAACACACTCTGCCTGAGGCCATCGCCGATGCTTTGCGCCGCGTGGAAGGGGCGTTTTCTCTGGTGATGCTGAGCACCGACCGCATTTTTGCGGCGCGCGATCCGCGAGGTTTTCGTCCGCTCGCTATGGGAAGAATTCCCGCCGCGCGCGGCCACAAGCAGGACACGATAGTCTTCGCCTCAGAGACCTGTGCCTTCGACCTCATCGGCGCGACTTTCGAGCGTGACGTGAAGCCAGGAGAGTTGATTGTGGTTGGGCCGGAGGGAATGACCTCGCGTTTTTATTCACCCGCCTTGGCGCAATCCAGCTGCATTTTTGAACACGTCTATTTTTCCCGTCCGGACAGCCGGGTGTTTGGGCGGGCGGTACAGGACAGCCGGGAAGCTCTCGGTTGTCAACTCGCTCGCGAAGCTCCGGCGCAAGCCGACGTGGTGGTACCCGTACCCGATTCCGGCGTGACTGCGGCAATGGGTTATGCGGCGGAAAGCGGAATTCCGTTCCGCTTTGGTCTGATCCGCAATCACTACGTCGGACGAACATTCATCGAGCCTCGGCAGAGTGTGCGTGACTTCGGGGTTAAGCTCAAACTGAATCCGGTGCGCAGTTTGCTCGAGGGCAGACGCGTGATCCTGATCGATGATTCCATCGTGCGCGGCACCACCAGCCGCAAGATCGTGCGCATGATCCGCAACGCCGGGGCCAAAGAAGTCCACATGCGCATCTCGTGCCCGCCGACTATCTCGCCTTGTTTTTATGGGGTGGATACACCATCCAAGAAAGAGCTGATCGCGGCCAACAAGTCCGTTGATGAGATCTGCCAGTACATTGGGGCGGACACGCTGGCCTACCTGTCGGTTGAAGGCCTCAAGAAAGCTTGTGGGGATGGCGAAAAGACTACGTACTGTACCGCCTGCTACACCGGCAAGTATCCTACGACTTGGGTGGATGTTGAAGAGATCCAGCCCGCCAGCATCGGCAAGGACTAGAGCATTTCTCGATTTGGTATAGAGCGCAGCTTTCAGTCGTCCCTACGGGACTTGCTCTGAATGGCCGAACGATACCGGCGCTGAAGCGCCGGGCTATTTTCAAATGTCCCTACGGGACGGATTCTCCCTATACACTATTTCGAGAAATACTCTAGGCTGGGCAGAAGAGGATCCGCTGCGAGGGAGGAATCACCATGCTAAAGCGCTCCACCACTTCACTCCTGATCGTTCTTGTGCTGTTTGAAATTTCCTTAGCGACGGGACAAAGCGACAAGTTCAAGTTAAGATTCAAGACCGTCTCGGTGCCAAATTCGCAGGCGACTTCCATCTCCGGCATCAATGATCACGGCGCCATGGTTGGCTACTACATCGCGCAGGATGGAACCGAGCACGGCCTTCTGTTGCAGGGCGAGAGCGTCACCAATATCGACGACCCCAAGGGTGTCAATGGAACTTACTGCAACAACCTGAATTCCCAAGGCACGATCGTGGGCTACTACTACGATTCGGGCAACGCCGTCCACAGCTTTGAGTACCAGGGTGGAAACTTTACCGATGTCGGTCCAGCCGGCTATCCGTCGATTGCTCAGGGCATCAATGCCCAAGGCAAGTTCGTTGGTGGATACGTCAGTAACGGCGCCACTCACGGCTATCTCTGGAATGGGGTAGAGTACGTAACCCTCGATGTCCCCGGCGCCAGCCAAAGCTTTGCCGTAGATATCAATAATCGCGGCCGAATTGTTCTCGACTGGGTCGATTCCGGCGGCAACTATGAAGGAGCGATTTACAACGGCAAGAAATACCGGACCATCAACGTGCCGGGCGCAGTCCAGAGCATTCCCAATGCTCTCGACAATGCTGGCGCTGTGGTCTTCTCCTGGGAAGATTCCAGCGGCAACTTTCACGGCGCGCTACTTCAGGGCAAGAACTTCCATACGTTCGATGACCCGAAGGCACAAGGCGCCACCTATGGCAACGGGATCGATGATCATGGCGTGATCGTGGGTTCCTACTTCGACGGCGGTTCTACTTGGGGATTCAAAGCGAAATATTGAGGATCACCGCGAGGCTGCATCGCGTTTGCGAAAGGCGTGCAGGATGATCGCGCCGCTGACTGCAAAGCTGGTCACGGCAAGCAGCGCCATGATCTGCGCCAGTGTCGGCTTTAGGTGCAACACGTCTGCGAACAGCGCCGCCAGGGCGAAGACAACTCCCGCGACGTTCAACCACACCGGAACCTGAACCGGTTGACTGCACTCACGGTTGTAAAAGCGCAGTTGCACCAGTACCGCAGCCAATCCGATCGCCGCTACCACCACCACTGCCAGCGGACTGAAGAACGCGCCGCGGTTGGTGTAAAGAACCACCAGCGCGAGCATTAGACATAGCAGACCTGATGCCAGGACGGCCCAGCGACGGCGTTGAAGCGGGGCTTCGCTCATAGTGCTTCTTGCTGCAACGGCCATTGTAATCGCAATCGGTAAGCCTCGCGACTCAACCTGCGCAAGCCTAGCGGGCTGCGGAAAAAGTCGTCGGGGCGCAAAAAACCTCACCTCAGGCGCTGAAGCGCGAACACATTTTGAACGACTTAACGGCACGACTAAAAGTCGTGCGCTTCCCAAAAGCTGCGTGAATCAGGGTTTTTCCGCAGCTTGCTAGCCTAGGATGCCTACCCGCTAAGAACCGCCTGGCCATTGATCACTTGCGGCCCAGAAACCTGATGCGCGAGGTAAAGGCGCGGCGATCATAGGAACTGAAGGTGAGAAATTTCGGCGAGTTGACGTCCGCATTCACCACATAGGGATTCTGATGGTCAGTTATGTTATCGAAACCGCCGCGCAGCGCCCAGTAGTAGCCGAAAAGGTGAAAACGCTTTTCCAAATACAGGTTCAAAGTGAAGTATGTTGGGAAACGATACGATCCTGGCGCGCCCACCAGTTGCTGCAAGTCGTTGTTCACGCTGAAGGGAAATCCGGTGCGAGCTTCGGCGGAGTAGGCCAAATCGAGTTCGCGTATAAGCGGCAGCTTGAAAAACGGCAGGAAACCCCAGGAAAGAAAACGGTTGGGCGCATCCCAAGGATAGGGGCCCGGCGCTTGCGGGCTCAAGATGGGACTGTCGACATTGAAATCAAGCACCTGGTTGGAATGCGTGCGCGACCGCGTGTACGAGCCCATCATCACGTAGCGCTTGCCGAAGCTGCGGCGCAGGTTGACCTGAAGGGCGTCGTAACGATCCTGGCGGGTGTTCTGCAGCACGAAATTGCCGCCCGGCTGGCCATTCACTGTGTCGTAAACGAAACCATTGGTTCCGCGCTTCTCAAGGAACTCCACCTTCAAGAACAACGCAGCGGGAAGCTTCTTTTCTAAGGCCAGGCTCCAGTTCAGGAAGCGAGGCTCTTCGAGCGTGTCGCGGTTTACGGAAAAGCTGGTCAGTTTCGTCGTTGGAGTCGTGATCGGATTGCCATTCTTGTCGACGAAAAAATAGTCCAACCTCCGACCTGCATAAGGCCGCGCAATCAGGAAGAGGGGCGTCGCGTCATAGACAATGCCAACGCCGGCCGAGAGCTTGGTGTTGCCGTTATTGTCCAAAACATAGGTTCCCGCCAAACGTGGCGAAAATAGTGGCTTGCGTACGATCTGGTCCCAATCGAGACGTAAACCCGGTTCAAGCAAAAGACGATTGGTGGCCAACCAGCGATCTTCGAGGTACCCGCTGGTCTCGAAGTTGTAGGTGGTGTGAAGATTGCCGCCGGAGAACGTTGAGTATCTTACGCAAGGCGGCGTTGCCGATGCCGAAAAGTTGAAGCATCCGCCAACGGGAAGCGTCGTCTGGGTTTCGCTCAGAAACGAAATGGGCTGCCGCGCAAGCCGCGCGTCGTAGTCCAGACGATCCACATCTACCCCAAGCTTAACGTCATGGCGTCCGTGCCACTGCCCCGGCGGAAGATACAAGTTGCTTAGCCCTTGCCAGCGGCGTGCGCGGGTGCGCGCATTGAAGTAGTAGTTGCCTCCGGCCGTACCCGCGAAGATGAAATATGGCGAGGTCCCGGCCGGTCTCAACGCCAGATTGTACTGATCAAAATTGAATCCGGCTTCCAGAAGTTCGCCGCCGGCAAAAGAATGCTGGTCCTTCACCGTGGCAACATATGCGGATTCCTTGTCTGCGGGCGTGGTTGGCGACGGGCTGAAGATTGAAAGCCCCTCGTGCGGGTCATCTAGGTAATTGTAGAGAAAGCTGGTAGTCAGGATGTCGCGCGAGCCGACATTGGCTTGGAGCTTGGCCAAGTTGCTGGCCCGCCAACTTGGATCAGCATCGGAACCACTGGGAAGCTGGGGAATCACCAGGTTGTCGTAGAAGGCATCGGCTCCATCGAAAAACCAGATTCTATTCTTCTTGATCGGTCCAGAGACTGCGAAACGCGGCGTCCACTGATCCAGAGCCAGTCCTTTCCTGTCCTGCACCGAGGGCGTGAAATCGGTCGCAACGAAGCGAAAATGGTCGTCGCCAATTCCGGTACCCAAGCTAAGCACGCCGCCTGAGCCCTTTCCGTATTCTGCTGGCTCGCGGCTGGGTTCGACCGAGATGGAGCGAAACGCGTCGGTGCTCACCCGCACCAGCAGTTGGCCGTTGGCGGGTTGCGTGACGTTGAAACCATCGAGCACAGTTTGCGTCTGAATGGTCTCAGCGCCCGCAACGTGAGGCTGGCCAGAGTTGTCCTGCACAACCCCGGGAATGAAGTTCAGAGCATTGCGATAATCGTTGGTCGTCGGGTAAGGAAGATCGATAATGTTCAGCCCGCTGAGTTCCTCTTTGGAGGAAACCTGGGCAGGGTCGATCGCAGGCGGAGATTCGACTACCTGCACCACCTCACGCACTTCCTGCTGGTGAGAAAGAGTCACATCGACGTTGCTGGTCTCGCTTGGCTGCAGGTTGGGTTCTACTGCGGCGTAGAAGCCCTGCTTTTCCACGCGCAGTTGCAGCGGCTCGGGACCAAGCTTGCCAAATTGGCAGTGGCCGGCGAAATCGGTTTCGCAGCGCAATGGAGTTGCGGACGTCGACGTCTGCAGCATGACAAGGGCATCAGTAACTGCAATGCCGTTCTCATCGCTGACCGTAACCAGTAGTCCGTACCGTGCAGACGCTTCCGGGGGTGCCGACGTCTGTGCGCCTGATATGCAAGCCAGCAGCACCAGTACCAAGCCGAGCTTGGATCCCCGCAATTTGGATGACTTCATGACATCCGACCGGATCTGTGAATGAACAACATCATAGTTTAGAGGTCCAGCCAAGCATCTATCCTGGGGTAAGAATGAAGGGTGTCTAGAGCCGTTTAAAAATTAGTGTAGGGCTTCAGTACGCGCGTGAGAACTCGGTCGTCCCTCCGGGACTTTGGTCATTTGTTCCACCGTACCCAGCGCTGAAGCGCTGGGCTAGTGTCGCTCGCCCCTTCGGGGCTAGTTCTTTTAAGGATCGGTTCCGCCGCCTCACAAAGAATCAGGTTCTCACGCACACACTTCAGAACAGCAGGTCCCTCCACGCGTCGTCGGAGCGGCAGAGCCGATCCGACGGCTTGGTCGGGATGACAAATCTGGGGCACCTTGCAGCAATTGTGAAAATGTTCTAGCACTCAGCAAATTCTCAGTATTGAAGGTGTTTGGGGGTGGTACTACTCCAGGCTGGAGCCCATGGGTTGGTAACGGTATTTCTTGCCGTCCCAGAACAGAACCGACATCATGGCGGCGCCGCCGCCTTCCTCAACGTAAATGGCCATCAGTGTCTTCTTCTTCATCACCAGCTTCTTCACGATCACCTGGTTGAAAGGCAGATTTACAACCATGAACTTAGCCTTCGGCTTGGCCGAGCGCCAGGCATCCGGCCCCGCCCCATGAATGATCAGGAGCGAATACCCACGCCGCTGCGGATCCTCGGTGGAGAACTGGGTGGTGATGGCAGGATTGCCATATCCGAAGAAAGCGTTCAATGGGTCGATCACTTGATAATTGTCTTCCGCCTGGTCTTGCATGGGGCTGGTGCAGTGCGCTGGGATGACTACGTCTTCCACGCCGTCGCCGTCCAGGTCTCCGGTGACCGGCGGCAGGCCGATGAGGGAGCAGTTCGAGCCAAATTGTTGGTGGACAAAGGCATCGTCAATAGACGTTGTAGCGTGAGCCGCCGGAGCCTGCTGACTGGTTGAGGTGACGGTCAAACACAGGACCGCGGCAGCCAGAAGCGTGCATCGAGATAACGACATAGGATTACTCTAGAACGCGGGAGCAATCGTCAATAGAGAAATGAGAACCAGCGGCAGCACGAAAGTCACTAGTGCAGCTTTCAGTCGTCCCTACGGGACTTGCTCTGAGTGGCCGAACGATACCCGGCGTTGAAGCGCCGGGCTATTTTCAAATGTCCCTACGGGACGGATTCTCCCTTTACACTATTTCGAGAAATGCTCTAGCCGGAAGCCAGCCGTAGGCTCCTCGGCGCTCATGGCTTAACAGTCTGCGGAAAAAGTCGCTTTCAGACCTCAGGCGCTAAAGCGCGTAGTGATAACGAAGCGGTTATCGCAGCGCTGAAGCGCTGCGCCACCCAAAACCCGACTTTTTCCGCAAGCTGTTAAGCAGTAAAGTGCTGCCAGCCTTGTGGCTTCAGCTTGGCGCGCCGGGCGTGGCTGATCAGACACAGCCCGGGATCGCGGCAGATTCGCCCGATTTCCGTCACCCGTACGCCGGAGATTTTGTCAGGGACTCGCCGACCCTTGGGAGCAGTGAACAACAGCTCGTAGTCATCCCCACCGTGCAAGGCAAACCGTAGATCGACAGTACGCACGGGTTTGCCAATGCTTGCAAGGGGGATGGCGTCTGGATGAATTTCGGCGCCGACCCCACTTTCCTCACAGATGTGAGCCAGATCGGTCGAAAGACCGTCGCTGATATCGATCATGGCGGAGGCGATCCTGTGGTCGCGAAGCCAGCGTCCTGCCTCAAGCCTTGGAATCGGATGGAAATGTCTCGGAGAATCGGCGATGCGCAATCTGCGTCCCGCGAACAGCAGATCCAGCGTAGCCGCCGAGCCCCCTAGTTCCCCAGTGACGTAGATTCGATCTCCAGGCCTGGCGCCAGAACGCCGGATTGCCCGGCCCTTCGGCGCTGAACCGACCACCACTATGTCGGCCAGAATTCCGCCGGGGGACTCTGCGGTGTCACCGCCAGCCAGCGTCACTTTGTATTCTGCCGCCAGCTTGAGCAGACCGGCCATGAAACGGTCCACCCAGGTTTGTGGAAGTTTTCGCGGCAGCGCCAGGGACAGGAAAGCGGCAATGGGTTCGCCTCCCATGGCGGCGATGTCGCTAAGGCCACGAAGCAGACAGCGATGACCCACCACCTCCGGCGGGTGCCATTGACGGCGGAAATGAATCCCTTCGAGGCTGAAGTCGGTCGTGACCAGCGTCTCATGGCCCTTGGGGACGCCCAGGATGGCACAATCATCTCCAATGCCGAGGATCAAGCTCTTACGGCCAGGGGCGAGCCTTCGAATTCGCGCAATCAACGACTTTTCCGACAGAGGCAAGATGCCCTCAATATAGCAAGCTGAGCGGGGTGGAATCTGTACAATCCTGCCTCGGGTGGGCCCCACAGCCCATGTTGAACCCCTGCCGGCCCTCCAAGGACCAAGGGCCGGTCGCTTCCCCCTGCCTTCCGTAACCAAGAATAGGTGCTCTGCGTCGTTGACATCCGGGAACCAACTTTGTTAACGTGACCAAGCTACCACAGGAGAGATTGGAAGCAGACCTAAGCTCTGCAATTCTGCGAGGATTGCATGGGTGGTTACATTCTAAGCTGACCCGGTTCTGATAGGTTGGTTGCCAGTTTTGGTCAAACTGACGCGAAGCGTCAGGGTTTGGCAGGTTTTCATAGGAACCGGGCAGATCGCATAGATTCTGTCCTCAAAAGGACTTTTACTTTTGTCCAAGCGATTTTACATACTCTTTGTAGCTCGCGGCGACGACGGGCAGCTGCGCAAGATCCGCATTCCGCTGCGCTATCTATACGTGCTGGCGCTCGGGGTGGTGATCGGCGTACTCAGCCTGACGGGCATTGCCAGTTCCTACGTCCGGATGCTGCTGAAGGTTTCCCATTACAACGAACTGCGCGCCCAAAAGGAAGGTCTGGAGAACAACTACTACCGGCTGGAACAGGTGGCCAAGGAGCGGGACATCCAAGTTGCTTCGTTGGGATCGCTGGCCAACGAGGTTTCCTCCTTGTATGGCCTGAAGCCGGAGCCGATTCTCGCGGCTAACAGCGCCAGCGGCATGGCGGACGAGCAGATCAGCTCCTCCCTGGACCGTTTTTACACTCTCAGAAATACAGCTTTGAGTGGCGCAGCGGCGGTTGGCATCTCTTTGGGCATGACGCGTGACGTAACCCCGGCAGATTGGGCGCGGGCGAGTTCCGTGCCAAGTCTGTGGCCGGTCGAAGGCCCCATTACCGGACCGTTTGGGGAACGCACCGATCCGTTCAATGGTGAAGGCGCCTTCCATTGCGGGGTGGACATTTCCGCCTCGTTCGGTCAGCCGGTGATCGCTCCGGCCGAAGGGACGGTGGTGTTCGCCGACCTGATGAGCGGATACGGCCGCGCCATCACCATCGACCACGGACACGGCATCAGCACCCGCTACGGGCACTTGGCTAGTTTTGCGGTGGTTCCCGGCCAGCAAGTGCATCGCGGCGATACCATCGGATACGTGGGTTTAAGCGGGCGCAGCACCGGTCCACATCTGCATTACGAGGTCCGCATCAACGACACTCCCGTCAATCCTCATAAGTTTCTGCGCTTGACCGTTGCCCGTAACGGCGGATTTGCCGCGGGCAGCTAGAGAGCAGTTTCCAGTTCCCAGTGGTTTCCGGAGTTGATGCGCACCACTTTTTGCCGGTTGGGTTCGCTAGCAAATGGGAACTGCGCGAACGCTGCCGCTTCAACTGGCAACTGGTCCCTGGCTACTGACGCAGCCCCATCCAGCGTTCCGAAACAACCAGGGAATTACCTGGGTTCTGGGGATCGTAACGCACTGAAGTTGGCAAGCCCAGGCGGCAGGAGTGAATGTTGATCCACTGCCGGAGGTGGGTCACATCCTGGGAAGCCTCGTACGAAACGCCCGCCACGTCATACTGAAAAATCAGCATCGTGGCTGGCCCCAGCCCGTCGGTGCGCACTTCCTGCACGTCGATTACAGTGCCGTCAGTGATTCGTCCCACGTGGTCAAGCCATTCCCTGCGTTGGCGCTCAATTTCTTTCGCTGACTTGGGCCTACGACGCAATACCAAGTAAGCAGCCAGAGCCACGCCTAAAACTGCCAGAAGCCAACTGTACCATCCCATTGGAATCATGACCTGCGGAGACGGAGCGCCAACCAATCGGCAGCTCTCATAGACAGGATACGGCTGAATCACGAATCAAGGAAGGGGCCGCAGGTAACCGAAGTGCTCACCCTGCCGCTGCGCGCTCTGTCGCATTGAAGCCGAAACCGCAAACTCGGGTCAAGTAAAGTTGTAACAGGGGATCCAGCAGTAGCCAAACGCCTATCTTGGCGCATCAGCGTTCAATTAAAGTGTCTGTAAATGAAATACGTTATCTGCCTGATCCTATTGCTCTCCAACATTAGCAGAGCTGGTGCTCAGAATACGGGGACCCCGCCCATGTTTGATGTGAACGCAGCGGAGCGCTTTGCGAATCTAGCCCTGGCGTGCGTGCACAAAGAATACCCGAACAAGATCAGCCACACGCTGAACAGCGACACAGACGTTGCTCCTCCCCGAAAATTGACGCCTGCCTTCTACGGCTGCTACGACTGGCATTCTTCGGTGCACGGCCATTGGTTGCTGGTACGGCTGGTCAGGACTTTCCCCAACGCCGCCTTCGCTCCGCCCGCGCGCGAAGCCCTGCGACAAAGCCTGACTGCAAGCAACATTGCTCAGGAAGCCATATATCTGCGCGCTGAGGGACGAGCCAGCTTCGAACGTCCCTATGGGTTAGCGTGGCTGCTTCAGTTGGTTGCGGAGCTGCACGAGTGGGACGATCCTCAAGCCCGCGAGATGCTTGCGAACCTGCATCCGATAGAGCATGCCGCGCTGGAACGCCTCGAGGAATGGCTGCCCAAGCTCTCACATCCGGTGCGAATCGGAGAGCACTCGCAAACCGCCTTCGCGCTCGGACTGATGCTGGACTATGCACGCTCCACTGGAGATACGAAATTCGCTGATCTGGTGGACTCCAAAGCCCGGCAGTTCTATTTGGCCGACAAAGCTTGTCCGCTGGCTTATGAGCCTTCCGGGGAGGATTTTCTTTCGCCCTGTCTCGGTGAAGCGGATCTGATGCGACGAGTGCTGCCGAGCGACGCGTTTGCCCGCTGGCTTGGAACTTTCCTGCCTCAGATCTCGCGGTCGAAGAAAGGGGTACCCTGGCTACAACCCGTAGTTTCGCCCGACCCGAGCGATCCCAAGCTCGCCCACTTGGATGGCCTCAACTTGGGCCGCGCCTGGATGCTGGAGGGCATTGCAGCGGGCTTACCCAAAGGGGACAAACGATTACCCGCCATCACGGCGTCGGCTGAGGAACATACACGTGCCGGCCTTGCAGCCGTGACCGGCAAGCACTACGAAGGCGGCCATTGGCTAGGCAGCTTTGCCGTTTATCTTGTCACCAAAAGAGGCATTCCAACCCACTCAACATTGTGAACGGGTCTATCCCCGGAAGAAATGGTCGGTTGCAGCGGGAGCCTAAGGCAGCGTGTTTCGATGCTCCGCGCGCCTCGGTATCCACCCCAATCGACAGCGGAACTTTCGCATGAAGACCATCAGCAGTCAAAGAGATCGAGCCTGAAATGGGAGTGACCTGCTGAGATTTTTTCCCTGCGGGATGGAGAGAGATGACAAGCGGCGATTGTCACGCTGCTTTGTGAGTCCACGTCACAACCGGTCCCGCACCGAAGAAACTGGGAGTACACTGCCTTTGGCGTGCTGACCATTTCCTCGACGGACCGGGTGTTTGTTCTCACTGGGGCAGGAGTGAGCGCCGAGAGCGGCATTCCCACCTTCCGCGGCGTGGGTGGGCTGTGGCGAAATTATCGCATTGAAGAGGTCGCATCGCCCTACGCCTGGGAGCGCGATCCGCGGCTGGTGTGGGCGTTCTATTCCATGCGGCGGCGCGTGGCTTCGACGGCGCGACCGAATCCGGCGCATTTCGCGCTGGCAAACCTTGAGCATACTCTGCAGGACCGGCTGTTTGTGTGTACGCAGAACGTGGACAACCTGCACGAGCAGGCCGGATCGACGCGAGTGGTTCACATGCATGGAGAGCTGTTCAAGAGCCGTTGCGAACGCTGCCAGCGTCCGCCGTTTCACGATGAGAATCTCTACGAGTCTCCGAATGCGCTGCCCCGTTGTGAGTGCGGCGCGCAGATTCGCCCACACATCTGCTGGTTCGGCGAAGTGCCCTTCGAGTTGAAGCAGATTTATCAGGCGCTGGATGAGTGCACGCTCTTTATGGCGATTGGAACGTCCGGTGTAGTCGAACCCGCCGCTAGTTTTGTCGCGCAGGTTCATGGGCGGGCGCAAACGATCTACGTCGGCCCGGAAAGCCCTGCGAATGCGTCTTCCTTCACGCAATGCTATCTGGGCAAAGCGGGTGAGGTGCTGGGCGACTTGTTCGCCTGCCAATGAGCCAAAGTGAATCACTGAATTAGGTTCACTAAAGTCACACACCAAGGTGCGACGAAAGATCTGCAGTACCACGCGCCCGTTGCCGATACAAAGGGTGGAGAAAAGTGTGCGGGCAAAATCGGACCCTTCTCGGCGAGTGTGTGCCTTGTTCAGCGCTGGAGCGTTGGCTCTCATCGCGGGCGGCCTCGCCGGAGTTTTGCTCTTCCATGTACCCCACGCCGCTGCGCAAGCTGGAAAAACACGCCCCGTCAAAACCCAGGTGGCAGCCGTGTACCCTCAACTGGCCCATAGGTCGAATATTGTCGGGACGGTAAGACTGCACGTGGTCGTTGCACCCGACGGTCATGTCAAAGAGTCCAGAGTAATTGGCGGGAACCCAGTGTTGGCGCAAGCCGCGCTGGACGCGGTGAAGCATTGGGAGTTCGAACCGGCCAGGGAGGAAAGCACGGAGGTTGTGCGATTCACGTTTGCGCCGTAGGCAGTGGAGTTCTCCAACTGCTTGACTTCTGGCTGCTAGCGCCCCTTGCCCGTGGCCAAACTCAGCGCGACTTCAGCACAGCTCGATCGGTTGAAGCTAGCTTTCCTGACAGCGTGGCCCAGCCTCTTCGCGACAAGTCCCAAAAGACCAAATATCCTGCGACGGCGGCTATTGCCAGCAGCACTGCTCCCCACGCCCACTGCTGAAACACCAGCTTGCCGATGCCGAACAGGCATCCGTAAACGAGAATCACTCCCATGATCCAGTCGAACGTGTTGCTGGCCAGGTCGCGAACCTGGGGCAGTTCCGGCGCAAGATTGGCAATGTGCCTCCATCCGTAGACTGCGGGATGCACGCGCCGGTAAAAATTCAGCAGCGTGGATTCCGCTTCTGGCCGGCTGATGAAGGTAGCGGCTACCCAAACCAGCGTGGTCACGGCTCCTGTGATCAGCGCCGACTTGGCGTAGACCAGCGCCGTGTTGCCGGCGAAGTGCACGCGGCTTAGCGCGATCGTCACTACCGCTGCCACCGCCATGGCGGAGATTTCACTCCACGCATTGATACGCCACCAGTACCACCGCAAAATGTAAACCGCGCCTGTGCCGAAGCCGATGTTGAGTACCAACTGCCATCCCTGATTGATTGAACTCAACTGCATCGCCGTGTACCCGCTGGCCAGGACGAGCGAGATGGTGAAGAGTTTGCTGATCAAAACGTAGTGACGTTCCGTCGCGCCACGCACGAAGAAGCGTTTGTACAGATCGTTCACCAGATACGAGCTGCCCCAGTTCAATTGCGTGCCGATGGTCGACATAAACGCCGCCAGAAACGCCGCCACCATCAGGCCGCGCAGAGCGGGCGGCAAATAGTCGCGCAGCACCATCACATATCCCTGCTCCGGATTCTGCGCAAACGCCGCGCTGGGATGCAGACCTCCATTCGGTGAATATGCAACCATGGCCACCAGCCCGGTCACCACCCACGGCCAGGGACGCAGCGCGTAGTGCGCAATGTTGAACCATAACGTTGCGCCCAGCGAGTTCTTCTCATCTTTCGCGCTGAACATGCGTTGCGCCACATAGCCGCCGCCGCCCGGCTCCGCCCCCGGATACCATGCCAGCCACCACTGCATTCCGAGATACACAATGAAAGTCAGCACGGGCAGCGTCCACAGCGCGTTCGCAGAAAGGCCCAGGTGAAAATCCGGCAGGAACGCCAGAGGATTAGCCGCCGGCGCGCCGCCCTGGCGGGCATTGCTCTCGATCACCTGAAGATGCACCTGGAGCGCTTGCATCCCGCCAATCTTCGCCACCGCAACCCACGCCAGCACGACGATCATCGCCATCTTGAGCACGAACTGAAACAGGTCGGTGACCAGCACGCCCCACAGTCCGCCAATGAACGTGTACAAGCCGGTAAAAGGGATAAGAATAAAGATGCAGATCAACAGCGCTGTATATCGCGGGTCGCCCAGCGTGTAATGAAACGTGTGTCCGCCCAGCATAACTTGCAGCACGCGCCCTTGCGCAATCACCGGCCCCAGCAGGACGGTGATGATGCTGATCATGGCCTGCGTCACCCATCCCAGGATGAAGCAGTTCATGAACAGCCCCAGATACACGGCCTTGAAGCCGCGCAGAAACGCCGCCGGGTTGCCGCCGTAGCGCAGTTCCACCAGTTGCACGTCGGTCAGAATTTCGGCGCGGCGCCAGTAGCGGGCAAAGAAGAAGACCGTCATCATGCCGCCGACGCAGGAGCCCCACCAGATCCAGTTGCCGGCGATGCCCTGCCGCGCCACCAGCCCCGCCACCAATAGCGGCGTATCGGCAGCGAAGGTTGTGGCCACCATCGAGGTTCCGGCTAGCCACCACGAAACCTCGCGTCCCGAAATGAAAAATTCCTCTGTGTTGCCGCTGGCGCGGCGCCGGTAGTAAATCCCGATCAGCAGGTTGACCAGCAGGTATCCCGCAATCACCAGCCAGTCAGTTGAGGTGAGGGGCATCGGTTCTCCGGTTGCGCCTTGCCCACCCGCTTGGGCAAGCGCACCGCCAATTCTAACCAAAGGCGTCATTGCCTAGGAGAAGAATGGAGATCAGGTTGACACTTTTTGTAAAGGAATGCGTCGAGGCTCATCCCTAGCAGAGAGCCAGCGGCGCACCCGAGAACAGCACAAGGCAAGATGTAATCGGAATCAACGACCATCCCTACCCCGGAGACGAGACCTAGGAAAGCTCCGGCGAAGGCCATGCCGACAGCCCAAAGTACCGAGCGGCGAGTCACCATTCAACTGCATTCACCTTTCGACCTAATGATCGCGCGCTTGGCCCATTCTTGCGTTTCCCGCAAGAGCATGCAGCCTCGCGACCCATTTCGAGGGTCATTGAGTGCCCTCCATGGAAAAAGGTGGGCGGGTCTCTCCACGCTGTTGAAAGCGGCTGTGCCCTCAGCGCCTCTGCTGTGTCTCCTTCAAGATGGTCGCGAAGTTTCGCCCGCCGAAGGCGAATGCCTGCTCGACCCGGCCAACGACGGCCACTTTGGCGTTTGAGCCCGGGGTTCCGTAGTGTTCACTGAAGACCCACATGGTGCCGGTGCCGTCGTCGATTTCGAACACGCCACTGCCCAGCGCGCCAAATGAATCGACGACGCGGCCGGCGATGCTGATCTCCTTGTCCGCGTAGCGGCCGGGGTCACGGTTAATGTCAGCGATGCTCACCCGTGGCGGGCATCCCGCGAGTAACAACGTTGCGGCTACGATCAGCGCTAGTAGGAAGAGAGTAGTACAAGTTCTTGCCACGAAAGTGCCTCCAGGTTCCAGCAGTCTGCGGAAAAAGTCGCTTTCAGACCTCAGGCGCTAAAGCGCGTAGTGATAACAAGGCGGTTATCGCAGCGCTGAAGCGCTGCGCCACCCAAAACCCGACCTTTTCCGCAAGCTGCCAGGGAGACTTTGATTAAGTACGAATCTCAGCCGGAAGCCCGGCATGGGCGGGGACGCCCGCGCCTCCATTGACGACTTAATCAGAGCCTCCCTGGAACATAAGATAAACCCGCCGGCAACACGAGAGTTGCATGGCACGCCGGAACCGCTTGGTTGCGCGCGCGACACGCGGTACACTACAACCGCAATGACTGCTTCCCCCACAGCCAGTCGTACCCCGGACCTCAGTGTCAGCGTGGCCGGCATTCCTCTCAGAAACCCCATCATGGCCGCCAGCGGCACCTTCGGCTACGGCGTCGAATTCGAAGATGTCGTCCACCTCAATAAGCTTGGGGGTTTGGTGGTCAAGGGACTTTCCCGCGAACCCATGGCCGGCAATCCGCCGCCGCGGTTGTATGAAACCGCCGCTGGAATGCTCAACGCCATCGGCCTGCAGAATATCGGGGCGCAGGCGTTCATCGACGAGAAGCTGCCCCGGTTGCGCGAACTGAAAGACGTCGTGGTTTTCGCGAATGTGTTTGGTTACACTCGCGAGGATTACGAGGCGACCATACGGATTCTGAATGACGCTGAGGGCATCGCGGCTTACGAGTTGAATGTTTCCTGTCCAAATACCACGCAAGGCGGGATTCAGTTTGGCAGCGATCCCCGTTTGCTCGATGAGGTGGTGACCCTCGCCAAGCGCACCGCGAACCGGCCGCTGATCGTGAAGCTTTCTCCGAACGTGACCAGCATTGCCATGATGGCGCACGTGGCGGAGGAAGCGGGAGCGGATGCCGTCTCGCTGGTAAACACGTTTCTTGCGATGGGAATTGACGCCGAGACGCGCAAGCCGCGCATCGCCAATGTCACTGCCGGACTTTCCGGACCAGCCATCAAACCGATTGCCCTGCGCATGGTTTATGACGCGGCCAAGGCGGTAAGAATCCCCGTCATTGGGATGGGTGGGATTGCAAACGCAGTGGACGTGGTCGAGTTCGTGCTGGCGGGCGCAACTGCGGTGCAGATCGGCACCGCAAGTTATTGGGACCCGTGTGCCACGGAGAAGATCGTGGATGAACTTCAAACCTGGTGCGTGGACCACAAGGTGGAGAAGCTGGCTGAGTTGACCGGCGGGCTGGTGGTGGAGTAGTCGGGTCACTTCCCTTCCGCCCTTGATAGAGGCACACGGGCAGCCGAAACAGCGGAAGGAGGGCCGAGCACAACCCGCTCGGCTCCCCCTTTCCGCCCTGTTGGCTAGGGGGCTATTTTGAACACCGTTCCAGCGCCGTAATCGCCACCCTCGGCCGTGATACCGTAGAAGTTTCCCGTAGAATCGCGTGTCAACGCTTCGGGTTCAGACCCATCTCTGCCATTGAAAGCGTGAAGCACGGTCAGCTCGCCGTTTGCATCCAGCTTGAAGACCGTTCCGCAGCCGAACTGGCAAGCGGAATTAGCTCCCAGCGATGCCGTGCCGTAGAGATTGCTGGTTGCATCCTGAATCAGGTCCCCGATTGGCGATTCGCCGTCGCCGCCTCCAGTAAACCTATACAACACTGTTTCCTTGCCATTCTTGTCCAATTTGAACACCGTGCCGCAGCCCAAGCCGCTGCACCCTGTGTTGCCGCCCCATTGTGTAGTGCCATAGAGATTGCCGTTGGCATCGAGGAGCAGGCTGGAATCTGGAAATCCTCCGTCGCCCCCGGCGTACTTGAATCTGTACAACACGGTTTCCTTCCACCCTCCCTTGGAATTCGGCGACAGCCGAAAAACCGTGCCGCAGCCACGGTCAGTGTAGGCGCACTTGCCCCCCCAATAGGTGACGCCATAGAGACTGCCCTTCGCGTCGCGTACCAGGGTTCCCCAACCAGCCTCCTCGCCGTCCGGTGGTCCCATGAAACTGTATAACACCGTCTCCTTGCCAGCCTTGCTCAGCTTGAACACCGTACCCGCGCCGCTACTGCCGCCAACGAAGGTTGTTCCGTAAAGGTCCCCAGCCTCATCGCGCAGCAGGCCGGCGCCCGGTTGATTTCCGTCGGGTGACCCCGTGAAGCGGTATAAGACCGCCTCTTTGCCCGTCTTGCTCACCTTGAATATCGTTCCGTCCCCGTAACCGCCAGCCACCGTGGCTCCGTACAGCGTGCCCTCGGCGTCGCGCATAACGCCGCTCGGGATCGCCCCGTCTCCAGTTGCACCGAAACTGTGTAGTACGGTCAGTTTTCCGCTGCCTAACTTCCATACCGTACCCTTGCCGGTTCCGTTTTGGCTGTAGGCCGCAGAGCCGTAAAGGTTGCCATGCCCATCTAGGGCAGGGGCGCCTGTTGGACCATCCCCGTCTGTGCCGCCCGTGAACGAGTATAGATTGCTGAAAGTCTGTGCCTGCGTCGCTGGATTCGCGATCACCCCGAACCCCAGCGCAACAGTTATTGCCAGCGCGGCACTTGCCACGCGCAGGCGTATTACCGGCATCACCCTAGGTTGCAGTGTGTTCATCACCACGCGGCCCTCCCAGTTAGACGGTAGGCATTCTAGCGTCTTCAACTCGAGATTTAAATGAGACTTTTGGCCCCCTGCAGCATGTTACCCTCCGCCTGCCTCAACGTTCCGGAGAATTCAGTCTGTAGGCAAAGGACTTGCGATGGCCAAAACCACTTTGCGGCCGGCCGTTTCCGGGGTGAGGAAGCCACCTTCTTACAGTTGCCGGGAGTCGCTTCGACGCGTCTGGGATGACAGTCTTCGTGGTGAACCGAGGGGACTATCCGCATTTCTTGCAGGATGAACGCTTTAGCTAGGTGGCCGCTTACCGTCCGCTGGTGTGCCAGATGGATCCGGGAGAGCGGAAGTTCTGGCCTTCGCCCCAGACTACGTGGGTACTGCCCTTGTTGTCGATGGCGATGCCGAAGTAGTCGCCAAAGGGGAAGTTGAAGCCCTTCAGACGAATGTAGCGGAAACCGGAAACGTAACTGGAAAGCCGGGTCTCCTCGGACCAGGTTGCGCCGCCGTTGGTGGAGCTGCGGTAGAAAGTATTCCACAGCGGCGTAAGCCGAGTATCCATCCATGCGATGCGCACGTCGTCGTCAGCGCCGGCGGCAATCGCCGGGAAGGCGTGCTCTACTCCATTGGGCGCGCCCGAAACGCTTTTCTTTTCCGACCAGGTGTCGCCGGCCGTGGTAGACGATGCGAAGTAAATTCGCTCAGGACTTTTGTCGCTCTTGCCTGAGTTCCAAAGTGCGTAGAGCGTTCCCGCAACATCCGAAGTCATGGCGATCTGGGCGCCGAGAAAGCCCCACGAACAATGGAATGCGGAGCAATCGGGCGGCGCGCCGGAAGAATCCATCAGCGTGCTCTTCCAGGTTTCCCCGTCGTCCACCGACTTGCTGATATACAGATTGACTCGCCCCTTGGCGCCATCTTGCCGCGCGTATCCCGCCCAGGCTACAAAGGCATTGCCATCCGGATCGACCGTGGCCCCGCCAGCCAAGGCGCGCACCAGGCGCAAATCCCGGCCGACGTCAGAGGAAGCGAACGTCATGCCGCCATCGTGCGAGGCAGCAACCCACATTTTTCTTGCCCGGTTGAAGCCCACGTACACATCTTGCCCGCGCACGGCTAGCACCGGCTTGTCGGCGTCCGTCTTGCCGCGATCAGCGATGCTGACTGACCAGCTCTGGCCAAAATCCACCGACTTGGCCACGGCCACTTCCAGTTTGAAGTTTTGCAGCCACGTCGCGTAAACCGTGCGATGGTCAAGCGGATCGACCAAGATCTGAGGGTCATACTGCCGGGTCCCCGGCGGGGTGATTTCGCGCGGTGGCTGCCAGGTCGCTCCGTTGTCTTTGCTGACGACCAGAACCATCGATGGCAGAAGGCACTCGCGACATCCCGGCATGCGCCCATACTGCGGGTAAAGAACGTAGATGTGTCCGAAGCCGTCGGCGGCAACCGCCGGCTCCCACTGGTCGCCCACAGAAAATCCGACACGGCCTTGAGGTGTGAAGCTCGGCGTTGCACCCAGGGCTGCCGGTACGAGCAGGATCGCGACGACCAACGCGAAAAAGCCTCGGTAATGGCTGGAATTCAGTGGTGTCACGAAACCTCGTCCGGGCGGGGGCTGCCCTCACAAGACTGTAACCCCTGTGGCCGTCCCCGGTCAACCGCAGTTTGTCCAAACCATGTTACTTTTCAGCAGGACTGAACATCCAATAAAATCAGTTTGTTAAGGGAGAACCTTTGCCATGGCCAAAGCTACCTTTGCCGCCGGTTGTTTCTGGGGGGTAGAAGCTACCTTCCGGCAGTTGCCGGGAGTGACTTCGACGCGCGCCGGCTATACCGGCGGAAAAACCGTGAATCCTACATATAAGGAAGTGTGCACCGACCGCACTGGCCACGCCGAAGCGGTGGAAATCAACTACGACCCGGCCCAACTCAGCTACGAAAAGTTGCTGCAAGTTTTCTGGGAGAATCACGACCCTACGCAGTTGAACCGCCAAGGGCCGGACTTTGGCACGCAATACCGCTCCGCTATCTTCTTTCATGACGCCGCCCAAGAGGCAGCAGCGCAGGCTTCCAAGCAGAAGTTGGAGGAGTCGCACCGCTACAGCAAGCCGATTGTGACCCAGGTTGTCCCGGCAGAGACTTTCTACGAAGCCGAGGACTATCACCAGCAATATCTTGAGAAAAAGGGTCTGGCGAGCTGCCACATCAAGAGCTAGCCGCCACGAAGATCACGTAGGGGCGGACGCCTTGGGAGCCTGCCCTGAGCAATGCCGAAGGGCCCAGGCCGAGCGAAGCTCGGCATCTATCAACCCGCCATACGCCGTACGCCAGCAGAATCGGCTCGCCTTGGTGCGACCTTTGTGGAGCAAGCGCTCTTGTCCGCTGCTCTTGACTTTGACGTTCTGCGTGAACTGCTATTGTTGCCCGAGCTTTGGGCGGACAGGAGGGTCCGCTTCACTTGTTCCGTATAATCTGACAGGAACGCGAAATGGTTCTTTCCACTTTCTCACAGGAGACCCGCGGCAGCGCGGCGGCGATTGCTTCGCACCACGGATCAGGCGAATCCGGCCCTAGAACCCACGTACTCTACCTGGCGGCGATTTTTGTTTTATGGTGCGCGATTTATGTGGCAGGGATGTTCACTCCCGCTTTGCTGGACGACGTGGACACCGTGCATGCCGAAGCCGCGCGCGAAATGCTGCTACGGCATGATTGGGTGACGCTGTACACCAACGGCATTCGCTACCTGGAAAAAGCGCCGCTGCCCTACTGGAGCGTGGCCGCCAGTTACACGCTGTTTGGCGTGCACGATTGGAGCACGCGCCTGCCACTCATGCTGGCCGTGCTGGCAACTTTGCTGGTTACCTATGCGCTGGGTACGCGCGCCTATGGCCGGCGCGCCGGATTCTATTCGGCCCTGGTGCTGGCCACTTGCGTGGGGCCGTACATTTATACGCGCTTTCAGATTCCGGACGCGATGGTCGGACTGTGGCTGGGGCTGAGCTATTACTTCTTCTTGAGATTTCTCGATGAGCGCGTGCCCTCGCGCCTGGCCTGCTGGGGTTTTGCCGCAGCCTGCGCTCTCAATGTGCTCACCAAGAGCTTGATTGGCCTGGTGTTTCCGTTGGCGACCGTTGGTCTCTATTTGATTTTGACCGGCAATCTTCGCCGCATTTTGCGCGCCCGTCTGATTTCCAGCAGCATGGTGTTCTTGCTGATCGCTGCGCCGTGGCACATTCTGGCCGCGCTGCGTAATCCGTCACAAGGCGCGGTACGCGGGTTTCTCTGGTTTTACTTCGTCAATGAGCAATTCCTGCGCTATGTGAACAAGCGTGTGCCGCCCGGTTACGACACCGTACCTCTGCTGATTTTCTATGGATTGCTGCTGGTATGGCTGGTGCCGTGGGTGATCTTTTTGCCGCAATCGCTACGGAACGTTCCGTTCCGTTGGCGGGAGTGGCGCGGCGCACTCAGTCCGCGCCAGAAGGCAAGTTTGCTGTTTGCATTGTGGGTGGTGGTGATCGTCGGCTTCTTCAGCTTTTCCACGCGGCAGGAGTACTACACGCTGCCGGCTTTGCCCGGCTTGGCTTTGCTGGTCGGCAGTTGGCTGGCCAGGGAGGCGGATCCGGCGTCCGCATCGGAACGCAGAGCAGGGCGGATTTCGTCAGCAGTTTTTCTGGCGTTGGCAATGGTTGGCGCAGCGGCCGGGCTGGCATTGCTCATTTCGTCGCGCACGCCGCCGCCGGGGACCGATCTGGCTGCGCTGCTCTCGCGCAACCCGACGGAATATGATCTTTCGCTCGGCCATGTGCTTGACTTGACGCCGGAGGCGCTGGGGGCTCTGCGCGCGCCGCTGCTCGGCGCGGTAGTTTCACTGCTGCTGGGCGCTGTTGCCAACTGGTGGCTGCGACGCTGCCGAAAACCTCGCTGGGGCAATCTTGCTCTAGCGGCAATGATGGTGGCGTTGCTGGCCTGCGTGCATTCTGCCTTCGTCACGTTCTCGCCGATTTTGTCGTCCAAGGATCTGGCGGACGCGGTGCAGCGCTACTACCGCCCGGGCAGCGTCATCGTGGTGGATGGCGAGTATCATCAGGCTTCGACTTTGAACTTCTACACCCGAATCCCGCTGCGGGTCCTGCACCAGCCGAGCGGAAACCTGTGGTACGGATCGAAGTTTCCGGACGCGCCCAACGTTTTCGAAACCCAGGCATCGTTCGAGAAACTGTGGACTGGATCGGCCACAGTGTTTCTGTGGAGCGATCAGGAGAATCCTCGAGAGTTGCGAGGCCTGCCTCATTACACCTTGGCCGGTCGGGGAGGCAAGTACATCTTTACGAACCAGCTTCTGACCTGGCAGGAGATCGAGCGGTGAGCATTTCTCCCACGCTCATCGCCAGCGGGGTCGCCCTGTCGGTGGTGACTGGCGCGATTGTGTATTCCGTCCTTTCGATGCTTGCGGCGCGGAATTACCTGAGAGCCGGTCGGCCGGCTCCCGCCCCGCCGGAACCGGTGAGCATCTTGAAGCCTCTGGCCGGGCTTGACCGCGGACTGGAATCGAACCTGCGCACCTTCTTCGAGCAGAATTACCCCGCATTCGAGATTCTGTTTGCGGTGCGCGATGCTAGCGATCCGGCAGTTTCGGTGGTAGAAAAACTGCGCCGCGAATATCCCCAGGTCCCGTCGCGCCTGTTGTTCACAGGAGAGCCACCCTATCCCAACGCCAAAGTTTTCAGCTTGGAGCAGATGCTGGCGGCGGCGAACAACGATCTGGTTGCCATGAGCGATAGCGACACGCGCGTGTCTGCGGATTTCCTGCGTACGGTAGCGGCGGAATTTCGCGACCCTGCGCTTGGCCTGGCCACCTGCCCGTACCGCGCAGTTCCCGGCCCCAGCTTCTGGTCGCGCCTGGAGGCCACCGGCATGAACACCGATTTCATTGCCGGGCTTCTCACTGCGCGCTGGCTGGAGGGAGTGAAGTTTGCGGTTGGCCCGACCATTGTGGCGAGGCGGCAGGCAATCCAGTCGATTGGCGGGTTCAGGCGACTGAAGGACTATCTGGCGGAAGACTTCGTCATGGGCAAATTTGCTGCCGAGGCCGGCCACCGGGTAATCCTGTCGTCGTATGTGATCGAGCATCACATCGGCAACGCGGATTTTCAGCACAATATCGAGCACCGTTTGCGCTGGGTCCGCAGCACGCGGCGTTCGCGCCCGCTGGGATACCTCGGACAACTGTTCACCATGCCGGTGCCGCTGGCGGCGATCCTGTGTCTGGTGAAACCGGCTCTGTGGCCCGTAGCGGTGATCGCTTTTGCAGTGCGCATGGCAGCAGCCTACGTGGTCTCCGCCCGCGTCTTGCACACCAAGCTGATTTGGGCGCTGGTGCCGCTGGAGGACCTGATCGGGTTCTTCTTCTGGCTGGCCGGATTCTTCGGCAACGTCATCACCTGGCGCGGCCGGCGATATCGTCTGACTCGCGACGGCCGCTTCGAATTGCTGGCCTCGCGGTAACTAAGGGCGCCTAGCCCTACGTGGCAGAGGGGCCACCTGGGGCGATCCATGGGGTTGGTTATTTACCTCAAACGCCTTGCCCAGCAGGGATTTCCGGCGGTCAACTGACTTCGGTACCCGCAGGCCGGTTACTCAAAAAGTGCAGCCAGTTGCATCTGGCGCCTCCCGCAGCGCCTCAGAAAGTCCCGATAAGTAGCTTGTTTCCAGCATGTTCGTGACGTTTCCTCCGATGGCTCACAAGCTGCACCTAATCTTAACGCCCGCTGCTAAGGGGCTCAGATTGGGGTAGGAATTGCTAAGCTGGACGACCAATGACCCTGTTGTAGTTGCCAAGCCCAAGCGTTCTGTGCTGCCGCTTCTGGTGGTGCTGTTTCTGCTTTCGTGGGGCTTGATGGCCGTGCTGGTCGTGGAACAAGGCCGCATCATAGACAGCCAGCGTGGCCTCATTCAGTCGCTGTTCAGCGACTCCAACGAACTGATACACCTGAAAGACAAGATATTCAAGAAGCAACGCGCCGAAGCCCAGGCCCAGGCTCCGGCGAAAGGTGGCTCCCAGGCGCAAACTCCGTCGCCCCAGGTATCGCCGCGAGACAACGCCAAGAACACCCAGAAGGCCGGCAAGTACCGCAAGCCGCCCAGGCCACCCGCCGACGGCGACTCGATGGACGCTCGCCGGACAGTGTGGACGATCTAAGACCCGGGCCAGGAAGACCCTATGAAAGTCCTGGCAGCTTTGTTGTTGTCGTTGTCTCTCTACGGCCCGCAGGCTGTTCCCAAACTGCCTGCGCCTTCGGTTTATCCGCAAAAGCAAGCGGCGCGCAACGGCGGCCGTTGGTATCTCGCCCAAACCGGCCACGCCGTGTACTGCTACGGTCCTGTCAGGCTCGTGCAGCAGCCCGACGGCGGACTCCAGCGCGTCGCAACCTTTTGCCAGGGCGACAAGCTGATCGTGCCGCTAAAGGATTAGCTCGGATTCCAAACATCTCTGCTGCTTCCCATCCCTAGAAGAAGCTGGAATTCTGCCGATCAGCGGAAAGCCGCGCAGCCGTGGGCGTTGGCTTCGGCTGGAGCTGTCGTGCCTCTTTCCTCGCTGTGCTGAACCGTCTGCGAAAAATCCAGAGGCGGAAACCTGTAGGATCCAGGTTCGGGGAACAACGAAGCCCGGTAACCACTACCACCGCGGGTTTGACGGTGCAGTGATTCAGTAACGTTCGTAACTCCCATCTACCTTTGAGCGTTGGGGTTCCACCCCCGGCCTGCCGATGTGTTCCGCAACGGCAATGCTGTCTCATCGGCACGTTCGGTCGTCCGCTTTGTTGCTCTTGGCGTTGTTTCGCTCCGCCTTTGCTGGCTCAGCGAATGAGCCCCCGACTGCCACGTATCGCACCGCGGTTTCCGAAGTGCGGATCGCGTTCTTCGCTACAGACGAACACAATCGGGCGATTGACAAGATCAGCAAAGACGACTTCGCGGTCGTAGACAACGGAATGGTGGTGCGCGACTTCCGCAGTCTGATGCGGTCGGGCGAGACCACGCTCGACGTGGTCGCGGTGGTCGATGCCAGCGAATCCGTCGCGACCCGGTTTCAAGCGACGGTGAAGGATGTTCTGCAACTGGTCTCGCAGAAACAGCTCGCCAGCGATGACAACATTTCCGTCATGTCGTTCGGCGGCTTGCAGCCGGTGGTGATCTGCGTCCACAATTGCCGCAGCGCGGCGGCCGGGCAAAGGCTTCTGGCAGTCAAGGCCGCCGGGGCGACACCGCTCTTTGATGCGCTGGCCTACGGCGCAGATTTCATTTCCAGCCGGCATACGCCGGGCGTACGGCCAGTCCTGATTCTGTTTTCCGACGGCGACGACACCATCAGCAAGACATCCGCTCGCGACGCTTTGGAAGCACTTATCGCCAGCGGCGCGCTGCTCTATGCCGTCGACCTGAACAAGCCTGGGGAAATCTCGAGAGGAAGCGATGCGATGCAGCAGATGGCGGAGATGACCGGCGGCAGGTACTTTTCTGCCGGAGAAGGCGCCGTCCGTGTGCTCGAAGCGGCGCTGGAAGACCTGCGCGCCTCCTACGTGGTCACTTACCAACTACCCAGCCACGCCGTCGGGTTTCACTCGCTTCGCATTTTGCCCAAACACAATTTGAACCTTCGGTTCCATTGCCGGAATGGCTATTACTACGAAAGCAGCATTCCGTAACAGGAGAAATATGAAACGCACATTGTGGTTCATTCTGTTTTTCTGCTGCCTGCAGATGGCGCGGGCTGAACACCTCGGGGTCTATCAACATGGGACGGTAGTGAGAATGCACATGGGTGACTGCGCAATTGCGCACCACGGATTCATGGCCACGATGGGCGGACCGGCGCAAGTGGCCGCAGAAGTCTGCCCGGAGTACACCCTGATTTCAGATAAAGTGGTATTTGTTATTGTGGGAAGATCGTCCAATCAGCTCATTCCGTTGGCCGATGTGATCGATTTCCGCATTCAAAAGAGCGAGCTTGCAGTGCGGGTGGACGACGCCAGACACGAAAGCAAGTTCAACATCAAGGAAATGGTCCTGCGATCGGAATGGGACCTGGTGCAAAAGCACATCGAGGAGCAGTTGAGCAGCCCAACACTCCCCGCAGATGGTACGCTGGCAATGCGATCCCAGAATTAAGGACGAGCCGTCTTCTCCTTGGCCTCGTGGTATTCCTCCTCGGTGTTGACCGCCCAGATATTGCTCTTGTCCGTCACGCCGGCGATGATGTTGTCGACGGCAGTCATGGCGGTCAGCATGGAGTGGTCCTGGTTGTTGTACTTGTGCATGCCGTTGCGCCCTATCAGAAACAGGTTCTCGAAGCGGTCCATGCATTCGCGAATCTCCTGAAACCGCTCGTACAAGCCGAAATACGCGGGATAGGTTTTCGGCATGCGCGCCACCGTCCAGTCCAGCAAATCGTCTTTGTCAATAATGTCGATCCGGTCGAGTTCTTCGGCAGCCAGGCGCGCCATCTCTTCATCCGGCTTGCTCCACAGATCATCCCCCTCGGAACAAAAGTATTCGGCGCCAATCCAAATCTTCGAGGCATCGGCCACCAGGTACGGGCTCCAGTTATTGAACACTTGCAAGCGCCCGACCAGCACGTCGGGCTCCTGGATGTAAATCCAGTTGTCGCTGATCAGCTTGCCGAAACAGTCCCCCGGCTCGCGGATCTTCAGCTTCTTCAGCAGCAAGCCCACGGTGAGGAAGTCCCGGTATTGCAATCCCTCGGAGATCTCTCGCACCGGCGCAGGTATGGCATCGCCCATGGCACGCACCAGCTCCTGCACCGAAGTCGTGGAGAAAAAATAATCACCGGTGAAGCGCTGCTCCTGGTGGTTCGAATGCTTACCGACCACCGCCACGACTCGCCCGTCGCGAGTTTCCACTTTGCTGGCTTCAATGCCGGTGACAATCTCGCCGCCGCCTGCGACGACCTTTCGAGCTACTTCTTCCCACATCTGCCCAGGGCCAAACTTGGGATACACGAACCGCTCAATTAACGACGTCTCCGTCCCCTTCTGCGCAATTTCGGGGTGGCTGCTGTTGACCGCCTGCTTCACGAAATGAGCGATCGCCTTACGGATAGAGAGGCCCTTGATGCGCTGCGCTCCCCACTCCGCACTGATGCGTTGGCAGGGCACGCCCCAAACTTTTTCGGTGTACGACTTGAAAAATGTCAGATACAGCTCTCGCCCGAAGCGGTTAATGAAAAATTCTTCCAGGTTGGTGACCGGCTTAATTGGAAACGCTGTCCGGTAGGCGTAGCTGAAAGCGATACGCGCCGTTCGGCGCAGCCCAAGTTTGCGCAGCGTGTCCGCCGTCAACTGCACCGGATAGTTGAAGAATTGCCGCAGAAAATAAATGCGCGACTTGCGCGAGCGCATCAGCATGCGCAGGTCGAGGCGGTCGGCTTCATCACCCTGGGCCAGCGGCATCTGCGCCAGCCACCAGTCCATCACCCGGTCGCTCTTGGAGAAAAAACGGTGGCCACCCAGGTCCATCCGGTTGCCCTTGTATTGAATGGTTCGTGAGATGCCTCCCATGTAAGTGCTGCGCTCCAGCACAATGGGGCGGATGCCTGCCCGCATCAGCAGTTCGTGTGCCGCCGTCAGACCAGCTGGGCCAGCGCCGATGATGATGGCAGTTCGATTGGACATGATTCTGATAAGTTTACAGTTTTCGGGGCAAGGGCTGGCGGCCTCATCACCTATCTTCGTTGCATCGGAGCAACACCCAACGTGCCCGCCGGGGTGGAGGGATGAAGGGCGGCATCTTTCCTGTCCAGTTCATGAGTCTTTTCATTTGGTCGGCCGTAGTAGACGATTTCCAAACTTTTCCGCCCTCCGAGCTTGTGGAGCCTCACGTTGAGATGTGCCTTTCGCGGGTGTAATCACGGCCGGCGTTTGTGTATGCCCGGTGGCAAGGCCAAGCCAGTCCTGCCTTTCCAGTAGCGCTCTGGATCTCCCAAGCCCACGCGCGTTACTCCTGACCCTGTTTCAGGCCGAAGGCGTACAGGGTGCCGTCGTCCGAGCCGACAATCACCACCCCATTCGCCACGGCGGGCGAGGACTCCACCCAACTGCCGGTGGGGAAGCTCCACAGCAGGGCGCCGCTGTGGGCGTTCAGCGCATAGACATTGTGGTCGTCGGAGCCGAGATACACCACCCCGTTGGCTACGGCGGGCGAGGTGCCCAACTCGCCACCCGTCTTGTAGCTCCATAGCAGGGTGCCAGTGCTAGCCTTCAGCGCGTACATGTTGTTGTCCCACGAGCCGACATACACCACCCCATTTGCCACAGCGGGCGAGGAATACACCTCACCGCTGGTACCGTAGCTCCACAGCAGGGCGCCGGTGCTAGCTTTCAGTGCGTACACATTGTTGTCCCACGAGCCGACATACACCACCCCATTCGCCACCGCGGGCGAGGAATACACATAGCTGGTATGGCTGCTCCATAGCAAAGCGCCGGTGCTGGCCTTCAGTGCGTACGTGTTGCCGTCGAAGGAGGCGACATAAACTACCCCACCTGCCACGGCGGGCGAGGAAGACACTTCGCCGCCGGTGGAGTAGCTCCACAGTTTGGCACCGCTGCTGGCCTTCAGCGCGTACACGTTGCCGTCCAGAGACCCGACATACACCACCCCATTCGCCTCGGCGGGCGAGGAAGACACTTCGCCGCCGGTGGAGTAGCTCCACAGTTTGGCGCCGCTGCTGGCCTTCAGCGCGTACACGTTGCCGTCCAGAGACCCGACATACACCACCGCGTTCGCCACGGCGGGTGAGGAAGACACTTCGTTGCCGGTGGGGTAGCTCCACAGCAGGGCGCCGGTGCTGGCGTTCAATGCGTACACGCTGTTGTCCCACGAACCGACATAAGCTACACCATTCGCCACAGCAGGCGAGGAAAACACTTCGTTGCCGGCAGGGTAGCTCCACTTCAAGGCGAGGTTCCCAACATCGTGGACGTTAAGCACCTTTTCACAGGTGTTCCAGCGCTTCATGTTGGCGCGGTGGAACTCACTCCAGTTGTTGGCGCACTTAGACGCTGGTTGGCCCCATGTCACCGACACGAAGCAGGCACAAACAATCAAGGCCAAAATGCGGATAGGTTTCACGGCGAACCTCCTGAAGACGGCGTCTCATGTGAAAAGCCAAGGGGGCGGGAGCTTTGATGAGTAAAACTACGCTTTCGACCTGCTCCAGGTCTGTGATGGATATCACCCGGTCTCAATTCACGAGGCTAATGGTTTCTAAACCGAACGCCGTGTGATTGCCATCACAGGTCGCTGTGATGATAGATGCGGATGGGCCTCTGGAGCGGGCATAATGTATGGAGCAGGGGTTCAAAAGGAAATTCCCAGTTAGATTGTGGCCACGGCAAAGGGGCTGCAAGCTCGGAGGCTGGAACAGATGGCAGATGAAAGCGTCAAAGCTGAATCGGTCGAGACAGGCTGGTCGTCGTCGCAAGTTTATGTGATGGCGGCCATTTGCCTGGCGCTCGGCTTGGCACTGGGATATCTGTTCCGTGGTTCGCAGACGAAGTCCAGTGCAGATTCCGTCTCTGGCGCAGCCGGAATGGGGGCGCAGCCCGGCATGCCCGGGCAAGCCGGGATGCCGCGGCAAATGCCCTCCATGGACCAGATGAAGCAGATGGCGGACAAGAAAGCAGAGCCGCTGCTGGCGCAGCTAAAGAATGATCCGAACAATGCGGATTTGCTGAAGCAGGTGGCCAAGATATACCTGGCCACGCACCAGTTCAAAGAGGCTGCCGGCTACTACGGGAAGGCCGTGGACATCAATCCCAAAGACGTGGCGACGCGAACGGAAATGGCTTCCTGCCTCTATTACAGCGGCGACGTGGACGGGGCGCTGGGCCAACTGCAGCAGGGGCTTAGAATCGATCCCAAGGACGCCAATTCCCTGTTCAACCTGGGCATGATCCGCTGGAAGGGCAAGAATGACACCAAGGGCGCATTGCAGGCGTGGGATCAACTGTTGAAGTTGAACCCCGATCTCGACCCCAACAAAAAGGCCCAGGTGGAGAAGGCGATCGCGGAAGCCAAGCAAGGCCCCGCGAACTGACGATTGAAAAGGAAGGTTGTCGTCACCATGGCAGATATTATGAAACCCTCGGTTCCTCCAAAGTGGACTACACTTCAAGCCTACACTCTCGCTGTGGTGTGCCTGCTGTTGGGTATTGCCGGCGGCTGGCTGTTCCGCGGCTCGCAGTCTTCCGCGCCGCCTGCCGAAAGCGCCGCGACCACCGCACCCGCCGGCATGGGGACGGGTATGAACTCGCAGCCCACACCCGAGCAGATGAAGGCGATGGGCGAGGCGCAAGCCAAGCCGCTGCTGGAAAAGCTCAAGTCTGATCCTAACAACGCTGATTTGCTGGCCAGCATCGGCAACGCCTACTACGACACGCAGCAGTATCCGGTCGCAATCAACTATTACCAGCAAGCGCTGAAGCTGCAGCCTGCCAACACCGGCGTGCGCACCGATATGGCTACGGCGTACTGGTACACCGGCGACGCCGATACGGCCATTGCGGAGTTCAATAAATCACTTTCCTACGAGCCCACCAAGGCCAACACATTGTTCAATCTGGGCATTGTCCAGTGGCAGGGCAAGATGGACATTAACGGTGCGGTTGCCACCTGGCAGAAGTTGCTGGATACGAATCCGAACTACGAGGGCAAAGACAAAGTGCTGGACCTCATCGCCCAGGCCAAGAAGCACTCGGGAGTCAAGCCCGGAACTCCAGCAAAACCGTTGCCGCAGTAGCACTGGAGTCGACTCACATGAAGTCCAAGATTTTTCGAATGTGCAATTACCTGCTGGTGGTTGGGGGGCTGTTCGGATTCGCAATCCAATCTGCCCAAGCCAGCGCCGGCTCCCAGATTTCAGGCTCGTACCAGGTGGTCCAAAAGACTGACCTCGGTTCCCAAACCCGCGTCCGCCTGGAACTCCATCTGATTAACCACGGACCAGCGATCCACATTCAGGGCCTTACGCTTTGGGATTTCTCTCATCCCGATAAGGGTGGAACGCAAGCCTGCTCTATCGTTGTCGACGCCGGGGCTTCCGCGGACACCACACAGGAATTCACCATCCAGCAGTCGGAATATCAGTTGTGGCAAAGAGGACTGCGGCCCCGTTTCGTCCTGCGGATCGACGGCCCAGGCAGTACTAAGAGCACCGCGGTGGTTCGACTGGAGAGGGTTTCTAAGCAGGAGGCGAAGTGACCATGCGCTCCCACCGCTTACTTACACTCGTTTCCGTTGCTTTTGTACTGGTACTATTTGCGCCCCAGGTTTTGTTAGCCCAGTATGCCATCAGCACAGTTGCCGGCGGCGGTCCGAACAATCTGGCAGCGCTCAATTCCAGCATCGGGTATCCGGGCAGTATCGCATTTGACGCAGCGGGCAACACTTACATTGCGGATTCCTACTCGAGTTACATCTTCGAAGTGAGTACGGCCGGTACCCTCACGGTGGTGGCCGGCAATGGCACTCGCGGCTATACCGGTGACGGCGGACCCGCAACCAGCGCAGCGCTCAGCGGTCCTGAAGGCGTGTTCGTGGATGCTTCGGGAGATATCTTCATCGCGGACACGGAAAACTCGGTGATTCGTGAGGTTGTGGGTGGCACGATTCAAACCGTAGCCGGGAATGGGAAGGCGGGATACTCCGGCGATGGCGGCCCAGCGACCAGCGCGCAACTCAATGATCCTTACGGCATTTTTGTAAAAGCGGGAGACATCTTCATCGCGGACACAGACAATGCGGCGATCCGCGAGGTGGTGGCTGGCACGATTCAAACGGTGGCCGGCAATGGCACGATCTGTCCGGATCCAACGACGCTCTGCGGCGACGGCGGGCTAGCGACCAGTGCCAACCTCGATCTTCCGCAGGGTGTATTCATTGATGCCTCGGGAAATATTTTCATCGCCGATACAGATGATAGCCGTATCCGCGTCGTGAATACCGGGGCCACGCCGATCACGGTTGCCGGAGTCGCGATCCCGGCAGGTGACATTGCAACCGTGGCTGGGGCGTACTACCAGGCGAACGGAGGTACCGCTTGTCAGGACACAGGCGATAACGGGCCGGCAACAGAGGCATATCTCTGCGCGCCGGCCGGAGTGTTCGTGGACAGCTCGGAAGACATTTTCATCGCCGATACAAGTAATTTTGCCATCCGCGAGGTGGCGGCGTCGACCGGCACAATTACCACCGTGGCCGGAACTCTTGGCGTAGAAGGCTACTCCCCTAACGGCACGTTAGCCACCAGTGCAGATCTGAACTATCCCAGCAACATGGTCGTGGATGCTTCGGGAGACATCTTTATCGCGGATACAGACAACTTTGTGATTCGCGAGGTGGCAGAGTCGACCGGCGACATTCAGACCACCATCGGAAACAACACACTGGCCTATTCGGGCGACGGCGCGCCTGCGACGAATGCGGAATTGAACGCTCCCGGAGGCGTGGCCATTGACAGCTCGGGGAACTTCTACATCGCCGACACGGCCAGCTCGGTAATTCGCGTGGTGAATACCGGGACCGCGAATATTACGATTGACGGAGTTGTGGTCCAGCCAGGCGACATCCAAACCCTGGCAGGCAACGGAACGGAATGTTCTGACTCCACCACAGCCTGCGGGGATGGCGGAGCTGCTATCAGCGCGCAACTCAATAACCCCTATGGCGTGTTCTTGGATGCTTCTGGCAACATTTTCATCGCGGATACTGGGGACAATCGCATCCGCGTGGTGAATACGGGGACAACAGTGATTACAGTTGCCACTGTTCAGATCCAGCCGGGCGACATTGCAACCGTGGCCGGCAATGGAACAGCTGGTTATACCGGGGATGGCGGGGCAGCTACCAACGCAGAACTTGCCGGTCCCAACGGCGTGTTCGTAGACAGCGCAGAGAACATCTTCATCGCGGACACGGGTAATTCCGTGATTCGGGAGGTAACTGCGTCGAGCGGCACGATTGCTACCGTGGCCGGCAATGGCACACAGTGCACCCAACCCGCCACGGCATGCGGCGATGGCGGAGCCGCCACCAGCGCACAGCTTAGCTTCCCCGCCGGCGTATTCGTCGACCTTGCGGAAGACATCTTCATCGCGGATACCTTCGACAATCGCATTCGCGAAGTCACAGCCTCGAACAGCATCATTAATACCGTGGCTGGGACTGGCACACGCGGCTACTCTGGCGACGGCGCTGCAGCGACGAGCGCTCTGCTGGATACCCCTTACGGTGTGTTCGTCGACAGCTCGGGAAACATTTTCATCGCGGATACGGACAATGCTGCGATTCGCGAGGTGGTAGCGGCCACCGGGTTCATTCAAACCGTAGCCGGGATCCCGGCCACCGCAACCGGACTCCCCACACCGGGCTTCTCTGGCGATGGCGGCCAGTCAACCAGTGCGGAACTCAACTCGCCCTCGGGGTTATTCGGCGATTCCGCCGGCAATCTATTTGTTGCAGACACGGACAACTCGCGCATCCGCGAACTGGTTCCATCGATTTTTGTCACCGTTACACCGAATCCCGTCAATGTGGTAGTCAACACTCCGCAACAGTTCACGGCGGCGGTGACCGGGACAAACAATACGTCCGTGACCTGGTATGTGAGTGGAGTCGTGGGCGGCAACTCGACAGTAGGGACGATCTCGACCACTGGCCTATATCAGGCGCCGACGACAATCCCCAATCCAGCCACAGTCACGGTAACCGCAGTTTCGAACGCTGATAACACCAGTTCGGGGTCGGCCCAGGCAACCATTGTGACAGCCGGCGGCCTGGGTGTGAAGGTCAAGGTGACTTCCAACCCGCCTGTCTCCGAGGTGTATACCGGCACCGCGCAAGCCTTCATCGCGACTGTGACGGGGACGAGCAATACCGCCGTGATCTGGAAAGTGAATGGAATCACGGGTGGCAACGCGACCTTTGGAACCATCGACACTTCGGGCAACTACACCGGGCCAGCCACCGTTCCATCGCCGGCGACGGTCACCGTCGAGGCAGTCTCAGAGGCCGTATCGAGTGCCGTCGGCGGGGCGTCGTTCCTGGTCGTCACCGTGCCGTCTGCAGCTGAGCCTGCGCCTCAGACCACGTCTCCAGGAGGAACGGTGACGTATTCTCTCCTGCTGAATGAGAACACGGGTGATCCCAAGTACGCGATTTCTCTTTCCTGCTTGCAGAGTTCATTGCCGCCAAGCGCCACATGCAGTTTCAAGCCTCCCGCGATTACCCCGGGGTCTCAAGCGGTGCCGTTTACGCTGACCATCACCGTACCCTCCGGTTCAGCGTTCCTCGATGAGCCGAACTTGATGCGGTTGCGGCTTTATTTCGCTTTCATGCCGCTGGCGGGTATTTTGCTTGCATCCTCCGGACGTCGGGCTAAGCGGTGCCGTTGGCTGTGGCTGGCAGGGTTGTGCGTTTTCCTGATTCTGCTGAATGGTTGCGGCGGAGGAGGCTCGAATTCGGCTTCCACCAATCCAGAGCTTGGGAGTTACAACGTCAAGGTTCAGGGAACCACGTCGGCACAGCCCAACCCGGTAACGATCACCATTGCAGACTTGACCGTGCAATGACGGTGACAGGGCCGGAAGCAGATCTCAGGCTCTGCACGGGTGCAACTCTTCCAAGTCAGCCGAGTTTGGCCAGGTGCTGCGCTCCAGCACAATCGGGCGGGTTCCCGCCCGCGTCAGCAGTTCATACGCGGCCGCCGCCGACGATGATGGCAGTTCAATTGGACATGTGACTTTATTGATACGAAACTTGCAGTCCGAACCATCGACAGGCATACCGCGCCTACTTGCGCGGTTTCCCCACTCGCCGGGCGGTCTCGAACATCTTGGCCACCGTATCCAGATCCTTCGGCTTCACCCTTCCCGCAGGAATGCGCGTATTCGTCAGGTCTTCGAGCGTCAACACCACATCGCCAAGTGCCATCGAGTCAACCAACCCTGAGGAGACCAGTGGAGTGTTCTCATCAATCACCAGGGTTGGCTTTCGAATTCGCCGAAGAATGCATTCAATCATCTGCTTTGCTTCTTCCGTCATTTCAATTCTCTCTCCCTAAAGCGATCCGCTTGCGTAGCAGGCATGTCTTAGCGGCGTTGCTATTCGAGTTCCGGATGTTCTTTCCGCAACTTCTCGAAGGTGGCCGATCGCGCTGGTTTTCCGGCGGTGCTCTTCACAATCCACTTTGGCGGCTTCAGAAAAACTGCTCCAACCGTAACTCCCAGGCCGGCTGTGATCTGGCGACGAATCTCCCGCTCGATTTCGACAGTATTGTCGAGCGGGTCTTCGCTTTCTACCTCGGCCACTATGAAGATCTCTTCCGTTCCCAGGTCCGGATTGTACACGCCCATCGCGATTACCCGGCCATCGTGGACGGCGCGGTGGCTGGCAACGATCTCTTCGATATCCTGCGGGTAGATATTTTCGCCGCCCACAATGATGATGTCCTTCTTTCGTCCGACCACATAAAGTTCCCCACCTACACAGAACCCGAGATCACCGGTGTAGTACCAGCCATCGACGATCGCTTTTGCCGTGAGATCAGCACGATTGTAATAACCGTCAAACAGGCAATCGCTTTTGATAAGAATTTCGCCCGCCTGGCTTTCCCCGAGCGGAGCGCCCGAATCTGACACGATGCGGATCTCGTGATTGGGCAGCAAACGACCGGATGAAGTAAAAGAAACCGAACCCGCGCTCCCTTCCGCGACCCGTACGACGCGATGCGAGTTGCGAAACTGTTTGCCATCGGCCCAAATGCGCGTGGGGCCGGAAGAACTGTCGATGTCCGACTGAGTCACGGCAAAGACGTTCTCGGCCATGGCGTAGCAGCTTTGCAAAGCGCCGGCCTTCAGTCCATTGGCGGCGAATGCCTTCTGGAATTCCTGCATGCTGCTGGTCCGCACCGGCTCAGAACAATTGATCAACGCACGCACAGACGACAGATCATACTGCGCGCGCCGGTTCGGCCGGGTGCGGCGAGGAACAAACTGAAAAGCGAAGTTAGGCAACCACGCAAGCGTGCACTTATGCTCGCTGATGGCCTCCAGCATGGTTCCAGGATGAATCACCCAGTCGAGCGGCGACTGCATCACGAGCGGTATGTGGCAGGCCATGGGCAGCATGAAACACGCGATCAGGCCCATGTCATGATAAAGAGGCAGCCAACTGTAAATCCGGTCCGTCGCGCTGTCAATCTTCAGCGCTTGGGAAAGATGTTCCAGCTGACGCAATACGGCAGCGTGCGTCAGCGCCACGCCCTTCTGCAGTCCAGTCGTGCCCGCTGAATGCTGGATGAATGCCAGGCCATCGTGTTGACGCGGGGAGGGCGGCAGTTCGTCTGCCGGTTCGATGCGGCTGCCGTCGCCAACTCGAAGCAGCCTCGTCTCCTCGCCCAGCGACACGTGCCCGAGAATTTCATCCGGAAACTCTTCGTCAATGACGACAACCTTGGCGTTCAGGTTTGCCGTCACTCCCGCCACGCCGGAGCGGTACTTTGATGGCTCAACCTTGTCATTGGGGTAGGCGATAAATGCAGGTACCGCGCCGAGCATCATCGCTCCAACGAAGACGGTCATCGCAGGAATGCCCTGCGGCATGATGACAATCACCCGATCCCCACCGGTCAGACCAGTAGTGCGGAGCACTCCGGCCTGCAGACGGGCGCGACGGCGGAACTCGGCAAATGTAACGGTCTCTTGTTCGTCTTCGTTGACCCAAGCCGTGATGAACGGACGCTCGCCGGGAGCCGCGTCAAGCGCTTCGATCAGATTGCGGTATCGGACCACACAGTAGTGTAGCGGATGAGAAGTGCCCCGGCACCCATGCGAGACGCTCATAAAAGCTGAGATTCAGAAATTGCTGTACATCATCTGCGCGGCGGTCGTGCCGCGCGAAAGGGTGATGATCAAAACGAAGAGCAGGGCCAGCGCATAGAGCGGCGGGACCCAGTACCAGCGCCAACGAGCCAGCAGCGCCATCGGTCCGGTGGATGAGCCTGCTGGCGCTGCGTCAGCGTCCGCCCCGCCAGTCGAATAGCAGCTGAGCCGGTCGATGGTAAACAACACAATCGTGTAGGCCACGGCTAGCGCGAGAACCAGCCAGTAGAGACTTCCGGTCAGAGAGTGGACGCGATAGGTCGCGGGCGACAGAATCGCCGCCAGCATTTGATGCGCTTGGTGCAGAGAGCTGGCGCGAAAGAAAATCCATCCTAGATTCACCAGGCTGATCGTGGAAACCCATGAGAGGGCAGTCCATGGGAGTTTGGGAGGTGTCCAGTCGAATTTGCGCTGCAGCCCTTCCACCTGCCGGTGCAAGATGAGAAGCACGCCATGATAGGCGCCCCACAGAAGAAAGAGCATGCTTGCCTTGTGCCACAATCCGAACAGAACCATGGCAATCAGCAGACTGAGATTTCGCCACCACGCTTCCCGGCGGAAGCGCATCAACGGGAAGAAGACGTAGTCGCGAATCCAGAACGATAGCGACATGTGCCAGCGGGTCCAGAAAATCGACGGGCTAGTCGATTCAAATGGACGAGCGAAATTTTCGGGAATGGTGAAGCCTAGCGTCTGGGCTGCGCCAATGGCGATGTGCGAGTACCCGGCGAAGTCGAAGAAGAGCTGCAGGCCATAGCCGAACGCGAGGCACCAGACGTCTGGACCGCTCCAGTTAGCAACATGATCGAAGCCGAAGGTGATGCCATCGCCGGCCAGAATTCCCTGTCCCAGCAATTTGGATAGTTGCATCATGAGCACACCGGTGGCAATGCGCCGGCACCCACGCACAATGTCATCCCCGCGCGTGGCGGCCTCGGAACGGAATTGCGGAAGCATTTCGGACATGCGGCAGACGGGGCCGGAGATAGCAACCGGGAAGAAAACCATATAGAGGGCAAATTCGAAGAACGACGGGTCGGCGTCGTCGGCTTGATAAACGTCAAACAGGTAGCTCATCGCCTGGAAGGTCCAGAACGAGATGCCTAAGGGCAACGCGAAGTGCGCGAAGCGTTGCAACGAAGAGACAGGGAAATGGACCGCGCCTTCCGGCAGGTACTTGAATGCACTAAGCAGCAAAAGATTCAGACAAATTCCGATGGACAGAGTTACGCCAGAGCGCTTGCGGCGAAGCCATTCTCCTACGAGATAGTTCATCACGGTGGAGGCGACGAGAACGGCTCCGAACCAGACTCCCCACGACAGATACAGCGCATAGCTTGCGATCAGGAGGGTAGCCTGCCTGATTAGACGCGAACGGATCTTTGCCAGGATCACGGCGCACAGCAGGAATGCCAGAACGTACGAGATGATTCGAAACAAGTTTCCTCCGTGTCCGTTTCAGAGTTGAATGCCGACGCTTCGACCTCTCGCGGCGAATTCAATCCGAGGTCGAAGAAGCAAGAATAATGGGGTGCGCAGACCATTACAAGAAACGCTGATGTGATCCCGGGCACCGGTTGGGCATGAGCAACAGACTCCGTACCGAGTAAAGGCAACTCGCACTTAGTTACTCATTTTGGGCTGGTCGGCAACTCGGGAGTTACGAGGTTGTTGACCCAACGTCACGACTGATTTGCGTGGGAGCCGTGTCCCTCCCCAATCGAGCATTTCCCCGCGGTCAGCGTGTGTTTTAACCCTTTGGCAGGCGTGTCCGCCCCGCCCAAGTGCGGGTGAAATGCTTTTTTTCACGCGCTTACTGAACCGCTGCCATGGCATGACAATTGCTTTTTGCTTCTGGGTGAGACGGCATCGGCCCCATAATAAAGGCCTGAGACTTTAGTCGAGAAACAACTGACAGTGACGACTGTACCTGCAGCCCCGCAAATCACGGAGGCAGTACCGCCGCTTCGCAGCTCTGCCTGGCGCCGCTGGGTGGCCATCTCGGCGACTACCATTCTGGCGCCGGTGATACTGCTTGCGGCCGCGGAAGTGGCGTTGCGCGTCTCCGGAGTTGGAACCCCAACCGGCGTCACCCGCCCCTGCACAGATCATGGCCAGCCTGCGTATTGCGACAACCAATTTTTCGCTGCGTCCTTTTTTCCACCGGGCATGTACCGGACTCCGCGGCCTTACGCGATTCCCGCAACCAAGCCGCCGGGAACCTACAGGATCTTCGTGTTGGGCGAGTCGGTCGCCTGGGGGGATCCCGATCCTACCTACGGATTTGGCCGATACCTGGAAGTAATGCTCCGGCAGCGCTACCCCCAGACAAAGTTCGAGGTCGTCAATACCAGCATCACCGCTCTCAATTCACACGCGTTCCTGCCCATGGTCAAGGAACTGGTACAGTACCAGCCCGACCTTTTTGTGATTTACGCCGGCAACACCGAAGTTGTCGGGCCTTATGGGCCGGGAACGGTGTTGACGCCGTGGGACTTGAGCCTGCCGGCCATCCGCGCCAGAATTTTCCTCACTTCTACACGGCTGGGTCAGCTTCTCGGGAAGGTCACTGGATCGAGTCAGAAAAACGCGCAGGAGTGGCGCGGCATGGAAATGTTTCTGGACCGGCAGGTCCGGGCCGATTCCCCACAGATGAGGCCGGTGTACGAGAATTTCGCTGCCAACTTGCGCGATATTGTCGCGGTCGCCCGCCGCTCGGGGGCTCAGGTCCTGATCAGCACAGTTGCCACGAACTTGAAGGACTGTGCTCCGTTCGCTTCCCTGCACCGCGAAGGTATTCGAGATGATGAGCTGCATTCCTGGGAAGCATTGGTCCAGCGGGCTGCGGGTCTCGAGAGCGCGGGATCGCACGCTGAGGCCTTGAAGCTGTACCTCTCGGCGGCAGAGATCGATCCTCAGTATGCCGAACTCCAGTTTCGCATTGCTCGTGGTCTGTGGGCTCTCGGTGATTTTGCGGGGGCCAAGGAACGCTTCGTGCGCGCTCAGGATCTCGACACGCTTCGCTTTCGCGCGGATAGCAGATTGAATGAGATTATTCGTGCTCAAGCTGGTCCGGGTGTCGGCGTAGTTGATGCGGCCGCTGTTTTCGCCGGTGAGAGTCCGCATGAGGTCCCGGGCAGCGAACTCTTCTACGAACACGTGCACATGAATCCGCACGGGACATACCTGCTTGCGCGGGCCTTGTCCCGCCAGGTCGACGCCATGCTGCCGGCCGAATTGCGGCGCGGCGCAGTGAGCGCGGATGGCCTCAACGAGGAAGAATGCGAGCGTCTGCTTGCATTTACGCCTTACGATCGTTTACGGGTGGCTGGCCTGATTCTCGCAAAGCTGGAGCGGCCTCCGTTCACCAACCAACTCAACCACTCCGAACAGGTCCTGCGGCTGAAAAGCCAAGCCGAGGGATCGACCGATTATGGGGAGATCGTCGCGGACTATCAGTGGGCCATCATGCAAAACCCGAAAGACCGGCTATTACATCTCAATTACGGCTTTCTCCTGCATCGCTACGACCCGGCCGCCGCCGAGAACGAACTCCGTTTAGCCTTGCCCTACGATAACGCTCCGGTCCTGTGCAACTGGCGCAAGTTCGACTGAAGTCACAATGGGTGCGACACTTTTCGTCACCAATCTGGTGGAACCTGTTGGACCCTCAGTGCGATACTCAACTGGGTTGCTCTCATTCATAGGAATCTATCTTTTAGTATGAGATTTTCCCCTGAGAAGGCCCATCCCGTTGTCAGGTCGATTTTCATCCTGCTGGTGCTGCTCAGCGCGTTGTGCGCCGGCTTGCATACAGTTGCTGACGAGGACATGGGCTGGCAGCTTGCCACTGGACGCTATGTAGTTCAGCATCACCAGATTCCCCGCAGCGATGTTCTGTCGTTTACTTCAGCGGGGAAACCCTGGGCCTATCCGCCTTTTGCAGGTGTATTGTTTTATCTGACATACTGCGCATTTGGCTATGCCGGTCTGAGCTGGTTTTCTGCGCTGGCATGTCTCGCAGTTGTGGCTTACCTTGTTCGGCGGGGAGACATCGGAAGCGCGATTCTGGCGATGCTTGCGGTTCAGTCCATTGCCGCCCGCACGGCTCCACGTGCTGACCTCTTTAGCACCGTCTTTTTCGCATTCTTTCTCGGCGAACTCTGGGATTACCAACGGGGAGTGTCTTCCCGCCCCTGGCTGCTGCCTGCGGTTATGCTGTTCTGGGTGAACCTGCACCCCGGTTTCATCGCTGGACTCGCGGCCATCGGTGCCTACCTGCTGGCCGAGGTGGCGAATCTGCTGTTTGCAGAGCGGCGACAGGCTGTCCATCTGCGTCTGCGACGGATCTGGCCGTGGCTCGCGGCGTGTTTCGCGGTCACCTTGGTGAATCCGTGGGGGCCGAGAATTTACCTGGCTTCACTTACCTTGTCTGGACTCGCGGCCCCGCCCGGAGGAAGCCTTAATAGCAACAGTTTCATCGGCGAGTTCCAGGGCATGCCGGTTTCACGCTCCTTGCTGTACCAACTTGTCGACATCCGGCACATGGAGAGCGGCTTGACCTGGTTGCTGTTAGTTGCGGTCATTTGGGTTGGGCTTTTTTTCTGGAAACGGCAGCTTGGCGGCGCGCTCCTTGCGTTGGTTGCCCTCTATTTGGGACTGGCCCACGCGCGCTACATGGCGTTGTTTGTCATTACGATCACCACGCTTGGGGGGGGGCTGCTCAGCGAAATCTTCATTGTTCTTAGTAACCGCAGGAGTCGTTCAATCGCCCAAGCAAGGCAAGAGTCCGAAAAAGAGGCCGGAGAGACTGCGCGGCCGCAAGCACGCGTGGCCGGGGGTGCGGCCACGCTCATTACCCTTGTCCTTTGTGGCGTTGCGCTGTTGCATATTGCCGACTTTGTTTCGAGCCGCACCTACGTTGTTTTCAATGCGGATTGGAGATTCGGCGCGGGAGAATCGTCGTGGTTTCCAGAGCGCGCTGTGGCTTTCATTCGGCGCGAGCAGTTGCCGGGAAACATCTTCGAGGAGTATGCGCTCGGCGGGTGGGCGGCTTGGAGTCTCGGCCCGCAGTATCCCGACTTCATCGATGGGCGCGGAGATCGCCTCAGTCCCGATCTGGTTGCGAAGCAACTCAGACTTTACGTCGAGAGCCCGGATGCGCAATTATGGCGGACCGAAGCGGACCGCTGGAACCTGAATGTTCTCCTGGTCGCGACTTCCGGATTCCGCGGGTTACAGAAGCTGGATCCGTTCGCGTTCTGTCAGAGCGCAACGTGGCGTCCGGTTTATATGGATGATGTCTCGCTGGTATTTCTGCGCAACACGCCGCAAAATCGCCCATGGATCGACCGCTTACAGATCGATTGCGGGACACAACCGCTGCCGCCGCCTGCCGCGGCCTCGCGTCCTCTGCTTTACGACTTTTATCTGAATTCCGGAGGGCTGTTCTTCGCATTGCAACGCGACCGGGAATCGGAACGGTCGCTGCGCAGTGCTTCCGCACTCTATCCCGAATCTCCGAGTGTCCATTTACTGCTCGCGTCTTTGTTTCAGCGGGAGAGAGACTACGCCGAAGCTGAACGGGAGTATCGCACTTCGATTGCACTGAATGAAAACGGTGGTGCCTGGTACTCACTCGGATTGCTCTATGCTGCCGAGGGCCGCAACCTCGAGGCGGTCGAGGCTATCGAGCGGGCCGCGAGAGAATCCACTAAGCCGCTCAATATGTACATGACGCTTGGAAAACTCCAAATTGCTGTGGATCGCCCCGAGCGGGCGCTGGCTGCGTTTGCCAAGGCCGAGAAAAGCAGCCCGTTTCGTAACGGCGGCGAATCCCTAGCCCCTGAACTCTACGCCGAGATTGCCGAAGGCAAGGCCGAAGCACATAGGGGTCTCGGGCGCTGGAATGAGGCCATCGCTTTCCAACAGGAAGCAACCCGGAGAACTCCCTTGGTCGTGAGACGCTGGAAAAGGCTTGCTGACCTTTACCAAGCGACCGGGCAGATGCAGCTTGCTGCCGAAGCCCAGCAACGTGCCGCCGAGTTAGAAGTTCCGAACGCCCCTCATTGAGATACGGCGTGTAGTTGAGGCCCCAGCACAACAATATTCCGCAAAAAGCCGGCCAGTACATGGTGGCCCGCCGACTGCGATCATTCCGAATGATGCAGCGGTGATCGATTCGGCGAAGCGCAATGCAACACACTGCTGCGCGGCGCCGTGTGGTATGTTCATTGGTTTGAGGAAGCCCAGGCCATGAGTGTTGCAAGGGAGTTTCACGGACTACTAGAGCGACGGCCGCTGCAGATGCTCGCCCTGGCTGGCTTGCTGACAGCCGTCGCGGCCCGTGCTTTGTGGTTGAAGTTCTGCGTTCTCGATCTCGACGTCTGGTGGCATCTGAAGGTGGGCGACTGGATCGTCGAGCACCATGCGGTTCCTCACGCGGGCATCCTCTCGCGCACGGCAGCCGATCGGCCCTGGGTGGCCTACAGTTGGGGCTATGAGATATTGCTCTCCCGCGCCTACCACTGGTTCGGTCTGGTGGGTATGGGCGTGTACGGAGTGTTGCTGACCCTGGCCGTAGCCTACAGCATCTTCTGGATGGCGCGCCGTCTTTCCGGCCGGTTCTGGTGGGCCTGCGCGTTGGCTACAATCACTTGCTCGGCATTCCTCTACAACCTGATGCCCCGGCCGGTGTTCCTTTCGATGACGCTGTTCACCGTCACGCTGACGCTCATTCTGGAAGCAAATCACAGCGGCCGCGTGCAACTGCTTTATTGGCTGCCGCCGCTGTTTGTCCTATGGGCGAACCTTCACATCCAGTTCCTTTATGGACTCTTTCTGGTTGGCCTGCTGTTTGGCGTGAAGCTGCTGCAGTTTGCCGCGGATCGTCTGGGAATTGATCCCAGTTTCGTGCTGCCGTCGACCTTGCCCCTCACGACCCTGGCAGCGGTTTTTGCGGGCTGTGTGGTTGCTAGTTGCATCGGGCCGTACTCGTATCATTTGTACCAGGTGATTTACGAATACTCCAAAGCGCAAGTGCCATATTCCATGATCCGGGAGTTGCAGCCCATCAACTTCCGGGCGGGCAGCCACTATATGCAGCTTCTGTTGACCGGAGCCGGCTTTTTTGCCCTGGGACGCGGCAAGAAAGTCGATCTTTTCAAGCTGGCTTTGCTGACCATTGCCAGCGTAGTCGCCTACCGCACCATGCGCGATTCCTGGTTCATTTGTATTCCGGCGGCTGCCTGCATGGCCGACTTTCCCGTTGATCAGACCGAGGCTAGCCGAGCGGAATCCTGGCTGGAAAAAGCCGGACTGTTTGCCATCGTTGCCTTGTCTCTAGTACTGGTTGCCCGCAACACCGACTTCAATCAGCGCGGCCTGGACCGCGCCATCAGCAGCATGTATCCGGTGAAGGCGGTGAATTATCTGCGACAGCACCCTGCTCCGGGGCCGCTATACAATACGCTCGATTGGGGCGGCTTCCTCACCTGGTATATGCCGGATTATCCCGTCGCCATCGACGGCCGCAACGACTTGTACGGCGACGACCTGGATCGCCTTTTTTTTGGTACCGAAAACGGCGCAGAGTCTTACGCCACCGATCCCTATTTGAATGAAGCCGGCGTGGTCCTGTTGCAGAAGAGCCAGCCGCTGGCCGGCCTGCTGCTGTCTGATCCCCGCTTCAATCTGGTTTATCAGGATCAACTGGCAGCTATATTTGTGAAGCGCGAGTAGAGGCGCCGGGAGCAACCTGTGAGCAGTTCCGCGATCAGCAAGAACGACAGGCTAGACCACGCAGCATCAGAAACGCGGACTGCGCGGCAGAATAACGCCTCACTCTCTGTCGGCGGGCAGTTTACGTTGGTGAGCACATTGGCGGCATATTCTGCCATGCTGCTCGTTGGCATCTCTCACCACGAACCTTGGGCCGATGAGGCGCAGGCATGGTGTCTGAGCCGCGACCTAGGCTATCGCTATCTCATATTCCATCAAATTGCATATGAAGGTCATCCGCCACTGTGGTTCACCATCCTTTGGATAGCAAACCACTGGTTCCATCTCCCGTACCAATCCATTGGCTGGATTGGTGGTCTCTGCGCGCTCGCGGGGTGCTGGTTCTTCTGCAGGTACAGCCCGTTCCCGGTTTTTGTTCGCGTGTTATTTCCGTTTACCTACTTCATGGCGTTTCAATATGCGATCGTAGCGCGTCCCTACGTGCTTCTTCCGCTGTTTGCGTTCGCGGCGGCCCACTTTTTTGCCGATGCCGAACGGCGGCCATGGAGGTTGGTGGCAGCAACCTCTGCCCTGGTGCTGCTTTCTGCGGCCGGCGTCATGCTTGCATTAGGCTTGATCACCGCGCGAGCGTGGTATTCCTTCCGCTCATGGAAAGAGATTCCAGCGTCCACAAGGAGACACCTGCTTGCTGCGGCGGTTGTGTTCTGCTTCGTCGTCGTTTTTGTCGCCTTTGTCAACTGGCCCCCTTTAGATCGTAGCTTTGCGCGGTTCGATCGCCCGGCCAATCTGGACTTTGGCCTTTCCAACCTGCCGCGTGAAATTTCAATTGCGTTGTTCGGTTCTTCCGTTCCGTCAATCGCTTTCCTGTTAGTTGTCGGCACGTGGTGTGCTTACCGGCGCCGTTTTCTACCCTTTGCCCTCTCATCCGCATTCGTGCTGGCTTTCTTCGCCAAGGTGTATGGGTATCTCTGGCACTCTGGAGGGCTCACGGTTGCCGTTATAACGTGCCTTTGGATAGCATGGCCGCGGAAACAAAAGGAAAGACCATATCCGAGACTTGAGATCGCTCTGATGGCGCTCGTTTTGCTCGGGCTTGCTGGCCTGTTTGTGGTTCAAATCTATTGGACTGCTCGGACACTGGCCATGGATTACTCTAGGCCTTATTCAGGCAGCCTAGATGCCGCAAACTTTCTGCACTCAGTCCGGGCTGATGCAACCACCGTTTGCGGGTTCGATTTCCACAGCGTGGCCGTGCAACCATATTTTCCCGATAGCATATATGAGAACTGGCCGAAGGGCGAGAGCTTCTGGCGACTCGAAACGGCGAATCATGACAACCAGGATTGCAACTGGGCGAAATGGATAGTTGTTGCCAGGGCTGGCAATTTTGTCGTTGCCAATCGCGTGTTCTATCAGCAGGATCGTTCTCTGCGCTCGTTGGGCTATATTCCCGTACACTTCTCGCAAGGGTCCATGTTTTTCGAGGGACGCGAGGTTGAACCCACCGATTTCGTCATATACCAGTTGCAAACAAATTGACCGGGAGAGACATCACGGAGACGATGCCTCTGCGCGCGTACGGCGCAGGATGAAGTAGACCTCCCTTTCGAAAACTTTGCGCTTGTAAAGATAGTACCCATCCGAAAAATGCACTATTTCGTATCCAAGCTGGTTGAAGCGCGGAATATTATCCCGAAGCATTAGCTCCGGAACCTGAGAATAGGCAACGATATACTCGGGGTTGACGCGGCGCAGTTCGTCCTCGTCGAGACGAGTTCCGTTAAGCGGCAAGCCGTGATGAAAGTACGCGGTCGGAACGTTGGCGAAGATGTTGTGATCGAAATAAGCCTGCACGCCAACCATCCCATAAAGAAAGCCAAATATGGGTCCCCGGTCGGCTCCCACCGACTTCAGATATTTCGCGGCGTCTTCCGCACCACAGTAGGGATAGAGGTACTCGCGCTCAATGACCACCGCTGAGTCCCAAATATTGAGGGCGCAAAGGCAGAGCACCAGAGCTACCAAGCCATGTGTCGCCCAGTGCTCGTGCCGGCTGAACGCAGCTTTCTCTTCTGCAGCAGGCCAGGCGATCCAGAGTCCGGCAATCGCAGCGGCGAACATGGTTCCGTGATGGTGGGCGGCTCCATGCACGACGGCGTACAGGCCGATCAAGGTTCCGACCGGGAGTGCGAACGCAAGGAATTTGCGACGCATGAAGCACCACGCCGCGGCGAGTGTGACGAACAAAACAGAGGGCGCCGTGTAATCGAGGAAAGCGCCGGAAAGCGCATCAGTCACCTTTCGCAGTGGTGTGGGTGCTTGTGCCTGTACAGCCAGTGGCAACCTCTCGAACTGTTTCTTCATCACGAATTCTTCAACGTCCGGCGTCGGCCTCAGGATGACGACGATGAAGACAAAAATCAGCACCATCACGGCAGCGCAAATCTGGTAACGAGCTCGAACATCCGGCTCAAGAGTGGGCCACGACTGCGCAGCTTCGATCAAATACGCCAGCCCGATACCGCCGGCGATGATCGTACCGTGCAGGCTTAGGTTCGCCAGCAGCACCAGCACCACCGTCATGCGCTCGGGATGCCGGGTGTCCTTGAACAGCGTGGCAGCGGCGAATGCCAGCAGAGGTAGCAGCGTGTAGGGGCGCGCGATTACCGCGTACTGGTAAACCATGAAGTAAGTGAACGCCAGTGGCCAGCGGATGTAGCGAGGAAACGGGGCCTTAAGAATCAGCAGCGCAGCTCCGGCAATTGCGCCCACCGCTCCGATGTACCCGATCGAGCCATATCCGGCATGGAACGCGTGTTGCGCAATCCACAGAATTGTGTGCCAAAGTCCGGGAGATCCTTCGTAACGAAGTTCATGAAACCATATCGTCCGCAGATCGAGGTCCCGCGCGATCAGCCAAGCCTGCGCCTCGTCGGCCCACTTCTCGTGGTACTGGATGGTCCAAAGAACGACAGAAGCGTAAACCCCGAGTACGGCAAAGTCTCCGATCTTCCACCATCGCTGGGACGGCCTTGCCACCTGGTCCATCGCTGCCACAGGAGGGGCAGCGGGAGCAGAGTCTGCCGCTGCATGGGAGCCAGTCTGGGGAGGATGCTCATGCTTTACCATTTAACTCTTCACTTTTTTCCGGGTGCTCCCTTGGGGGCGTGCAGGTTGAACGCAGAAACCGTGCCGTTGGGGTTATGCGCGGCTTCGTGACATACCAGTATGCAAGTATTTGTCGGGCGGTTGTAGGAAATGGGTATGCCGCCGTTTGGAGCCACTACGTTGACGTCAAAATTCACCAGCCGCTGGCCGCTGATATTCGGATTGGTGCCGCCCATGCCGTGCGCGGTGTGACATGTCGAGCACGTGAAGCCTGCGTTGATATGGCTAGAGTGCTGGGTGAAGCTGGCGTTCATCATGATATTGCTCAGGCTGTGGCACTTGCCGCACATCGCGTAAGGCCCGTTCACGCTGAGGTCGGGGTTGCGGAATAAGTTCATGATCAGTTGGCCCGGCGTCACGGCCTGGCTGAACTCGTAGCGGCGTTCCAGGATGTGCGTCCACTTGGATCCGTGCGGGCCATTCGGGCCGGTGCCGCCGAATTCGCGATTGTCGTCGCTATTGTGGCAGTCGGTACAGAAAATCTGCGTTCCCATGGCCCGCCCTGGCGTAATGCCATCGAGATTCCACATATTACTCAGCAGGCTCGGCTGCGCCAGGGGACTATTGCTGACGTGCGTGACGGGGTGGCTCGAAGTGGAGCTAATACTGAATTGCGGAATGATGTTCAGCGGATCGCCCGCGGAAACCGCTCTTAGCGGCAGGTAACCGTAAATCGGCCGGACCGCTTTTCCGGCGCTGCTTCCGTGACAGCGGAAGCAGTTCTCATACTGATTGACCGCGGGGTTCACGACTGTGATTCCGTCGGTGGCGCTGATTCCCGCAATGTCCCTCTGGGAAACGCGGATTAGAGGCGGCGGAGAGAATGTCCCGACTTGTTCGGCGCCATGTCCATTATGGCAATCCACGCAGGTCGCGTGGCGGTTATTGTTCAGCAGCACTTTCTCGGCGGCGTCATGCGGATTGGTGGTCGTCGGAAATGGGTGCCCGATTTTGGGAGTAGCGTACTCGGCGAAAACGCTTGGCGGAGCGGGCGTGATATTCGAGCCTCCGTTGTGGCAGGCGATGCAATCCTGCTCATTCGGTCCGCGAAGCAGCCGCGCCGGTCCCTGGGCATTGTGCGGCGTATGGCAGGAAATGCACGCATCCTGCGCGACCGTGGTGTAGCTTCCTAACCCCGCCTGCGGGCTGATCTTGTTCTGGGCTAAGGCATGAGCACTCGTAACCCAATTTGCAAGCGGATTCACCTTGCCGGCCATTTGCCGGGTCGGATCATGGCAGGCCAGGCACATCTGTCCTTTCGAGCTGTCGCGCACCAGGAAATTCCATGACAACGGATCTTTTGCCTCCACGTGGGCATCATGGCATGACGTGCATTCGATGTTCCCGTTGATGAGCTTGACCGCCCCGGTCGGGTCCCCGGTTTTGCCCTTCGCTGCCAACGACGCAATCAGATCGATGTTGTCTTTCAAGGGCAAGGCCAGGGAGAATGGGTGTGACGGCTGCAGGTTGCTGCCAAATATGTCATAGCTGTACATCGATCCCGTCATGGTGACCTTGCCAAACACGATGGTGGTTCCCGGTGCTACCGTTCCATCGTGACAGGAAAGGCAGAGGTTGCTGTCGGATCCCAACAGTGGCTGCTCTCCCCGGTTCTTTTCCGTATCGCTGGTGTACAGACTGTAGCTCTGGACCGTGAGCTTCTGGTTCCACAGCGGCAACTTGCCTCCGAGGCCGAAGTGAGGCTCGTGGCAATACATGCAGAAATCCGGACGCGCGCCGGTGATGGGCGATTTGCTGCCCGGACCCAGATCGTGCATGCCGATTACGTCACCCGTAAACTGAGCCCGGAGGGTTCCTCCAGCCAGCACAATCATCAGGCAAACGAATAAGAACTTGGCCCTCACTACATCCCGTCCTTGGCAGGTTTTTTCAGCCCAAAGTAATGAAATACCTGAATGCGGCGGTTAAATGAGTCCACCACGTAAATCCGGTCGTCGTGGTCGATGAACAATCCCGCCGGCAACTGGAACTCTCCCGCATCTGTGCCTCTTTTGCCGAAGTAATAAAGCAGTTGCCCCTGGCGGTTGAACACCTGCACCACTCCCCACAAACCGTCCACGATGTACAGATCTCCCTCGGAGTCGACGCCAATCCCTTTGGGGCGGAAGATGTCTCCACTGCTGTCGCCCAGCTTTCCGATGGCATAGCGGAAGGATCCATCGCGGCCCAGCACCTGCACGCGGAAATTCATCGCGTCTACCACGATCAAATCCTGGCCGTCCAGCCGTAACTCGGTCGGAAAATTGAATTCCAGGTCGCCACCGCCTCGTTTTCCGATCGTCTGCAGGATGCTGCCCCGCATATCCATCATGAAAATCTGGTTGCGCAGGGTATCGGTCACATAGATCCGTTGCGCGGCGGAGTCCACCGCGATCCCGGTGGGACGCTTGAAATAACCTTCGCCGCCCTTCAGGCTGCCGATCGCCCGCTCATACTTCCCCCCGGAGTTGAACACGAAGATCTTGCCCGTCTCCGAATCCGTCACGTAGATGTTGTCTTGCGCATCGACCGCGACGCACTGCGGTGCCAGCATGGCGTCCTTATCTTTCTCGCGGCGCTCGATAAACTTGTATTTTTGTTGCGCGAAATCGAAAATATGAACGCCGCCGGCGCCGGGATCCGTGACAATGACGCGCCCGTGAGAATCGGTGGCAACGCTGTAGGGACGGACAAGACTCTTGAACTCGGGCTCGCCGGCTATGACGTCCAGCAACCGGCTCCAGAAACCTCGTTGCGGCTTCACTTCGCGTTGCGAGCCGAAGCTGCGCTCGTAGCTTAGCCTGCGGCCTCCTTCCAACTCCAGTTCCGGAGCGCCTGGCCCTTCGACTTTCGGCTTCTGCCGCGACGTCCAGCCCCAGATCGGGAGAAGCAGCAGGGCCCCTAGCAGAATGGCGATTAATCTCAGCCTGCGCACGCGTTGCTTCCGCATCGTGATTTTCGGTCTCTACTATTCCGAAGCAAGTGAGGGACCTGCATCTGATTTTACTGACAACCGAGCTGACGCTCTAGCAGGCTGCTGAAAAATTGATCGGCAGCGTGTTTTTGTTTCTGTTGTTCGTCGTAAATGACGGCGAACCGTGCGATTTTCGGTGTTCTTGAGGCCTCTGGTTCTAACTTTGTGCTGCGCCGG
>Ga0326728_10001595_pt1 | contig 79367 bp, 74 predicted proteins | sample MB3enrmetagenome_FD_207602 | JGI IMG/M metagenome (GOLD analysis project Ga0326728, IMG submission 207602) | Lab enriched peat soil microbial communities from McLean, Ithaca, NY, United States - MB31MN | ecosystem: Environmental > Terrestrial > Soil > Wetlands > Peat | place: USA: New York...
TGGAGTTAAACAGACGCAAAAAGCGCGCTGATTTCGTATAGATTTTCGATTTGAGGCAACGATACCATTTCGTATAGATTTTTGATGAGGCAATTCGCACCCTTGACGCTATGGGCACATTAATTAAATAATAGTTGTATTGATGACACCTCACACCAACATCCCGCAATGCAAATCAGGCGAAGCCACACTGGCTTCGATGCGAGCAGGTTCCAAAGGAAAAGTTTCGGCGATAGCCGGCGGCGATTTTCTGCGCAAGCGACTGTCCGCCATGGGCATTTATGAAGGCCGCGAAGTGCGCAAGATTTCCACAGCGCCCGGCGGAGCCGTGGTCGTGGAAGCCACCGGCTGCCAGGTCGCGCTCGGCCGCCACATCTGCGAACATATTTCCGTAGCCACCGCGCCCTGCGGCATTTTGCTTACAGGCAACCCGAACGTGGGCAAAAGCGTTGTTTTCTCGCGCCTGACCGGCATAGGGGCCATCAGCTCCAACTATCCCGGAACGACGGTGGAATACCTGCGCGGCACCGCGCGCCTCGCCGGCGAACCCTGCGTAATAACCGACGTACCCGGAGCCTACAGCCTTGAAACCACCTGCAAGGCGGAAGACGTCGCCTGCGAAATACTGGGACAAAACGACGGTTCGCTTATCATCCATGTGCTTGATTCCACCAGCCTTGAACGCAATCTCTATTTCGCGATGGAAGTGCTGGCGCTAAAACGCCCGACTATAATACTCCTCAACAAGTGGGACATCGCAAAAATGCGCGGCATAATGATAGACCCGGCAGCGCTGGCCCAAATGCTTGGCGTGCCGTGCATACCGTTCGTCGCGGTCACCGGCGAGGGATTGCCGGAGCTTGAAAAACGCGTGGCAGCTTCGCAGCGCGGGGAGCTGGAGCTGCCTGCCGACATGCCCGCCACGCCGGACGAGAAATGGAAGCGCATAGGCGAGATAAGCCGCCGCGCGCAGCAGATAGTGCACCGCCATCCGTCCCTGATAGAAAAAATAGCGGAACTTTCGATACGTCCGGCGACCGGGCTTCCGATAGCCTTCGCGCTGCTTACCGCATGTTTTTATTTCGTGCGCTTCATCGGCGAGGGGCTGATAAACCATCTGCTGGACCCGCTCTACATGAAGTTCTATTTCCCGTTCGTGAAATCATTCGCGCCCGACTCCGCCGGATTCATACCGCATTTCTTCCTCGGCGGCGCGGGCGGACCTATGGACAGCTTCGGCGTGCTGACCACCGGCGTATACATAGCGCTGGTTTCCGTCTTCGCCTATGTGCTGGCCTTCTATGCCGCGCTGGGCTTTATGGAGGACACCGGCTATATACCGCGCCTCGCCGTGCTGATGGACGCGGCATTGCACAAAATAGGACTGCACGGCTATGCCAGCGTGCCGATACTTCTGGGCCTTGGCTGCAAGGTGCCGGGCATACTCGCCACGCGCGTGCTGGAATCGCGCCGCGAAAAAGTTATAGCGCTAAGCCTCGTGCTGCTGGCCGCGCCCTGCATGCCGCAGAGCGCGATGATAGTAAGCCTGCTTGCACGGCACGGATTCTCTTATGTGCTGGCGGTATTTGGCACGCTGATTTTAACCGGCGGCGCGGCGGGATACTTCCTGCACCGGATGATGAAGGGCGACACGCCGGAACTGTTCGTCGAAATCCCGCCCTGGCAGTGGCCGCGCAGGGAAGCGTTTTTTGCAAAGCTCTTCATCCGCATAAAAAGCTATACGCTGGAAGCCGTGCCGATGATAATGCTCGGCGTGGCTATAGTCTCGCTGGCCGACGGGATGGGCGCGGTGGACTGGGTGGGAAGGATTTTCGAGAAACCGGTGACTTTACTGCTCGGACTGCCCAAGGAAACCGTCTCGGTGATGGTGCTGGGTTTTTTGCGCAAAGACGTTTCCATCGCGCTGCTGGTGCCCTTTGCGCTTACGCCGTGGCAGGTGGTGGTGGCGTCGGTTTTCCTGGCCGGATATCTGCCCTGCATAGCCTCCTTCACCACGCTGACGCACGAGGTGGGGGTCAAGGATGCGATGATAGTCGTGGCGCTTAATTTCACAGCAGCGCTGGGCGTAGCCAGCCTGCTGCATTTCCTGCACGGGTTTTAGCCATCTCGGCAAGCTATCCCCTTATACCGCGGTCCGGCATACTATGCCGGACCGTTTTACATCACAGTCAGTAACGTATCTCAAATACGCGAAAGCCCGGGTTTTCATATACCAGACGGAAATCCGACGGGTTGTCGCGTATCATCGGCAGCATTACGGTAGTGTCGCCCTCGAATATCCTGCCTATCACCAGATAGCGCGCGCCGAGCGATTTGAAATAATCCATATATTCCTTTTCCGGACCGCTTATCGGGTAAACCGCGCTTCTGCGCAACGTATAAAGCGCCATTATGCGCGGCTTGCGGCAGATGATTATATCCTGCGTCCGCGTGTTCTTTTTAACGGCGTCGAACATAAGCCGCGAATCTGTGTTTTCCACGTTCAGTTGCGGGTCCATCGGGCGGTAATAATGGATATAGGAAAAAGCATATACGGCGAGCAGGGTTGAGCAGACAAAAACCGCCGGCAATCGCGAAGACGGTTCCTTGTCCCTGTCCGCGAGGATTTTCCAGCCCATGGCCGCCTGATAGAGATAAAGCGGCGCTATCGGGAAAAAATTGCGCTGCCAGTCGTATGCCGCCACCATGCTTAGCGCATACAGCGGCACAAAGAAGTCCAATGCGTTTATCGCCCGGCTGCGCAGCCGCGCATTGTAATAGACGCCGCACAAGGCAAGGCACATCGCGCCAAGCGGCAGCGAGGCCGTAAAAGCAAAATCATAGCGGGATTCGTTGAAATAAAAAAACTCGAAAAACGGCTTGAGCAGTTTGACTATCAGCCCCATATACCAGACTGCCCGATGCCCCACGTTGTCATGGCTTATCATCAGCCCGTATGCCGAAAAATCCGGATGCAGCCACAGCGCCTGCGCAATGCAGGAACCCGCAAACGCCACGCAGGCAAAAAGCAGCGGCCTGGCCGGTTTTCGCTTTGCATAAAGTTCGCCCGCGATTATCGCCGCCAGCGCGCAAACTCCTACCGGACGCACGGCATAGGCCGCGAAAGCCAGCAGTCCAGCCGCGATGCCCTGCCGCCGGGACACAAGCCCGTCGTCCGCGGCCAGCAGCGCGGCAAGCATGAAGAACATGCTCAGCCAGTCGGCGTATATGAAATTGCGAAATCCCATGAACCACGGATTTAGCGCCGTGAAGAGCATGACGGCCAGCGCGCCGCTCTCGCCCAGCCCGCGCCGCGCCAGCCTGTAAACGCAAAACAGCGCCGCCAGAAGGAAGAGGACGTTCTCCGCCTTGAACGCGACCAGATTTAGTCCGAAAAATTTGTAAACCGGGGCCAGCGCCAGCGGGAAGCCGGGGGGATAATTCTGCGGGCCGATATACGGGTTGGACGCGTTGTAGATATAGCCCGTGGCGCGGTAAGGCCAGCCCAGCGCGATATTGCGCGCGTGGGCGATGTACATGCTGAAATCGCCGTACAGCCACGAATGCCCCGGTGCAAGCGTGGCGATGTAAACCGCGCCTATAAGCGCCAGCAGAAGCGGCACACTGCTTTTTTTGTAATCCGGCATCGGTTATCAGTAATGGGTTACATGAAAATGACTGCCCGGCGGCAGCACATAAAGGTAAAGCTTTCCGCTTGCGCAAATCAGCGGTGAGAAATACGAACGCTCCGCCAGCAGCGTCCAGCGGGGGGAATCCATGCGCGAATATGCGATGAAAGCGCGGAAATCGTTTATGTTTATCCAGTCCAGCGGGGTGATTTTTTCCGGCGGCAGTTTGCTTTGCAGCAGCGCCATGTTGCGCTCGTATATGGCGCCTGCGTAGCCTTCCACCCCGTTGTCTATGCCGTCATCGGGAATGCCATACGCAACGGCGGCGCGGGTCAGGTCCATTCTGGCCCGGTTCCAGTTCATATAATCCCATGTACCGGCAAGCGCCCATATAAAAAACAGCGCGCCTACGGAGGAAGCCGCTATCGCCCGGGCGCGCGTAAACGTTCCGTTTTCCCGCGCCACTATCGCAACGGCGGCGAGGAACGGGGCAAAAACCGCCAGCACATAACGATCGTACAGGTATAAAAGCACCGGCGACATCAGGGAATGGAAGAACGCGGCGGTGACAAGAAACGCCGCCCGGCCCTGCGCAAAACCGCGCCAGTTCCGGCAGAACGCTATCCACGCCCAAACGGAGAGCGCCACGGCAAACAGCCAGAAAATACCGGAGCCGAAAAAGCCGCCGCTCTTTTCACCGACAAGCGAAAGGTAGCCGAATCCCGACGGGGTGATTATGGAACAGTAATAAGGCGGCAGGCCTTTGACGGCGACCAGCAGCGCGGCGACCGCCCCGACGGCGACAAGAACACCGAGGCGGCCCTCCCGCTTCACGGGCAGGAAAAAAGCCAGCGGCGAGGCAAAAAATCCGGCATAGAACAAAATAGCGGCGAAGCGTAGCGCTATTTCGCCATAATTGCGGTAATCGAAAATGAACGCCCGGCTCTGATGCGCCAGATATATTTTCGCCGCCCAGTTGCCGCCATGGAAAAAATTGAACCACAGCGTGTACGCCGCTATGGCCGCGACGGGAACGGCGAAGGCCAGCAGCAGGCGTTTTGCGTCCGCACGGCGGCGCAGCAGCATTGTCAGCAGCACGGCGGCCATGACGGCCAGCGCGGTCTGCCTTGTCAGATAGGCCAGCGCCGCGGCGGAGGATGCGGCCAGCCAGTCAGTTGCGGCATCGGTTTCAAACGCGCGGGAATAAAGCCACAGGGCAAGCAGCATCCACGACAGATACGGCACATCCGTCATGAAGGTGAAGGAAAGGAGCAGGAACAGCGGATTTCCGGCGAGGAGAAAAGCGGGGGAAAGCGCCAACGGCTCCTGCGCGTTTTTCCGCGCTCCGGCCAGCAGCGAAATCCACACCAAAGCCAGAAAAGCCATCGCCAGCGTGGACATGCGCAGCGCGGAATAGGATGCGCCCAGGAGCAGCGAGCAAATGCTTCCCCACGCGATATGGCATACAAGGGTGGGGGACGCCAGCGCCGGTATGAGCAACCCCTTCCCCTGCAAAAGGTTGCGCACCGCCATGGAATACATCCAGTCGTCGTTCAGCGCGAATTCGCCGATGGGATTTATAACCAGCAGGGCAATAAAAAACAGCGCCAGCCACTTCCAGTTGTTCTTAAAAAACAGCGACAAATTTTCCAGGCGCATCGGCGATAATCCCCAGCCTTGGTCGGGCAGCGCAAAACAGGCCGCCGCAACGGCTGAAAACGGAAGTGCAAAAATATGTTTCGTTGCCGCGCGCCCGGTGTGGAGGACGCGCGGCGTCACAGGCAATTATTTTTCCAGATAGGGACTGAAGATGCGCTCCAGCCCGTCCACGTTGGACGGCAGATCCAGCAGCACCATCGCGAAAACGTCCAGATTGACCAGCGAGTTTATGACGGAGTCCTTCTCGGCCGCGCCGCGCAGCCGGTCGGCAAAGCCCTGGTTCACGAGGCGGATCTCGTCGTACATTTTCACCAGCCCCTTCATCTCCCAGTCGGGCGTAAGGCCTTCGCGCATCCTGAAATACTGTCCAGCCGTGTACATCGTCATGGCGCGGTATACCGTTTCCTCTATCGAAGAAAAAGGCAGGTGGTAGGCGGCCATCGGTTTGAGCTTTTCCATATGCGGGCAGCCGCTTGCGGCCATGTAGATGCCCAGCAGCGAGTAAAGCCCCTCGGCCAGCGAGGTGTGGCGGGTTACGGAGCGTTCCTCGCTCATCACCACCACCTGTCCGTTGGCGGAGGAAATCGCCGTGTTAAATTCGGTAACGAATCCCGCTATGTTTTTGGCTATCGGGCAGTACTGCGCGCCGGTGCCGGCAAACGGACAGTTGGGACAGCGATGGAAATCCAGTTTGGTCCAGTCGGGCAGCGTGCCCTTGTAGTCCTGCTCCACCAGCAGCGTCTCCGGATCGAGCCGCACGTTGAACTCCTTGCGGCTGCCGTCTTCCAGATTGAAAACGTATTTCCATTCGTACATGAAGCCCCCTGAGTTGTCACTTCGCGCCAAAGCGCGCTATTTCGGCCCTTACGGTAATGGCGGAACGGTCGCAAAGCAGCGCCCGGTCGCCGATGTCTGCGCCTGCGGCGTCTTTTTCCGCCGCAGACAGACTGCCGCTATTGAACTTGTAGGCCCCGCCTGCGCCGCGCGGAAACCTGACCGTCGCGCGCCACAGACGCGGATTGGCCGCATCGCGTTTCAATTCAATACCGGATGTTTTCCAGCCGCCAAGCTGAGGCAGGCTTCCCGCCGCGAACAGCTTTGCGTCCGCCGGCAAACCGGCCGGAGCGGTAACTTCGAAATTCGCCTCGCATTCCGCGGGCAGATCGCGCACGAGCTGCACGGAGGACGAGAATTTTTTACCGGCGTAATCCGAGGAAAGCTTTACCGACACCGGCTCCGCGCCGGACGCCAGCAAAAACGCGCCGTCCCATGTAAGATACGGAGGCGCGGCCTTTGCCTGCGGCGGTATGTAATCCGCCTCTATGCCGCCCTTGAATTTTATCCTGCCCCGGAAAATCAGCGTGGAGGGGGAAGGTTTTGTTATCCCCAGCGCGGAGGCTGAAGTCTGCGCGTCTATGGAGCGCACGGCCATGTCTTCCTTGCCGAACATCCACCGCAGCGGCATCGGCAGCCTGCGCCCCCATGCGCCTTCGTCGTGTATCCCGTCGGCATCCATGTAAGCCAAAAGATTTTTGCCGTAGACAAGACCGGATGAGAGCATCTGCGTTTCAAGCCGGGCGAACATCAGCGGCTCGCTCATCACGCCGTCGGCATAATCGCCTTCCAGCATGCCGGTGTCCATCCAGATGCGCGCGTCCTTTGAAAATTTGGCGTTCTTTATCATGTCGGAAACGCCCTGAGGATTCCAGCCTATAGCTGGCGACATCGCTATCGCCATGGAAAACATGTCCGGATGTTTGGACATAAGGTAAAGCGCCATTATGCCGCCGAGCGAGGAGCCCGCTATCGCGCGGTTTTCCGGGCCGCGCAGCAGGCGGTAATTGGTTTCCATGAACAAAACAAGATCGCGGGAAAGGAATTTGGAATACGCCTCCGCGCCGCCGCCCGCGCCGTCGCGGTCTATGCCGATGAACGGGGTATAATCCTTCATGCGCTCCGCGCCCGCGTCTATGGCGACGAGCACGACCTTCTTCATTTTCCCGGTCGCGTAAAGCGTGGAGAGTATCTCCGGCACATGCCAGCATTTGCCGTACGGCGAGGATTTGGGGGAGAACAGGTTCTGCCCGTCGAGCATGTAAAGCGTGGGATAGGACTGGTCGCTGCTGTTGTAGCCCTCCGGGAGCAGCACATGCACCGTGCGCGTGCCGCCTAGCGAGGGGGAATAGAAATCGGTGTATGTCTCCATATTGCCTTTTATAGTGCGGGTAAGCTCCGGATGGGCCGGAGGCGCCGGGCGTTTTGCATGCGGCAAAAGCGGCGGGAGTTGCGCCTGCGCGGCGGCGCAGAAGAGCGCCAACACAGCGGTTACTATCGATATCCTTATTTTAGGCATCAAAAAAATATTAGCAAAAAATGAGAGGATTTCGTCAGTCCGCTCGCATTATGCACACACAATGCGCGGACTGTTTTGGTATGGTCTATTTTCTGGCGACAGTGGAAGTTGCCACCGGTATTGTATTTGTGGTCGGGGGGAATGGGCCGACGGTTATGACGGTGGCTGAACTGGGATTTATACGATGAGGTTGAATGGCGCGAGCAGAACCACTACCTATCATCGAAGGCATATACGGTGTACCAGGACCATTAATGCTTTCTGGAAAATATTTTTCAGGTCTCTGAAAGGCTTGCTTCTGTTGCAAGCCAATATTATAGGCAGACTTATTAATCAATAAAAAAATGCCCAAAACACAGAGCACCATACCTGCACAGATAAATACAATACCCTGAACATTTCTAAATCTCATGAGATTAGTATACCCCGAAAAGCGGCTATCAACAATACTGACGATTTTTTATCGGTTAGCCCAATTTTCAGCTTTACCGCAGATGGCAAGATATGGTTAAGGGTATAGTATTCGACTTCGCAGAAGATGGCACGGTGCGCATCGCGCACGCTCATGCTTCGCGCTCTGCGGCTCGCGGCAACACAAGAATGCTATGGAAGGGTTAAGACAAGCGGCGGAAACTTCCGCCGCGGTATTAAGGAAAGGTCAGTATTCGGCTTTGCCGAATACTGACCAAGCGGTTCATTTAGGTAAAAAATATTGCTTGACAATTTTTTGCACCCATGCGAAAAAGACAAAAACACCGTCGAAAAACGCAGGAAAGGGCTCCCCGCTAGATAGTTATGCACAGATTTTGCAATAGTTTTTTTATGTTATCTTTCAGACCCTTTAATGCCCTGACCCGGTTCCAATTCTCCGTCGGAGAATCGACGGAAAAACCGGACACCCCGTCGGCCTCCAAAGTGGAAAAAACCGCAAATTCTATCCACAGGTTATCCACAGTCCGGCAAAAAAAACGGTTTCCCCACCTAAAAACTGCAATCCACACAATTATCCACAGGTTATCCACAGGTGTTTATAGAATTGAGACACTCTCATTGCTGCAATAGTACGCCACCATAACTGAAAACGACATAAAGCAAAGGGTTATGCCGCAACAACGGTCATGGCATAAAACTTGGTAGAATACGGGAAGCGGGACGAGTAAAAAAAACGCTTTGCGATGATAAATATTTTTGAGGAGCAACCCATGCCATATTTTGAAAACGACGGCTGCAAATTTTATTTCGAGATGGGCGGCACAGGCGAGCCGCTGCTTTTGCTGCACGGCCTTGCGGCGGACAACGCATCCTGGCTTTCAGTGCGCGCTTTGCTTGAAAAATCCTTCACGCTGATAATGCCGGACAACCGCTTCTCCGGACGCAGCAAGGCTCCCGCAAACTGCAAAGCCGACATGCGCACGCTTGCGGTGGACGCAAAGGCGCTGCTGGACCATCTGGGCGTAAAAAAAGCCGCCGTAGTCGGGCATTCGATGGGCGGCATGGTGGCGCAGGAATTCGCGCTGGCGTTCCCGGATTTCACGGACGCGCTTATACTGGAATCCACCTCGGCAGCGCCGATAAAGCGCAACGAGGCGCTTTTTGACGCGCTTGGCGCGGCGCTTAAAAAAGACGGCTATACCGAGAATTTCTGGCGGCTGATGTTCCCGTGGCTGCTTTCGACGACGCTGTATCATGAGCGTCCGGATTTCGCCGAGCTCGCGATACGCGCCGCCGCCGGTTATCCCTACCTGCCCACGCCGGAGAATTTTGTCCGCATGGCGGGCATGATAGCCGCGCATAACTGCACGGACAGGCTTAAGGAAATAAAGTCGCGCACCCTGGTGCTGGCGGGGGGGAAGGATTTGCTTATCCCGGCCGAGGAAGGCCGCGCGCTTGCCGACGGCATCCCCGGCGCGCGCTTTGCGTTCGCAAAGGACGCGGGACACGTGGTGCATCTGGAACTGCCGGACGTTTTCACACAGGCCGTAACGGTTTTCCTGACGGGGAAATAACTAAGCATATAATTCCAATACAAAAAAATCCCCGCCTTGAAGAGCGGGGATTTTTGTTTTGGTGTCGTTTTTAAAACGGCTTATTTTGCCGATATGCCGCGCTGGATTTCTTCTATAGCGCGTTTGGAGGCGTAGCGCATATCGCTGTCGGCATCGTTGTCCGCCGCCTGCTGCAATGCGGGCAGCACCTGGCGCAACCGGTCGAAAGAGCCCTGAGGATCGTCGTAGAACATCGCCGCCTGCGGCATCAAAAGCTGGTCCGCCATTATCGCCAACGAGGACGCGGCGTTGCGGCGCACGTTTACGTCGCTTGCGGAAAGGGAATGTTCCAGCCCGCCTATCGCGTCGCGCCCCATCCACGCCAGCGCCACCGAACACTGTCTTGCGGGGCTGGATTCCGGCGCGCCTGCAATGCAGGTCATAAGCTTGCCCTGCGCCTCGGAGCCTATGCTGCCAAGCGCCTGCGCCGCCGCATAGCCTACCTTTACGTCGGAGGAATCGAGCAGCGCCATAAGGTCCGGCACGGCGTCCCTGGCTTTTTCGTGCATCTCGCCAAGCACCAGCGCGCAGGCGGCGCGCAGGTCGGAATCGGAATCGTTAAGCACGGGGCGCAGCAGGTCCACGGTCTTGTCGCCCTCCGGGTCAAGCTGTATAAGCGCCTGACGGGCGGCTTTTTCGTCGTAACGGAAAAGCCCCACTATCTCGCGCACGGAGGTGCTTTCCGGATGCTCCGGGAACATCGCGGCAAGAACTGCCGCCGCCCAGCCGCGCACGCGCGGGTCCACGTCGGAAAGCAGCGGGCGCACCGCGCTTTCCGCGCCGCGCGAGAGCATGCCCATGTCCGTCAAAAGCGAGGCGGCAAGCAGCCTGCGCTCCACCGGCTTTCCGCCGGAAAACTGCGCCGCGAGCTGCGGCACGTAATCGTCGGCGAGGTCGGAGGCGTAGGGCGCAAGCGCGGCGGCGGCCACCGCCGATTCCTGCACATCCCGCGAATGCAGGAAAAGCTCCATTATGTCGCCCGAAAAATCCCCGGCGCGGCCCAGCCTGCGCAGCGCGTCCACCGCCAGCATGCGCGCCGCTGCCGAAGGCTCAAGCTCCGGCGAAAGTTCCTTGTCGAGGCAGGCGCAAAGAGCGTCCTTGCCGTCCGTCATGGCGGCGGATTTTTCAAGCGCGTTCTGGCGCACCGCCGATGTGCTCGACACTATCTCGGCGGACAACCCGCCGCACAATTTTTCCTGCGGGACGGCTTCGTCCGCCGCCGCGGCGCCGCAGCAAACGCACAGCGCCGCAAGTAAAAAAAATGCTTTCATTCCACCCTCCAAAAAGCCCGCTTTAAGCATAGGCATAGCCTCAACATTCAGAAGAAGCAGGCAGTAACCATATTTACAATCTATAACGCTCGGCCGATGGAACGACCTCGGCAGCTCGCTTTCCTTTATACCGCGATAGGTTTCAGCAGAAGCCTATCGCTTACCATAGCCTTTCTCTATTCCTTCCATACATGCAGCGCAGCGGCCATCGCCTTATTTCCTTCTTGCATTGAACCTTACTAGCGCATTAAAATTATAGCCAATTTGCGCAAGCATTTGGATACTGCGCCTGCCGCACCGGTGCAAAAAGAGGTAGAATGTAACTGTCACAACACGCTATGAAACTCCATTTCGACATATATCTGAACAATTCCCGGCGCAACGTGCTTTTATGCTCGCGCAAGGACGAAACGCCGGAACACGCCGCATTGCGTATGTCAGCGATGCTGACGCTCTGGCGCTTTGAACCGGTGCTTGAACCGCCGCGCAGCATCCCGGCGATGCAGAACGTGGACATGCAGGCCGACGTTGCCGCCATCGGCGCCATGGGCGAAATATCCTGCTGGGCGGAATGCGGCTACACCGAAGTGCCCCGTCTTTCAAAACTTGTAAAGCGGCTGCCGCCCGAGGCGCGTTTTGTGCTGCTGACCGACTCGCTGGATTCCGGAGAGAAAACGCGCGCCAAACTGCGCAAGGACCTGCGCCATCACGAGCGGGTCACTATCCTTTCCTGGCGGGAAGAGCAGTTCGCCCGCTGGAACGAGGCGATGCGCGACGACAATTTCATAATGGGCGAGGGGGCGGACGCCAGTCTGAACCTCGTTTTCAACGATATCCCTTTTGCGATAAACCTGACGGCTTTTTAGCCTTCCATAAAAAACCGCCGCTAACCTGAAAGTTTCAGGTTGCGGCGGTTTTTTTATTTTCCGGAATACTATTTTGCCGCTTTGTGCAGCAGATACAGGCGGCGCAATTCCTTCTCGTATAAGTCGGAACTGTCGTAAGCCAGCGTGGAGAGTATTTTGCCTTCCGCCATCGCCGTTATGCCTGCGTTGCGCGCGGCCCCGGGCGCGGAGGAGGCAACTTGCAGCGCCAGCAGCCGGAAATTGGCCTGGCTGGAATAAGTCTTTTGCGCGCCGAGCAGCGAGAAATCGAAACCGGAATCGATTATCCTCAGGCGCGGACAGGGCGAATCGGAAAAAATATCCAGCGTGAAAACGGTTTCAAGATGCACGGTCTCGCGCGTTTCCTGCTGCTTTTTGCCGCCCACGTTTATAGGCATTCCGATAGTCATTATTCCTATAGCCATGCCTGCCAGCCTGGCGGCGTCCGGCGGGCCTTTGGTTTCGGTTTTTGTAACGGAACGCTGCTCGTTTTTGACCGGCGCGGCGGCCACCAGATAAACGCTTTTCCACGGCGCGGCAAGGCGCGCGCCCGCTGTTTCGCAGGATATCCCTTCCGGCGAAAGCTGCGCTTTTTTTATCTGCGCGGCGGGGGGGATGGACGCGGCCATTTCCGACGGTACGACCACAGCCTCCATGCCGGACCGGCGTGCGCATTCGGCGTATGACTTTGCCACGTCCTCCGGAAGGTTTTCGCCCAGCACGCCCCAGCTTGTGCGCGCTATTTTGGCGGCGTCGTCGAGCGGTACGTCCAGCATGCGCGCAAAAAGCGCGCCCAGCACGGAGCGTTCCGGCAGCGGGCCGCAAAGCAGCGCGGTAAAGCCGCCGCTCACTTGCAGCTCTCCGCGCAGCGCTGCGTTACTTTCGCGCCCGGCGGCACGGATTCGGTTATCCACATGTTGCCGCCTATCACCGCGCCCCTGCCTATGGTTATGTCGCCGAGAATAGTGGCCCCGGCGTAAATGGTGACGCCGTTTTCCACGTTCGGGTGGCGCTTTATGCCTTTTATCGGCAGGCCGCGCTCGTCGAGCGGGAAGCTTTTTGCGCCCAGCGTTACGCCCTGATAAATTTTGACGTTGTCGCCTATCACGCAGGTTTCGCCGATGACGACGCCGGTGCCGTGGTCGATGAAAAAGCGCTCGCCTATGCGCGCGCCGGGATGGATGTCTATGCCGGTGCGGGCATGCGCAAGCTCGGTTATGATGCGCGGTATCAGCGGCACATGGCGCACATAAAGCTCGTGCGCCACGCGCTGATGCGTTATCGCGCGTATCGCCGGATAGCACAGCACGGTTTCGGCCTGATGTATCGCGGCCGGATCGCCCTCGTAGGCGGCCTGCACGTCGCCCGCAAGCAACTGCTGCACGCGCGGCAGCTCGGCTATGAAATCGTGCGCTATGTCGTGCGCGCGGGAGATGCAGTCGGAGCATTCCCTGTCCTCGTTGCAGAAAAAGCAGAAGGCTCGGCGTATCTGCTCCTCAAGAATCTTGTGCCCCTTTTCCACGCACAGGCCGACATGCATCGGCACCGCTTCCGGCGGCAGTTCCTCGCCGCCGAAATAGCCGGGGAAAAGCGCGGAGCGCAAAAGCTCCATCGCCTCGTACACCTGCGCGCGGGACGGAAGCGGCTCGTTTAGCCGTTTTCTGAAAAGCGGGCTTACGTTGTTGCTCGCGGTGGAAGAAAGTTGCAGCGCTATTTCCTTTATACCGGATGCAGCGTCGCTCATGCGGCCTCCTCGTAAAGCCAGGTGCTTAAATATCTTTCGCCCGCGTCGGGCAAAATAGCCACTATCATCTTTCCGGCGGACTGCGGCCTGCGCGCTATTTCAAGCGCGGCGCAAAGCGCCGCCCCGCCCGATATCCCGCCCAGTATACCCTCCGTTCTGGAAAGTTCGCGCGCGGTATTGCCCGCCGCGTCGGCGGTGACGCGCACTATTTCGTCCACGATAGCCGCGTTGTAGTTGCCGGGCACGAAACCCGCCCCTATCCCCTGTATGCGGTGCGGCGCGGGCGCGCCTCCGGAAAGCACGGGCGATTCGGCGGGTTCCACAGCCACTATCGAAACGGAGGGCTTTAGTTTTTTAAGCGTCTCGCCCACGCCGGTTATCGTGCCGCCGGTGCCCACCCCGGCGACGAAAACATCAATCTTCCCGTCGTTATCGTTCCAGATCTCCATAGCCGTGCCGGTGCGGTGCGCGGCGGGATTGGCAGGATTGCTGAACTGGTCCATCGTGATGGAGCCGGGATTTCCCTTTAAAATTTCGTTGCAGCGTTCCACCGCTCCGGCCATGCCTTTGGCGCCGGGCGTAAGCACAAGCTGGGTGCCGAGGGCTTTTAACATCTTGCGGCGCTCTATGCTCATCGTTTCCGGCATGGTGAGTATAAGCCGGTAGCCGCGCCGCGCGCAGATATACGCCAGCGCTATGCCGGTGTTGCCGCTTGTCGGCTCCACTATCAGCGAACCGGGCTTGAGGAGGCCTTTTGATTCCGCGTCGTCCACCATTGAAAGCGCTGCGCGGTCCTTTACCGAAGAACACGGGTTGAAACATTCGAGTTTCAGCAGCACCTGAGCAGGCAGCCCCTCGCCCAGCCGGGCAAGCTTTACAAGCGAAGTCTGCCCTACCAGTTTGGTGATGTCTTCGGCTATTTTCATCATGCCTCCTGTCGGGCCGCAAAGCCGCCCTATCTAGATTCAATTAAAAAACCCCTTTTGCGTCAATAGCAGCGGCATCCCGCATAGGACTTAAGGGCAATATCAAATAGGACTTTAGGCCGTAGTATATGTACAATTGTGAATCCAAACTTGTGATAGTGCAATTGTTCGGGGAAACTTCGCAGGGAGGAAAATGATGAAACTGGCAATAACAGGAATTACCGCCGCGTTGCTTGTCGCATGCGTGATAGGCGCGAAGGCGGATACCGCATTGTCGCAGTTGTCCTCAAACGGGGAGGCGCAGGCCGTACCGGCTGCCACCGATTCCGTGGACACGCAGGCGGCAGCACCCGTGCTGGTAACGGCAGAGCAGCAAGGTGCGACCATAAGCAAGATAGCGGCGGAGCTTTCAAAGATAGAGTCCCGCCTTGCAGACCCGAACCAGCAGCGCCCCGGCGCTTCGGAAGCCAAGCAGATAAGCGCGAAGCTGGAGACGATGTCCCAGGATCTGTCCACCCCGGTAAGCAATAAAACCGACAAGATGAGCCTGGCCGTAAAATCGCTAAAGATACGCATCGGCGCCACGCTCACCACAATGGCGGCCGTAGACCAGGTGGTAAAAGGCCCCGGTGCTCCCGGTGGCGGCGGACATGGCGGCAATCCCATGCCCAGCCCGCAGCCGCATCCCCAGCCCGCGCCCCAGCCCGCGCCCCAGCCGCACCCCCAGCCGACTCCCGAGCCGCATCCGCAGCCGGCCCCGCAACCGCACCCCCAGCCGATTCATCCCATTCCGCCTTACAACCCTGTGCCCGGCGACCGCTGCGTGGAACAGGATGGCCTGATCGACTCCGGCAGTTGCGACGCATCCACCCCGTGGCTCTGCTACGCCCAGTTCTCCAACGGCAACAGAGTTTACGGTTCCTGCGTAAGCGACGAAACGCAGTGCTATTCCTACGGCGAATACGCAGTTCCCTGCAACTACTAGACTGGAAATCAGTTATCTGTAAAAACAAACCGCCGCGCGGCTTAAAGCCGCACGGCGGTTTCATTTTTACCGCATTTTTATAACTGCAACTGACAAAAAAACCGAGGCCCGCTTTTGGCGGGCCTCGGTTTTAAACAGCAAAACACGTAACTTTACTGCTTCCAGTTGTCCTTGAAGACCTTGGCGAGGCGCTTTATGCCCTCGTCTATCTGTTCGGGAGTGGAGTACGAGAAGTTCAGGCGCATAGTGTTGCGTCCGGAGCCGTCGCAATGGAAAGCCGAGCCGATGACATAGGCCACGTTTTCCTTGAGCGCCTCGCTGAAGAGATCGTCGGCGTCCATCTTCTCCGGCAGGCGCAGCCACAGGAACAGCCCGCCTTCGGGTTTCGTCCACGTGACTCCGCCGGGCATATAGGTGGAAAGGGCCTGGAGCATGGCGTCTTTTTTCTTTTTGTATATCTCGCGCACCTTGACGACATGGGCTTTGTAGTAGCCGCCGCGCAAAAATTCCGCCGCCACGAGCTGCGCGAAAGGCGACGAACAAAGGTCTATGGACTGCTTCAATATCGTAAGCTTCTTTATTATCGCCTCGTTGCCGACGATGTAGCCGAGGCGGAAGCCGGGCGCGAAGGTTTTCGAGAAGGTGAAAAGGCTGATGACGTTGCCGGAGGTGTCGAGCTTGTAGAGCATGTCCGGAGCCTTGCCCTCGAACCGGATCTGGCGGTAGGGGGAATCCTCGACTATTATCACGTCGTACTCGCGCGACAGGCGCACCATCTGCTCGCGGCGCTCCTGCGTAAGCGTGATGCCGTTGGGGTTCTGGAAATCGGGGATGATGTAGATGAACTTGTAGTGCTCTTCCTCGCTTTTTAGCTTGTTGAGCTTTACTTCCAGATCGTCCATGCACATGCCCTGGTCGTCGCTTTTCACGCCGACTATGGAGCCGCCGTAGGACTTAAACACCTGCAAAGCGCCCAGATAGCTCGGCATCTCGACGATTATCGGGTCGGAGGGATCGATAAAGAGCTTGCCCATCATGTCGAGCGACTGCTGCGACGCGGTGGTGACGAGGATGTTTTCCGGGCGGAGGACGAGCCCCTCCTCCTCGCGCAGGTTGCGTATTATCTGCTCCTTGAGCACGGGCTGGCCCTCGGTGACGCCGTATTGCAGCGCCTCGCGGGCGTTTTCCCTTATCACTTTGTTGCAGATGTCCGCGACGGCATCCACGGGGAACGCGTCCGGATCGGGCAGGCCGCCCGCAAAGGAAATTATTTCCGGCTTGTTGGTGAGCTTTAGCAGTTCGCGGATCACCGACGCTTTCGTGCGGCGGTTCACGGCTGCCAGATTCTTGGTAAGGTCTATCATTTTGCTGGCCTCTCCATTCTTTGATGTGCCCGTAATGCCGTCGGAAAAATGCCGGGGACCGCGGGCCAAGCGCGCCGGGCGCTTTTGTCGCTGAGATTTCGCGACCCAACTAAAGAGTTACAAATACCGGGCTGTTTTGCAAGTCCCGCCGTCAACTTCCGTATATAAATTAGTACAATGTTTCCGAGGCGCAATGAACATAATACATACAGCTGACCTGCATCTTAAAAACACGGCGACGCCGGAAGGCGCGCGCCGTCTTCGCGTGCTGGGCGAGATCTGCGCCCTGGCGCGCGAACGCGACGCGCTGGTGATAGCCGGGGACCTGTTCGACTCCGCCGCCGAGGCGCGTTCGCTGGAATCGCAGCTTAGAAAACTCTTCACCGACATCTACCCGGTCAGCGTGTTCATAATACCGGGCAACCACGATTTTTTGCGGGGGGACAACCCTTTCGACGGCAGGCTGGACTTCGGGCAGGGCAGGAACATTAAAATATTCTGCCAGGCGCCTTTCGAGACCGCGGCCATCCGCCGGGCCGTCTTCTACGGCGTGCCTTTCCGCAAATCCGCCTCCACCACCGAACTTTTAAAGACCGCAGGCTCCCGCTCGCAGTCCGAGATAAAGATAGCGATAATGCACGGCACCAGCATGGACCGCCACGAGCTTTCCGGCTGGGCCTTCGACGCCGAAAACGCGGAGGAAGGAGGCGACCTTATAATAAAGGACGCCGACCTGCGCGCGGGGGGATTTTCCTACGCCGCGCTCGGCCACATACACCGCGCGGCGCAGTGGACGACGGGCGAATGCCTGTTTTCCTACCCCGGTTCGCCGGACGCGATACGCGTCACCGAGTCGGACAAGCATACCGTAAACGCGGTGACTATCGACGAGGAGACCGGCCATGCGGAGCTGGAACGCCTGCCGCTCGCATCCGCGTGCAGCGCGCTGCGCGAATACGTTTTCGTTTTCCCCGGCGACGAGGCGATACTCTCCGACCGGCTCAACGCCGCGATAGCCAACAATTCAAAAGGCAAACTGCTCAATTTCGTCATAGAGGGCATAGCCGACATCAACCGCGTAAAAGACGCGCTGGCCGCCGTGCGCATGCAATGGTCCGGCCAGCTCGACATCGAGCCGCAGTTCAACCTGCGCGTCGAGGACATGCAGCCGCGCTCGGCCAGCATGATAATGTACACCTTCCTGAGGAAAACGCGGGAGCTGGCCGCCGAGGCCAACACTCCCGAACGGCGCGACATGGTGCGGCGCATAACGTCGCTCGGCTGGCGCACGCTGACGGGACGGGCCACCGACCCGGGGGAGATGATAGGCTCATGAAACTGCTATCGCTCAAAACGCAGGAATTCGGGGCGCTGACCTCGCGCAGTTTCAATTTAAACGGCAAAAGCGCGGTGCTCTACGGACGCAACGAAAAGGGCAAGACCGCCTTCGCCGACGCGGTGCTGGCCTCGCTTTACGGCCTGCCGCGCGCCAGCACTACCTACGGCAAGGAATTTTACGCCCGCTTCGGGCTGCAGCCCGCGGCGCAGGCGCTGCTGGCCGGAGATACAGGCTCGCGCATAGAGACCTCCGGCGAGGCGCCCGCCGACATGCCCGATTTCCCGCAGGAGCTTTTCCGCGCGCTGCTGCTGGTGCGCTCCGGCGAGGCGCAGATAGTGTCGCAGGACAAGCGCTTCACCGAGATTTTCACCTCCCGCGTGCTGGGCGGCGGGGAGATAGACATACGCCGCGCGATGAACGAGCTTAAAAAGATTTATGTTTCCTACGAGCGCAACTCCTGGCACCGCCGCTGGCTGGAGGAGCAGGACCGGCTGGTGGACGGCAGGCGGCTGCTGCAAAAAGCCGGCGACATGGAGGAGCTGGCGCAGAAAAAGCTGGATCTTTCCGCCGAGCTGGAAAGCCGCCGCCGCGACATAGAGGCGCTGGAGGCCGAAGGCAGGAACCTGTCCGGGGAAATAACCGCGATAAAGCTGGCGCGCCTCAAGGATTTGCAGGCGCAGCACGCGCAGACCTTAAAGCAGATAAACGAGCTGGGAAACATCGACCGCTCGCTTTACATGCGCTACAGCCTTTTGCAAAACGAGATAGACACGCTTTCGAAAAAAATCGTCGAAAAGGAAACGCTGCTAGAAGAGATAAAGCGCACGCTCGACGAAAATTCGCAGGCGAAAGCCGAACTGGAGGCGAAGCTAAACCTGCTTTCGCCGCAGGGGCTGCGGGACAGGCTGCGCGCGGCGGAAACGGACCTGTCCGCCAAAGAGGAACTGTGGGAGAAGCTTTCGCGCAGACGCCGGGGCCCGTTCTCGGGCCAGGTGCTGCTGTCCGCGCTGGCGGGCGGGGCGCTGGCCTACGCCATATGCCGTTTCATGGCGGTGGAGCAGACGATAACGCTTGCCGCGGGCGGGCTGGGCGCGCTGCTGTGCTATCTGGGCGCGCTTATTATAAACATCCCGTCGCCCGCGATGGCCGAGGCCAAGCACAATCTGGGCGCGGCGCAGGAGGAGTTCCAGAAAGCCCTCGAAGCGATAGCCGGGGACTGGAAATCCATGGACCGCGCGGCCATACGCGCCAAAATGGCGGTGGAGGATTCGTCCTTTATAGCCCTCAGCGAACGCCACGCCGTGATGGAAACCCTTATAGCGCGCGCGCTGTCGCGCAAGGCGGAGGAGGACGAGTCGCTGTTGCAATTCAATGACCGCTCCGCCTCCATAAAAAATAAATTGGAAGGGGAGCTCGGCTCTCTGGGCGCGAAAAGCCTCAGCGATCTCTCCTCCCGCATAGAGAAGCTGGAATACCTGCACCGCATGCGCGACGATCTGGAAAGCCAGATAACCCTTTCCGCCGACATAACGCGCCGCAGCCTGGACATGGACCTTGAAAAGCGCATACGCGAATACGAGCGCAAGCTGGAAGGCGGCCCGGCTTTCGAACAGCTCCGCCCGCTGGAAGAGGTGGAGGCGCAGCTTTCGCGCACCGAGCAGGAGACCAGAAAACTGATGGTCTCGCGCGAACACCTGCACCGCGAGTTCAACGAGGCCACCGACCGCCTTTCCCGCCTCGAAGGCGAGCTGGGCATGCCTGCGGCCGAGATTTTCGCGCGCCTTATGCGCGCCGAGCAGACAATAAGCGAGATATCGCTGTGGCGGCAGGCGGCGGAGGAGACCTTCCAGATACTCACCGAAACCTCCCGCGCCAGCGACGACATGATGAAAAACTGCATCGAAAATTCCGCGCCCGCCTTCACGCGCATGACCGGCGGCACGTACACCGGCATTTCGCTTGTAAAACCGGTGCCGTTTGAAACCGCCGCGATAAACGTGCGCCACAATATTCTGGGCGACAAACCGGCCGAATGGCTGTCCGCCGGGGCCTGCGATCTGCTGTGGCTGGCCATACGGCTGGCGCTTGCGGAAGCGGGCTACAAAAAACCCGCCTTCATGCTGCTGGACGAACCCCTTATCGCGCTGGACGACGAACGCGCCTCCTCCGCGCTGGACGTGCTGGCGGAATTCGTCCAGTCCGGCTGGCAGCTTTTGCTGCTCACCAAGGACGAGCGCATGGCGGTGGCGGCAGAGGCGCACGGTTTCGACCGCATAGACCTATGACGCTGCCGGAAAAATGGCGGCTGCCGGTATCTATGGCCTGCGCGTCGCTTTCCGCGGCATGCCTTGTCGGCGCATACGAATTCGTCCGCACTCCCTCCACAACTATATTCATGGACTCCTACGGCGCGGCGAAACTGCCGTACGCCCTGAGCGCCGTTCCGTTTATGATGGCCGCGCTGATATATCTGTACGCGCGGCTGCTGTCGCTTGCCGGGCCGATGCGGACGATACTGGCCTCCATGCTGCTTACCGGGCTGGCCTTCGTGTGGGTTTATACCGCGCTGCCCGCTACGGGACATGCGCACGGCATGCTGCCCGCGTTCTTCTATATTTTCGGGCAGGCGTACATCGTCATCTTCGTGGAGCAATACTGGGCGTTCATAAACAGCACGCTAAACTCCATTACCGCGCGCGTTTATAACGGCCCGATAGCGGGCGGCGGCGCGCTGGGCCCGGTGCTGGCGGACTGGATGGTGCACAAATACGCGGTTTCCGGCGGCACCGCGCACCTGATACTTTTCGCCGCCGCCGCGATGCTGCCAGCAGCGCTGCTGATATGGATTTCCTATCTGGTGGCCGGGGAGCCCAAACCTTCGGCGGACGAGGCGGGGGCAAAAAAAGGCCATCTGCATCTTTCGCTCATAAAGGAACAAAAAGCGCTGCTGCTGTTGATGTGCACTATTTTCCTGACGCAGATAATAGCGACCGTGCTGGACCTGAAACTAAGCACCGTCGTGGAAAGCGCGATACCCGGCACCGACGCGCGCTCGCAGTGGTTCGGCGGATTCTGGATGTCGATAAACTCAGCCTCGGCGATACTGCAATTTATAGTCGCGCCGCTGCTGCTGCGCCTGCTGCCGATAGCCGCCGTAATGGTGGCGATACCGTCGCTGCATCTGGTGGCCGCTGTCTGCCTTATAGCGCACCCTACGCTGCTTACCGCCGCGCTGGCGCTCGGCATGTTCAAGGCGATAGATTATTCTATATTCAGGGCGGGCAAGGAACTGGTATATATCCCGCTTTCGTTCGACGCGCGCTATCGCGCAAAACAGCTGGTGGACGCGTTCACCTACCGCTTTTCAAAAGGCGTGACGGCATTGTCGCTTTCCGCCTGGGAAAGCGTGATGCCGCTGCTCGGAGCCGCGCCGCTGCCGCCGTACTCCGCCATAGCGGCCTGCGCCGCCGCGCTGTGGGTCGGCATAAGCGTGCCGCTGGGGAATGCCATAGAGAAGAGCCGATGACAGAAAAAAAACGCTACACGCTTTGGTGCGCCGTATGGGAACTTTCGCTTTCCTGCAACCTGCGCTGCGTACACTGCGGCGCGACCGCCGGAGCGCACCGCAAAAACGAGCTTAACACCGAAGAGGCGCTGCGCGTGGCGGACATGCTCCGCGAGGCGGGCGCGCGCGGCGTGGCGCTTATGGGCGGCGAGCCGCTGCTGCGCCCGGACTGGCACATAATTGCAAAACGCATACGCGAACACGGCATGGAGCTGTCCGTAATCACCAACGGCACCGTGGGAGGCGACAAGGAAATAGAAATTTTAAAAAGCCTGTCACCGCGCGCGGTGGCGGTCAGCATAGACGCCGCCGATCCGGCCATTCACGACGAGATACGCGGCATGCGGGGCGCATGGCAAAAGTCCGCGGATTTCATGAAAAAATGCAGCGCCGCCGGATTGCCGGTCAGCGTGATAACCACGGTGCACAAAAAAAACATAGGCCAGCTCGGCGCGATAAGGGACATGCTGCTAGGCAAGGGCATGGCCTGGCAGATACAGACCGCCGGGGCGGAAGGCGCGCGCTTCCCGCGGGAGATGCTGCTGAGCGACGAGGAATTTTATTCGGTCGGGCTTTTCATCGGCAGCATGAAAAGCACATACTCGCCAAAAGAACTGCCGGTTATCGGCGCGCACGACCTCGGCTATCACTCTTATTTGATACCTGCGCTCGGCCTTGCCGACGACTGGCAGGGCTGTCAGGCAGGCACGTCGGTGCTGGGCATACAGAGCGACGGCAATATAAAAGGCTGCCTTGCGATGAACGAGGATTATGTGGAGGGAAATATCCGGGATATTTCGATAAAGGAACTGTGGGAATCGCCGGAGCATTTCGCCTATAACCGCAAATTCGACATGCTGGAGCTGGGCTCCAATTGTCTGGACTGCGAATTCCGCTTTTCCTGCCGGGGCGGCTGCTCGGAAATGAGCCTGATGCTGACCGGGCAGAAACACAACGACCCGTACTGCTTCCTTAAGATAGAGAAAAAGCTGTTCGCGCAGGCGCTCAACAACCCGTTCAAACGCTTTTATTTCTGGATGCGCAGGTTTTACAACTCGCGCAAGTTGCAGCAAAAGGAACTCTGGTCTAGATTCTCCGGCAGGATGGGCTGAAAATGGACACCATAAAACTCAACATAGGCAGCGGCAGGGATTTGCTGGAAGGCTATGTCAACGTGGACCTGCACGACACCGGCGCGGACATCGCGCAGAGCGCGCACTGCATGTCTTTCGCCGACGAGACCGCCGCCGAACTGCGCGCCGCGCAGTTGCTGGAGCATCTGGGATATTTCAAGGCGCTGTATTTCCTGTCGGAGGCGTACCGCATATTGCGTCCGGACGGGACGCTGGTCATAGAGACGCCGGACATTGAAAAGGCTTTCGCGCGTTTCGGCGCGGCCGAGCGTCCCGCGCGCGAGCGGCTTATGCAATGGATATACGGCCTTGAAACGCCGGGCATGGGACATGTCTTCTGTTTCCCGCGCGAGCTGCTGGAGGAACGTCTGGCAAAGCAGGGCTTTGCGCTGGAAAGCGTCGAAAATTTCGAGACGGAGCAGGACAATCCTTCGCTGCGTTTTACTGCGCGCAAGAAAAAAAGCCGCGCGGGGGAAATGCTTTTCTGCCGTCTGCGGCAGACGCTGGTGAAGAAAAACATAGCCGCTTTCGCAGACGAGGCGTCCAGCGCGGCGCTGGAAGGCGCGCTGGACAATCTAAAGCGCATAGCCGCGCCGGAAGGATTGCTGGCGTCGTGGCGCGACGAGGCCGCGATGCGCGAATGCCTCTATCAGGCGGCGGTCTGCGCGCCGCTGGCGGCCAATTTTTTCCGGCTTATGGAGGAAGGCAACGACGACCCCAGCCTTTTCCACCGCGCCGCGCTGATTCTGGAGGGCGGGGCTTTCAGCTCCCGCTGCCTGCGCGAGTTCGAGGCTATACCGGCCAAGCCGATGGCGCAGGACGAAGCCTATATGCAGACGCTGAACTGGGCCCGCGCAGCTATAGACAAAATACTGGCGGGGGAAACGGTGTGCGACGCCTGCGCCTCTTCCGGCACCGAGTTTTTCGGAGACGCCTGCTACCGCAAGGAGGCGGACGGTATTTTTGCGCCCGTAGTGCTTTCCAAAAAGGGCGAGGCCGCATTCGCCTCCGCGCTCAAGCTGCTGATACAGGACGACCGCCAGCAGGCGCTGCACGGTTTTGAAACCTCGCTGAAGCTTTACCGCAACTGCCCGGAAACCTATCTGAATATGGCCCGGCTGAACGCGGCGATGAATTTGCAGGCCAAGGCGGAACGGCTTTACGATCAGGCGGCGCAGTGCTTTGAGCTTTCCGGACGCGCGCGCCGCGCGCAGGAGGTATTGCGCGAGAAGGGGGAAATTTGTTTAATTGAGGGTGTAGAGAGTATCAGGCCCGCCGTACCGTGGCGGGAGGGAGAGCAGGGTTGACTATGGAAAAAGACAAGCTTTTGAAAATGGCCGCATGCACCGGAGCAAAGGAAACCGAGGTTAAAAATCTCACCTCCGCAGGATTTATAAGCGTATGCGCCGTGGTTCTGGCTTCCATTTTCGGCGCAGGCTGCGCCCATCACGAGGCAAAAACCGTGCCCGCGCAGGACCAGTCGAAACAGGCCCAGGCGCCGCAGAACACCCAGCAAAAGCTGCCCGATCTCAACAAAGGCAACGGCGGCGGACCCTGGCCCGGCTATCCCGCCGGAACAAAATACCATACCGTCAGCATGCGCGATTTCGAAGAACGCATCGCGTAAAACCGATTCCGGATAAAAGAAGCCGCCCCGTTTCCGGGGCGGCTTTTTTTATAACTCCAGAATCATTCGGTTGCGGCGGACTCAGTAAAAGCGTCGGGATAATGCTGTTTGAAAAAATCCGGCGCATGCTCATGTCCGGTACGGTAGAACTGGGCAAAGCGCGGTATAAGGTATAGCAGCGGCGCGGACAGCGCGAAGGCGACCCCGCCGATAAAAATAGTCGACGACGCGCCCAAACTCACGGCCAGCAGTCCGGCTATCCACATGCCCGGCGGCGTCAGGATGCCGCAAAAAGCGTTGCCCGCCGACGATACGCGCGAGCGGAACGAATCGGGCAAAGAAAGCGTTATCTGCGTATCCAGCACAATATTCACTATCGCGTTCAATATGCCGCAAAAAAGCATGACAGCAGACATCAGCGGCACGGACGGATGCCACGGCAGCACCGCCATGCCCGCACCCATAAGGAACAAGCCTGCTACCATGGCTTGGTCCGGCTTTATAAAGCGGCACACCAGCGAGGTGACAAGCGAACCGGCTATCATGCCAAGGCTCAACGAGGCCATCACCACGCCAAAGCAGGCCGCCGACATCCTAAATTCCTGCTTTATAAGAACCGGCAGCGCGACGACAATCGGGGCGGAAGCGAAATTCATAAATCCAGCCAGCATCGTCACCCAGAAGATGACCGGCGCGCGCCATATGGCGCGCAAACCGCCTTTCAGTTCGCGATACCAGCGGCGCAGCGCGGCGGCTTCGCCCGGGGCTTTACGGTCCGGCACGGTATCGGCGGCTATAGTCATGCTGGCCGCGGACGCAGCGAAAAACGAAACGGCGTCGAAGGCGAAAGCGCCGCCCGCACCGGCCAGCGAGACCATGCACCCGCCCAGCGCCATGCCCGCCAACCCGCCGCAGGACATAAGCGCGTTGGCATATTGCAGCGCGCGCCGCATGTTCGCCGGAGCCACAAGCTTTGGCACCAGTCCGCCGGAACCGGCGGAGAACAACGCCGAGCCCGCGCCGAGCAGCATCATTACAGACACAACCAGCGGCATGCTGAAAATCCCGGCATAGACGAAAAACATCATCGCCAGCGTAAGCATGCCGCGCAGCAGGTCGCCGGCTATCACCAGTTTTTTGCGCGAATACCTGTCGCCGAAAGGCCCGAAAAATACGGTGAGCGCCACCCGCGAAAGCACAGACGAGCCCAGTATGAACCCCATCTTCGACGCGGAACCGGTGGCGCTCAGCACCCACCACGCAAGCGCGACGCTTGAGCAGCCGTCCCCGACCACGGAAACGGCCTGCCCGAACTGGTAAATCCAGAAATCGCGCCCGAGAGCAGTATTGTTTTTTGTCATATCCCGTTAACCACCGTTAATTCTATCCTATATGTTGTCAGGTGGCAATGGACCTATTTTCGCATGGGCCTTTTTGCATCGGCGGATTTCCCGACGGGACCTGACGGCAGTCGCCGGGACGGTGTATAACAGGAGTGAGGAATCAAGAGAGGCTCCTATATGGAAACCATGACTCTGGCGCACGAAACGGCACAACACATCATGAGCGAACTACCAAAAGCGTCGCAGACGCGCGAATACATATCCAAAACCCTGCTGGCAAGGCCGGGCGAACTCACCATGGAACTGATGGTGCACCGCTGCCGCATGGAACTGGAAAAGGCGGGGGCGAAAGTCCTCTCCGTGCAGGCGGAATCGCTTGAAACCATCCGCGACCCGGACACCACGGTGCGCGCGCTGTTCTACCGCATCCGCGCCCGCTACACCGCCCCCAAAGAAATAAAGCTCAACCTTCAGGACTGACCTTTTTGCGCAAAAAATGAAAACCGCCCTCCCTTAAAGGGGATGGCGGTTTTCATTTCGTCAAATAATGCTTATTTCTTTTTTGCGAGCTGCGGCGGAGGGCAGGCGGCAACCTTTAGAAGGTTGGGCTTTTTCTCCAGTTGCTTTATGAAAGCATCGTCGCGCATGGAGTTGCGGTAGTCTGCTTTCTGGAAGCTGTAGGTGAACTTCGTGTGGTCCTCGTAGCGGTTTTCCTTTAGCGCCACGACATCCTCGATGAACACTATTTCCTCGTCGGTGGGGATTACGAAGGCCTTCACCTTCGAGTCGTCGGCTGAAATAACGCTTTCGGAATTGCGGGTCATCGCGGTATTGTTTTTTTCCTTGTCGAGCTTGAGGCCCATGTATTCCATGTCCGTCAGCGCCCACTCGCGTATTATCGGCGCCATTTCGCCTACTCCGGCGGTGAAGATCACCGCGTCCACGCCGCCCAGAGCGGCCGCGTATGCGCCGATATACTTGCGTATGCGGTAAGCCTCGACGTCGATGGCGAGCTGCGCGCGGGGATCGCCCTTTTCGGCGGCGACTTCGATATCGCGGCGGTCCGTGTATTTCTCGGTTATGCCGTAGACGCCGGATTTTTTATTGATTATGCCGTCCATCTCCTTGGCGGAGAAGTTTTCCTTGGCCATCATGAAAAAGTCTATCGCCGCGTCGTGATCCCCGGCGCGGGTGCCCATGACGAGCCCTTCAAGCGGCGTCATGCCCATGCTGGTGTCGTAGGAAATGCCGTTTTTGACCGCGTTGATGGAAGCGCCGTTGCCGATATGCGCGATTATCAGATTGCACTTGAACGGATCCTTGCCCAGCAGCACCGAGGCGCGCTTGGCGTTATAAAGGAAAGAAGTCCCGTGGAAGCCGTAGCGGCGCACGCCGTACTTTGTATACCACGGATAGGGCAGCGCGTATATATAGGAATGGGCGGGCATAGTCTGGTGCCAGGCGGTGTCCATTATCGCCATGTGGGGGATATTGGGCATCACGTGCTGCGCCGCCTCTATGCCCATGATGTTGGGCGGATTGTGCAGGGGGGCGAGGTCGCAGAGCTTGCGGAAAGTGTCGAGCACGTCGGGGGTGATTATCACGGACTTGGCGAACTTTTCGCCGCCGTGCACAACGCGGTGGCCCACCGCGCCTATTTTGGCAATGGACTCTATTACGCCGTACTCCTTGTTCACCAGCGTGTCCAGCACCAGCTGTATCGCCATGCGGTGATCGGGACACTCGCGATTGAGTATCATCTTTTCCTTGCCGGGAACTTCGTGGCAGATAAAGGAACCGCCGACGGTGACGCGTTCCACCAGCCCGGTGGCCAGGGTGGCGCGCTTTTCCCAGTCGTAAACGCGGTATTTAAGTGAGGAGCTTCCGCAGTTAAGGCACAGTATTATCATGATGTTGACAATCCTTGTAATATAAATTTTTGGGGAACAACTTACTTCATTTTACAACAAAACAAACCCGGCGGGCATTGTTGCAGCCGCGCCGGGTTTGCTGCGCACCGGAATTTTCAGTTTACGCCCTTGCTGTTAAGGTAGGGGCCGTAGTTTCTGTCCATACCCATTATATGGTTGGTGAGCCAGTCCTTGAGGAAACTCATCACCTGCATGCTCATCATCAGCTGGCCGGATTTGTGTTGCTGCTGCATCTGCTGGACCTTTACGATAAAAGCGTCATGCGCGGACTTCTGCTTGGCATAGTCCGGATACTTACTGGCCGTCATCAGTTTTTCCTCGTGAGAGAAATGAGTCTGCGCGTATTTGCCCAGCTCATCGAGGATGCCGCCGACCACTTCCTTGCCCTTGCCCGCTCCCATGGCCTCGTGCAGCTGGTTGATGAGCGCGAAAAGCCGCTTGTGCTCCTCGTCCATATCGTGTACGCTTACGCTGTAGCTCGGTGTCCATGCGAATAAAGCCATTTTCCACCCTCCTTGGATAGCAACTTTTAGCTGTCTTGATACAACGTGAAAATTATAGCATTATTACGTCGGGGACTCATTTCGGACTTGAGCGGTGAAATGATTTTTGCTATCATTAAATATCGGACGCGACATCGTCAGATTTATTTAAACGGGCCATTAGCTCAACGGTAGAGCAGGCGCCTCTTAAGCGCAAGGTTACAGGTTCGAATCCCGTATGGCCCATCCCTTTTAACCGCCTTCCCGCCCAGCTAACAAGCAGCATAGAAAAAGCAGGCGGGATATTTTATAATAAGGAACACGGACGGGTGGCGGAATTGGTATACGCGTACGGCTTAGGACCGTATGCCGCAAGGCTTGCGGGTTCAAGTCCCGCCCCGTCCATTCAGATTTCCATATATTTCAGGAGGAACAATGACGACGGCAACATCCAACAACGTAGACAAACTCCAGTCCAAGCGGCTTTCCGAAAAAGGCTGCGCGGTGCGCGTGGAAGTCAAAGCGCCCGTGGACTTTGTAAACCACACATTCCAGGACGCGATGGTGCAGGTGCAGTCCCGCGTGCAGATACCCGGTTTCCGCAAGGGCAAGGCCCCGCTGAACCTGGTGCGCGACAATTTCGGCGCGATGGTAAAAGAGCGCGCCTTCGACAACGCGGTGCGCCACGCCGTCTCCTTCGCCGTGGGCGTGGAAAAGCTGGCCCCCGTAGCGTCGCCGACCCTCGCCAAGTGCGAATTCGACGAGAACAAGCCTTTCATGGCCGAGTTCGAGTTTGAAATAGCCCCTAAAGTGGATCTAAAGAACTATTCCAAGATCCCTCTGGTCTCAAAGAAAATAGACGTCTCGGAAGACAAGATAAAAGGCGCCATCTCCGAGGTGCTCGACCAGAACGCCCGGCTGGAAGCGGAAGGCGCCGACGCCGCGCTTGAGGAAAACCATTTCGCGATAGTGGACTACAAGGCCTTCAACCCCGGCGAGACCGAACCGGCGCATTCCGCCGGCGGAGAGATGGTGGAGATGTCCGCGCAGCAGACGATACCGGGACTTGTGGAGGCGCTTAAGGGCGCCAAAAGAGGCGACACGCGCGAGTTCGATTCCGAAGTGAACGGCAAGAAACTGCATTTCGCCGTCACGATAGTGGAGATAAAGAAAAAAGCCCTCCCGGCGCTCAACGACGATTTCGCCAAGGAAATGGGCTTTGAAAGCGAAGCCAAGTTCCGCGACCACGTAAAGGGCGCGCTGCAGCGCCAGGAGGAGGAAAACTCCCGCCGCGACACGCTGCGCCAGCTGGAAGACTTCCTTATAAAACAGCACGAGTTCGACCTGCCCGTTTCGCTGGTGCAGCATCATCTGGGCCTGGCGGTGGAGCGCCTGATGGAGCGCATGCTCCCCGAAGAGCGCGCCAAGATGAACGAGGAGCAGGTTAAAAAGCTCGGCGAGAAGCTTCAGCCCTCTATAGAGCGCGACATGCGCGTGGGCTACATCATGCACGCGATAGCCGTGGCCGAGAAGCTGGAAGCCGGAGAGAAGGATTTCCAGGAAGAGATGGAAAAAGCAGTGGACCGCGCAACCACCGACGAGGAACGCCTAAGGGTCCGCCGCTTCTTCGAGACGCGCCGCCCTGACATCATAGCGACGCTGACCGAACACAAGGTAGAGGATTACCTGCGCAAGAACGCCGTGATAACGGAGGCATAAAATGCTCATACCCACGATTATCGAGAAAACGAACGGTTCGATGGTAGGCTACGATATCTTCTCGCGCCTGCTAAAGGACCGCATAATATTCGTCGGAGGCAACGAGGGCGCGATAGACACCGACAGCGCCAACGCCCTTATCGCCCAGCTGCTTTATCTCGACGCCGAGGACCCGGACAAGGAAATAAACCTCTACGTCAATTCGCCCGGCGGCATGGTGACCGCGGGCCTTGCCGTGTACGACACGATGCAGTTCATAAAGTCCCCCGTGACCACGATATGCATGGGCATGGCGATGAGCTTCGGCGCGGTGCTGCTTGCGGCGGGGACCAAGGGCAAGCGCTACGCGCTGCCGCAGTCGCGCATCATGATACACCAGCCGCTCATCTGGGGCGGCGGCATATCCGGCCAGGTGACCGATATCGAGATAGAGAGCAGGGAGCTGCGCGAGAACAAACAGCGCCTCATCGAGATACTGGCCAAACACACCGGCCAGACCGCCGAAAAGATACGCCAGGACTGCGAGCGCAATTTTTACATGTCCGCTCAGGAAGCCAAGGAATACGGCTTGATAGACGAGGTCATAGCCCCTCGTAAATAAGAACAATTCATGACAGACACCCAAGAACAATCCCAACCCGGGCAGGGAGCAAAATCCCTGCCCTCTACGCTTGCGGCCATCGCGATACGCGATGTGGTGATGTTTCCGGGCATGGCCCTGCCGCTTTCCGTGGACCGGGACAAATCGGTCCGCGCGATAGACTACGCGCTGCGCACGTCGAAATACGTGCTGGCGCTGTCCCAGAAAAGCCCGCGCTTCGAGGATCCCAAAGCCGAGGACCTCTATAATTTCGGCGTGGTCTGCGAGGTGGCGCAGTCGCTGCGCATGCCGGACGGAACGATAAAGGTTTTCCTGCAGGGCACAACCCGCGCAAAAGCCACCAAGCTGACCTTCAGCGAGGGCGACGGCGCGTGGTTTGCAGACGTCGAATACGTCCCCGAGGAAAGCACCCCCACAAAAGCCACGCAGGCGCTGACCCGTCAGGTGCTCGACGCATTCGAGTCCTACGCGAAAATTTCCAAGCGCATAGCGGTGGAAGCCGTCTCTTTCCTGCGCCAGATAGAGGATCCATCCAAACTGGCGGACACGGTGGCCTCCAACATAATCCTTAAAACCGAGGACCGCCAGGACCTGCTGGAAACGCAGAACGCGGAAGCGCGGCTGGAAAAGCTTTTAAAGCTGCTCACCTCCGAGATAGAGATAATCTCGCTCGAGGAGAAGATCCACTCCAAGGTCCGCTCGCAGATAGAAAAATCCCAGAAGGAATACTATCTGCACGAGCAGATGAAGGCGATTCAAAAGGAACTAAACCAGAAAGACGATTTTCATAAAGAACTCGACGAGCTGCGCAAGGCGATAAAGAAAAACGGTCTCAGCGAGGAAGCCAAAACCGCCGCGGAAAAGGAACTGGACCGCCTCGACAAGATGGCGCCGTTCTCGCCGGAGGCCACCGTTTCGCGCACCTACCTGGACTGGCTGGTCAACATGCCGTGGCAGGTGTCCACAAAGGACGTGCTGGACATAAAGAACGCGCGCAAGATCCTCGACGAGGACCATTTCGGCCTCGACAAGCCCAAGGAGCGCGTGCTGGAATTCCTGGCTGTCACGAAGCTTACCAAGTCGCTGCGCGGGCCGGTGCTGTGCTTTGTCGGACCGCCCGGCGTGGGCAAAACATCCATAGCCAAGTCGATAGCGCGCGCGGTGGGACGCAAGTTCGTGCGCATGTCGCTCGGCGGCGTGCGCGACGAGGCCGAGATACGTGGACACCGCAAGACCTACATAGGCTCCATGCCCGGCAGGATAATGCAGAGCATATTCAAGGTCAAGAGCAACAACCCCGTGTTCCTGCTCGACGAGATAGACAAGATGGGCATGGACTGGCGCGGCGACCCGGCGGCGGCGCTGCTGGAAGTGCTGGACCCGGAGCAGAACAGGGATTTCTCGGACCATTATCTGGACATCGGCTTCGACATTTCCAGGGTGATGTTTATAACCACGGCCAACTCGCTAGAGGGCATACCTCAGACGCTGCGCGACAGGCTTGAGGTGCTGGAATTTTCGGGCTACACGCATGACGAAAAGGTCTCCATAGCGCGCAACTACCTTATCCCCAAGCAGCTAAAGCTGCACGGCCTCGACGAAAAAAAGATGACGGTGGAGGATTCGGCGGTGGACCTGGCGGTGCGCGAGTACACGCGCGAAGCCGGCGTGCGCAACCTCGAGCGCGAGATGGCAAACCTCTCCCGCAAGGGAGCGAAGGCTTTCGTGGAAAACGGCAAGAAGATAAGCGTGAACGCCAAAAACGTGCACGAATATCTGGGCATCCCCAAGTTCCAGAACTTGCGGCCCGAGGAGAACGCCGTGGGCGTCTCCACCGGGCTTGCGTGGACGCAGGTAGGCGGGGAAGTGCTTTCTATAGAGGCGGTGCGCTATCCCGGCAAGGGCAGCGTGACGCTTACCGGCAAGCTCGGCGACGTGATGAAAGAGTCCGCCGGGGCGGCGCTCACCTGCGTAAAGCTGATGAAGCTCGCCAAGCTCGACTTCGCAAAGAACGACTTCCACGTGCACGTGCCGGAAGGCGCGGTGCCAAAGGACGGCCCGTCCGCGGGCATTGCGATGGGCACGGCGCTGGCCAGCCTCGTAAGCAACCGCCCGGTGCGCAAGAATATCGCGATGACCGGCGAGCTTACGATAACGGGCCGCGTGCTGCCGGTGGGGGGGATAAAGGAAAAATTCCTCGCCGCGCACCGCGAAGGGATGGACACGATAATATTCCCCAAGGCCAACCTCAAGGATATCGAGGAGATACCGGAAAAGATACGCAAGCAGCTAAAGCTTGTGCCGGTCACGATGTTCTCCGAGGTGCTGGCGCTGGCGTTGCCGAAAAAGTAAATCTGTCACTGGAGAAAAAATGGACAGGCCCCGGACAAACAGCGCAGACAAAACCGTGCTTTTGACCCCGGGGCCTACTCCTTTGCCGCCGGAAGTCAGAAAAGCGCTGGCCATGCCCGCGCTTTACCACCGCACCGCCGAATTCGCGGAACTCTTCGCGCGCCTTAACCGCGGGCTGCAATACGTTTTCCAGACCCGAAATCCCGTCTACACCCTCGCATGTTCCGGCACCGGCGCCATGCAGGCCGCAGTGTGCGGGCTTATGCCCAAAGGCGGCAGGGCGCTGGTGCTTTCCACCGGGCTTTTCGGCGACCGCTGGGCAGAGATGCTGCGGCGCATCGGCGTACCGTTCGAGCTGCTGCGGGCAAAAAACGGCGATTGCACGGACTTAAACCGGCTTGAGGAAATACTAAAAACCAAGGGGACAGAGCTGGACGCGGTATTCTTCACTCATGTGGAAACCTCTACCGGGGCGCTTAACCCTGCGGCGCAGATAACCTCGCTGGTGCGCCAGAATTCCAACGCGCTGCTGGTGATGGACGGGGTGTCATCCCTCGGGATAGAAGATGCAAGATGCGACGCCTGGGGCGTGGACTGCGCGGTATGCGCGTCGCAAAAAGGGCTGATGAATTCCCCGGGGCTGGGCTTTATATCGATGTCGCAGCGCGCAAGGCTTCAGGCGCAGCGTGCCGCGCCGCCTTTCTATTTCGACCTGGGCATAATAGGCCGCATGCACGACAAGGGCCAGCCCGCGTTCACGCTCTCTTCCGGATTGCTGCGCGCGCAGGCCGCCGCGCTGGAAATCATAGAAGCGGCGACGCTGCCCGAGATTTTGTCCCGCACTAAAAAAATGGCCGCCACGGCGCGCAAGCTGGCGGCCGAGGCGGATCTTGCGCTATTCGCGCGGGAACCCGCAACCGGGCTTACCGTAATGCAGGCGCCGCAACGCATCGTTTCAAGCGATATAATCAAGCAATTGCATGAAAAATTTGAGATAATTATTGCAGACGGCCAACTGGAACTGAAGGGCCGGCTGTTGCGCGTCGCGCATATGGGGCATATGAAAGAACCGGAAGTCAAACTTGCCTTCGCGGCGATAAAGGAAATACTGGGAACCAACAGATGAAGATTTATACCGCAATTATAATTTCTCTGGCGCTGGGGATAACCGCGCGCCGGGCCTGCGCATACGAGCAGGTGCTTTCCGACGAGCAGATACAGGGCACCATAGAGGCGTCAAAACTTCAGGAAAGCTTTGACCGTTATCTGGCCAACCTCGAAATAACGGACCCGGAGGAAGCCACCCGCGACGGAGACCACGGCTCGGACGCAAACCTCACGCAGCGCGATCCGGAGCATGAAAACGCCCGTCTAACGGCGCTGGAAAACTATCTGGGCGACGTGCGCGCGATAGATGCCGACAAGCTAACCCCCGCGAACAAAATAGACCACACTCTTTTTGAGACAAAACTGCTGATGGATATTTTCAACATCCAGCACCTCCAGCCGCTGCGCAAGCAGCCGCAATATTACCTTTCGTCGCTGGATTCCATATACGGAGTGCTCAACAAGGATTTCGAGCCTTACGAGCTGCGCTCGCGCAACGCGCTTTCGCGCCTTGAGCAGTTGCCCGGAGTGTTGCAGCAGGCCGAGCAGAACCTCTACCACCCTCCCCGGCTGTGGGTGGAGGAAACCATAGCGGAATGCGACGACGCGGACAAATCGTTTTCCACGCTGGCGCCGATGTTCAAACGCCTCGTCGGTATAGACCCCGTTCTGCAGGCCGAAGTGGACAAGGCGATACAGGGCGCGCGCGCGGCGGTAAAACGCTACCGCACATATTTGCAGGAAGACGCCATGGTGCAGGCGGACGGCGATTTCCGCATCGGCGACGAGGCGTACGGCTATTATCTGGAACGCTGGCATCACCTCAGTATCACCCCGCCGCAGGCGCGGCGGCTGGCAAAACGCGCGTACGACAAGACGCGCGCGGACTTCATGACCGAGCTGGCGCAGTATCTGGGCCGGCGCGACGTAAAGCCGGACGATTACGAGGACGCCGTCTACAAGATGTCGCAGGAGCGCGCCATGCCGGAAGACCTTACCGGCGCATTCCAGCAGGAGATAGAACGCTCTTTCGAGCATTTCGACCGGCTGCGTATTTTCCCCGTGCCGCAGGAACGGCTGCGCACGCTGGAAACGCCCTCCTACATCGCGCGGCGCGTGCCGTTCGTGTATTACGACCCGCCATACCCGCTGGACATGGTGCGCATGGCCGACCTCTATATCAACGTGCCCTCCAAACGCCTTGCCCCCAACGTACAGCAGCAGGTGCTGCGCGCCGCGTTCAATTACCCCTATATCGAAATGACGGTGGCGCAGGAAGTGTATCCGGGGCGGCATCTACAGGACGCGATGACCGCCGAGCTTTCCCGCCAGCGCAAAACAGCTGACCAGCCCTGCCTGACCAACGGCTGGGCGGCCTATGCGCAGCAGGTGGCGATGGAACAGGGATTCTTCACCAGCCATCACGCTAAACTGATTTACCTGCGCTGGGAACTGGTGCGCGACGCGCGCGCCTATATCGACGCCTCCCTGCACATGAAGGAAATGACTCAGGAGGAGGCGATGAATTTCCTTGTGCAGGACGCGGGCATGTCCGATATACAGGCCCGGGAAGAGATACTGCGCGTCTCGATAAACCCCACCGAAGGAGTTTCATACCTGATAGGCCGCGACGAGATAAACCGCCTGCGCGACAAGTATTCCGACATTCTGGAACGCAAGTTCGACCTGCGCGATTTCCATACCCGCCTGCTTTCCATCGGCAAAGCGCCCGTCAGCATGCTCGACGACGAGCTAAAGCGCAGCTACGAGATAAACAAGCCCGCCACCGAATTGAAATGAGCGACACGGCGATACTGCTGGACTCCCTCGTCAAGACATACCGACGCTCCCATCTCGGAAAAGTCACCGAGACGCCCGGGCTTTGCGGCCTGAACCTCAGCATAAAAAAAGGGGAGATATTCGGGCTGCTGGGCCTAAACGGCGCGGGGAAAACCACTACGATGAAGCTGGCGCTGGGGCTTTTATTCGCCACTTCCGGCCGCGCCGAGATAATGGGATTAGCCGCCGGTTCCGACGAAGCGAAGCGGCGGATAGGCTATCTGCCGGAGCTGCCATATTTTTACCCGTGGCTCACGCCGGGCGAAAGCCTTGAATATTACGCCAGGCTTTCCGGCGTGCAAAACGCTGACGCGCGCATAGCGGATATTATCGAGCGGGTGGGCCTTGCGCCGCACGCAAAAAAACGCGCGGGGGAATTTTCCAAAGGGATGCTGGAGCGCCTCGGCCTTGCGCAGGCGCTGGTGCACGACCCGCAGCTTCTTGTTCTGGACGAACCGGTAAGCGGGCTGGACCCGCTTGCCGTCTGGGATTTCCGCGAGATGTTCCTGGAGCTAAACCGCGCGGGCAAGACCATTTTCGTCTCCTCCCACAGCATCTCCGAAGTGGAAAAAATATGCGGCCGCGTGGCGATACTCAAAAGCGGCAAACTGGCCTCCCTCGTGACGCAGGACGAGTGGAAGGGAAAAGAAGGCGGCCTTGAGAAAATTTTCATAGAGACGGTGCGCGGCTCATGAGCGAAATAAACATCATACGCATAATAGCGCTGGAAACGCTGCGCGAACAGTGGAAAAACCGCTATTTCCAGCTGCTGGTCATATTCGCCGGAGTGATGCTTTACGCGGCGCTGCTGCTTGGCGCGATGGCCTCGGAACAGGAGCACCGCGTGCTGCTGGATTTCGGGCAGGGGCTTATAGAGCTGGCCGGGCTTGTCACCGTGCTGCTCGGCTGCGCCTTCGCGGTGTTAAAGGACATGGAAACAAAAACCATATACCTGATACTTTCGCGCCCCGTCTCCCGGCGCGCGTACCTGTGCGGCAAATATGCCGGCATTGCAGCCGGGGCGGCCTGCGCGATGCTGTGCATGGCGGCGCTGCATCTGCTGCTGTTGAAATTGCGCGGCGGCGGGCCGGGGCCCGGTTATGCCGCGATAATATTTTCCGCGTGGCTTAAAGCCGCCGTCGCAGGCGCACTGACTATGCTGGTATCGCTTATTTCCACCTCGGCGCTTTCCGCGCTCAGCATGACGGGGATATTCTGGACTCTCGGGCATTTCACCGGCGAGCTGCGCTTTATAACTTCGCGCCTCGGCGGCGCGGCGGGGATAATCGCAAAACCGCTCATCTGGCTGCTGCCGGACATGAATCTCTTAAACGTGCGCGATGCCTATGCGGCCGGAGCGCAGCATGCCCACTGGACCGGGATTTTAGTCTACTGCGCCGTCTACTGCACGGCCTGCATGGCGCTTTCCACCGCATTGTTTTCCCGCAAGGAATTTTGAAATGAAAAGGCTTGTCCTCCCCGCGCTTGCACTGGCAACCATTCTTTTTGCCGGGGCGGCGTCGCGCGCCATTCCGCGTCCGGACTACCCGCAGGCGGATAAAATAAATCCGGCGCCTGGCACGGAATTGGAAGACGCGGCTTTTCTGGGCATGGGGCTTCGGCAGCTTGCGGCGGATATTAATTTCATAAGACTGCTTCAATATTATGGCCGGATAGACGAAACCGGCAATTACGAGATGGATCCCGACGAGGTAAAAAACGGCAGCGCCGCGCTTTCCCCGGACGAACTGAAATACAACGAATATTACATGTACGGCCTGACCAAATACGCGCTGTCTGGTTTCGACGGCGGCATTTATCGCGAAATGAAATCCCGCACGCTGCACATAATCGCGCTGAACCCGTACTCCACGTACGCGCCGCTTTATTCCGCCGGCGCGCTGGCCTTCAATCTCGACAGGCCCGACGAAGCGCTGGATGTGCTGTTTGCCGCCAAACGTTACCTGCCGGACGAATGGAAGTATAATGCCTATATAGCGGCGATAGGATATTCAAAGGCAAAAGACCCGCGGAAAGTGGCCGACGCGCTGGATAAAACCGTCGGCGAGCCGGACTGCCCGGCGCTGCTAAAACAGCAGGCGGCGTTTCTAAATAAAAAGATTGGCCGTTACGCCCGGGCGCTTGAAATATACGAGGATATAGAACGAACCGCCGCCGACCCCTATTACGTCAACAACGCAAAACATCAGATTGAACAACTCGCCAAACCGGGAATTAAATCATGAACATACTTTTCGTCAGCGAATCCAGAGGCTGGAGCGGCGGCACAAACCAGATGCTGCTTACCGCAAAAGAACTTGCGGGACGCGGACACAATATCGTTTTCGCGCTGCCGCTGGACGGCGACACCGCGCTGCGCGCAAGAGCCGCCGGCATCACCTGCCGCAACGTAAATATACGCCAGGATTACGACTTGCCCTCCGCGCTGGCGATAAAGCGCATCGCGGCGGAGATGAACGCCGACGCGGTGCACGCGCACCATCCGCAGGCGCATGCGGTATGCCTTATAGCGCGCCATCTGGGCATGAAAGCGCCGCTTATCGTAACGCGCCGCGTCATATTCCGCATACGCAGGAATCCGTTCAGCGCGCTAAAATACCGCTCGGCAAAAATAAACCGCTATATCGCCGTCTGCAACGCAGCAAAGACCGAACTGGCAAAAGGCGGCGTGCCGCCGGAGAAAATAGACGTCATCCCGTCGGCCGTTGACATGAAAAAATATGCCGCCGCGCATGAGAAACGCAAAACGCTGGCATTCAAGCCGCCTTACCGCATCGGCCTTATAGGCCATTACGCATGGTTCAAGGGACATGAATATCTTTTGCAGGCGGCGAAAACGGTGCTAAAGGAATTCCCGGACACGACATTCGTGTTCGCCGGACGCGACACCGAAAAACTGCAGGAGCTGGCGGAACAATACGGCGTAGCCGACAGAGTGGAGATACTGGGCGAACGCAAGGACGTGCCGGATATTCTGGCCGGGCTGCATATTTTCGCGATGCCGTCCTTGCAGGAAGGGATAGCGACGGCGCTTATCGAGGCGCAAAGCGCAGGGGTGCCCGCAGTAGCTACGCGCATAGGCGGCATACCGGACGTGATGATAGACGGAGAAACCGGCCTGATGGTCCCGGACAGGGACGCCGAGGCGCTGGCGCAGGCGCTGCTGCGCTACATGAAGGAGCCCGCGCTTGCCGCAAGCATGGCGGAACGCGGCCACGCGCGCGTTATCGCAAATTTCGACCTGCCCGCAGTGTGCGACAGGCTTGAGAAGGAATACAAGGAGGTTAGTGGAAAATGAAACCGGTACCGGTACTGATGTATCATCACATCGCCGCGGACAGGGAGATAACCCCCGCAGGCTTTGAAAAGCACCTCAAATATTTCGCTTCCACCGGCTGCACCACGCCGACATTGTCCGATTTTCTGGCTTTTCTTAAAGGGGAAAAATCGCTTCAGGAAAAAAGCCTGCTCCTCACTTTCGACGACGGCTACGCCGACAACTGGATATGCGCATATCCGCTGCTTAAGAAGTACGGATTTCGCGCCATGGTGTTTGCGACCACCGGACGCATGGGCGATTTTGCGCCGCGCCCCACGCTGGCCGACGGCGCGCAAAGCCCTGTAACGGTGCAGGGCGAGCGGGGGGAACAGGGATTCCTTTCGTGGCAGGAACTAAAAATGATGGCAGACTCCGGCGTGTTCGAAATCGGCTCGCATACCGAAACGCACAATAATTTCGACAAAAACGCCAAATGGCCCGACATGGCAGGCGAACTGGAACGCTCCGCAAAAACCATAGAGGAAAAAACCGGGGTGAAACCGGTAGCCGTCGCATGGCCGTGGGGACATGTGGAATCGCATTTCAACGACGCCGCAAAAAAAGCGGGCTACAGTATTGCCTTTACAACGCATCCGGGCGCGAACGTGCCGGGCACCGACCCGTTCTGCGTGCGTCGGTTTAAGATGAAAATAGAGGATATAGACTGGCTAAAGCGCAGACTGTGGCTTTATAAAAAGGAGTTTCTGGCGGAGATATACGGCTCCACCCACGGGCTGGACCGCAAGATAAAAAACAAACTGCTGGGCCGAGACTGACCAACAGATTCCATTGTAACCCTTTTGATAGTCATTCAGATGGAGCGAATAATGAATTTTATAATCTGGCACATATCGGGCACCATTGGCCTTGCTTAATTTTATTCGGCACCGCCTTCCAAATATGGCCCATACTGCATTTCCATTCTAGTTTCGTTTGAGGATTTACATACTTATTGGAAATACAATAGCCGCCTCGCTTTTTTGCTATTTTGCGCATTCCGTCCAGTGTGCCTTTTACATTGCCTGCACAAATAGGGCACCAATAGCCTTTTCTAATAGAAGCCGGAACAGCCTCCCAAGTATGCCCTTGTTTGCATTGCCAAGTTAATTTTGTATGAGCATTTATATACCGTTGTGATAAGCATTTACCCTCATGCTTATTTGCAAGTTTTTGCATGTCGAAAATAGTCTTTCCCAGACCGTAACAATAGGGGCACCAAGAACCACTTTTAACTCGGGAAGGAGTCGATTTCCAAACATGTTTATTCTTGCACTGCCATTCAAGCGGAGTGTTGGCTGTTATATAATCTACCGACAGACATTTACCCTCGTGGCTGCGCGCAATATCCTGCATACTCTGAATAGTTAGTTTGCGCGGCAACATGCGAAATTTTGCGGCGCATTTCATGCACCATCTACCTTTAAAAATACTATACGGAATGGCCTCCCATGTATGACCTTCTTTGCACTGCCATTTCAGTTTTGCATCTATTCCCAAATAAGTATCGGAGAGGCATTTTCCACCATGTTGTTCCGCAATTTTTTTTAGCTCCAATAAGCGCACCTGCGTTTTAGGTGAATAAGTATCCGATAAATCTATTTGTATCTGATCAAAATCATGTGGCAACACGATAGCCTGTTTTTGACTTTCATTTTTAATAAAATTTTTAAGTTCATCTATCGGTAAAAATCTAGGCACTTCTGGAATTTCAATAAGTGTGACACCATGTTTTTTACATAACTTTCTCTTTATTCTATCAAGCGCTTTCCCGTGTTGAAATTCCTGTTCTGATCGCATGAAAAAATTTATTTTTTTATGATGTTGCTCCCCTTGATGTTCAAAAGCAATTTTGAGTGGAGCACAATAGCCATCCAATTCCAGTGATGTGCCATCCTTACATTTTAACCATAGGGGCCTTGTTTTTGGAAAATTCTTACCAAACAATTGCTCAAAATACGCACGACAAATTCTTTCGCCAAGACCCGCCGAACAAATCGGACACCATGAGCCTCTGATTACAGAGTCTGGTAACGCTTCCCATACATGTCCTTCTGAACATTGCCATTGTATTTTTGAGGAAGGCTTGTAAATCGCCGACAGACACTTACCGCCTCTTTCCGTGGCAATCAGTTGCATTTGCTCTATTTTGTGTCGTCTTTTTATGCCAGCGTTTTTTTGGGCGCATTGAGGACACCAAGCACCTGCCGCAATTCTATATATGGGAGCAAACCAACGATGCCCTTGAGAACACTGCCACTCATGATTCATTCTGGCACCCAAATATTTTTTAGATAAAAACTCTCCATTTCGTTCATATGCTAATTGCTTTAACTCATCTATTGTTTTTCCCTTACCGGCACATTTGGGGCACCAACTACCACGCGCTACGCTGTCAGGAATGGCATACCATATATGATTTTTTTCACATTGCCATTGAAGTTTTGCACGGGCATTTGTATAGCTTTTAGAAAGGCATTTACCATTTCTGTTCTTCGCCAGTATTTTCATGTCCTCAATAGATAATCGAGTAGCATTACAAGTCCTTTCGTGCCCACATGTCGGGCACCATAAACCAAATTTTACACTTGAGGGTCTGGCCCACCAAATATGGCGTTTTGCGCACATCCATTTAAGTTTAGTATGAGTATTTATGTATTTTTCAGACAAACACTTGCCCCCTTTAGTTCTGGCAAGTGCTTTCATATCCTCAATGGATATCTTATTCATATTTTAAAACAGGGTATCAACTTCTTAGGTGTTAATGTCTGCGGCGGCGGGCGCGGCGATGCCGGTAGACCGGTTTTGCTGTCGCTTTCACTTCGTTGCGCGACGCAATAGCGGGCTGCTCTTCCATATCGCGCATAAAAGGCTCCGCCGGGATTCCTATTTTCGGCAACAATCTTGTTATGCGCAGCCTGCGCGCGTAGGGAAGTTTTACCAGCACATTCATTATCGCGCGCGTGAAATTAGGATCGGATGCGCGCAGTTTGTCCTGCAATTCCTTTTCGTACGGCGTTTCGGCGCGGCGGAACATGCAGCTTCCGGCCGCCCACTGGTCGTGCGCGTGAAGCATGGAATCGCGCGCGTCGGCAAGCACGCCGTTTTCCAGCGCGACTATCCCCTTGAAAACCAGTCCTTCCCAGCCCGCGTTTTGCGCCAGATAATCGGCCGCAGGCATGCCGCCGAACTCCACGCCGTCAAGCTTGCCCGCGGCATAAAGCGAAAGCGCGTAATCGAAGGCATTCGCCGTCTCCTTGCGCAATTGCCAGGCGGAGGCGAAATACACCGACGCTTTTTCATTGTCCCCGGCATCAGAGTAATATTTGCCCAGTTCGCGGCAGTTCCACGCATCCAGCACCGGGCCTGTGAAACTGGCCGCCCAGGCGGAAGCCGTCTTCATGCGCAGCGGGTAGAGAACCACAAAAAACAGCGTAAGGCAAAACAGCGCCAACTGGGGCAGCCAGGCCGTCACGGCGGCGTAGAGCCCCGCGCGTTCGGCCTTGGGAAATGAAAGTCCAAAGGGCAGGAAATCAAGCAGCCCGCACGCCAGCGCGCAAAGCAGCAGCCACAGGAAAATAAAATATCTGGGTTCCACGGCAAGCAGACAGTGTATGCCGATATAATAACCGGCCAGAAGCCCGAGGCGGCGGAAATTCGCCGACGCGCGCATGCGCCAGAGTCCCAAAGCCGCCGCACTGAACAGCCACGGATGCAGATGGAAAACGAAGTAGAGCCTCGCGAAAAAAGCCTCCGCATAGCGCACCGGATTTGTGACTATCGTATGCAGCGCCCACCAGAAAATGCTCCGGCTGCCGCTCAAATCCGCCAGCTTGTAAGGATCGCCCTCTATAGTGGCCACCAGCCCCAGCGCGCCGGTTATAAGGTTGGAGGCCGATCTGCCGTGCTCGAACACTGAAAATGCGCCGTTGGCGCGCCACTGCACCAGCGCCCAAAAGAACAGCGCCGCTGCAGGCACGCAAAAAAGCGGAGCCCAGTTGCGCGCAAACTCCCTGGCCTTTTCCACGGGCCATTCGCCGCAGCACCAGTCGTAGGCGACCATAAAAAACGGGAAAAGGAACAGCGGCGAGCGCACGAAAAGACTGGCCGCAAGCGAAAGCCCGCACAGCCATCCTTTTATGCGCGGCTTAAGTTCCATAGTCCAGAATGCCGCGAAGGAAAGCGACACCGCGCAATAAAGCAGGCCTTCAAGCTCCAGACCGTCGGAGGCAAAACGCAGATATAATACGGAAAGCGCCAGCGCGAAAATTCCGCCCCACAGCGAATAAAGCCCCGCTCCCAGCGCGAACACAAGCGTGGCGCAGGAGAACAACCCCAGCATGGACAGCGCGCCGTGGCCGCGCGCCGGGCTCAGCCAGTCGGAAAGCGCGTCCAATAGCGAGGGGGAAGGCATGCGCCAGCCGGTAAGCGGCGTGGCGCCTCCGCCGCGCAGCAGCTTGTAGCCGTCGTCGGAAAACCACCAGGAACCCGGGTCCACGTTCGTTTTTCTGAGAAGAATGAAGGCGGCAACCAGCACGACCGCGCAAAGTCCCAGCCATGCGGCGAATTTGCCGCTGTTTGCGCTGCGTGAAGTTTTTCGTCTTGCCGACGGCGTCATTTTTTTAACCCCCGAAGCTATACTGCCGCTATCTCGCCGGCCCTGCCCGGCAGAACGCCCTGAATGATTTCCTTGTCCGGCAACGCGGCGGCGTCAAGGCGCGCCGCGGCGTCATGCATCGTTATAAAATCGAAACCGCGCTTTTTCCAGATATCCAGCAGCGCGGTGAAAAAAGGCAGGCAGGACATCCCTTCCGCCTCGCTGTGCAGGGTGTAGACGTTCAGTTCGCCCTTTTTGGGCGCGAAAGCCAGCCAGTCCAGCGCCTTGTCCGCGGTCATGGCGTCCCATGCGAGAATCTCGTCTAAAGTCGGCAGCGTAGTCGGGATTTCGATGAACGATGTTTTTTTGCGTCCCATCCTCGGGCGCACCGGCGCGGGACCGCGCGCTACCGAGACGTATTTCCAGCCGTACTTGTCCAGCGCGGCCAAAGCTTTGGCGTTCATCTTCCATGCGGGCGCGGCAAAACCTTCCGGCTCCGCGCCCAGTATTTTGCGGTACGCCTCCACGGCGCGGTAAAGTTCGCCCTCTATTTCTTCCTGCGACATGGAATCCAGATCGTCCTGCCAGCGCACATGGCTCCACGCGTGTACGCCGGTCTCGTGACCTTTTTGCGCGGTAAGCTTTACCAGCTCCGGCAAAGCGGAAGCCACCAGCGGCGCGGGCAGCAGCGTGCCGTAAAGCATCGTCTTAAAGCCGTACAGTTTTGCCGCGTTGGTGCGGAACATCTTTTTAAGGAATCCCTTGCGGGTGAAAACGCGCTTTACGGCCTTGCCGCTTTCGTCGGGACCGAACGAAAAATAGACCGACGCGCGCACCTGCCTGCTTTCCAGCAGTTCAAGCAGTTGCGGCAGTCCCTGCTCCATGCCGCGGCGCGTGTCGATGTCTACTTTTAGCGCAAGCATTTAGTCGGCGTTGTCCTCGAGATCGCTCTCGGACATATTCTCCTGATAAATCTTGAGGTAATGGTCCAGCGTGAGCGAGACCGCCGTCTCGAAATCCACTTTCGGTTCCCAGCCGAGCACGCGCTTCGCCTTTGCCACGGACGGTTTTCTGCGCACCATGTCCTGATAGTCCTTGCCGTAGAAAGTCTCCTCGGTAACTTCCACTATGCGCGGCGCGGGGAGGTTTTTGGGCTTTAGCGGATGCGCGTTGTACTGGCGGATTAGCACGTCGGCCAGCTCGCGTATCGACAGATCGGACTCGGGATTGCCGAAGTTGAAAATCTCGCCGATATGGTCTTCGCCCTTGTGGCCGATTATCGCCATGAGGCCGTCGATACCGTCGGAAATATAGGTGAAGCAGCGGCGCTGCGCGCCGCCGTTTACTATGTTTAGCGGCTTGCCGGTGAGTATGTCCCACATAAACTGCGTCAAAACGCGCGACGAGCCTTCCTTGGCGGCGTTAAGGCTGTCGAGGCCGGGGCCAATCCAGTTGAACGGGCGGAAAGTGGTGAACTTAAGCCCCTGCTTTTGGCCGTACGCCCATATAACGCGGTCCAGCAGTTGCTTTGAGACGCTGTATATCCAGCGCTGGTTGCGTATCGGTCCGACGACCAGATTGGAATTGTCCTCCTCGAAAGATTCGTCCGGGCACATGCCGTAGACTTCTGAGGTGGAGGGGAAAATGAGATGCTTTTTATAGTTTACGCAGTAACGGACTATTTTGAGATTTTCCTCGAAATCAAGTTCGAAAACGCGCACCGGGTCCTTCACATAAAGTTTCGGCGTGGCTATGGCCACCAGCGGCAGTATCACGTCGCATTTTTTGACGTGCAGCTCTATCCATTCGCGATTGACGGAAATGTCGCCTTCCGAAAAATGGAAGCGCTCGTGGCCGAGCAGCGGCTTTACGCGGTCGGACGAAAGGTCCATACCGTAAACTTCCCACTTGGTGGTATCGAGTATCCTGCGGGTAAGGTGATGCCCTATGAAGCCGTTTACGCCGAGTATCAATATTTTCATTTCGTCTCCTGGTCGATTTTAAAGCCTTTGCGCAGCCCTGCCGCAACCGCAAAATCCGCGCCCGTCATTTCCTTTCCGCCCCGGGCCTGAATTTTTATTATATCAATAGAGGCGCCCTCTCCGGCAGATATCCTGAGCGGATTCAGTTCCAGCACCGTGCCCGGTTCCGCCTTTTGCGCGACGCCGGACAAAGAAGTTTTCCACACAAAAACCTGTTTATCGCCGTCGCCGTAAAACGCTCCCGGATACGGGTGGGCAACCGCGCGCACCAGATTGTGTATGCGCTGCGCGGGCCAGCCCCATTCCAGTTTTCCGTCGGAGGGGCGGCGTCCGCCGAACTTGGTGGCCGCGGCCTCGTCCTGCGGCAGGCGCGGATAATCGCCCGCTATTATGTCGGGCAGCGCGCGGGCGAGCATCACCGGAGCGGCTTGCCCGAGCTTGCGGTACAAATCGGCGATGTCGTCATCCGGTCCTATGGCAACGCGCTCCTGCGCCACTATCGCTCCGGCGTCGGCCCGGCGCACCATTTCATGCAGCGTAACGCCGGTTTCGGTTTCGCCGTTGACCAGCGCCCAGTTGGTCGGGCAGCGGCCGCGGTATTTAGGCAGGCACGAAGGATGTATGTTGAAAGCTCCGCCCGGAGCCAATGCCAGCGTATCCGTCGATATCATGCGGCGGAACATGAAAGAAAAAATCAACTGCGGCTCATAACTTTTTGCCAGTTCGTGCCAGCGTGGGTCTTTTACCTCGTCGGTCTCATGCACCGGGATATTATGCGCGCGGGCGAGTTTGGCGACGGAGGGAAACCATATTTCCTCGTGCGGATCGTCGGGATGCGTAATGAGCGCGGCAACTTCAACCTTGTTGCGCAGCAATTCCTCAAGGCACAGGTATCCTATTTCCTGATACGCGTAAACCAGCGCCCTCATTTATTTTCACCGCCGTGCACCTTGCGGATTATGTAGCGCGGGCGGCGGCGCACTTCCTGATAAATGCGCCCCACATATTCGCCCAGTATGCCAAGCGCCAGTATCTGCACGCCGACAAAGAAAAACAGTATCGCAAACAGCGTGAACATCCCTTCCGCCTCCGGCCCGTGCACCAAACGGCGGATGAACAGGAAAAGCGCGAAGGCAAGGCCCGACACGGCGACCAGAACTCCCGCAATGCCCACCGCCTGTATCGGCAGCAGCGAGAACCCTGTCATCAAATCGAAATTAAGCCGGAGTAATTGTATCAGCCCGTACTTGGACTCGCCTTTTGTGCGCGCGGCATGCGCCACCGGGATCTCGGTGACGCGGCGGGCGAAGGTGTTGGCCAGCGCGGGTATATAGGTGTTCACCTCGGGGCATTTTATGACCTCGTCAACCACTTCGCGGCGATAGGCGCGCAGCATGCAGCCGTAGTCCTTTAACGCGACGCCGAAAAGCTGCGCGCTTAGCGCGTTGAGCGCGCGGGAGGGGATTTTGCGCAGCATGCTGTCGTCGCGGTTCTGGCGCCAGCCGCCTACGGAATCAAAACCTTCGTCTATTTTGGCGACCAGTTTCGGGATTTCCTCGGGAGGGTTTTGCAGGTCGGCGTCCAGCGTTACCACCACTTCGCCGCGCGAGGCCTCAAAGCCGGCCATCACAGCGGCGTGCTGGCCGAAATTGCGGCTGAACTCCACAACGCGCACATGCGCGTCCTTTGCGGCATAGCCCTTTAACATGGACAGCGAATCGTCCCGGCTGCCGTCGTCCACGAAAACCATCTCGTAGGTCCAGCCGCCGCCGTCCAGCGAGGTTTTAAGGCGCGAGTAGAGCTCGTCGAGATTTGTCTCCTCGTTGTAGACGGGGATTACGGCCGAAACTTTAGGTGCGTTCATTGTGCCCTCGTGGAATTCCAAGGTTTGTTTGAAAATACTGCGAACCGTCCCGCTACCTGCGGGCCGGGATAAAGCTTTGCGCCGAGCACGGAAGACAGATCACCTGTGCTTTTCCTCACTATCATAAAATATCTGGCGCCGGACTGCATCAGTTTTGCGGACTGAGAAACATTCGGAAAATATTCGCCGCGCCTGGGCTCATGTCCCGCGCCGAATTCCAGCTCGCCCTGATCGCCCACTATCGCTATGCGCTGCCCGGTGTAATAGCCCATGCTCTGGAAATTGCGGTCATAGTCCGCGTCAAAGGCAAGTAGCCTGTCGCCGGGACGGAACTCCCTCATTATCACGCCGGAAATTTCCCTGCGCGAAAAAATAAAATCCAGCCGTCCCGCCTGGCAGGTGACCGAAGCGATGAACAAAACCGTGCCCGCTAGGAATGCGCTCCACGCAAAATCCATACGTCCGCGTTTCAGGAAAAAAACAGCCGCAATGCCCGATGCGGCAAGCAGCGCCGCAGGCCATTGCCAGTTGAAATAAAAATCAGCGCCCAGCTTTGCGTATTTTGGAGCCGCGGCCAGCGCGGCGGCTACAAGCAGGTTGAGGACAAGACAGGGGACGGCGAAACCGTAAAAACCTTTCCCGTCCCGCCAGCGTCGCGAAAAATACCGCCCGGCGAATATGGCCAGCGGCACCGCTGCTGGCAGTATATAAGGCGGACGTTTGGAGCCGGACAGCGAAAAGAAAACAAAAATCATCGCCGCCCAGCATAGCAGGAAAAGCCCATTGAGCCGCTCTCTCCCGCGCAATCTTATGTCCTCGCGCAAATCAGCCAGAGCGGCGGGCAGCGCCGCGGTCCACGGGAACAGCGCCCCGGCAAGCACCGGTATGAAATACCACGCCTGCCCGGTGCGGTGATGCACGGTGGAGGAGTAGCGCTGGAAATTCTCGTGGATGAAAAAGAAATTGAAAAAATCGGGCTCCCTGCGCGATATCGCGACAAACCACGGCGCGCTTATCGCAACAGCCAGCGCGATGCCGCCCGGCGCGCGCAAATCCTTGAGCCTGCGCCAGCCTCCGCCGATTATCAGATACGGGATTATAACAAGCAACGCAAGCGCAAAAGCGACAGGACCTTTAACAAGACAGGCCAGCCCGAGCAGCGCATAACCGCCGTAGGCGCAAAGCGCCTCGGTGTCGCACAAATGCTCGAAGGAAAGATAAATGAGCCCCATGCCGGAACAGAGCAGGAAAGTGAACAGCATGTCCAGCTCCGGTATCTGCGCCCACGCGAAGAAACCGAGCGCCGTGCCCAGCACTGCGGCGGACAGGACGCCGGCCCCGCGCCCGAACAGGCGCGCCGCAAACCAGCCCGTAAAAAGCGCCATGCCCAAACCGGACAGCGCCGAAAAAAACCGCGCGGCAAATTCGGTATAGCCGAAAGCCAGCATCGCCAAAGCGTTCAGCCAGCAGCCGAGCGGCGGCTTTTCGAAATACAGCACGCCGTTCATATGCGGTACCAGCCAGTCATGGCTTTGAATCATCTCGCGCGCTATAAGGGCATAGCGCGCCTCTCCTGGGTCCCACAGCGCGCGCCCGGAGGTAAAAGCAAAATATAATACCGTTAATGCCGCGGCCAGAAACCATGCTGCGCCGCGTCTATCCAAAAACGGCAGGAAACCGCCGCTGTCGTTCGCGGCCGGTTTTGCTCCGTTATCCATTCAAAGGTATTTTAACAAATATATATATGCGGGCATAATACCGCCCGTGAAACAATATTGTTATAATTTAAACTATGAAAATTTATTTTCACCTCTCATTATTCCTGCTGCTCGCGGCGCCCTGCTCTTTCGCGCAGCAATTTGCCGCGCCGCAGCAAAACATCCCGCAGGACCGGAATTCCCCGGACGCGGCACTTTCATCGGCAGCGAAGGCCTGCGCGGACGGGAACCGGGCGCTGTGCAAAACTCTCTATCTTCAGGCGGCGCAAACCGGCGTTGCGCCGCAGCAGCTAAAGTCATATTCGCAGCTGGCGCTGCTTGAGCAGGAAAGCGGGAACATGCCGCAGGCGCTCGATTACTGGACAAAAGCCATAACTGCGGATTCGCAGGATGCCTTCGCGCGGCTGATGCGCGGCTGGGCTTATCTGGCGCTGGGAAAGGCCAAAGCTGCGGCGGACGATTTTTCGATGACGATATCGCTGACGGCAAACCAGGCGCTCATCATCGACGCGCGCATAGGCTCGGGCATCGTGCAGCTTGCGCAGGGGGACGACAAAAAGGCCGCCGAAACCTTTCAGGGGCTCTACATCCGCGACCCTTATACCATAGCGCTCACCTCGTACCTTGCCGCCGAGGCGTTCTACCGGCAGAACCGCCTCGAACCGGCGATGATTTACGTGCAGCAGTCGCTAAAGCACGACGCGCAAAACCCTACGGCACAGATACTCCAGGCGGTGCTTTCGGAAAAGATAGACAGGCCGATAGCGGCTTGGCAGGCCTATTCTTCGCTTGCCGAACTGGACCCGCAGGACTCCGACATAGCGGAGCATATGGCGTCCCTGGCCAAAAAGATGAACGGGGACCCGTCCAAATATTCCAACCATGTGCGGCTGCGCATGGCGCTGGGCGGGGAACCCCGCCTCACTCCGTCGCCGAAACTGCGCGTTGCGGTATACTCCGGCAACACGGGCCGTCCCGCTGAACTTACCAATCTGGAGTTCGTCTCCAACTCAAGCTTTACGATAAGCGATGTTAAATTCGGCCCCGTAGCCTCGGCAAAGCCGGAGCGCACCTGGTTCGCCCAATGGAATCCGGCGAAAAGCAGCATAGAGATAAAGGACAACTGGAACAATCCTGAACACTCCTCGCTGCGTCCGATCACACTGGAACCGGACCCGGCAGGAGGTTCGATACTGATAAAAAACGCAAAGCCCGCAGCACCCCTTCCGATGGACTACGGCGACAGGGAACTGCGCGGAACCATAGCGCTTATGCCCGGCGCGAGCGGATTTTACGTGATAGACAGCGTAAACTCGGAGGATTTTCTGCCGGGCGCGCTGGCCGCCGCCTCCGAAAACGACACCCCGGAGGAAGCGCTTAAGGCGCTGGCCATCGTGCTGCGCACCCGCATTGCGGATATCGCGGCGAAAAACGCAGCCATGCCCTACGACATGCCGGACAACGCCTCCGGCATATATTATCGCGGCACCAACATAGAATCCGGGGCGGTCACGGACGCGGTGGACTCGACGCGCGGCCAGACTGTCGTCGGCATAGATACGGCTGCGATAGGCATCGGCTACGAAACCGCCTGCGGCGGCGCGTCCTCCTCCGGCGCGGCAGACACTGCGCGCGACATGAGGGCATCCACTCCGCTGGACGTGGCGCAAAAAATACTGAACAATCCCCCGCCGGACCTGATCTGCTCCCCCGAGGATCCGACGCTCTGGTCCACGGTGAAATGGGCGGTTTTCCTGGAACCGGCGGCGATAGAACGCCGCCTGTCGGCTGACGGCAAATTCGGCAGGCTAAAAGGCATGGAGATTTCAAAGCGCGACGATTACGGCCGCGCGCTTGCGATGCATTTCATCGGCAGCGACGGCACGGCGGACATATCCGGCCCGGCCGCGATAAGCAGGGTGCTTTCCGGCGGAACGCTGCGCTCCACCGTTTTTTACATAATGCCCTTTTACTCCGGCTCGCGCATCACGCGCATGCTGGTGCGCGGGCTGGGCACGGGCGACGGCGCGGGCATGTGCATGCACGGCGCGCGCGAGATGGCGCAGTCCGGCGCGGACTACCGGGCGATACTGCGCAAATATTTTCCGGGAGTTTCCATAGCCGGAGTCCCCGCGTCCAAAATCATCGGACCGCAGCAACCGGCACAGAGATAAATGACCATAAAGGTCTTCCATATAATAACCAAGCTCGAACTAGGCGGCGCGCAGGGCAACACGCTTTATACCTGCGCGCATCTGGACCGCGCCGGGTTTTCGGCGGAACTGGTCTGCGGCCCGGGGGGGATTCTGGATACGCAGGCGAAGAGCGGCGCATACCCGGCGCATTTCGTGCCCGAACTGGTACGGGAAATAAATCCGTTGAAAGACATTGCCGCCTGCATCAAACTTTACCGCCTGTTAAAAAAACACAAACCGCACATCGTGCACACCCATTCGTCCAAGGCGGGCATACTGGGCAGGCTGGCGGCAAAGCTGGCCGGAGTGCCGGTCATCATACACACCTTCCACGGATTCGGTTTCACGCCGGGCCAAAAACCTCCGGTACGCGCGGTCTTCGTCTTCGCCGAGAAATTCTGCGCGCGTTTTAGCACTGCCTTGATTTTCGTCTCTAAAGCGAACATGGACGAGGCGCGGAAGCGCGGTTTTTGCGATAAGGGCAACTGGCGTCTGATACGCAGCGGCATAAAACTTTCCGACTATCCGCCCGAAAAGCCGGACCGCGCGGGCACGCTGGCCTCGCTCGCCCTGCCGCCGGACGCGCGCTATGTGCTTTGCATAGGCAATTTCAAACCGCAGAAAAACCCGCTCGACTTCGTGCGCGTTGCGGCGGAGGTCGCAAAAAAAATGCCGGACATTTTCTTTGTCTGCACCGGCGACGGCGAACTGAAAAACGCCGCCAGGGATCTGGCGCTCAAAAACGGGATTGCGGGACGCTGCCGCTTCCCCGGCTGGCGCGGCGACGCTCCGCAACTGCTGGCCTGCGCGGAAGCGTTCACGCTGACCTCGCTGTGGGAAGGGCTCCCGCGCGCGGTTGTGGAAGCGCTCAAAAGCGGCGCGCCCTGCGCGCTGTACGCCACCGACGGAGTGCGCGACATAATACGCGACGGCGAGAACGGTTTTATCGTACCGCCCGGAAATGCCGCGGCGCTGGCGGAAAAAATATCCGCTCTGCTGGGCGACGCGGCGCTGCGCGCGCGCATGGCGGACGCTGCACGGACAACCGATCTTAAGGAATTCGACATCGATGAAATGGTAAAATCTCAGGAACGGCTTTATCTGGAGCTTTGCAAAAAATGAGCATTTACCTAAGCGTCATACTGCCGGTCTACAACGAGCACGACAATATCCTGCCGCTCTGCGCGGAAATAACGCGCATGATCGATGCGCTCGGCAAACCGGCGGAAGTAATACTGGTGGACGACGGCAGCGCGGACGGCTCCTATCAGGTGGCGCAGGACCTGGCAAAAAAAGATTCCCGCTTCAAAGCGCTGCGTTTCGGGCGCAATTTCGGCCAGACAGCCGCGCTGGCTGCGGGCATAGACCTTTCCACCGGGGAGTACATAGCGCTGCTGGACGCAGACGGGCAGAACGATCCCGCCGACATCCCGCGCATGCTCGCCAAAGCCGCCGAGGGTTATGACGTGGTAAGCGGCTGGCGAAAAAACCGCAAGGACGACTTCTGGACGCGCAAAGTGCCAAGCATCGCGGCCAACTGGGTAATAGGCCGCGTGACCGGCGTGGTGATACACGACTACGGCTGCACGCTTAAAATCTACCGCCGGGACTGCCTGAAATCCTTCAAGATTTACGGCGAGATGCACCGTTTTCTGGCGGCGTTCGCCGGTTCGGTGGGCGCCAGCATAACGGAGATGGAAGTCAACCACCGCCCGAGGTTGCGCGGCCAGTCCAAGTACGGACTTATACGCACGGCCAAGGTAATGCTCGACCTTGCCACAGTTAAGTTCATGGGCAGGTATCTGTCCAAACCGATTTACCTTTTCGGCGGCTGGGGCATGGCGTGCGGCGCGCTTTCGTTTCTGCTGGCGGTAATAACGCTCTACAACAAGTTCTACAACCACATTTTCGTCAAGGACCAGCCGCTGTTCATCGTGGCGATTTTCATGGGGCTGGTCAGCGTGCAGATGATACTGCTGGGGCTGCTTTCGGAAATCATCTCGCGCATCTATTACGAAATCAACGACAGGCCCGCATATTTTATAAAGGAAAAGACCGGGTTCACGGACAAATAAAATGACTGAAAAAAATTTCGACGATTACGAAATACCGCAGGACCTCAAATTCAAAACGCAGGACATAATCGAGATGGGGGGGCTGCGCTGCACGCTGAAAATCGACCCCGCCCGGTTCGCCGATCTTTACGAACCGCCCAACAGAATCACCGACGCGCATATAACGGTGGAGTTCTTCCTGGGCTCGGACGACATACTGGCGCAGGGGCATCTGGACTGCCGCGCCACGCTGCTGTGCCACCGCTGTCTGGAGGAATATTCCGGACCGGTGAAAGCGGAATTTGAGGAAACTTTTTCCACCACCAGCGAAATTATTGATATAATGGAAAAGTCGCGGCAGGCTTTGCTGCTTGCCGCGGAGATACAGCAGTTGTGTTCCGGGGACTGCAAAGGTCTTTGCCACAGTTGCGGCAAAAACCTCAACGCGGGCCCGTGTTCGTGCAGGCAGGAATCGGCCTCTCCGTTCGCAGCGCTAAAGGACAGGCTGTCCGATCATGAAGAAGACAACAAGCGCTCGCCGGACAGAAAGCACGGCGGCAAAAAGATTTGACGTATAACTGACAAGGAGTTAGCATAAATGCCTAATCCAAAACGTAGACATACCCGCGCGCGCCGCGATACCCGCCGCGCCCAGAACTGGAAGTTGGAAGTGATCAACCTCTCCAAGTGCCCCAACTGCGGAGCGGCCAGACTGCCGCATCGCATTTGCCCCGCCTGCGGCTATTACAAGGACCGCGTAGTTCTGGCAAAAAAGGACAAACCGACCCAGGAAGCCCAGACCAAATAAAAGGACTGGCACATGAGAATAGCCGTTGACGCGCATGGCGGTGATTTCGGCATAGAACCCAACCTGTCGGGAGCGGCGCAGGCCGCGCGCGATTTCGATGTTGAAATCGTGCTTGTTGGCGACGAGGCCGAAATAAACGCCTGTGTCAAAAAACTCGGTCTGGAAAACGAACGGCGACTGTTCGTCCATCCCGCAAAGGACGTGGCGGACATGGGCGCCGAGCCCGTGCAGGAATTGAAGGAAAAACCGGACTGCTCTATAAACGTCTGCGCAAGGCTCGTAAAGGAAGGCAAGGCGGACGCGCTTGTGTCCGCCGGTAATTCCGGCGCGACGATGGTGGCGTCTTTCCTGACGCTCGGACGCATAAAGGGCATATCAAGGCCCGCGATAGCCACGCCGCTGCCGGCGATAGGCGGCACCGTGATGCTGCTCGACGCCGGGGCGAACACCGAGTGCAAACCGCTGCATCTGGCGCATTTCGCGCTGATGGGCTCGGTTTACGCAGAGCAGGTGCTGGGCGTGGAAAAACCCACGATAGGCATTCTCAGCGTAGGCGAGGAAGAAACGAAGGGCAACACCCTTGTAAAGGAAACGATACCGCTTTTAAAGCGCAGCGGCCTCAATTACAAAGGCCCGGTGGAAGGGCGCGACATCCCCTTCCGCTCCACCGACGTGATAGTGTGCGACGGTTTCACCGGCAATATCGCGCTGAAACTTTACGAAGGCGCGGCCAAGGCGGTTTTCCTGATGATAAAGGACGGCGTGATGCAAAGCGTTCCGGCCAAGCTGGGCATGCTGCTGGCAAAACCCGTTTTCAAACGCATCAAGCACGACACCGACCCGGACAAACAGGGCGGCGCGCCGCTTCTTGGCGTGCGCGGCGTGTCGATAATAAGCCACGGCCGCTCAAGCCCTTTTGCGATGTATAACGCGGTGCGCAACGCGCGGGCCATGGTAAAGGCATCGGTGAACGATAAAATCGCGCAGCGCGCAGCCGAACTGGCCGAAACCTTAAAGGAAGCCGAGGCAGAGGATTGACCCATCCGATGACTACCGATAAAAATTTTACGGGCAGGACCGCCGTCGTCACCGGCGGAGCGCGCGGCATAGGCCTGGAGATAGCGCGCGTTTTCGCGTTGCGCGGCGCAAACATCGCCCTCTGCGACGTGGACGCCGAAGCGGTGAAAACCTCGGCCGAGGCGCTGGCTAAAGAATTTTTGGTAAAGACGCTGGGCATGGCGGTGGACGTAAAAGACCCCGCCGCCTGCGACGCTTTCATAAAGAGCTCGGCGGAAACGCTGGGCGGGCCGCACATACTGGTAAACAACGCCGGCATCGCAAAGGACAATATCGCGGTGCGCATGAGCGAGGCGGACTGGGACGCGGTGCTGGACGTAAATCTCAAAGGCGCTTTCCTTATGTCGCGCGCCGCGCTGAAATACATGATGAAGGCGCGCGAAGGGCGCATAATAAACATCTCCTCCGTAGTGGGACAGATGGGCAACGGGGGACAGGCCAATTACGCCGCATCCAAAAGCGGCCTCATCGGCCTGACGAAAAGCCTGGCCCGCGAATTCGCCTCGCGCAACGTGCTGGTGAACGCGGTGGCCCCCGGATTTGTAAAAACGCGCATGACCGACGCGCTGCCGGAAGACGCAAAAACAAAGCTGCTGGCGATGATACCGCTGGCGCGTTTTGCGCAGCCGGCCGACATTGCTTCCGCCGTCCTGTTTCTGGCGGGGGAGCATTCGTCCTATATAACGGGACAGGTGCTCGCCGTGAACGGCGGGCTCTACATTTAACACCAAAACAAAAGATCAGGAGGGAAGTCATGGCAGTCGCCAACATCGATGAAAGGGTAAAAAATATCATGGTCGAGCAGCTGGGCGTGGACGCTTCCGAAGTGAAGCCCGAAGCCCAGTTCGTCAACGACCTGGGTGCGGATTCCCTTGATATCGTCGAACTCATCATGGCCCTCGAAGAGGAATTCGACATCGAGATCCCGGACGAACAGGCCGAAAAAATAAAGACCGTCGGCGAGGCGCTGGAATACATTAAAGCCAACGCCAAAAAGTAGCCTTCCCTCAGGGGAGCCCAATGGCCTCCATAGAGGACAAGACCGGCTACCGTTTCCGCGACGAGGGTAATCTCCGCCTGGCGATTACCCACCGGTCTTATGCGGCGGAACACCGCTGCTGCGGCTACAACGAGCGGCTTGAATTCCTGGGCGACAGCGTGCTGGGCATGATTGTCGCCCATTACGTTTACGCCGGCCTTCCCGACTCCGTGGAAGGCGGGCTGGCGAAACTCAAGTCGCATCTGGTTTCAAAGCCCTCCCTCGCCGCCTGGGCGAGGGAGCTCAAGCTGGGCGAGCATCTGCTGCTCGGCCAGGGCGAGGCGTCCGGCGGCGGTAAAAACCGCGACAGCATTCTGGCAAACGCGCTGGAAGCGCTCATCGGGGCGATATACCTCGACGGCGGCTACGAAGCTGCGGACAGATTCGTTGGGACATGGCTGGCGCGCCAGTGCCTGACCCCGCAGGAAACGGACTTCAAGAGCCGCCTGCAGGAAGTGGTGCAGAAAGCCAAAAAAACGATACCGGAGTACGAAATAACGCAGACCGTGGGCCCGGAACACGACAAGACATTCACGGTCACCGTGACGGTAGCGGGCAAGGAACTGGGCCGCGGCAAGGGCAAATGCCGCAAGGAAGCCGAACAGAACGCCGCAAAGGACGCCCTGTCGCGGCTTGCAGATCACGAAACGCTGTGATCCCCGCCTCTTTTTTCCCCATAAACAGGAGATTTGAACAATGATGACCTATGACCTCAGCGAAACCCAGCAAGCCATAGTCGAACTGGCGCGCGAAATCGCGCAGAAAAAAATAAAACCGCTGCGCGCAAAATACGACGCGGAAGAAAAGTTCCCGTGGGAGATAGTGGAGGAATACCGCAACGCGAACCTTTTCGGCCTGTGGCTGCCCGAATCCCTCGGCGGCACCGGCGGCGGGGTACGCGATCTGGCGCTGGCCATAGAGGAACTCTCGCGCGTATGCTGCGGCATGGGAATGCCGATAGCCACCAGCGCGCTCGGCGCGATGCCGCTTTTCCTGTGGGGCGCCAAAGAGCAGCGCGAGCGCTGGATGCCCGACATCGCCTCCGGCAAAAAACTGGCCGCCTTCGCGCTGACGGAAGCCGAATCCGGCTCCGACGCCACGTCGATAAAAACCACCGCGCTAAAACAGGCCGACGGTTCTTATGTTATAAACGGCGCAAAACATTTCATCTCCTCCGGCGAAGCCGCCGAAATTTATATAGTCGCAACAACAACCAACCCGGCGCGCGGCGCGCGCGGCATAACGATGTTCGTCGTAGAAAAGGGCACGCCCGGACTGAGCTTCGGCAAGAAAGAAGAGAAGATGGGGTTCCGCGCCAACCCGACTTACGAGGTCGTTTTTCAGGACGTAAAAGTTCCCGCAGCCAACATCCTTGGCGGCGAGGGCAAGGGACTGCTGGTAGTGCAGGAAACGCTGGACTACTCGCGCCCCGGCGTGGCTTCCCAATCGATAGGCATAGCGCAGGGCGCGCTGGACGAAACCGTCCCGTACCTGCGCACGCGCAAGCAGTTCGGCCAGCCGGTGTCCTCGTTCCAGGGGATACAGCACATTCTCGCCGGGCTTGCCGCCGAGGTGGAAGCGGGCCGCGCGCTGGTGCAGGCGATAACCGCCGGCATGGACAAGGAATATATCCCGGCGGTAAACGCCGCGATGGCCAACGGCACCACCGTGCACGAGGAACTTAAAAAGATACAGACCCGCCGCTGGACAAAGGAATCGGCGGAAGCGAAACTGTTCTGCTCCGACGTGGCGATGCATGTATCAAGCGAATGCGTAAGCCTCTGCGGCGGCATAGGCTACATGCGCGATTATCCGGTGGAAAAATATATGCGCGACGCAAAGCTGACCCAGATTTACGAGGGCACAAACCATATCCAGAAAAACGAAATCGCCGCCGCCCTTATAAAGGAGTACGCAAAATAATGCACATCCTAGTATGCGTGAAGCAAACCCCGGTTTCCGACAAGGTTTCGGTAGACGAAAAGACCGGCTGCCTTATCCGTCAGGGAGTGGAATCCGCGCTGAATCCGTTCGACGAATTCGCGCTTGAGGAAGCTGTCCGCACCAAGGAAAAAAATCCCGGTTCCACCGTCAGCGTGGTGACCATGGGCCCGCCTCAGGCGGAAGACGTGCTGCGCGAATGCATAGCGCGCGGCGCCGATACAGGATTTCATCTTTGCGACCGCGCGCTAGGCGGCTCGGACACCTGGGCCACCAGCTACGCGCTTTCGCGCGCCATCTTGAAAATAAGCGAACTTAAAGGTCCCGTAAGCATCGTTTTCTGCGGCAAGCAGACCAACGACAGCGACACCGGACACATCGCCCCGCAGCTTGCGGCATGGCTGGACTGGCCGGGCGTCGCCTTTGTGCGCAAGCTGGAAGCGGTAACCGCCGATTCGGCCAAGGTGCACCGCCTTATGGAAGACGGCACCGACGTGCTGGAAATGCCGCTGCCCGCCGTACTCAGCGTGATAAAGGAAATCAATAACCCGCGCATAGCCTCGCTCAAAGGCCGCATCGCGGCAAAAAAGGCCGTGATAACAAAACTTACCGCGGCCGATATCGGCGCGGACCAGTCCAAGCTCGGCCCGTCTTCGCCTACCGCCGTGGTGCGCTGCTTTACACCGGCGCAAAAGGCCTCCAGCGCCGTAAAGATAGACGGCGCGGACGCAAAGGAAAAAGCGGCCAAGCTGGCTAAAATTTTAAAGGAATTAAAGGCATTCTGATGGCAAAGATATCCGTAGTGCAAAACCGCTGCACCGGCTGCGGCTCCTGCGTTAAAGTGTGCCCGGTATCGTGCATTTCCATGGCGCAGTCGGCGCAGGCGAGAAAAGAACCGTCGCCGTTTCCGTCGGTAGCGGTGATAGACGAAACCAAATGCACGCTCTGCAAGGCATGCGTTGAGGCCTGCTCAAACCTGTCAAAAGCAGCGCCGGAAAAAAACCTTTTCGCCGCGATAAGCGTGGAACAGACGCAAGTCGCAAAAAAAGACATTTCCGCGCATCGCGGGGTTTGGTGCTTTGCCGAAGTGCTGCACGGAAAGCTGACGCCGGTCTCGTTTGAGCTGCTTAATGTGGGAGCAAAACTGGCCGCCGATTTAAACACCGAGCTTTGCGCCGTAGTAATGGGCGCAAACGCGCAGTCCTTTGCCGCCGAGCTTATAGCGCGCGGCGCAGGCAAAGTATACGTCGTACAGGCACCGGAGCTGGAAAATTTCGTCGACGACATTTATGCCAAATGCCTCGCCGACATCGTAAAAACCCACAAGCCGGATAAATTCCTGCTACCGGCGACGACCATAGGTCGCTCGCTGGCCGCGAAAGTGGCGATACTGGCGGACACCGGCCTCACCGCCGACGTGACCGAGCTGGTTATAGACAAGGAAACCCGCCTCATGCGCGCAACGCGTCCGACATTCGGCGGCAACCTGATGGCGACGATAGTCTGCGAACATTCCCGCCCGGAGATGTGCACGCTGCGCCCGCTCACCTATCCGCAGGCGCAGCCGGACCCGGCACGCAAAGGCGAGACGATAACCGTTCCCTTCGACGCAGCCAAATATACCTCCAAAGCCAAATTCGTTTCGTTCATCAGCGAAGAGGCGGGGGAAATAGATATAGCGGCAGCCGAGGTGATAGTTTCCGGCGGGCGCGGTCTAGCGAAGGCCGAAGGTTTCCATATGCTCTACGATCTGGCAAAAGAACTTGGCGGCGCGGTGGGAGCATCACGCGCGGCTGTAGATTCGGCATGGGTTGCATACCGGCATCAGGTCGGCCTCACCGGCAAGACTGTAAAGCCCAAAGTCTATATCGCCTGCGGTATTTCCGGCCAGGTGCAGCACATGGCGGGAATGTCCTCGTCCGACGTGATAATAGCGGTCAACAAGGACCCGCAGGCCCCGCTGATGAATAGCGCGCATTACGCGGTGGAAGGCGACGCCTACGAAATAATACCCGCGCTTATTGAGGAAGTAAAGAAAATAAAAAACGGTGCGTAGCCGCACCCCCTAATGCTTGCGCGCTCTGCGGCGCGCAGGCAACAGAAGAATAAATGCGTAAAAAAGTAACCCAAGGATATACCGACCAAAAACCAACCAATATCGAACATTCCAGGCAAGGAGCCTAATTCTGCTATAATTGAGCATGCAGTTTTTTGGGGGGATACACATATGCGACGCAATGAAACCATCATAAAAAAACATGTGATGGAATTTTTCCAGAATAGCGGCATTGAGTGTGGAGTGAATATTTCCGAACAACTTGTTATACAAGTTGAAATCGCAAATGCTGAAAGTTCGCACACATTCAAATTCCCAAACAGATTTAATGACTCCGGGGATGATTGGTCGAGTCTGGACAAATTGCTTGAAGAGGAGTTGAAGATATGGAAGCACAAGTGAAAAAGCTTTTTGGGATTGCCTTTTTTTGTTTTCCATTGCTGTCTGGCTGTAAACCTATTAACCGGCTATGCCATGATAACATAACAGAATCAGGTGTTCGTGGAACATATCAGATGACCATAGCACCTACAGGCCAAGTTTATGTATTAGATACACAAAAAGGCTTTTTATTCGTACTGGATCCCAAAACCACAAAATGGACTTTGCATAATTTGAAGGATATGGAGGAAAACGACCCTCTTGGCATTAGGGACAATGATCATGAAATAATGAAAGCCGTCTCATCTGAACTGAACAAGAGGACTGTGATACGGTTTAATGAACTGATAAAGAGCGGTATGACAGAAGATGCAGCACACAAGCAGTTGGCTAAAGAAGGATTTTAATCCTTATGAAAAAAGAACAGATAGTCGATATTTTGAAGCGGGAAGCGACACATCTCCATAATGCTTACGGGGTCAAACGCATTGCTCTGTTCGGTTCTTTTGCCTGTGACAACGCCAATGACAAAAGCGATGTTGATTTAATAATAGAATTCGACCGGCCTGTGGGATTTCGTTTTTTTGCGCTCTCCGACTATCTGGAAAAAGTTTTGGGACGCAAGGTGGACATACTGACACCGGACACACTGACCGGAATCCGCGTACCGTCTGTGGCAGAGAACATAAAAGGAACCATGTTTTATGTCAGCTAGAACACCGGAAGCCTTGTTGACGGACATAACAGAATCCATCAAACGCATACACCTGTATATCGGAACCATGACGTATGCGGAATTCCTGAAAGATACCAAAACGCAGGATGCCGTGGTGCGCAATATCGAAATTATCGGAGAAGCAGTTAAAAAATTGCCGGAATCCTTTACGCAGGCCAATGCCGCTATTCCATGGAAAGACATGGCCCGTACAAGGGACAAGCTTGTTCACGATTACTTCGGTTTAAATTACGATATTCTCTGGAATATTATAACGGAAGACCTGCCAAAAGTTCTGTCCACATTGAAAAACCTCAACAGCCCACAAAATTGACAGCAGAAAAACAAATGCGCAGTCTTACTTAATACAAACCGCAGGCCTCTTAAAAAACAGGGCTGCGTTTTTTCATTATTAGGGGCAAAAACAGCCTGCACACTTATCTTTCTTTTTTTCATGCACCAAAACTAATGTTAAGAATACCTTAACCACGGAGTATCATGATGTGACAATATCCCGATTGACAAGATTGGAGCGGAGAGCTAGACTACTAGCGTCGGTATCTACCATGATTTAAAAACCGGGGAGACTCATGCTTTTCAAACAGGGTTTGGTTATCGCACAAATTACGGCTGTCACGGCCGCGCTTGTGCTTTGCTGCTCCTGCGGCGCCAAGGATCCTGCTGTGGAAAAAATGCTCAATAACAATTCCGGCAATCTGGACAGCACAACCGCGACGAACGGCAACGGCGATTTTTCCGAGCTGAAAAATGCCCGGTCAGCCGTCCTCAAGCAGGCCTCGGACACTATGGCCGATCTTTCTCCCGAAGACGCCCAAAAAGCGGCAGCGAAGATAAACAAGGTGAACGCACTGGCGTCAAAATACACTGGAGGGATAGATTTCAGCGTGGCACACAGCAGCGCGGACATGGAATACGAAAAACAGTCCGCACAGCAATTGCTGGGCACGACCAGCACGGGGACGATAAATCAGGGATTGCAACAATTGAGCAACGAGTCCGGGCTGTCCGATATGGAAGCCGAAAACGGCTCGTCAAACGCCACGGTGGAAGTAGTGGTGGATAAATAGAATTTACCCGGAAATTAAAATCCGCCATGCATCCAGCATGGCGGATTTTTTTAATGAACAATCTATTTTGCGATTACGCCGCTTTTAAGTTTGACGGACGTCTCCCGCTGCGCGCGGTTTATAAGCTTTTCCGCCCGGTTATAGAACCAGCCTTCCGGTTTTTTGACGGCGGCCACGCCTTCCTTCACCGCCGCACTGGCCGTTTTAGCCGCACAGCGCACAAAAGCGTCAGTGTCGTCCATCGTCGGCACTATCCTGTCGGCGCGCAGCCCTTTTTCGCGCGCATAGCCCGCCAAAGCGCTTGCCGCCGCAACGCACATGGAATCCGTTATCGTAGACGCACGGCTGTCCAGCACGCCGCGGAAAAGCGGGGGGAACACAAGACAATTATTGACCTGATTTGGAAAATCGCCGCGACCAGTGGCAACCACGGCGGCCCCGGCCTTTTTGGCCACATCGGGCAATATTTCCGGCACGGGGTTTGCAAGAGAGAACACTACCGGATTTTCAGCCATATCAGCCACCCACTGCGGTTTGATGACGCCGGGACCGCAGGCTGCTGCGGCGACGACAGCATCCGCGCCGCGCATCGCCTCGGCTATCCCGCCGGTAATTCCCGCCGCGTTGGTAAGGCGGCACAGTTTCCACAAGAGCGGTATTTTGCGCAAATCTTTTCGCGACGGTCCCAGCACGCCGGACTTGTCCACAAGCACTATATTGCGTCCCGGCACTCCGGCCGCCATAAGCAGCATGGCGGTGCGGGCATTGGCCGCGCCTGCGCCTACGAGAGTTATTTTGGAATCTTTAAGACTGCGTCCGGTGAATTCCAGAGCATTCATAAGTCCCGTCAAAATGACCGTGGCGGTGCCCTGCGCGTCGTCGTGCCATACCGGTATTTTGCTCTTTGCGCGCAACGTGTCCAGTACGCCGAAACAGGCGGGGGAGGATATGTCCTCAAGATTTATGCCGCCGAAAGTGGGCTCGCAGGCCAGCGCGAATTTTACTATGTCTTCCGGCCCGGCCGCATTTATGCACAAGGGGACCGCGTCCACGCCGCCGAGATATTTAAACAGCATCGCCTTGCCTTCCATCACCGAAAGCGCGGCGCGCGGGCCTGCGTTGCCGTAGCCGAGCACGCGGGTGCCGTCGGATATTATCGCGACGGTGTTGGCGCGGGAGGTGAGTTCGAAAGAACGCCCGCCGTCTTTCATCACGGCTTCCACCACTTCGCCTACACCGGGAGTGTACCAGACGGAAAAATCTTTCGCACAGGACACCGGGGCTTTAAGCGACATCTCGGTTTTGCCGCCGTAAAACGCATGTTTTTCAAGAGACACGCCGCGCATTTTTTTTGAAGGCATTTCTCCCTCGCTTGTAAAAGATATAACTAAATTCTAAACAATCCGTTTGCCGCATACAATGAGTTGTGCTATACTTTCCTTGTACGGATTGTCCGTACAACCATGAGCAAATAAACTCCTCTTCCAGTAATCCATTTCCGCCGGTTTCCGGCGCGCTTCTTAACTATACGCACAAAATGTTTCATTGCCCGCTTTTCAGTGGGGGGAGTTGAATTATATGACCGCATTCTCCATAGACATAAAAAACGTCCATTTCAGGTATGCCGCAGACGCGCCGGAGATTTTTTCCGGCCTATCGCTGTCGCTGGGCACCGGCGCGCGCTGCGCGCTGGTCGGCGACAACGGCACCGGCAAATCCACGCTGCTGCGCATAATAACCGGGGAATTTGTCCCGGACGCCGGCAGGGTGCGCGTAGATGGCCGCTGCGGTTATCTGCCGCAGAAAATAGAACGCAGCGGCAGTTGCGTGGCCGACATGCTGGGCGTTACGAAGACCTTGCGCGCGCTTGAACTCGCCGAATCCGGCCATGCCGCACGTCTGGAGATGGAAGAGCTGGAGGGCAAATGGGACCTGCGCGGACGCTGTCTGGAACTGCTGGGCAAAACCGGCCTGGACTATCTCAAGCTTGATGCCTCGCTTGAGAACATAAGCGGGGGCGAGCTGGTGCGCCTTGCGCTGTGCGCCGTCATGCTAAAAAAACCGGACATCCTGCTGCTGGACGAGCCGACCAACAACCTCGACCATAACTCGCGCGTGAAACTGCTGCGCCTGCTGGAGGAATGGAAAGGTCCCGCGCTTGTAGCCAGCCATGACCGCGAGTTGCTGTCAAGCGTGGATTCCATAGCCGAACTTTACTGCGGCAAATGCACGCTGCACGCAATGAGATACGCCGAATACAAGCTGTACCGCGAACAAATGGACGCCGCCGCGCGCGCCCGGCTGGAAAACAGCAAAAACAAGCTGCGTCAGGAAAAGCAGACTTTCGGCGAGGTCATGGACCGCAGGAACCATTTCACCGCAGCATCCGAACGCCGCCTGAAAAAGAACGAAGGGGTGCAGCGGCTGCATCTGGAAGCGTCGCGCAACGCGGGGGAGACATCCACGGCCAAAATACGCGGCATACACCTTGATCGCATAGCCGACGCGCAGCGCCGCGTGAAAGACGCGCAAAGGGAGCTGCGCCCGGAAGACAGGATAATTCTGGACGTACCGCAAAACGAAATCCCCGCCGGAAAACTCATACTGGAACTGGAGGACGTGATGTTTTCCTACGACGGAAATCCGCTTTGGGGGAAACCGCTGTCCTTCTATATGTCCGGCAACGCGAGGATGGCGCTGGTCGGCCCGAACGGTTCAGGCAAGACTACCGTGCTCAAACTGCTCTGCGGCAAACTGCGGCCGGATAGCGGAACGGTAACGGTATCCGCCGCGCCTGTAGTCTGCCTGGATCAGTTTCTCGAGTATCTGGACCCGGATAAAAGCATCCTGGACAACGTGCTTGCCCCCGGAGCGAACGAGGCGCTGGTGCGCACCAGGCTGGCGCGGCTTTTTTTCCGCCGGGAGACGGTGCGCAGGAAGGTGGCCGAACTAAGCGGAGGGGAAAAACTGCGCGTCGCGCTGGCAAAGCTCTTCTGCGCGGACAAGCCGCCGCAACTGCTTATTCTGGACGAGCCGACAAACAATCTGGACATCACAAGCTGCCGCCAGCTTGCAAGCGCGCTGGATAATTTCAAGGGAGCGATACTGGCCGTCTCGCACGACTACGAGTTCCTGTGCGACATCGGCGCGGAACTGTTTTTCGACCTGACGCCTTACTGCGAGCAATAAAGCTCCGGCGGCAAATTGCGACTTTTCAACAAAATGCGTTTTTTGCTAATATATTACTGACATGACGCTTCCGCCCCGGAAGTTCGCGGCGAAGAAACCGGCCCGGCAACATGCCACCGTAGCTCAGAGGTAGAGCGGGCGTTTCATAAGCGCCATGTCAGAGGTTCGAGTCCTCTCGGTGGCATTTCTTTTTATAAAAACGGCGTCCCAAAGGGCGCCGTTTTTTTGCCGCCCAAAAACTGCGCAAAATCCCTATTGTCGTACGCGCGCAAAGGTTATTATAATACTAGTGATTCAAAATCTTTGACGGGGAAAACCGATGTTCGAGAATGCATTCTTTTGCGGAGCTGCGGCGGCGCTGGTTTCCTATGCAGTGATGTTTTTTTCCGGACGCAAAAACGCGGCCTCTCCCGCAGTGCGCGCAGGCTCCTCCCGTGCGGCCGGGCTGCGCCAAATACTGCTGGCTCCGGTTTTCTGCACGGCCGCTGCGGCTGCCGCAGGATGGAGCGCCTTCGCCTCCGCCGCCTCAAACCCCGTACCGATAATAATTTTCATGCTAATAACTGCGCTGGCGCTGGTTTACGCGCTGATGTGCGCCGCGCCCGCCGGGGAGGAAAAATGACCGCAGCCGCAAACCCGCTGCACCCGATGAGATTTGCGGTCATAAATCCGGTATCCTCCTGCTGCGCGGAACAGGCGGACCTTGCCTTCGCGCCGCAACAGGACTGCGCGGCGGAAGGATTCTACGAAGCTCCCTCGCCGGAGCAGGCCGACGTGCTTGTGCTGGCGGGGCCGCTTTCCAAAAAAGCGGCGGCGCAGTTGCGCGAAATTTACGCCGCCATGCCTGAACCCAAGTATGTACTTGCGTTCGGCGCCTGCGCCGCAAGCGGCGGCGCGTTCTACGACTCCTACGCCGTAGCGAAAGGCGCGCATCTGACCGTACCTGTGGATTTGACCGTGTACGGCTGTCCGCCGGAACCGAAAGATTTCATAGCGGCGCTGCGCGAACTGAGAAAACTCGCGCGCGAGGCGAAACCGTGAAGGAAAACATCTCCGCGCTGCTCAAGCTGCTTAGAACTGCCGACGAAAACGCGGCACGGGCCCGTTCCAAAATCATCGGCTGCGAGATTTACGAACTGGATGCGTCCTCGCTGGGCGAAGCCGCGGCGGCGCTGCACTCCGCCGGAGGGTTCGACACGCTGGAAACGATAGTGGCCTCGGATTGCGGCGCGCTTAACGAGGCGGGATATCTTCTCGCGCAGGACGAGGCGAGGCCGCGACAACACCGGGTAACAACGCCGCACATAGAGCTGACATACATCTTTTCGTCTTCTTCCGGCGGCGCGCGCGCTGCGCTGCGTTCGATACTGCAAAAACGGGAGGGCAGGATTCCTTCGCTGTGCGGTATTTATCCGGCGGCGGAACTCCCGGAAAGGGAGATAGCCGAGCTTTTCGGCCTGGTTTTTTCCGGCGCCGACGCAGCGCGATTTATAACCGACGAGGGCGCCCGCGGCAGCCCGCTGCTGCGCGGTTACGAGCACGAACCGGATTTGATGGACGGACAATAAACCGTCCGTACGATTTAAAAGGGAGGGAGTATGCCATTCTGGAACAATGAAAAAGACGGCCAGCAACTGCCGCCGATACAACTGGGGGGACAGCAGGGATTCGCACAGCAACAGGGCCAGCCGCCGGCGCAACAGCCCGGAACGCCCGCGCCTGCCCCGGCACAGCCGCATCAGAGCCTGGAGGAACGTTTCAACCTGCTGATGAAAAACTCGACGCGCACTCCGGCGATAGACCTCGCGATACAGATAAGCGACCTCGTGCTGGAGGAAGCGGTGGCAAACCGCGCCAGCGACGTGCATTTCGAGTATCACGGCAACAACCTGCGGATACGCTTTCGCGTGGACGGCATCCTTCAAGATGCCCTTACGCTGCCGCGCAACCAGAATATTCCCATAACCCAGCGCCTGCGCGTGCTGGCGGGTTTTGATCCGGAGCCGCCGTCTACGTATCGCACCGAGGAGGGCCGCTTCCAGAAAATACTGGCCGGCCGCCCGATACAGGTGCGCCTGTCCGCCTTCCCTACGATAAACGGCGAAAAGCTGGTGCTGCGCGTGCTGGACCGCAACCAGATGGGCTTAAACCTCGACCAGCTGGGCCTTACGCAGGAACCGCTCTCTGTCCTAAAGCGCGTGGTGCACAGCCCGTACGGGATATTCTTCGTAACGGGGGCCACCGGCAGCGGCAAGACCACCACGCTTTACGCGATGGTCAAAACCGTCAGCTCGCCGATGATAAACGTGATAACGCTGGAGGACCCGGTGGAGTATCGCCTCGAGGGGATAAACCAGGCGCAGATAAACTACAAGACCGGTTTCACCTGGGGCGAAGGGCTGCGCAGCATACTGCGACAGGACCCGGACATCGTGATGGTCGGCGAAGTGCGCGACCACGAAACCGCCGAGATAAGCATGCGCGCCGCGCTGACCGGCCACCTTATATTCACTACGCTGCACACCATCAGCGCGCCCGGAGTGGTGGAGCGGCTTTTCGAGATGGGCACGCCGCCTTTCCTTATAGCGTCCTCGGTGCTGGGCTCCATGGCGCAGCGGCTGGTGCGCAAGGTCTGCCCGCAATGCGCGCAAGACACCACTCCGCCGCCGCAGGCCGCCGTCGACGACTTCGTTAAATCGTTGGACCCGGCGGAAGCCAGGGCGGTGCGCGAAATCATTTACAAGCAGGGCGGCAAATTCAAGATAGAAAAAGGCTGCCCCGCCTGCCGCAACACCGGATATCTGGGCCGCACCGGCATTTTCGAGATGATGCTCATGAACGAGGAACTGCGCAAACATGTACTGGACCACAGCGCCACCGACGCGATAAAGCGCGCGGCGGTGCAGTCCGGCGGCATGCGCACGCTCATAATGGACGGCATGAACAAAGCATGGCTCGGCCAGACGACAATATCGGAAGTGCTGCGCGTGACCGCGACCATGGTATAGTCCGATGCAGACACAAGCCCCTGCCGCAGAAAAAGACATTTTCGTCCCGGCGTTCGAACGCTGCGGCGCGGCGGGGCTGCGCATTGCGCTGGAGACGGACGGGGGAAAAATAGTTTCCGCGAAGTCAGAGTCCGGTTTCTGCCATCGCGGGATAGAGAAACTTTTCGAGCGCCGCTCCTGGCGTCAGGGCGCGCTGCTGGCGGAACGCATTGCGCCGTATTCGGCGGCGCATCACGCGCTGGCCTATGCGCTGGCGCTGGAACAGATTGCCGGTTTCGAGACGTCAAAACGCGCGCGCACGCTGCGCGTGGCGGCCTGCGAGCTTGAACGGCTGCACAGCCATACCGCATTTCTCGGCAGGCTGGCGCTGGCGACGGGGTATGAAAACCTGCTGGCCGTCTCCCGGCGGGACTGCGAGCTGGCATGCGAGATGTTTGACTGCCTGTGCGGCTCGCGGGCGGCATTCGGCTTCGTGCGTCCCTTCGAGGACGGGCCTGACCCGGACGACGAAACGCTAAACCGCGCCAGCGAATACGCGGATTATATCGACGCGCGGCTGCCGGAATATCACGCGCTTGCCGCCGGTAATCCTTCGCTGCGCGCCGCGACCTCCGGTTCCGGAGAGCTGGACCTCCAGACTGCCATCAAATTTTCGCTTTCAGGCCCGAACATCCGGGCCAGCGCCTCGGGCGCGGACCTCAGGAAAAGCGCGCCTTACTGCGGCTACGAGGAGTACGAATTCCGCGTGCCGGTCATGGAAGGGGGATCCGTTCCGGACAGGATCTCCGTCAGGCTGGAGGAAATGGCCCAGTCCTGCTCCATACTGCGCGCCTGCCTTGAGAAACTTTATTTCCCGCAGAAATACGGTCTGGAAAAAACAGGGCGCAAGCCCGTGAAAATTCCGTCAGGCGAGGCGTTCGCGCAGGTGGAATCGCCGCGCGGCAGGCTGGGCTGCTACGTCAAAAGCGACGGGGGGGAGCGGCCGCAGCGCGTGAAGTTCGCGCCGCCCTCGCTTTTTGCCGTCGGCGCGCTTGCGCCGCTGCTAAAGGGCGCGGCGAGCGTTTTCGACGCCGCGCTGATAACGGCCTCGCTGGACATTTCCGCTCCGGAGACGGACCGATGAACCGCGCCGAAACGTCCAAAGCCTGGCTGCCGGGACTTTTAAAAAAACCGTTCTCATCTCCCGGCTGGAAAACGGGCGCTCCCGCGGCGCTGCTGGCCTTTGCGTTTTGCGTCTGGGCGGCAAGACGCACAGGGCCTCTGTCTCCGCGCATGGACGCGCTGCATTCCGCGATACTGGCGCACACGTCGGCACAGACAGGGGCGGACCCGCTGTGGACCGCAATCGTCTGCGCGGCAATATTCGCGGCGACAGTTTTCCTGTCGGCGGTTTCGCTCTGGATTTGCGACAGGACGCAGGACAGGCTGCAAAGCCCGGCGGGCGCGGCGGAACTGCTGCTGGGATGGGCGGAGTATCCGGCGCGCTGGTTCAAAAGCATACTGTCGGTTTCGCAGGCGCCGTCCGCGCCGGGCACGGCCGCGCTGCTAATCGGCGCGGCGGTTTTCTTCACCGCGCTGGCCGCGCCCGAACCCGCGCTTGAAATGCCGGGCGCGCCGCTCCTATGGCTGCTTTGCTGCGGTCCCGCTTTGCTTCTTGCCGCCTATTTTTTCGGCGCAGCTATGCCCGGACGCCGGCAGCAGGAGGGCGCGTTGCGCAGCCTCAGACAGCAGTCGGCTTTCGAGACCGCGCGGCTGATTGCTGCCGCGGCCGCGCTAGCTTACGCCGGAGGAGCGCGCCAGGCGGACGCCCTCGCAGCGCAATCAGGCCTCTGGTTCGGCGCGGTGCCGCGCTGGTTTGTGTTTCTGCCCGTGGCCGGACAACTGGCATTTGCCTCGTACGCGGCGGCAGCAGTGGCGCTTTGCCAGACAGGGCCGTTCAACTCCCCGAGAGGGAGGGACATTCAGGGCGGCTGGGCTGCGGGCGCAAGGCCGGTTCAGTTCGCCGCCATGCAATTCGCGCGGGGAGCGGCGGCATTCCTGTGCGCCTATTGCGGCGCGATATTGTTTCTGGGCGGGGCGCAGGACATCGACGGCTTCCTGCCCGGCTGGTTCATGCTGGCGCTAAAAACGATTTTCATGCTCGGGATTTTCGGATTAATCGGGGCGGCTACAGCGCCCTGCGGGCTAGAAAGGGCCGAAAGATTCGGCTGGACAAAAGCGCTGCCAGCCGCGCTGGCCGCTTTCGTGATTACGGGGATATTCTTATGCCTGAGATAAAACCGCGCGCGAAAGCGTCGCTGTTTGCGGCCCTAAAAACGGTAGCGGCGGATTTTTTCCGTCCCTCCCCGGCGCTGTGCCCGCACAGGAAACCCGGCGCGACTCCCGGCATGCCGGGGCCGATGTTTGATATGAGCAAATGCACATTCTGCTCGGCCTGCGTAAAAGCCTGCCCCTGCGTATGCCTTAAAGTCGTTCCGGACGAATCGGTAATCGTGGCGGGCGCGCGCTGCATATCCTGCGGCGAATGCGCCGCAGCATGCGAATATAAGGTCATATCCATGAGGCTGGCGGCCCCGATTTCCGCCGGCTGCGGGCAAAAAGAGATGGTTTGGAAAAAAAGCGCGGCTCCGGCATCGCCGGGCACGCGAGAGGAAAGCGATGATTGAACAGGCGGCTTTATATATCTGCTCCGTATGCACCGTGGTCGCGGCGGTTTGCTGCGCCGCCGCAAAAAACGCGCAATCATCGGCAAGGGCTCTTGCGCTGTTTCTGGGCGCATGCGCGATGCTTTGCGCGCTGTCGGGCTGCCAGGAAGCGGCCGCCGTACTGCTTTTTTCCGGGGCTGCCTGCGCCGGAGCTTTGTCCTGGTCGGCTGCGATGAAGGACCATGAAAGTCCTGACGGCGGCAAATGGACCGCCGCGCTTTTTGCGGCGCTTGCAATAGCGGGATTCGCCGTTATTTTTTACAAAGGGCTGGCCGCGGACGGCCATGCCGCCGCGCCGGCCGATGCCGGACCCGCCGCAGCCTCCTGCATGAGCGGGGCGTACGCCCCGGTGCTCATACTCCTCGCCGCGCTGATATTCTCCGCCGCCTCGGCGGCAGCTTTCATGCTGTTCCCGGAAGGCAAGCGATGAACGCCGTCGTTTCAAACGTTGCGGCCGCGGTCATTTTTGCGACGGGCGTCGCGGGCATTGCGCTGCGCCGCAACAAATTCCAGAAGCTGGCCTGCTGCGGCCTTGTATTCGGCGCGGCCGCCGTGGAGATATCCAGCGCCGGTACAGGCGACTGCTCGGGCGGAGGGGCCTGTTTTCTTACCATCGCCGTCACCACGGTATTTTGCGCGGCGATGACGGCAGCGCTGGCCGCCCTTGCCGCGCAGGCTGGCGCGCGCGAAAAGGACGGGGGTAACTGATGGGATACCTGCTGCTCTGGCTCCCGCTGATATACATCCTTCCGGCAATAGCGCTGGCGGTGTTCCCGCGCCTGCCGCGCAAAGGCTCGCCGCTCATGGTGGCGGCGGCAGCGTTCGGGTTTCTGGTGGCGCTTGTTTTCATGAAAACGGCGCTCGACGGCTCGTCGCAAATGCCGGTACAGGCATCGGCCTCGTGGTTCGACCTGCCGTATTTCGAAACCGTAATCAGCATACACGCCGACGGCTTCTCGGCGGCGATGATATTCGCGGCGGCGCTGGCGGCGCTGCTGGTCTCGGTTTTCGCGCTGGGGGAGAACACGCACCCGTACACACCGTCTTATCCCGCCATACTGCTTTTTGCCGGAGCCGTCACCGGAACGCTGCTGGCCGACAGCCTTATAGAGATTTTCGTGTTCTGGCAGCTACAGACTCTGGCGATATATCTGTCCGGCACCGACAGGGAAGACCCCTGCCGTTCCGCAGGCGCGCGCCAAAACCTCTTTTACTGCGTAGCGGCGGATTTGATCCTGCTGGCCGCCGTGCTCTACGCGGTAGCGGGACTTGGCACCGCGCGGATAAGCCAGCTGCTCGACCATGTGCCGCCCTCGAAAGGCGTTTTCCCTTTCTGCGCGCTGCTGACCGCGGCGGTATTTATAAAAGCCGGGCAATTCCCTTTTTCGCGCCATCTGGCCGCCGCGGCGAGGCGCGCGGGGCCGGCGTTCGGCGCGTTTGCGTCCGCCTGCGGGATAGCGGCGGCATGCTACCTGCCGGTCAGGCTCTATCCGGTTTTTGCGCAGAACGCCGACGCGCATACGCTGCTTTCCGCATGGGCGGCGATAAGCGCCGTGCTTTGCGCCACAGGCGCCATGGGCGCGGACGATATCTTTTCGGCCGCCACCCTTGTCATCGCGGCCAACGCGGCGATGGCGATGTGCTGCGTCGGCATGGGGCTGTTCGCCTCGGGCGCGTTTCACATTTTCAACACGCTTTTAACGGGACTGCTTTTGCTGCTCTGCGCCGGGACGCTTGTCCAGGCGGCGGCAAGCCCGCTGTTTTCGCGCATGAGCGGGATGAAGTACAGCATGCCGGTGACTCAGTTCTTCTTTATAATATGCGCGCTGGCGCTTTGCGGCATTCCGCCGCTGTGCGGCTTCTATTCGCTTTCCCGGGCGATAGCCGGGGCGGACGCGGCGGAGCACGCCGTCTATCCGGTGCTGCTTTTCATGACGGCGCTTTGCGCCTCCTCGGCGGTGCTGACCGGAGCGAAGGCTTTCGGCGGCGACGCGGTGGTCATGCCGGACAGGAATTACCGCACTCCCGGGACCATGCTCGCGCCGATAATACTGCTGGCGACGCTAATCGTCTTCTCCGGCTGGACGCTGGACCATGACCAGATTTTTTCAAAGCTCGTCACCCCGGCGTACCTGCCGCAGCAGGAGGACCTGCCGCTGCTGCCGATAGCCGTGCCTTACGCGATAGCGGTGGCGCTGGGGGCGGTCACGCCGCTGGTCTTGTTCACGCACAGGAACGGGAATTTCGCAATCCGGCTGCAAAGGGCTTTCGCCCCGCTGGCGGGGCTGGCCGGCAACGGTTTCGGCGAGGCCTGGCTGGCGCGGCTGGCCGGTCCGGTAGCCGCGCTGTCCGGCGATGCGGCGCAGCTGTTCGAGCGCGGCATCCAGTCGGCCGCGCGTTGGACCAGAACGTCCGCGCAGACAACGCCGGGGCTTATAGCGCAGGCATCCGGGCGCGCGGCGCAAACCGCAGGCAGGATGACCGCAGCGATTTTCGGCGGCGCGCTCCGCGCGGCGGAACGCGCCTACGGGGAAGACAGTCTCCCGGCGCTTGCCGCCGCCATGGCCGCGATAGCGGCCATAACGGCGTACATGATTTTTCAGTGACGGATATTTGACGACCGGACTAACAGTCGAGAGGAAAAACAAATGGTGCTTAGTTTCTCGCTTGCAGCGATAATGATACCCGCCGCGGCCGCGGTGTTGCAGCTCATGATTCCCGACGGAGACCGCAGGGCCGCGTCGCTGGTCGCGGCGCTGATGGCGCTGGTCGAGCTGTGCCTTGCCTGCGCGGTGCTGATATTTTTCGACCACGGCGCGGCGGGGATACAGTTTGCCACGTCATTTTCTTGGATAGCGCCGCTGGGGATAAACTTCCACACCGGCATGGACGGCACCAACGCGTGGCCGCTTTTCGCGGTTTCGCTTATTACGCTTTGCTGCACGGTGTATCCGCGCGGCATGGAAAGCCGCCCGCGCGAATATTACTTCTGGCTTTTCCTGCTGCAGGCGGCCACGGCGGGTATTTTGGTGGCGCAGGACGCGTTCCTGCTGTGCTCCTTCTGGATATCCAGCGGGCTGGCTGTATATTTCATCGAAGGCATCAGGGCGGAGGCGGACCCCGCAAGGCCAGGCGCTTCGGCGCATCTGATATACACGGCGGCCACCGGCATGGCGCTGCTCTGCGCGATAACCTTCCTTTACGCCACCTCCGGCGCGGGCAGTTTCGAGCTGGCCGCGCTGTCCAAAGCCTCTCACGGCATACCGGAGAACGTCCAGTCGCTGCTTTTCTGCGCGACGGTGTGCGCTGCGGCGGCCAGACTGCCGCTTGCGCCGCTGCACGGCTGGATGAAGGCCTCCTACGTCAAAGCCCCCGCGTCGGCGGCGGCGGTGGCGGGGCTTGGCATACCGGCGGCCGCGTATCTGGTATTCAAGGCCGGGGCGGTGATGCTGCCGCAGGGATTTGCGGCGCTTTCCGCCGCGACGGTTACGCTTTGCGCGCTCAACGCGCTGTTTTTCGCGCTGACGGCGGCGGGGGAAAAAGACTTCCAGTCCGCCTGCGCGCGCGCGGCGGCGGCCGCGGCGGCCGTCTGCGTTTGCGGCATATTCTCCATATCCCGTAACGCGCAGGCGGGGGCGCTGCTCGGCGCATGCACCACGGCCTGCGCGGCGGCGGCGCTGCTGCTGCTGGGCGACATATTGCAGGACAGGATGCCGGATCCGGCCGGGGCGCGCGGACTGCTGCAATCCATGCCGGTGTTCAGCGGGATGTTCATAACCGCCTGCGCCTGCACGGCCGCGCTGCCGCCGTCGGGAGGTTTTGTGGCGGACTATCTGTCGCTCTCGGGGATATTCGAGGCGCAGCCCGCCAACGCGGCCGCGCTGCTTGCCGGCATATTCGCGCTGGCCGTGTTCGCCGCGCTGGCCTGCGAAAGGCTTTTCTGGGGCGACTCGGAGCTGGCGCAGCAGCCGGCGGATATCAGGCGCGCGGAAGCCACCGCCGTCGCCCCGCTTGCCGCCTTCGCGCTGTTTTGCGGCATTATGCCCAGAATGCTTCTTGATTTCATCGTGCCGGCCATCGCCGCGCTGACCAAATGATGCAGCAAGCAATGCTTTATCCTTTCGCAGCGCCGGGCGCGGCTTTCGCGTCGGGCGTAACGGCGCTGCTTTTGTCGTCCAGACGCAAAAGCGGCGGGCTGCTGGCGGCATTCATCCTTGCCGCGCTGGCTCCTGCGGCGGCGCTGTGGAGCGCGGCGCATTTCCACACGGCGGGCGGGGCGGCGTGGTTTTTCGGGCAGCGCAACGCCTGTCTGGACATCCTGGTGTGTTCGCTGCCGCTTGTCTGCCTGATGCCGATGAGCGCGGGCGGGCAGCCGCTGCCGTCCTGCGGCTTCATGCTTTTGGCCTGCGCCGGGACCTGCGCGCTCTCGAGGGGCGTCGCGCCGGTGTTTGTGTTCGCCTCGGAGGCCGTATCAATATGCGCGCTGGCGGCGCTTTTTGCGTGCGAGGGCAAAAGCGCGCCCGCGCGCTGGATGCTCGCCGCCACGGCGGCGCTGGCCTGCGCGGCCTACGGCATAGCGCTGATGACGGCGCATGCGTCGGGGACGCTGCACGCCGCGGGCGCGGTGCTGTTCTGCGCGCCGGGGATGTTCATGGCCGGGATATTCCCTTTCAACGCCGCGCTGGCCGACATTTTTGCGGACGCGGGCGCGGCCCACTGCGCGTTTTACGCCGCAGCCGTGCTGCCCGCCTCCGCGCTGGCGCTGCTGCGCTTTGCGGACGCGCTGCCGCCGAACGAGGGCGTGCCGCTGAAAACCGCGCTGGCCGGGCTGGGGGCGTTGTCGGCGCTGCTGGCGTCGCTGGCCGCGCTGCGCGAGCGCAACCTGGGCAGGATAACCGGGCTGATGGCCGCCGCTTCGGCCTGCTGGATAATCTGCCCCGCCGCCGTGCCCGGCGGCGTGATGCCCGCCATGAGCTGCGCTGTGGCGCAGGCGTTTTCCTTCGCCGGGCTGTGCGCGGTGCTTTCCTGCGTGAAAACGCCGGATGCCGAGGAGCCGCTAAGCGGCCTTGAAAATGCGTCCCCGGCGGCGGCGTTTGCGCTGCTGGCGGCGCTGGCGTCATACGCGGGGCTTCCGTTTACCGCGGGATTTACAAGCAAATTCCATGTGATGTCGGCGCTGATAAGCCACGGCCCGCAGTCAAGGCTGCTGTGCGCAGCGCTGGCGGCGGTAATGCTGCTCAACACCGCGCTGGCGCTGAGGATTATAAAACCCGCTTTTTTCGGCGAGGTGCGCGGCGAGGGGGAGCGGTTTTCATTTTCCCCGACGGCGTATCTGGTCATGCTGCTGTGCTGCGGCGCGATAATAGGCCTCGGCATAATGCCGCAGATACTTTTTGAGCTGGCGCAGCTTGCCGCACACTGATTGACAGGGGGGCCGATAGCGGCTAAAATCAATATATGCGTATTATAATCAGGTTCATAGCGTGGGTGTTCTGGCTGGTATGCACCGGCATGCTGATATGGCTGATGAGCGGCGTTGTAAAAGCGTATTCCAACCCGCGCGACATCTTCTGCTGGCTGCTGCTGTGCTCCGCGCTTTTCCTCGGCGCGTCCCTGCTGACTTATCTGGGACACACGATGGGCGCATCGCACGAAAGCTGAACCCGCCATGTTCGATACCGTCATCACCGGCGCTGCCGCCGTACTTGAACGCACCCTCCAAAAGTCCGACATCTTCATAAGCGGCGGCAAAATAGCCGCCGTAAAACCCCATTTAAAATCCACGCCAAAAGCCGCGCGCGTCATCGACGCAAGCGGCAAATTCGCGCTGCCCGGCATAATAGACCCGCACGTGCATTTCAACCTGCCGGTGGGGGAGATAACGACCTCCGACGATTTTTCCTCCGGCTCGCGCGCCGCGATAGCGGGCGGCGTGACGACGGTAATAGATTACGCGCAGGGCGGGCGCGAAACGCCGCTTGCCGAAGGCGTGGCGCAGCGCCTGTCCCTTATGCGCGGCAAAATGAGCTGCGACTATGCCGTGCATTGCGTCATCCCGGCGTGGAAGATGCTTAAAAATCCCGCCGCGCAGGTGAAGGAACTCTGCCGCGACGGAATAACCAGTTTCAAGATGTTCATGATTTACGCCGAGCGCGGCATGATGGCCGACGATGCGGACATTTTTGAGGCGCTTGAAGCCTCCAAAGAATGCGGCGCGCTGATATGCCTGCATGCCGAGTCGGACGCTATACTGCATCACTTTATAAACAAATACAAAGGCAGGGGCGCGGTGGGGCATTCGCTGTCGCGCCCGGCGGTGACGGAATGGGAATCCGTGCAGCGCGCAATAACATGGGCCGGAGAGACAAAAGCGCATATCTATTTTGTCCACCTTTCCGCCGGACATTCGGCGGAGCTGGTGGAGTCGGCGCGCAAAGCTGGGATAAAAGCGATGGGCGAAACCTGCCCGCAATATCTCACGCTGGACGATTCAATTTTCAGACGTAAAAACGGACATTATTACGCCACCTGCCCGCAGGTGAAAACAAAGAGGGACTCCGCCATTTTGTGGCGCGAGCTTGCCCTCGGCGCGGTGTCCAATATCGCCACCGATTCCTGCACATTCAACACGGCGCAGAAAAACCGCTGGGGCGGCGATTTCACAAAAATCCCTTTCGGCATCCCCGGCGTGGAAACGTCGCTGCCGTTGGTCTATACCAACGGCGTGCTGAAAAAGCGGATATCCATTTTGCAGCTTTCGCACTTTATGAGCCTTAACCCGGCCAAGATAATGGGACTTTATCCGCGCAAAGGCACGCTGCGCCCCGGCGCGGATGCCGACATCGTTTTGATAGACCCCGCCGTTGAAAAAGCCGTGGATTACAAAAACCTGCAAACCAATTGCGACTGGAGCCCGTATCAGGGCATGAAGCTAAAAGGCTGGGCGCAAACCGTGCTGCTGCGCGGAGAAATAGCGGCGCAAAACGGCATCCCCGCAAAATCCCCCGGCGGCCAGTTCGTAAAACGCAACAAAACAACTTTCCTCTAGCGTGCCAAGCACGCTTTTCTGCCTGCACGCTTTTAGCGCGCCGGTGTCGCTTTTTATCTGTCATTGCGAGAAGCGCAGTTTGCGACGAAGCAATCTATAATTGACAGCGTTTTATGCCATTTTTTTTATTTGCCCGGAAGGCTGAAAAATGCTGTTATTGCATTGGGGCATATCCATGCGGGCAAAACCTTATTGCGTTTACATAATGACCAATTTCGACAACACCGTGCTTTATATCGGCGTTACAGGCGATTTGCCGCGTCGCATATACCAGCACAAACATAAACTGACCTCCGGATTTACGGCGAGATACAATATCTGCAAACTGGTCTATTATGAAACGACAATGGACGTCAAAGCTGCGATAGGAAGGGAAAAGCAACTAAAGGGCGGATCCCGTCAAAACAAAATACGCCTTATAAGTTCGATAAATCCTGAATGGAAAGACTTGGCGGAGGAATTATAGATTGCTTCACCCAAACTACGGGTTCGCAATGACAGCAGAAGACGCTGTCAATTATAGATTGCTTCGTCGGGAACTACACAGCCCTCCTCGCAATGACAGCACGGGGCGAAGACGCTGATTGGCATGCTTTTTATTTGTCATTGCGATGAGCGCTTTTGTCCTATGCGAAGAAGCAATCCATGCGTTGTTTTGAATTGCAAT
>Ga0326728_10001596_pt1 | contig 79361 bp, 76 predicted proteins | sample MB3enrmetagenome_FD_207602 | JGI IMG/M metagenome (GOLD analysis project Ga0326728, IMG submission 207602) | Lab enriched peat soil microbial communities from McLean, Ithaca, NY, United States - MB31MN | ecosystem: Environmental > Terrestrial > Soil > Wetlands > Peat | place: USA: New York...
AACTTTTCAGCTGAAACTCCTTGCATTACGGACGCTGATGGTGAGAGACCGCAGATTATCGAACCGAATCTTACCATGTGCTTCACTCAGAACGTAGTTGCGTTATGTAGTGACTACGAAGTGTCCTTGGCTACTTGCTTCGGGTCCAGTCGTAAAACCCTCGGCCTGTCTTCCTTCCAAGCAGGTTTGCTCGAACCATTTGCTTCAGCAGTATGCTGGGACGGAACTTTTGATCCCCAGTCTCGTTGACCAACACATCCGTTACGAAGAGTGTGGTGTCGATCCCCACGTAGTCCATTAGTTTCAGCGGGCCCATCGGCCAGTTGAGTCCAAGTTCAATCGCTTTATCGATGTCTTCAGGTTCAGCAACCCCTTCTTCCAAGAGAAACACGGCTTCGTTCATCGCTGGGATTAAAATTCGGTTCACAAGAAATCCTGGCGTATCCTTTTTGACAACAACCGATTCCTTTCCAAGCTTCGACGAGATCTGACGTATTGTCTCCACGGTATCGTCAGAGGTCTTCAACCCCCGCACAATCTCGATCAGTCTCATCAACTGAGGTGGATTGAAAAAGTGCATGCCGCAGACTTTCTCAGGTCTCTTCGTAGCTGCTCCAATCTCGGTTATGCTAATCGATGAGGTGTTCGAAGCAATTATCGAATGTGAAGGGGCGAAGTTGTCAACTTCTGCCAGGACGGACTTTTTGAGCGCGCGATTCTCGGTCGCAGCTTCAATTACTAGATCAGCGTTTCGGACCGCTTCCTTCAGATCCAGGGTCGTATGAATCCGACCCAAGATTTGCTTTGATTCCTGGTCGCTCATATTTCCCTTTTTGACGAAGCGTTGAAGGCTGTCCTGAATCATCTTCATGCCGTTGTCGATGAAACGTTGCTCGATATCGATCATTGTAACATCGAATTTACCAACTTGTGAGCAGACTTGAGTTATGCCGTGTCCCATTAGGCCCGCCCCTATCACCGTGACTCGTTTTACTTCCATGAGAACAACTCCAAAATGTCGTCAGGAACATGTGCCCTCGTACTGAAGGTCTTGAGCAACTCGCTATGACAGCCGATTTAAAGTCTTTCACGTTGTTCCTTGTTTGAAATCGCAACTTCTTCTCAGATGACATATGCTGTCTGGACCGTGCAAATGTATATTGTCATTGTGTGTATGACTCTGTGGCTAGCAACGCCCTAGACAATCTCACCTCCCTCGTGAGCACCTAACATTCAGCTATCAGATCAGCTCTGAGGAGATGCGCTAGTATCTTGCTGTCCAGTAGCTGACGGCCATAAATTCGACTACACGCCGATGAATTATGAATCACTTGAAATCAGCTAGGATAATATATTCGGCCACTATTGGCAAGTGAACACGAGCTCAATGAACAAACGCGATCTGCTTCTCAACATTCTCGACCCTGCCAAACCGCAGACCACCATCCCTGCCGCCTTCTTCCTCCATTTCGACCCGGCTCATCACCAGGGCCAGGCCGCGGTCGATAAACACCTGGAGTATTTTCGCTACACTGGCATGGATTTCGTCAAAATTCAATACGAGCGCACATTTCCCCCTCTCCCTCAAATCCAGCGGCCGGAAGACTGGCGCAAGATGCCGTTGTACCAGCGCGATTTCTATGAACCACAGCTCCAGGCCGTGGAAGGTGTGGTCAGGGCTGCGAAAGATGAAGCCCTCGTCCTGATCACACTCTACTCACCTTTTATGTGCGCCGCTCATACCGCCGGACGCGATCTGCTCGGCCGCCACATCCAAGAAAATCCCCAGGCCGTCAAGCAGGGCATGCAGATCATCACCGAAAGTCTCATGATTTTCGTTCAGCGCTGCATCGATCTGGGCGTCGATGGCTTTTATACATCCACCGAGGGCGGCGAAACCGGCCGCTTTCCGGATATCAGCCTCTTCAACGAGTGCGTAAAGCCCTATGACCTCGCCCTAATGACTGAAATCAACCGGAGCTGCGCCTTCAATATCCTGCATATCTGCGATTATGATGGCAGCTACGATGACCTGACCCGCTTCCTGGATTACCCCGGTCATGTTGTCAGTTGTCCCTTGTATTTGGGAGGCCAAAAGCTCGCCCTCGGCGAAGTTAGCCGGCTGTTCAATCGTCCGGTGATGGGCGGGTTAGACCGGCACGGGGTGTTGGTCACCGGCGACCCTCGAATGATCCGTGGTGCTGTCCTGGACGTTCTCCGCTCTGCCCCCGGTAAATTCATCCTCGGCGCGGACTGTACCGTGCCTAGCGACATAAGCTGGGATAACCTCCGCCTGGCCATCGACGTCGCCCACCACTACACGGGTTATTGAGAAGGAGCGCGCACCCTCACTGGTGAGGTCATGGCTAGATACATAGCGTTCGAAGAGATTCCGGAACTAAGGAAACCGTTCTTACCAACGACGTTCAAAGAGAGAAAATTAGTCAACGAAACTCGGCGGCCGTCTTGATCGATAGGCGCCGCAAAGTTTCTAAGGTGGAGATTTGTGGCGAAAAGGTTTCTTTCTATTTTGATGGCAAACGTGTTGATGGTCATGAAGGCGAACCTATGGCCGCAGCGCTCTACGCTGATGGAATCTCGTTCCTCTCGCGGAGCGTTAGGTACTATAGGCCACGAGGCATTTTCGATCTGCATCCCTCTTGCCGTAGCTCTCTAGTAAATTTCAACGGCGCTCCGGGCGTCAATCCTTCCGAAGCCACTTGCCGTGAGGGCGTAAAGGTTACTGGTGAAACAGGAGGGGTTCCGTTGATGGTCAAACTATTTTCTTCGATGCTGAACGCGTCTTTCCAGCACACTCGGCTCGTAAGGAGCAAGCTCATATGGTCGGCTGTTCGTCATCTCGTAAAGAATAACGCAAACAACCCGGCCCCTGTCTTTCAAAGCACGGATGAAGTCCTAGCTTCTGCCAGTCCAACGACTACTCTTGATATGGACGTACTTGTGATCGGAGCAGGTATTGCTGGCCTCGAAGCCGCATGTGAAGCGAGTAGAAATCGGCTGAAAGTCGTGGTTATCGACGATCAGCCAAGAGCTGGCGGAGAGCTAAGATTTGATGCCTTGACACCGTTAGGACTACAGGATGAGGGGCAAGTCATAGTCAGAAACCTCCTCAAAAGAATCGAGAGCTATCGCGTCCAGCTGCTCCTACGGACAGCTGTAATCGGTTTCTACGAAGACGGTCTAATGGCATACAGGAGCGATGAACCCTTAGGAGGTAAGCTCTGCAAACTCAACGCAAAGGCCATCGTGATTGCCACGGGAAAGGTGGACATACCCAGCATCTTCGTAAACAATGACCTTCCAGGGATTATATCCTCATCAATGGCGCTTAGATTGCTGAATGAGTATGAGATTAGCCCAGGAGAACGGGGTATTATCATTGGAGCCACGGATCAAGGCTACAGGGTCGCCTCTCAGCTAAGACGACACGGAATCAATTTGAAAATTGTGGATCGCAAGGTCAGAGCTCACACCGAGTACCGGAACTTGGTTAACGATGTCGACCTCATTCTCGGCATTGAGAGCGTAAGGGCTCGCGGTAAACACTCAGTCGAGGGGATCTTCCTGACACGGGATGGTAAAGTCAGTGAGCTGCCAGCGGATTTCGTCGTGTCCTCGTCGCTGCAGAGCGCAGATATTAGGTTACCCGCGCAGGCTAACGTAGAGATTGCCTACTTCGACGGACTCGGCCACGCTCCAGTCCACAACGCATTCATGGAAACAAACGTGACAAACGTGTTCGTTGCGGGAGGAGTCACAGGTTCCCCATTCGAAGCGCTCCATCTCTTGGAAGGAAGGATAGCGGGCTTGACAGCAGTTCTTAGTTTGGGCAGCAAGGACGCTGAGGCGCAGCGAGAGCAAAACGTGAAAGAATACAAGCGTAAGCTACAAGAAATGGGGGTCAGACAAACTAAAGATGAAATGTTCAGGGCATTCGATGGTGGGGCGCGTAAGGAAAGGACGGTGAGTGAGTCTCCTTCGTGGTACAGTGACAATTTGGACGGTATGCAGTTTGTCTGCTTCTGTGAAGACGTCCTGGTCAAAGACTTGGCTCACGTAATTCGCAAGGTTGGGTTCCAGAACTTAGAGATGATAAAAAGGTGCACCAGTATCTGCATGGGCCATTGCCAAGGTAGGCTATGCTTAGTCAACGCCGCGTTGACAGCCTCAATCATTGCAAACTCTGATCCCAACGTAGTGGGCCTTACAAGGCAGAGACCTCCAACACGACCAGTCCCGCTCCGGGTCCTAGCAGCCATGTAGGTGAGACGAATGAGCATCGTCATTGTAGGCGGAGGCGTTATAGGATGTTCAATAGCCTACAACTTGGCCAAACTGGGAACGAAGGACGTCACAATAGTCGAAAAAGACATCCCTAACCACGGTACAAGCACGAGGTCCGCGAGCAGGTTCAGAGTTCACTTCTGGACAGAGGAGAACGTTCGATTTGCAACAGAATCTCGGCGGATATTTCTGAACCTTGCTTCGGCAACAAAATGGAACCCGATAATTTCGATCGGTGGATATTTGTGGCTCCTACCTAATGAGAAACACTTGAAGGCATTCGAGAAAGCAAATCAGATGTGGGCCAGACTCGGAGTAGCAGGAACTTTCTTCTCGCCCGAGGAAACCCGTGAACAGTATCCATATCTGAATACAGACGGCTTTGTTCAGGCTTTCTTCGGTCCTCAAGACGGTTCATTGCACCACGATTACGTGACGTACGGTTACTACATGGCCTCAAAGGCAATGGGCGTTAGGTGTGTAGAGCACGCAGAAGCGACAAAGATCACCCTCGAGGACGGCAAAGTCACAGGTGTAGAAACCGATCAAGGTCCGGTCAAAGGCGAAAAAGTGATTCTTGCAGCCGGCGCTTGGACTGCCGACCTGGCGAGGACGGTTGGAATAGAATTGCCTATGGAACCCGTCAAGAAGGAGATATTGATCACTGAGCCATTTCGTTTCTTCCTGGAGCCGTTCATCGTAGACAACGGGACATCGGGTTATTTCGGGCAGACTCTGAGAGGCGAAATCCTGGGCGGGATAGATGTACCCGTTGAAAAGGGCTTAAGACCGTTGAACACCTCGATCCTCTGCGCCAAGGAATGGGCTAAAACCGTAACCAGGGTTGTGCCCGCCATGAAGTATGCAAGAGCCTTTAGAGGTTGGAGCGGTTACTTCGACCCGACATCGGATGGCAGTCATATCCTAGGAAGCGATCCAGAATGGCCCCGAGGGCTCCACGTAGCAGCAGGATTCGGAGGTCATGGGTTCCTCATGGCACCCCTTACTGGCGAGGTCATGGCTAGATACGTAGCGTTCGAAGAAATTCCGGAACTAATGGAACCATTCTTACCAACGAGATTCAAAGAGGGAAGATTAGTCAACGAAACTCTGGTAGTTGGATGAACGACTGTGGAGAGTTCGCCGATCAAACTCAATTCTATCTTGGGAGAATCATTTCGCAGGTAGACTTCTAGCTGCGTTTTCCGGAGAACCGTTGCGCTACTACTGCGATTCGAAATTTGCAGGCGGTCACACGGAATTCATGAAGGCTCTCTATGGATCCAAGAGCCTTCTGAGTTTAGTTTGCATGGCACTGTTTCCAATCTGGTATGTGGTACGAAGGCTTTTTTCGGAAGGCCTCAGGTCGGTGCAGAAAGGATCTGCGGTGTTTCTCGGAACTATGACAAAGAACAGAGTAAAGGAATTGCTCGGGAAAGGCGAAACGGTGGTGGGAACGTGGGTAACGATCGGGAGCCCCGATGTGGCTGAATTGGTGGCTCACATGGGCGTCGACTGGTTGGTCTTTGATATGGAACATGCGCCTCTCGATATCGGAACAGTACAGGCCTTGATGCAGGCCACTAGCGGCACAGAAATTACGCCGTTTGTACGCGTGGCTTGGAACGATCTGGTCCTAATCAAGCGTGCCTTGGATATCGGCGCTCAAGGATTGGTTATACCATGGGTGAATAGTGAGGCAGATGCTATCAAGGCAGTTCAGGCAGCTAGATACCCTCCGCGGGGGGTTAGAGGGGCAGGTCCTAGAAGGGCGGCGATGTACGGATTGGATCGAAACTACATGGCTCATGCAGATAGTGACGTTATGGTTATCGTACAGATTGAGACGCCTGAAGCGGTTGAAAATGTGGAAAGGATTCTGAAGGTTGATGGTGTGGATGCCTTTTTCATAGGCCCTCGTGATCTCTCAGTATCAATGGGTGTTAAGGACCGACGAAACGATCCGAGTTTCAATCTGGCTGTGAAGAAGACAATGGAAGTAAGTGAAAAGCTCGGCGTTCCTGCTGGCATCATGTGCCATTCGACTGAAGAAATCAAGTCGGCTGTGGAAAAGGGATTCAAGTTCATAGCTATCGGCTCGGACTGCGATTACCTCATCTGGGGAGCGAATATCGCGCTTAGCGCTTCTGGTCGGATTAGATCTTGAGACAAGCGCCCCACGTCCGATGAGAAGGCATGCTGTCTGGCTGTGACTTATGTAGCGTAAGTAGAGTAATTAGCTCGTAGTAATTTGCTGGCTATCTGTTGCTCAACCTGGTTACTGCATGATGAGGTACGAGGTCAGAATTGCAGGCTTAGGCGGCCAAGGAGTCATTCTTCTAGGTGTCGTTCTAGCGAAAGCAATTGCCTCAGACGAGAAGCTACACGTCGTGCAGACCCAATCCTACGGTCCGGAGTCACGCGGCGGAGCAGTAAGGGCGGATCTCGTAGTTTCAGATGAACCCGTTGATTACCCGAAGGTTAGGAAAGCAGATGTTCTTGTGGCAATGTCTCAAAGTGCCTTTGATGCTTACGTAGTGAATCTCAAAGAAAAGGGCACGTTAGTGATAGATTCTGCTCTGGTTAAGCCGGAGACCGGACGTTCTGACATCGCAGTCAAAACCGTTAATGCAACCAAGATGGCGTCCGAGTTCGGGAAGACTGTCCTAGCCAACATGATCATGCTTGGGGCTTTGGTAGATATTATCAGTCTTGCTCCTGAGAAGGCGATTATTAGTGCACTCAGGGACACTGTTCCCGACAAGCAGCTTAGCGAGAATCTGATGGCCGTAGAAGCTGGGATGAAGTTCGGCGCGGTTGAAATCGAATGACAGAAACCGTTTTGGTCCACAAGATAGTCGTAGTCGATAGGCTTTGTAAGGGATGCGGAATCTGTGTCGACTTCTGTCCGTTCAAAGTGCTCGAGATGTCCATTGCGCCGAACTCGAGGGTCGTCGTAAAGAATGAAATAAAGTGCACGAAGTGCGGAGTCTGCGAAATAATGTGCCCAGACTTCGCGATATTTGTTGTGAGGTAGGATGACGCAAGTTCTGAGGAAGAGCACGCTGCTACAGGGAAACGAAGCGTGTGCTGATGCAGCCATCCTGGCCGGGTGCCGTTACTTCGCGGGTTATCCAATTACCCCAGCCACGGAGATAGCGGAGAGAATGGCAAGCAGAATGCCAGAAGTCGGCGGCGTTTTCATTCAGATGGAAGATGAGATAGCATCCATTACGTCGGTTATCGGAGCTTCTTGGGCCGGGGCAAAAGCCATGACGGCGACCTCAGGCCCAGGGTTCAGCCTCATGCAGGAAGGCATCGGCCTTGCAGTCATGACCGAAACGCCATGCGTCGTCGTTGATGTCCAAAGGCTTGGGCCCTGTCAGGGTTTCGCTACATACCCGATGCAAGGAGATGTCATGCAAGCCAGGTGGGGTAGCCATGGCGACAGCCGATCCAACATAGTTCTGGCTCCCGCTTCGCCGCAAGAAATTTTCGACTTGACAATTGAGGCATTTAACTTAGCCGAACGTTTGAGAACGCCTGTGATCGTGCTTTCCGACGAAATTGTTGCGCATATGCGTGAGAGAGTGATCATTCCACGCATCGAAGAATTGAGTCTGGAAAGCCGGAAAGAAGCCGTTGCACCAAATTCGGAATTCAAATTCCATAAGGTATCGGGTTCTGAGATCTCTCCAATGCCCCGGCTCGGAAGTGGCAACCGGTTGAATATAGTGGGACATTTGCGGACTGAAGAGGGGCGGGTGAGCATGCCCTCGCAGAATGTTCCACAAGTAGCTTTCAAACTCTTGTCGCATCTAGCAGACAAAATTACGACGGCAGAGTGGGAAGCAAGGAAAATCAAGACACTTTTCGCGGAGGATAGTAGAACGATGCTGATATCCTACGGTTCCACATCAAGGACAGTCGAATCTGCCGTCAAAGAGGCTCGGAGGGCGGGAATGAAAGTTGGATGCGCGCGGCTGGTTACCCTGTGGCCGTTCCCAGAAGATCAGCTTCAGGCACTTCTCAAAGACGTGGACCACGTCATCGTTGTGGAAATGAACCTCGGCCAAATCGTGGATAAGGTAAGGGAAGTCGTTGGGCCCGGCGGCAGAGTGACCCACGTCCCTAAGATTGGCGATCTCCACGCCACGGAGGAATTACTGGGTTGCATAAAGAAGGTGGCCCGATGAGTCATCCCCTCATGAAATATCTGCGAGAAGACTGGATGCCCACGCTGCTATGCCCAGGATGCGGAGATGGGACTGTACTCCAATGCTTGTTGCGGGCCATCGACAACAAGAAAATCGATATCGATCGAGTTTCCATTGTTGCAGGAATCGGATGCCATGCTAGACTCGGAACAGGGTACGTGGCCGCCGATTCGATGTGGACGCTCCACGGCAGAGCTTTCCCAATTGCCACCGGAATAAAACTAGTCGATCCGAGCCTGCAGGTGGTTGTTCTTACGGGCGACGGGGATTGCGGATCGATTGGGTTAAGCCACTTTGTGCACGCTGCAAGACGAAACATTGGCATGCTAGCACTTTGTTTCAATAACAGTATCTATGGTATGACTGGCGGCCAAGTCGCACCGACGACTCCTAGGGGAACGATAACCAAGACAACTCCTTATGGTAACCTCGAATACCCTATGGATCTTTGTTCGCTTGCTCAAACCGCTGGAGCGTCCTACGTAGCTAGATGGACGACCGCACACCCTAGGCAACTGACGATGTCAATAGAAAAAGCACTTGGGAAGAACGGATTTTCTTTTGTAGAAGCGGTCACTCAATGCCCCACATATTTCGGCAAGTATACCTTACAGAGCACGAAAGCCTCTGATATTCTCCGATGGTTTCTGCGCAATTCGGTCAGCATCCAACAGTCCAAGAAACTGAATCCGGAACAGCTCGCAGGAAAGATAGTGATAGGCGAGTTTGTAGACGTAACGAAACTCGAACTTGCGGAACAATATCAACTTCAATTAAAGAAGAAAGATGGGAATTGGAAATGAATCAAGAACCTGCGACGCTCTCGAAGGGCTATAGAGGAACGCTTCTGTTCCTCGACCTCAGCCGACGAAGCTGCATTAGAAAACCGTTGAGTAAGGAATTCGCAAGAAAATACATTGGAGGCAGAGGGTTTGGTGCTAGGTTACTTTACGACGAAACCCAACCTCATATGGACCCTCTGGGCCCCGATAATCGCATAATTATGGCTACGGGCCCGCTTACGGGGACTTCCGCTCCCGGATCTAAGATGAGCATAATCGCCAAGTCCCCAGCCACTGGCGGCTACGCCGACAGTAGCGTCGGTGGCGTCTTAGGACCACAGCTAAAGTTCGCTGGTTACGATGTCGTAATCATCGCGGGCAGAAGCCAGAAACCAGTCTACCTATCGATAAGAAACGAGGAAGTTGAGTTTCGCGACGCAACCGGACTTTGGGGAAAGAGTTGTTCCGAAGCCGAGGAAGGAATTAGGAAGGAACTGGGAGACGCAGGGGCAGCAATAGCGACAATCGGCCCCGCGGGGGAACGACTAGTTGCGTTCGCCTGTATAACGCACAAGGGCGGGAGACAGGCGGGCAGATGCGGCATGGGCGCCGTCATGGGTTCCAAGAACCTGAAGGGAGTGGCTGTACGAGGCAACAGTGAAGTCTCTTTAGCCCATCCGGACGAGTTCAGTAAAACCGTTAGCGAAGCACGCAGGCTTCTAACCGAAAACCCATCTAACTTCCAGAAGTACGGAACCGCCGAACACGTTATCGTATCCAACGAGATGGGATCCTTACCGACTAGGAACTACAGTACCGGCTCATTCGAGGGAGTCGAGACCATAAGCGGCGAGAACATGTACGAAACGATCGTAGACGGTAGTCGAGGATGTTTCGCCTGCCCCGTTGGATGTACCAAGTACAGCACGGTGAAGGAAGGTCCGCATAAGGGAACTACGGTGGAAGGGCCGGAGTATGAAACGATTGGGATGTTGGGCTCAAATTGCGGCATCGCAGATATCAACACCGTCGCGAAAGCAAACCTGCTTTGTGATGAACTTGGGATTGATACCATCTCAACCGGAAACGTCATCGGTTTTGCAATGGAATGTTATCAACACGGAATCATAGACAAGGATGACACGGACGGGCTGGACCTAAGGTTTGGAAACGAGGAGGCGTACTTACGCCTGATACAGGCGATAGGGAACAGAGAGGGCCTAGGTCAGATTTTGTCACAGGGCGTAAGAAAGGCCGCGGAGAAGTTTGGATCGGAGTCAAGTAGTTTCGCGATGCATTCGAAAGGGCTGGAGTGGAGTGCGTATGAGTGCAGGGGAGCGCTAGGGCAAGCACTTGGCTATGCATTGGTTGATCGCGGAGCCGACCACAACCGTATTTGGTGCACGGACTTCTTCATCTCGCCGGACAAGGCGTCGCCCCAGGCGATGGCGGAACTAGCCTTTAAGCATCAACGTTCCAGATCTGCCTGCGACCTACTGGGCATATGTAGATTCGTAAGTTACCAGTTCTCCTTCGACTACTACGCGCGAATGTTATCGCAGGCAACAGGGTTGCAAACGTCGACTGACGACGTGATGAAAGCCTCAGAGAGAGTTTTCAACCTTACACGCCTTTACAACATCCGTGAAGGGTTTACGAGAAAAGACGATTCTGTACCCATGAGATGCTTTGTGGATCAAGTTCCTTCTGGGCCGACTAAGGGCAAGGTGCTTGACCCTGAACTCTTTAATCGAGGCCTAGAGTCATTCTACGCGCTTAGTGGTTGGGACAAAGAGACTGGGGTTCCGCTAAGGAGCAAGCTGAGAGACCTTGATCTAGAAGGACGCGGCTAGGCGAATTATTCAAGTAGGCGGTATTAGTCGACGGGGAAGTCGTTGGCTTTCGATCCGTAACTGAATGGGCTTTCGTTATGAGATGGTGTCTGGAACTTTCATCTCGCCCAAGGGGTATTGTGGGATCATCTGTTTCTCGATCCATTCGAGGGATTGTAGAGGTGTCAGCTGCCAGCCTATGGGGCATGCCGAGAGCATCTCTACGAAAGAGAAACCGAGTCCTGCTTGCTGCGTCTCGAAGGCGCGTTTGATTGATTTCTTAGCGTTCGTTATGTTTCTGACATTGTTCAACGCAACTCTTGCTACGTACGAATGTTTGGAGACACTAGCTATCACCTCAGCCATATTGATCGGATACCCATCACGGCATGCTTCTCGGCCGGACACGTAGCTAGTGGTTTTCTGACCGAGTAGTGTAGTTGGGGCGGCCTGTCCTCCCGTCGCGCCGTAGACGGCGTTGTTGATCATAAACACGGTTATCTTCTCACATCTCAACGCAGCGTGCAACAACTCTGACAATCCGATGGCTGCAGAATCTCCGTCTCCTTGGTAGGCGAAGACCACGTTTTCTGGAAGCGCTCTCTTGAGCCCCGTTGCTACAGCGGGAGATCTACCATGCGCAGCCAAGACCATGTCGAAACGGTAAAGGCGCCAGCTTCTGACGGAGCATCCAGCTGAGACGACGCCAATAACATCCTCGAATAACCCCAATTCGTCGATTACTTCGCCTACTAGCCTATGGGCTATGCCGTGCGTGCATCCGGGGCAGTATGGTACCTCTACGTCACTCATTGAAATGGGCCGGGCGAACAGTTTGCTCAAGGTTCAGCCCTTCTGTACACGGCTACTGATTCGCGGTAGATGTCTTCGGTAGATGGAACCCATCCTCCGCCTTTCCCGAAGTGGTGCACTGGTATGTCCGGGTTTTTCGCCAATTGGACGTCCTCAAGCATCTGTCCGTTGTTCATCTCCACTACGATGTATGCACGGAGCGTCTTGGGAACTTGACGAAATGCTTTCTTCGGGAACGGCCACAAGGTTATCGGGCGAATCAATCCCAGTTTCAGTCCTGCTGCACGTGCTTTCATTACAGCATCTTCCGAGATGCGGGCCGCAGTACCGAAGGCCACCAGCACGACTTCCGCATCATCAAGGAACTTAGATTCCCACCGCTGCTCGTGAGCTTCAATTGATTCATACTTCTTTTTCAGCTCGATGTTTAACGCCATCAATTCCTCTTCAGTGTACGGCGCGGCTAAGACGAGGTTGCGTGGGCGGTTCTTGGTGCCCGTCACTGCCCAAGGTTTCGGAGGCAGCTCGCTGAGTGAAACTGTATCAGGCAATATGACCGGTTCCATCATTTGGCCCAACATGCCATCGCATAGAATTATCACAGGAGTACGGTAACGGTCTGCAAGCCTGAACGCTTCTGTAGCTAAGTCTGCCATATCTTGGACCGTCGAGGGAGCAAGTACGATGGTGTGGTAGTCACCATGTCCCCCTCCCTTTGTTGCCTGCATGTAATCTGCTTGAGACGGCCTGACCTGGCCTAACCCGGGGCCGGCACGCATGACATTCACTATGAGACATGGAAGTTGTGTCGCAGCGAGAAATGAGATGCCTTCCTGCATCAGGCTAATGCCTGTGCTTGAGGAGGCTGTCATCACTCTTTTTCCGGCAGCAGCCACTCCGTATACCATGTTGATTCCGGCGATCTCGCTTTCGCTTTGGAGGAATGTGCCGCCCACTTCGGGCAGGTGTCTGGCCATGTGTTCGAACAATTCTCCCTGAGGGGTAATTGGGTATCCACAGAAGAAACGGCAACCGGCACGAATAGCGCTCTCAGCAAGAGCCTCGTTACCTGACAATAACTCTTCCTCGTTCAACTCTCTCCCTTCTCCATCGGTAGGCTGGCGTCTAGCTTTTCGAGCTGGATTGCGATCTCGGGGCATACGATGGCGCAGAATCTGCAGCCCGTGCATTCACCCATGTTCGTTACAGTAGCAAAATGGTAACCTTTCGAATTAATGTCGGTCGAGAGGTGAATGATCTCCTTTGGGCAGGCCTGGCAACAATAACCACATGACTTGCAGAGTTCTCGAGCGATGAGAACATCAATATTAGGCGTTAACTGCAGCCTCCATTCTCAAGCCTGACTCAGCGCCGCGTCGGATGGCTTCTTCGTCAAGTGCAAGCATCTGTTTGTTCCGAGTCGACAGAGCCTTGGGTAAAGCGCGGATCAACGAATCAGGTTTCACTACCGGCCTGAACTTGACGAAAGCCCCTAACGCAACCATGTTAGCGATTCGGCCGTCGCCCAATTCCTCCGCAATTCGAGTTGCATCAACGCCGCATGCGAGTACGTCCTTCCTTGTAGTTTCATGCGGAACAAGTGAGCTATTTACTACAATACATCCGCCAGGTTCCACTCGTGATTCAAAGAAGCTGAGCGAAGGAAGATTCATCGCGATCAAGCTTGTAGGGTCGGTTACGTAGGGCGACCCAATTCTACTGGTCGAGATGGTGACCATGCAGTTCGCCGTCCCACCTCGCATCTGAGGGCCGTAGGAAGGGAGGCAGGTTACGTTTCGGGCCTCTAGCAGGGCGGCGTAAGCAAGGAGTTTGCCCATTAGGACTACTCCCTGACCCCCGAAGCCGGCTATGATAATGCGCTCCTGCCGGCTCTCGCCGCCTTCTATTTGCATACGCTCTCGACCCTCAATCGAGCGTATGCCATTCAGAATACCGCGTATATTCTATAAACTGAACTTACTGTTCTCCTTCGTAACCGCCACTCATCCCCGGATATGCAAACCGAGGAGCCACAGACTCGGCGAACCATCACTTTTGACTTCTGTATGTTCACTTTAGTGCTTCTTTCTTAGCGTAGAAATCTCTTTGTGGTGAAAGCGATTCGAAGAGGCTTGTCTCAAGGTAGGTCTTTCCGGTGGCGATGAAATGTGCCATATTCCTTCCGATGCCGGGGCCCATCATGAATCCTTGCCCACACATCCCTACCGCCAGGTAAAAGCCATCCACATCGGCCGCCTCTCCCAATATTGGCGCACCGTCGGGAGTCATAGGGTACTGGCCGCGCCACAGTCTTCGGATTAGTAGGTTCTTGCACCGGGGCATCATCTCTAACAATCGGCTCGTGATGGTTGGAAGGAACTCGGACGTGCATCTCCGATCTTCGCCCGGAAATATGGGTGAAGGAGTATAACAGAAGATGATTGAGCCGTCCTTTGTTTGTCCAAAGTAGAAATTGGCCGTCCGCCCCTCCGGTCCGGGCCTAAGGTCTACGATTAGAGGGTCGAGAAAATGTTTGATCGGCATTGAAACTCCTCCTTCGTGCGAGTCGGGAGAAACGGGAACGGACACGTTTGCGGTGGCGGCTATTTGGGATGCTCGAGTTCCCGCCGCATTGAGAACGTAATCAGTTGCGATGGTACCCTTGTCGGTCTTGACGCCGACTACTCGGTTAGCCTTTGTCAGAACCTTCTCGGTGTTCTCGCCGAGTCGGAACTCCACCCCGAGTTCTTTACATTCCTTAGTAAGCGACGAGGCGAAAAGCAACGGTGAGGCTTGTCCATCCTCGATCGATAGAGTGCCCCCAATCAATCCATTTCCATTGATTCCGGGAACGGCCTTCTTGATGCCATCCGAGTCCAACCAGTCAATCTTCAAATTGTGCTTGTGCTGGATAGGCAACATGCCCTTAAGCAAGGTCTCGTCTTGTTGTCGGTAAACGGGAAAGCAGTATCCGCCCATCTTCCAGCCTATGTCTGCTCCGGTCTTCTCTTCCCACGTGGAGAATGCCTTTAAGCTGTCTTGGCAAATTTCGATCTTCGCCGGTTCAGAGTGTGTCGCCCTAATTCCTCCGAGTGCGGCCTTGAAACTCCCCTGCCCTGGGCTCGCCTCCTTGTCAACCAAAGTAACTTGCATGCCTTCTTGGGCTAGGTAGTAAGCGGAGGGAAGCCCTACGGCGCCGGCGCCGATGACTACAATGTCCGTCATTGTTTCGTCTCCTTTACGAGGGCCGAGGCCGGGAGTTCCATGATGAACGGGCGCTTCACGTACCCGACAATCGAATTCGGTGGGATGCCTTGTTCTATCAGAACCTGCCTGACTAGGCTTTCACATGTCTTACCGTTACAGGCACCCATGCCACAACGGGTGGCGGCTTTGATAGCGTTCATGTCTCGGAGGCCCAACCGTACCAGGCGTGCAATATCGGCCTTCGTTACGCGTTCGCAGAGGCATGCCATGGTCTCGTCGTTTGCCGACTCGTAGTCGTATTTGCTTGGTGATCCGGACTCAGGATTTTGCACCCTGATACCCGCCACCTTAGTCGCAAGTTCAGAATCTACCTCCAGCTGGACCATCTTTCTCTTGTCCATCCATTTCAGGCTTCGAATATGCCGCACAATCCCCGAACCCACGTCTTCACCCTCGAAGCCTGTGAGCCGGACTTTCTCTCCCACGCTCACCGTATTGTCACCTAGTTCCCAAGGAACCCATACCTGTGCCGTCTTTCCGGTTGAATCGAATCTTCGATCTACCACGGTGATAGCCAGTCCGGGGCACACGACCGCGCATTTCAAGCATCCAACACATTCCATTTGCCAGTGCGGTAGTGACATGATGCTTTCTGACTCCAACCGCACCCATCCCTTAGGGCACGCTTCGACGCAAGGGTTGCATGGAATCTCCTGCACGCACCGGATTACGGGGAAAACTTTCGCGGGTTCATCTTTGGGTTCCACGAATTCATGGATTGGCCCCGCTTTACCTCGCAGCACCTCAAGCATCTCCGACCAGTGCTGTGGAATACTCACCTCCCGACCCATGGCCTGTAACATCTTTCGCGCAGTCACCATCCCGGAAAACATGGCGGCGGAAGCTTCCGCTATCATGTCAGCATCTCCCGCCTCGAATGTTTCGATTCCCATTCGCTTTGCCTCCTGCGCCAATTCATTGACAGAGCTTAGGCCAACGGCAATGAGCACGGTGTCCACTCTGAAACTACGTTCCGTTCCAGGAATCGGTTTGAATTTGTCGTCGGCCTTCGCGATCACAACCTCCTCAACACGTCCATTCCCAGAGGCCTTGACTACGGTGTGTGATGTGAAGACTGGAACGCCAAGGCGCTTGATCTTGTCTAAGTGTACCTTATACCCGCCAATCTTCGGCATCGCCTCAACGAGCCCGACGACTCGTATCCCCGCCTGTAACGCGTGGTATGCAGCTATGAGACCTACGTTGCCTCCTCCAACAATGAACACTCGACTCGAAGGCTTCACGAGATCCCTGTTCACCAAGGTCTGAAATGCCCCGGCACCGAAGACCCCAGGTAAGTCGTGGCCTTCAAAGGCCAGAGCCTTCTCTCTCGCTCCCGTCGCTGCCAGGAATTGCTTCGGTTTGATTAGCTCGTATCGTCCATTGTGTACCACGCCAATCTTGCCGTCCGAGAACGCTCCGACAACCGGGGAATTTAGCCAGACCTGCACGTTCTTGAACTGCTCTAGTTCATGTGCAAGTTTCTTCGCAATATTGATGCCTCTCGTGCCCGCGTAGCAGTCGCTAACGGATCCGAAGAAGTTGTGGGTTTGCAGTGTGAGTTTTCCACCGATATCGGACTTGTCGTCGCAGACAATCACTCCAACTCCGTTCCTTCCCAATTCTAGCGCCGCGTTAAGTCCGGCTGGTCCGGCTCCCGCTATTAGCACATCCACTTGCACGTCCTGGACGTAGACCGGTCCAGTTGGTGAATCGTCTTCGACCAAGATTGGTAGGCCGTCTACGGGCTCCACGTCCATCCCGTCGCGGGCGGCCGTCATGCACGCCTTTGTTGGGACACCATCAACAATGACTAGGCAGTGAGAACACTGACCGTTTGCACAGAAGATTCCCTGCGGGGCGCCGTCTTTGTGGTGATGGCCAAAACACTCCACTCCATTCGCGATTAGTGCTGAGGAGATAATCTCTCCCTCCAATGCAGATATGGGTCGACCCTGCCAAAGGAAAGTAATGCCATTTTTCTTTGGAATGTCCAGAATCGGGTGCGAGGAAACTCGTCCGCAATGAGCACTACCCATGCGTGACTACTCCACGATGTATGAACTTCGGCGCACTTCTAGTAGCTAAATGTACGCAACCTATTCTATAGAGAATTACGTCTAGTCCTGTTTGCAGATCGCGCACTATTATGCCCGTTGTGGCTTGGCGTTAAGCGACTCTTCTGAAACTCGCACAGATCATGCCAAAGTAGGTTGGCAGGTCGTACGAAACAACGTCAGCCTTCAGTTTCACTCTATTCGCAGCTCCGGCGAGGATTGCCATCTGCCACAGGCTGTCAGGCTTCGCCGCCTCTACCAAGGCCGGTTTAATCCTCATGACTTCACCAATCCGGTCACGGCTTAACGCAGTCAGCACAGACGAGTCGTATTCCTTAGCCATTGGGCTGAACCCATACGGTCCATCTCGCCTGTGTGCGTGCGCTTGGTCTGCACTCGCTACGAAGACAACTCGTTTCTTTCGATTAGCCTCCGCCTCCTCCGCGATAATTCGGCCGAATTGGAAATTCTTCGCGAGTGCAACCTCGCGTGAGGGTGTCACGATTACAACTCTGGGCTTTCTCCTGCATCGGGGAAGCATGAACCATAATGGAACAAGTGTGCCCCAATCCATCGGCATATCAGACGTGATGCCTTCGCTCGATCCATAGTTAACACCGACAACCGGCAGGCGGGCTCGCCTCGACCTATCCAATAATCGCCTCGCGAATCCCACGTCACACTTTGTTCTGACGCTAACGAACGTTCGGCTGCGTGATGACGCCCGAAGCGTACCGTCGGAATTCTCGGTCAAAATGATACCTATGTTTTTCCACAGTCTGAGGTTATGCGGGCTTGCGATTACTATGGTATCTGGCCTTGCCCTCGCCACTTCCGCCGCGAGCTTCTGTAATCCCTCGGTGGTTTTCCTGAACTTTCTTCTGCTCGTCTTGGATGCGAGTTTGTGGATGCTTTCGCTGGCATGCGGAGCGATACATGCGTAGACTAGCGTCATGCTGATCCAGACTGAGTGGTCTTGAGGGCTAACCACTTTCAGGTTAGATGGCTAGGCTGGGTTAGATTCTTCCTTCACGTCTGCTTAATTCATTGATCAATAACTCGGAAAGGCGCGACGCGGCCGCTTGAATGGGAGGGGTTAAGTCTTCTTTGAAGAACCATTCGTTGTGGATTCCTACTGTAAAGATTCGTATTCTTTCTGGAATTCTATCTTTTTGAAGTTTCCTGTAGAGTTCTAGTGCAGTTATGAAGTTCACATCGTGCGGCGCGGTTTCATGGTAAGTACCGTTGAACTGTTCAGGTGAGAATTCATTGATGCTGCCTACTGGCGCTGATTCGATTGAGTCAATGATGAAAACGGTCTTGTAATCAAGGATTTCTTCCACCAGTTTTATGCCGCCTACGCTCAGCTCCTTGAACTCGACATTCGTTCCAGGTGAAGTATTCCCTCTCAGTCGCCTCAATACGTGAACTCCGACCCCGTCGTCGCCCATTATTGGGTTTCCGATGCCGACAACCAAGGTCGGTGAATCCGTCTGGCTCATGTGATTTCTTGATTTCAGGGTCGCCGTAGGTTGCGTATGACCGCCCCATTCTTCGCGTATATCTTGATGTCCAGCGGCATCTGGCCGGGTAAGGTGTGTGTGGCACACGCGTAGCATGGGTCGTAAGCCCTGAACGCCATTTCCACCATGTTCAAGACACCGTCCGATACATCGCCCTTCTTGATTACCCCCTCGGCGGCTCGCTTTATCGACATGCTTATCGCGGCGTGATTGTTCGTTGTCGCTACGATGAGGTTAACCGCTCTCACGATCCCATTTTGGTCTGTCTTGTAATGGTGTATCAATGTTCCGCGAGGAGCTTCGACCGCGCCGACGCCCTCGTCGGGCGTGTGCGTGGGAATGGTTCGAACATTTGGATTAGTGATGTCTGTGTCCTTGCTAAGTTCCAGCATCCTCTCTGACGCGTATAGTAGTTCTACGAGGCGTGCCCAATGCGTGGCGAGCGTTGAGTGTACTGGTTTGCCGCCTAACGTTTCGTACATTCGTTTGTATTCTTCTTCCGCCGCAGGGGTCGCCATTCCTTCGGCGACGTTCAATCTGGCCAGGGGAGTGGCTTTGTAGATGCCGCTATCGTTGCCACCAACCAGTCCCTTCCACCCGATCTTCCTTAGGTAGGGAAACTTGAGGTAGGTCCACGGTTCTACGTGTTCCGCGATGTGCTGCTGGTAGTCGGCTGCAGCAAACCTCTCGAACTCTCTTCCTTCCGGATCCACGACTCGAATCTTGCCGTCGTAGAAGTTAACCCTGTTCTGGTCGTCGACCGTTCCCATGTAGTATGTTTTGCTTTGGTATGCGTCGCTCTTTATGAGGTTCGTATAGTCTTGATTCTTGAGGACAACTTCTTCGAAGAGTTTCAGGCTTGACTTAGCAAACTCCACCTCTGACCGTGCTATGGTTTCTATCTTGCTTCGTTCTTCTTCGATGATCGCTTTGCTTAATCCGCCCGGGACACCGCAGGTTGGGTGGATTCTCTTGCCGCCGATCATTGCAATTACTTGAAGAGCGTCAGAGCGATGTGTGATAACAGAGGTACCAACATCGAGGCCGACTTTTGCTATGACCCCTAGGATGTTGCGTTCTGATTTCGGTGCTTTAGGTCCGACGACGAAGTCTGCGCCCGCGAGTACGTAGAAGTGGGTTATGTGGTCCGCGACGAAGAATGCGCTGTAAAGAAGCTCCCTAAGCTTCTTGGCGGCCGGTGGCGGATCAACATGGAAGACCGCATCAAGCGCCTTCGTTGAAGCTATGTGGTGCGCCTCGGGGCAAACACCGCAGATTCTGCTCGTTATGTCCGGCATCTCCTCGACGAGCCTGCCCTCACAGAATTTCTCAAAACCTCTAAGCTCTGGAACTTGGAAGTAGGCGTTCTCCACGTTCCCTTCGTCGTTCAGAAAGATGGAGATTTTACCATGTCCTTCCAGGCGAGTCACGGGGTTAATGGTTACGGTTTTCATTTCCTTGTGCGCCTCATCAATGATCGGCCCATGCTGAACCGGTAGAATGTACCTATCGGATCTACCACGCCGTCCGCAATCTTCTGAATATCCTCTTCACTCTGCGCGTCGAAAATGGAGGAAAGGGCGGAAAGCATTTTTCCGCCTTGGTCCATGGCCTTTGGGAGCGGGCCGTAACAGCCTCTGCATGGCATATTGGCGTCTAGGCATACGCTGCCGCATCCGCCTCGGGTCGCAGGCCCCATGCATATGATTCCCTGTTCAAGCAGGCATTTCTGCGGGTCGGGTAGGGTCTGGTAGGTTCTAACGATCTTTCCGATTTTTCTTTCATCCCTTACACGTTTGCACTCGTAACATAGTGATCTTTCCGAGGCTCCTAGGACTGTGCCTTTCGGCGGAAGAGGGCCTTCGACGAGTTGAGTGATTACCTTTGATACTTGTTCGCCAACAGGGGGGCATCCGGGTACATAATAATCGACGTTGACGACTTCGTCGAGTGTTTTTACCGTGTTATAGAATTCCGGTATAGTGAGTTCTCCCTCTTTTGCCTGAACCTTTGTTTGGGGGCGTGTTTTCTCAGGGTTGACTGTTGTGGGCGTCTCCTCGTAGGAGTTTGTGAATATTCCTTCACGGGTGGTTGTGTTCGCCAATGCGGGGATGCCGCCGGTGTGTGCACACGCGCCGAAAGCCACGAGAATTTTGCTCTTGGCCCTTAGAAGTTTGGCGATGTGTTCGTTCTCGGAGTTTTGTATGGCGCCGTTCATGAAGGCGACGTCGATGTTTCCGTCCGGCATGGCCTCGAGGTCCTGGTACTTGTAGTCCATGATCGCCGGCCAGAATACTATCTCGGCAATCTTGGTTAGCTCGACGAGTTTTGCTCCTAATTCGAAGATGGCTATCTCACAGCCGCCGCAACTACTTGCCCAATTGAACGCAAGCTTCTGCTTTGTCATGCGGGTACCTCCACCCTATTCTTCCAATTGAGGGGTCCCAAGGAGCGAACTTGTTCAGTCATGCTCCGAACGACCTGGGCGTACCGTTCTCCTTCCGCCGCCGAGATCCATTCCAGCCTAACCCGTTCTCGTTCTATTCCGAATTGGTCCAACATTTTCTGGAGCAGTTTGAATCTGCGAAGTGTCTTGATGTTGCCGCTTGTGTAGTGGCAGTCGCCAGGGTGGCAGCCGGCGATTAGGACACCGTCGGCTCCCAGAGCTAGGGCTTTCATAACGAGGGTGGGGTCTATTCTGCCGGAGCAATTGACGCGGATTGAGCTAACGTTCGAAGGGTACTTCAACCGGTTTGTTCCGGCAAGATCTGCGCCAGCGTATGAGCACCATCTGCAGAGGAAACCGACGATTTTGGGTTCGAAATTTGTTGCCAATTTATTCGCCTCTTATGACGCCACGATCGCCTCGACCATTGCTAGGATCTGTTCATCCGTGAGATTGCGGAGCGATAACGCGCCTGATGGGCATGAGGCGATACATGTGCCGCAGCCTTCGCAGAGTGCCGCTGAGACCTCAGCAACTTTCGTGATGGGGCTCAGGGAAAGTGCCGTGTAGGGGCAGATTGGGATGCAGATTCCACATCCGCTGCATAATTCTCCAGTCACTTTTGCGACGGTGGGCTCGCGTTCGAGAGTGGGGCTTGAAAGAAGGCCAAGCGCTTTGCTTGCGGCGCCGCTTGCTTGAGCGACTGTGTCTGGAATGTCTTTGGGGGCGTGCCCTGCGCCGGCTATGTAGATTCCTGCTGTTGGGCTTTCGAGCGGTCGAAGCTTCGGGTGTGCTTCTGCGAAGAAGCCGTAGACGTCCAGGGAGGCTTTGAGTTTACTCGCCAGCTCATGGGATTCGGGACTTGGAACCATCCCGACAGCGAGTACGACAATGTCAGCGTTTATCTCAACCGTCTTACCGCTGAGTGTGTCCACGCCTTTTACAATGAGTTTGCCGTTCTCCTCGTATACTTTCGCAACTCGGCCTCGAAGGTAGAGTAACCCTCTCTCTTCTTGGCAGCGCTTTACGAATTCTTCATAGCCTTTGCCGCCAGCACGGATGTCCATGTAGAAGACGTATGCTTGGCCGTCGGGCACTTTGTGGTGGAACATCATCGCATGTCGTGCCGTATACATGCAACAGATCTTTGAGCAGTAGGGTAGCCCGGTCTCCGGTTCACGTTGCCCAGCGCATTGGATGAACACGATCTCTTTCGGGGTTCGTCCATCTGATGGGCATTTGATTTCTCCCGAGGTTGGACCTGAAGCTGAGAGCATGCGTTCAAACTCTAGACTCGTCATGACGTCAGGGTGAGTGCCGTATCCGTATTCTGTTAGTTTCGTGGCATCGTACAGTTCGTACCCAGTCGCCGCGATAATCGCGCCCACTTCGAGCTCATGCACTTGCGGCCATGCGTCCAAATTGATGCAGCTTGTTCCGAACTTGTCGCAGGCTTTTCTGCATTCTCCACATGCTTGTGGTAGCAGGCCGAGGCAGTTCTTAGCGTCAAGAACATACGCCGGCGGAACGGCTTGGGCGAATGGAGTGTAGATTGCCTTTCTCCAAGTTAGCCCCATATCAAATTCGTTCGGGACTTCTGCGGGGCAGACTTTAGCGCATTCTCCGCACGCGTTGCATTTGGCCACGTCGACGTAGGCTGGCTCCTGCCGTACCGTGACTTTGAAGTTTCCAATGTACCCCTTGACTTCCTCCACCTTGGAGAGCCTGAATAGCTTGATCTTGGGGTGTCTGTACACCTCCACCATCAACGGCCCGAGGATGCAGGTTGAACAGTCAAGTGTGGGGAAGGTCTCCGAAAGCTGAGCCATTCTTCCTCCTATGGTGCCCGACTTTTCGACTAGGTACACTTCGTAGCCTGCGTTCGCGACATCCAAAGCGGCCCGGATGCCGGCTATGCCGCCTCCTACGACTAGAACCCTGTTGGTCACAGGGACGGTGATTGGTTGAAGGGCTTCGTTGAGTTTGACCTTCTCAATCGCTTGACGCACGGCTATGTGGGATTTCCCTGTTGCCTTCTGATGATCTTCATGTACCCAGCTGCCCTGCTCGCGGATATTTGCAATTTCACAGTTATACCGATTGAGGCCGGCTGATTGTACGACGTTCTTGAAGGTGCTCTCATGCATAGCCGGTGAGCAAGCGGCGACGACAACTGCGTCTAGGTGCTGTTGCTTTATTGTGTCCCTGACTAATGCTTGCCCCGGTTCCGAACAAAGGTACTTGTGGTCGACCGCGCAGACAACACCCGATTGTTTCTTAGCCCTCTCCACAACTTCGTTGACGTTCACTGTTCCTGCAATGTTTAGACCGCAGTGGCATACGAATACTCCAACTCGTTTCGCGGGTGTCACGGACATCTCACGGGGCCACCTCCGATTGTGATTCACTGATCCTTTGCATCTGGTGCGTGTCAAGTTGGAGTTGTTGTGGATCAAGTCCTAGAGCAAGGCCCAGAAGCTGGGTGAAGTAAACTATTGGCACATGGTCTTCAGCGCCTGAGTGTGCGGCGCTACCTTTGCGTGCGCTTTCCAAGTTGTATTTGCATAGGGGGCACCCTACCGCCAGTACTTTGGCTCCAGAATTGGAAGCAGATTGCATGATGTCTCTCGATAATCCTTCGGAAGGTTCCGATGAACTTACGCTGAGATATGATCCGCAGCACTGCGTGCGCGCCGGATAATCGATGGGAGTGCATCCGAGCCTAGTGAATAAGTCTTCCATAATCGACGGCCTGTTAGGGTCGTCAAGTTTCATCTCAGCGGGGGGACGGAGGAGCAAGCATCCATAATATGCCCCCACCGGTAGCCCCTTTAGGGGGGTTTTCACGGCCCTCTCTACCGCATCAAATCCTATGCGGTCTCTTAGAACTTCCAAGAAATGCAGTACTTCGACTCCGCCGGTGAATTTCTCCTCATTAAATTCGTTGATTGCTTGTTGTGATGCGGCCGTTTGGGTGGCGTGGAATGTTGTTCGCTTGAGGACATTGTAGCAGCCAGCGCAGAGGGTTGTAAGGGTGCCGCCTTCTTTTTGTGCTCGGGAGAGGATCCGGTTTGGTCCGGCTTTAGTCATGAGGTTATCGTTCACGTTCGAGAACACTGCACCGCAACACAGCCATCCTTCCATCTCCTTCAATTCGAATCCGAGAGCGCGTGCCGCGGCTTTAGCCGACGCGTCATAGTCTTTCGCCATCGTTCTCAGTGTGCATCCCGGAAAGTAAAGATAGGATTGCACTTGTTTCACCTCAATAGGAGCTCAGTTTTCTGTAGGCACTCACCAAACCTTGTTGGGGTATCTCGGAGGAACTCTCTCGAACTCTAAGCTCGATTGGTTCTCTGCGCAGTTTGATTACTCGCAGTGCCTCGCAGATCTTACTAACGTCAACGCCTCTGGGACATTGCGTCTTGCAGGAGAAGCAAGTTGCGCAAAGCCACGGGGCCTTAGCGTTGAGGACTTGGTCGAAGCCAAGTTGCAGGTAACGCACGACTTGGTGCGGTAGCAGATCCATCTGTGCAGATAAGGGGCAAGTAGCTGAGCATTTTCCGCACTGATAGCAGAGGGCGATGTTTTGCCCGCTTATCATTTCCACTTTGTGCAGCAGCGGGCCTGCGACGGACGTCGCAGATAAGATGCTCGCCACTCTACTCCCAGCCTTTTACTGCGAAAGCTTCGAGTTCGATCTTCGCTTCCTTATTTCGGTAGTCCGGCAGGAGGATTGGGCTGTGTCGGTCGGGTTTGTAACCTGCCTTAGTTAGTTCCTTGTGAAATCTGACAACGTGCTTGAGGGTCGGTGTACCGGCGCTGGTTGTCCGTGACTTCTTCGCTGCGTCCTCGCCCGCTCTTTTGCCGTATACTAGAATGCCGAGTAGCGAGTTGCCCATCAGGCGGTTTCTACCGTGGACTCCTCCCGCCGCTTCTCCAGCGATGTAGAGGTTGGGAACGTTCGTTTTTCCCTCTGTATCTATGAGTATCCCGCCATTCTGGTAGTGTTGGGTCGGGTATACTAGGACCGGGTCGGTGAGAATATCTATGCCAAACCGTTTGAACTGTCGGACCATTGCGGGGGCTAACTGTTGTGTTCGGCCCGGGCCTCTTTTTGCGTCGATGAGGGGTGTATCCAACCAGACTCCGACAAGGCCGTTTGGTGTAGCAACGCCATTGTTATGTTCTCTACACTCCCTTATGATGGCGGAGGATACGGCATCCCTCGTTTCAAGCTCGTTGACAAACCTCTCTCCCTTCACGTTTACAAGTTGAGCGCCTAGGCTGCGCATCTTTTCTGTTATCAGTTGGCCCGAGATTAATTCGGGAAAAGCCACACCCGTCGGATGGTATTGGATTGTGTCGACAAATGCTAACTTGCATCCGGCCCGGTATGCGAGTGCTAAGCCATCACCGGTGGCACCATAGTGATTCGTTGTCGGAAATCCTTGTACATGCAATCTTCCGGACCCGCCGGTGGCGATTATCGTAGTCTTTGATCGAACGACGATGTATTCGTCGGTTTCCATGTTGAGCAGAATTGCTCCGACGCATTTGCCCTCTTCGTCCGTGAGCAACTCCAAGGCGGGGGAGAACTCGATGACTTGAATGCCTCTGTTGATCACTTCGTCTCGTAGGGTTCGCATTATCTCTGCCCCCGTATAGTCTCGAGACGCATGCATTCGCCGTCTACTTGTTCCGCCGCCGTGCATCGTGATGAAAGTCCCATCAGGGTCTTTATCGAACATCATTCCGAGTTCTTCGAGCCACGCGATGACTGAGGGGGCGTCTTCGACGAGGGTGCGAACTAAACTGGGAATGTTCGAGTAACCTCCGCCGCCCATTACGTCTAGGTAATGAATTGCGGGTGAGTCGTTTGGTTTGTCTGCCGCCTGTATGCCGCCCTGGGCCATCATCGTGTTTGAGTCGCCGAACCTTAGCTTAGTGCACAGTAGAACTTTGGCGCCTTGTTGCTGCGCGGCCAGTGCGGCCGCCGCACCTGCCCCTCCTCCACCTATGATTAGTACGTCAGTTTCGATGTTAACCTTGGAGAGGTCGATCTTATCCGGGTTCAGGCGGCTGTAGGCTTCGACCAGATCGCCCAGCTCATTTACTATTGGGTTGCCCTTGCTCGCTCCCACTAGTAGTTTTCTTGTTGTGCCAGGTTTGTAGTCAGGGTGGAATTTCTCGAGGAGGGCTTTCTTTTCTTCAGGTTTGAGTTTTACGAAGGTCTGTTTCATCCGTCCCTTTCTAGTTGCAGCGACCTTCTCGATTGAGGCACGCATCTCCGAGCTGTACCGAATCACGGTCTTCCATTGCTGCTCCTGCAAAACCTAAGCCGCCTCCTTCTCGATTTCCCTCGCGTTATACAACGCGGTTAACTCTGGGGTAGCTAGATGTGTGAGTCTCTCCAGCTCCGCGTCATAACGCCCATCCTCGATCTCTTGTAAGCGAGTTTGGAGGTCTTTGGAACGTTGCGTCAAGTGGGTGGCGTACAGTCTTCTTGCGAGGATGGCCACGTAATATTGGACGATTTCCGCGGGACACCTTGTGGCGCAGAGTCCACACATAATGCAGTCGAAAGATAGGTCGGCTGCGGTGGCTATGTCGCCTCTCATGGCTGCACCCATTATGTCAATGACGGGCAGTTCCTGTGGGCACGCACGCGTACATGTGTTACATTGTAGGCAGCGCATGACTTCAGGATAGTACCTCGTGAGCGACGTAACGTCAGGTGTCAGTTCTTTGACGTCGTATCTGGCTTTGGTTGCGGGATGGAACGGTAGCATGGAGAAGACCATCCCGTCCTTGACTGGAGTTTGGCATGCGAGGCCGGTGCGCAACCTGTAGTCTCCTTGTATTCGGTAGATCGTTGCGCACGCGCCGCAGAAACCGCTTCGGCAGCCGCAACCTCTCAGTAACCTGTAGCCGAGCTTCTCCATGGCTGTTAAGATTGTCAGGTTTTCTGGGACGCTGTACTCTTTCCCAAATACGTATATTGAAACCGGATTTCCTTCCGAACTCATCAATTATCCACCTTTAATGACATTCCTTCTTGTCGATTAGGAAGATCGCAAAATCTGGACAGATGTCCTCACATACGCCGCAGCCGACGCAAAGCGAGCTATCTTTGACTTGAGGAGGGTGAACGCCGGTCTGGTTGGTTTTCTTACTGGTTTCGAGAACATCTCGCGGACAGAATTCGATGCAGTAATTGCAGCCCTTGCATCTCTCATCGATTATGAAAATGTCAGAATCCCTGAGTTTCAGTCCTTCAGGCGGCCTGGCGGGTAGCCTGCTGGGTTTGGTAGGGCTCCATGGTCGAACTGCTCTCACTGGGTACGATTGAGCCGTGTCCTTGCGTGGCGCTAGGGATAATTGCACGGCTACGTTGCTCACGAGAGATGCCTCGTTTCCGGGCATTTCTAGTTTAGTCTAAATATAGAGATAGTTTGTGAAGTAAATGCTGTTCATATTATATCCTTGAAAGTATCGATGTAAATACGGCACAAGTAACTGGCGAGTGGGAATGGTTTCAACGGAGGTGTCGCCGTGTCTCTGAAAGCGAAAGCTCTTTCCGGGGAATATTTCATGTCCGGCAATCTCGCATGCGCGGAAGGGGCGATAGCCGCGGGCTGTAGGTTTTACGGAGGCTATCCAATAACGCCCTCTTCTGAAATAGCCGAACACATGAGCCGACGTTTACCGCAGGTCGGCGGCCATTATCTACAGATGGAGGACGAAATCGGCAGCATTGCCGCGGTAGTCGGCGCCTCAAATGCCGGAGCCAAGAGCATGACGGCCACGTCAGGGCCGGGTTTCTCGCTGATGATGGAGAACATTGGATTGGGCGTAATCACCGAAACCCCTTGCGTACTCGTCAACGTGCAAAGGGCGGGGCCGAGCACCGGCATTCCGACGCTGATCGGGCAAGGGGACATGATGCAGGTGAAATGGGGATCGCACGGTGACTACGAGATCATCGCGTATGCACCTAATAGTGTGCAGGAAATGTTCGATCTCACCATCAAGGCCTTCAACATGGCGGAGAAGTTCAGAACCCCAATTTTCGTAATGTCTGATCAGGTGGTCGCGCACATGACAAGCAAAGTAATCATTCCCCCACCTGACAAGATTCAAGTAGTGAACCGAATTAGGGCCACTAGTTCCAATTCCGGCTTCATGCCGTTCCCGTACGACAATGACTTTCCGCCAATGGCTGTAGCGGGCGACGGCTTCCATGTTAACGTCGACAGTTTGACGCATGATGAACGCGGCTACCCCTCCCTTGATAACTCCGTTTCAGAAAGGATGCTGGACCACATAACTGGAAAGATACTGAACCACGTCGACGACATAATAGAAACCGAAGAATATCGAACTGAGGATGCGGACGTTATAATTGTGGCCTACGGCTCAACGTCGAGGTCCGCCTTACGCGTAGTTAAGGAGTCGCGTCAGACCGATAAGAAAGTGGGCATGCTGAGGCTGATTACGCCTTGGCCATTTCCCGTCAAAAAGATTGAAGCCTTAAGCGAGCGAGTGCGGGCGATGATAGTGCCTGAGATCAACTACGGTCAGATGGAGCACGTGGTTAGAGAGTTCGCTGATTGTCCGGTGATAGGCGTCCATCATCCTGCGGGCGCGTTGATTCCTCCACAGAAGATTGATGCGGCCTTGGAGAAGATATAGAATGACTCAACTCGAAACGATGCACGAGCATGAAGTGATTTTCCCAGCCAACCCCAAAGATGAGCTACTTCGCGCAGACAGGCTACCGCACATATGGTGCCCTGGCTGCGGCCTCGGTATCGTGATGGGATGCTTTGTCGAAGCCATGAGGGCTTCTGGTATCCCGCAAGATAGGCACGTCGTCGTCTCAGGTATAGGATGTACTGCAAGGATACCGGGCTATCTTAACCTAGACACTTACCATACGACGCACGGTAGAGCAATTGCATTCGCTACGGGTATCAAGGTAGCGAATCCAGATCTGGAAGTGAGCGTAATCGCGGGGGATGGAGACCTCTTTAACATTGGGGGAAACCACCTAATCCATGCCATACGACGCAATGTAGATCTGAATATCTTCTGCGTAAACAATTTCAATTACGGAATGACCGGCGGTCAGTTCGGAGCAACAACACCTCCAGGCGCAAGAACCTCCACGACCCCGTATGGAAACTTCGAGGCATCGTTCAACATTCCCTACATGGTGGCTGCGGCGGGCGCACCGTTCGTTGCCCGATGGACTGCACTCCACTCAAGACAATTACTGCAATCCATGCTCCGGTCCTTCCAAGTCCAAGGTCTGGCATTCATAGAGATTGTCTCCCCATGCCCACCGACTTTTGGCAATCTAAACAACTTCAACGACGCTTTGGCTATGATGCAATACTTCCAAAATTGTTCGCGCGTCGATGACCATGCTGATCTCAGCAAGGTCGGTCTTTCTATGAAGTCGCCAGACCCAATCGTGGTTGGCAATTTTGTTGATGTCAAGAAACCGCCTTACCAAGAAGTCGAGCGGAACATGATTCAAGCCGCGTTGAGTCGATCGAAATGAAACGGCAAGAGATCAGGCTGCAAGGACTCGGCGGTCAAGGAATAATCTCCGCCGGATTCCTAATTGGATCGGCAGCGTCATTACAAGAGCATAAAGAAGTTGTGATGACCGAGGACTACAGCCCCTATATAACAGGGGGTTGGTCGAGAGCCGACCTTGTCATATCCGATGAACCAATCGATTACCCCCTTGTCCACGAACCGAATTTTCTAGTTGCTCTCTCTCAAGATGCATTTGACAACAACTGGAACTTGACTACCCCAGAAGCCACGATAATAACTGAAGCGAGTATGGTAAAGGCAGAGCTGCATGACGGACGTAAGCTGTACTCAGTTCCGGCGCTGAGCGTCGCAGAGGAACTCAAACGGCGAGTCGTCGCAAACATAGTAATACTTGGTTTCATCGCGGAGAAGACTAAATTGGTAAATCGTGACGCACTGTTGAAAGCAATTCTCAACCGTTATCCGAAGGCTGTGGACCTAAACCGGAAAGCGTTCTTGAGAGGCGTGGAACTCGCTGCTGGAGTGAAGGAAGTTCTGGAGGTCACTCACTAATCGGCTGAGAAGCACGTGTACATGATTATCAGACTGTCCATGGGAGGTGGTTGACCTGACTAGGAACACGACTGGGCGATGTGCAGAATGCGGCTGGGCCTACGGTGAGGATGAATGTCTACAATGCACGATTTGCGGCACGGCGCCCTTCGAAGTGTGCGCGCACTGTCCTCCCAGCGTGACACACGGCGGATGATCACACGGCGTACAGTCACCGTGACATTGCTGACTCAACGGATACAAGACATGTTAGCGACAGGGGCTGCAATGCAACTGTTTGATGGCTAGTTTTTTGCGGATAGATTTCGGAACTGCACCATTTATCGCGTGATCGACTTTGGGTTTGTTGACCTAGCTAGCAGCGGCATGTATTTGCGCACATTATCGTACTTGTCGATTGCAAACGTGGCTTGAATCAGCCTTTCCCGCTGTCGCTTACTCATTGCTCCTTGGGCGTTGGCGTGGAACTTCGCGAGCAATTCTTGTTCGGAAAGTGGCCGTTCGGGCTGTCCCTTAGCGAAGTCTTCTTGTTTTTTGAACGTTCGTCCGTCTTTCGTTGTAATTGCGACGATCGCGCGTTTTACATTTGGAAAGATCGAATCGATCTCGGCGTTGGCGATCACTTTTATCCTGGGAATGAGTTCCAGAACGAATTCATCTTGCAAGGCTTTTTCTTCAAAGTCAGATGGGAGAACGTTTCCTTTGGCGATGGCGACTGCTATGCAGTAGGGAAGTGAGTGGTCGGCGGTTTCTTTTGTTTTAGGATGATACTTGCCTTCGTCGGAGAGAATATCGACCCCACGTTTGGTTGTCTCAACAACTGCTTCTTTGACTTCACTGGAATCAATCTTGTTCTCGCGCATAACTTCCAATGTCGCTGTAATCGGTTGATGGGTCAGTGCCTCCGTTGGGAACGCCTTGAAGCCGCATTGTGTGATGAGGAAGTCTTCACCCAACCCATCTAGAAGCGCGTCTCTATTCCATCTCACGTTTGACAATACTTCAAACAGGCCTTCTTTTCCTTCGAAAACTTCTGGTGGACCTGAATAGCCACTGGCGGCGAGCATCGCCGCACGAACTCCCGCTTCAGTCGCCATGGGGTCGGCTGCGTTTTTCATATTCGTCAAATGACTTGCCACCACTCCGCCCAAAGTGAAGTGGCTTGAGCCGGCAATGCCGACGGCCGACACCATTTGGTCTTCGCTTAACCCTAGGGCCCGTCCCGCGACCAGAGGACTAGCGAACTGGGTTAGGCTTGCGTGATGCCAACCTCTCTCACGAACTCCTGGGTTAGCGGCAAGGCACAGCCTCATCTCCAGCTCATAGCCGATAACTATCGCCGTAATCAATTCCTTTCCACTGATACCACGATACTCCGCCGGCGCAAGTGCCGCGGGGATCATGTCTGAAGGATGGCAAGGGTCCTGTTTCCAGTAGACGTCGTTGTAATCCATGGCCCGGATGAGGAGGGAGTTGATCAGCGTTGCGTTGGGTAAGTTTGTTCTATCGCCGTACCAGAAGATGCTGGCTTGCTTCTTCCCCCCTAATTGTCTAATGTAGTCGTAGGACGCCTGAATATCCTTCAGCTTAACGGCGGCCAGGGCGCAGCCTATGCTGTCGAGCAGCAATCGTTTTGTCGTTTGCACGACAGATTCGGGAAGCGTCTCATAGCGAAGAGAAAGCGCGAATTGTGCCATCCTGCGGCTGATCGAATCCACCTAATGTAGCTCCCGCTGAGGCTTACCTTTGTAGACGGCTTGAGCGAAGTTGATGTTTCGCATTTCGGGTTGAGAAAGAATCTCTTCGAAGTAATGTGCTGATAAGCCTGCAACTCGGCCCCAAATGAAGAGGGCCTTCGCGACGACAGGATCCAGTCCCAGGTCGGCGACAATGGAACCAATGACTCCATCCACGTTGATCGGTAAGTCCATGCCCCGCACTTTCTTGAAGGCTTCCGTAATGATCTTGGAAACCGCAACGTTCTCCGCCGATACCCCCGCAACTGCACTCAGCTTCCAGAGAACGTCGCGTCTAGGATCTTGAGTGTGTATTCTATGTCCGAGGCCTTCGATCCTTCGTCCTGCTTTAATGTACTCCGTGACTTCTTTTTCCGTAGCTTCCTTCAAGTCGATTCCTTCTTTCTTGGATCGGGAGACGCATTGGGAGAAGAAGAGCGCAGCCTTCGTTCCGGCTCCACCGTGCACGTCGGTTATTGCACCGATTCCGCTTGCAACCGAAACTGCGTAATCGACCCTTGTCGTAGCGGAGATTATGGCGACCTGCGCCGACGGAGGCGTGACGCCGTGATCCACGGATGCCACGGACATTGCTTCAATGAGTTTTCCCTTTTCTCGGTCAAACACCGAGTTGCCCGTAATTGTGTGGTACATCAACTCTGTGAAGCTTGAGTCTTCGGAAAGGCTGTCGAGCGCAGTTGTGGTCCCTAAAATCTCTGCAAGGTACCGTCCGATTCTTCCTAGGGTGAAGGCTGTCTTCCTTCTGGGGCCTGGTCGTCCTTTCTGTGGAAACGCCGCCAGAGTTTTGTCGCAGATCAAAGCCCTGGCAAGGGTTTGGGAGATATCTTCGTTTTCGTATCGTAGAATCGAAAGTTTCGAATCGAGAGCGGCATTCATGGCTATCTTCCGCAGTTCTTCCATCGATTCTGAGTTGGCAAACTCTCCTTCGATCAGGAGATTAGCCACGTCCAAGAGGCCTTTGCGCCCTATGATTTGTTGTAGTGGGTAACCGGAGATTCTGAGGTTGTTGGGCTTCACTTCGGTGATTAGGGTTCCCCAGCTGGGAGGGGCCACTTTCGCATCCCAGATCTGGCGCATCTTCTGGTAGTAGCGTTCCGGGTCGAAGTAGGTTTTCTTCAACCTTGTCTTCACGGCTTCGATGAGGTCGTACTGGGAGTTGACGACTGTCACTCCAGCGCGTTCCAATGCCTCTTTCTTCGATTTGAAAGTACCATAATCCTGCCCCGGCGAGACGATTGCCCCCGCGTGCCCCATTGTCTTTCCCTCGGGGGCGTGTGCACCCGAGACTAGGGCCACGATAGGTTTTGGATATCGTTCCGGATGGACGCGAATGTCCTCAGCCAGTCGCTCTTCTTGGATGCCCCCAATCTCTCCCGCAATCACGACAAGATCGGTAGACGAGTACTTCGTGACTAGAGGGACCAGGTCCACGAACGTGGAGCCGATCGCGGCGTCGCCACCCACGCCGATTACCGCGTTCTGAGCAATCCCTGCACTTGCTAAGGCATCGGACATGTGGTATAGAATTGCGCCACTACGTGAGATTATCGTAACTCCCCTGGGTCCGAACACGCCAGGTGAGGTCTCCTCAGGATAGAAGACGTCGGGGAGCATTCCTACCTTTACCTGCTCGGGGGGAAAGATGATGCCTGGCGAGTTTCCGCCAATTAAGACGGTTTTGTTTCTTCTCGCGGCCACGAGCATCTCGCGCACGTCGCGTAGAGGGATTCCTTCTGTGATTAAGACAACAAGCGGAATGCCTGCTTCAATGGTTTCGATCACCGACTCCTTGGCCATTGAAAATTGTCTCCAAATGCTTGCTGCGGCGACAAATGGATGGTCCTTGAGGCATTCCGCGACCGTGTCATAGACCGGAATCGTCTCATGGATACGTGTGCCTCCTTCGCCGGGGGCGATCCCGCCCACGATTCTAGTTCCGTATTCCTGCATGAGGCCGGCATGGCGAGTGCCTTCTCTCCCCAGACCCACGACGATTGTGTCAATCTCACCTGTCTCTTTGATGTGTTTAGCAATCTCTGGCCGAAGCTGCAGGATGATGTGATAGAGCAGACCTTGGTCGGCACGAATACTATGCATCTCTTTCACTTCTTATTGGTTAACGTGTACCCGATTGCGTCTTTGATTATGTCCGCCATGATACGCTGGTTCCCGACGACGATGGAGGTTTCCTTTAATGACTCGGGTGTTTCGGCTTTGGCTTTCTCCAGGTATTCTCGAGCGCTGGGGAGGTCGGTCCCGACCATTCGGCCGAAGACGGGAACAGTTCTCTTGCCTTGAGCATGTCTCTCCCGGATCGCTTCGACAAGTCCGCGGATGAAGATATCACAGCTCGAGATGCCTCCGAATCGCGACGTTACAATCAAATCGACCTTATCGTAATCCATCAGCAAATGGAACATCAGAGCTACTTGATGTTGGGAGGGGCCCCCTCCTGAGTCCATGAAGTTGACGGGTACCGCCTTGTCCTGGAAGAGTCGGTGGCCAATGTTTGCGACCTCGTCGATGGAGAAGATCCCATAGCCCGCACCACCGGGCACAAGCCCGACGTAGATTTTTCCTGACTCTTTTGGAGCGTCTTCGGGCAGGAGGTCTACGTATTTGAAACCGTATTCTTGTGCCTTCCGCTCATTCTTGGTCAGCTCCGCCGCGTCGTGCCGCTTGCCAGAGATTCCAAGGTTTTCAAGGACCTTGGCCTGTCGGTACAAGGCGTTATCGTCAAGAACTATCTTGGCATCGGCCGCTACCGTGCCTTTGGGCGTTATTATAAGTGGGTTGATCTCGCAAATCTTGGTGTCAACATCTTGATAGAGCCTGTAGACTTTGCCAATGATCTCAGCGAGCTTGTCCTTGTCTGCAGCCGACCGCGCTCCCGAGGGTAGTTCCTCGATAAGTTTCGCGGCTAGTTCTTTCGTCTGGTGCTCGGATAGTGAGCTTTCGTTTTCGGTGACCTCGATTGTGTGTATTGCGGTAGGTCTCTCTTTGGCAACAGTCTCTATGTCCACGCCTCCCGAAGCGCTTGCGATGAGAACGTTGTTGAAGTTGGTTGGGTTCATCGTGGCGCCGACGTAGCAGGCTCCAAGCTCCTCAACAGCTTCCTCGACTAGTAAGCTCTCGACACTGTATCCTTTAACTCCAAGTTGAAAGATGCCTTCCGCCTTGGCTTTAGCATCGTCCTTGTCCTTGGCTTTCTTGATCGCCCCTGCTTTCCCTCGTCCCCCAACGAGGACGAGAGCCTTTAGGATCAACGGGTATTGCACGTCGAGTCTTTCCAGCTCGGACGCGGAGTGGATGACTCCATATTGTTTAGGTACGGTGATTCCTCTTTCTTTGAAGAGCTGTTTTGCCTCGTTTTCGTACAGTCTCATTTGTCTCCCTTCTCTTAGCTATCTCAAAATCGATAAAGTCGCAATGATGAATTAGAATCGCTTCAGGTATCCTCTTGACTTTCTCGCCTTCGTCCGAGTGAGCGATTACTATGTGGCTTATCTCTACGGGCAAGTCGGTTTCACGTGTTAGTCCGTATCCCGAGACAGGGTGTCTGACGAGTTCGCCCGATTTCGATTTGACCACCTTTCCTCCGCGCTTTTCGTATTCCAGCAGCTTGCCAACATCGTGCAGGAGGCCGCCTGCAATCACGTAATCCATATTGAGATCGCGCCGTTCCCGCGCGACAGCCATCGCCATCCTCGTAACACTTCGCGTGTGGTCGATCAAACTTGTTTTCGTCTGAACAAGTAGCGTGAATGGAATGTGATCCAAATCGTCAAGTTGCCAGTGGCCTCGATCAAGAGCGAGCTGCCAGGTCCTCAGTACGGCATCCTTCAGATCTCGATCACGGATCTGGCCTGCTTCCGGGAAGAGCCGGTTGAATTGCGTCATCTTCGCTTTGCTTTCCATTCAGAGTACCATCTTGGGCATTCGAAGCCGATCATGTCTTTTCAGGACAAAACTAGATCGCCGTGTTTCTCCACGTACGCGATCAGCCCTCCTTCACTGAGGATCGCGTTCATGGTACCTGACATGGGAGGAAACGTGAGCTTAATCTTTCCTGTCAGGTCTTCCACGACGCCGTCCGAGAGACGCAGTTCCAATTCGTCGTTATCATTGATCTTTGATGTGTCACAGACAATCGCCGGCAATCCTATGTTGATTGCGTTGCGGTAGAATATTCTTGCGAATGATTGGGCGAGTACGGCTGTGACGTGACACATCTTAATAACGATTGGAGCATGTTCGCGGCTTGAACCCATTCCGAAGTTCTTTCCGGCCACCACAAAGTCTCCTTGCTTCACGTTAACGGGGAACTCCTTTCTCGCGTCCTCTAAGGTGTGTTTCGCAAGTTCGGGTAAGTTTGAGCGAAGGCCCATGTACCTCCCCGGAGTTATTTCGTCCGTGCTAATGTTGTCCCCAAATTTCCAGGCGCGTCCAACCATTCGTACATTCCTCCTCAGATGAACCCTCTTGGATCACTAATGTAACCTGTGATCGCCGTTGCTGCTGCTGTTTCAGGGGACCCTAGGTAAGTCTTGGCTTTGGGGTTGCCCGTCCTTCCAGGAAAGTTCCTGTTTGAAGTAGAGAAAATCACTTCATTGTCAGCCGGGATTCCGCCAACGACTCCGTAGCATACGCCGCATCCAGGTGGGGTGATCACGGCTCCCGCATCAATCAAACTTTGCAGAATTCCCTCCTCCATGCATTTCACGTAAACCTTCTTCGAGGGAGGGGTCACTATCAACTTGAGGCCTTTCGCTTTCTGTTTTCCCTTGAGAATTTGAGCCACAATTCGCATGTCTTCGATTCGAGTGTTCGTACAAGTCCCTATGAAGACTTCATTTACCATGACATTCTTGGCTTCGGAAACCGGCTTAACGTTCGCGGGCGAGTCCGGAAATGCGACTTGAGGCGGCAGTTCCGAGGCGTTAATGTCGATTTGTGATTCGTACGTGGCATCAGAGTCGGCATGGATTTCCTTCCATCGTTGTCCTCTTCCGAAGTCGGTTAGATAGTGTTTTGTTCGTGCGTCCGACTTGACGAGGCCCGTCTTTGCGCCCGCCTCAACCGCCATGTTAGCCAAAGTCAATCTGCCGTAAACGTCGAGTGCATCAATTGTCGGTCCATCAAATTCTAATGACTTGTAAGTTGCGCCGTCGGTACCGAGGATTGAGAGGATTTTGAGAATTAGGTCTTTTGCAGACACTCCACGACCAAGGTGTCCTTGAATGTTCATCTTTACTGATTCCGGAACACGCATCCATGTCTTACGTAGTTTCATTGCGATTGCGATGTCTGTAGCACCCATGCCGGTCCCGAATGCGCATAGGCCTCCGGCGGTGCAGCTGTGTGAATCTGTTCCGAGTATCAATTCGCCAGGTGACACATAGTCTTCAGCCAAGATTTGATGGCATATTCCGTTACCAGCGTCGGACAAGATGAGTCCGTTGTTTAGGGCATAGTTTCTGATCGTCGCCTGGTCGTTTGAGAGTTCTTTTGTGGGGCTTGGAACTGCATGATCGATGAAGAGGACCGTTCGATCCTTGTCTAAGTTCGATGGGAGGTTCTTGAGCTGATTTAGTTGTTGAATTAGAAGCGGTCCGGCAGCGTCATGGGTAAAGGTGTAGTCGACCTTCACGATCACGACTTCGCCGGCCGAAGCGGATCCCTTAGCAGTGTGCTGTCCAATCAGTTTCTCAGCCAAGGTTTTTCCGGTCATCTCGAATCCTCCCTCATTACCTCAGTTTCGCTAGAATCGCGTCTGTCATCTGAGGCGTCGAGGCCGCTCCCTGCTCTATGACTTTCGGGCCGCCAGTAAGGCGCATCATGTCATATGTGCGAACTTTTCCTTCCCGCACTACGGCTCCAACCGCGTCCCAGATCATTTTCGCCTTAGTATCTTCCCCGACATGTTCGACTAGCATCGCGGCGGCGAGGATCGTTGCGATTGGATTAACGATCGGTGGGTTCAATGACGCATATTTGGGTGCAGATCCGTGTGTGGGTTCGAAGACTGCAACTTCATCCCCAATATTGCCCGAAGCAGCGAAGCCCAAGCCCCCTACCAATCCCGCGAACGCGTCGGAAAGTATGTCACCAAAAAGGTTCGAAGCGACAATCACGTTGAAGCTCTCGGGGTTCTTGTTCAACCACATTAACTGGGCGTCAATATTATTGCGCCAAAGTTGGATTTCCGGGAACTTACTCGCTTGAATTTCCTTTGCAACCTCTTCCATCATGCCCGAGGTTTCGCGGACTACGTTTGGTTTTTCGCAGATAGTCACAGCTTTGAAACCCTTTCGTTTAGCGAATTCAAAAGCCGCAGTAACAATCCGCTCTGCGGCCGTGCGAGTGATGATTCGCACACTTATGGCTAGGTCCTCGCCGGGAACCTTTGCAAAAGCTCCGAATCTGGGGTGAGAGTTAAGCGCCGCACGGACGTTATCGGGTGGGTTCGTCCACTCCACTCCACAATACATACCCTCCGTATTCTGGCGGAATATGGTAGTGTTAATTTGCGGCTCTTCGAAAACGCCATCAGGCCTCTTACGAATATAGTTCAGTGGGTTGCCAGCGAAACCTACGCAGGGTCGGACGCAGATATCTAGGTTAAAGCGTTGACGCATCGTAACGATGGGACTGTAGTATACGTACCCTTTCCAGCGTAGCTTCGGGTCCAGTTCCGCTTCCGCGTCTTTCTTCGGTTTAGAGGTGATGGCGCCAAACAACCCCAGCTTATGTTTAGTTAATAGGTCGATCGTGCGACCGGGGAGAGCGTTTCCCTCACTCCGCCAAAACTCCCAACCAATGTCGGCATGAATATAATCAGCATCAAAGTTTACCGCCTTGAGGACACGTATCGCCTCGGGGATAACTTGGTTACCGATTCCGTCCCCTGGCATACTCACAACAGTGTGATGAGTCATAGTTTCGCACAAATCCCCTACGATAATTAAGATACTGCCACATTACAGGATTTGAAATCCTGCTCGTGCTGGGTGTGCATTCAGAAAGAGGCATTATCTAATTCTGATCGAAGCGGAGATCGCGAAGTCTGCAAGCCGCTCTCCAAGAGTGCTTTTTTACGTGCCGAAAAATGATTTCAATCGAATCCGATGAAGAGTAGCCGAGTAGCCGGCAACGATATACCTGTTTTAGCCTCATTGTTGATTTCCGGGAATGATTCTACGGGGATGGCGCTTCGAGTCAGTTTTGTTAGAAGTTAAATCCACGCATTGGGTCCCTCTTCGAGTGGGTGAAATAACTGAGTAATTTGAAGGTGTTCGTGCCCGAAGTTGAAGAGCCTGAGACTTTAGACGCGCTCCGTGGGATTGCCGAGGTCAAAATCGGAGAAGCCGGGCACTATTACGGAAAGGATGAGTTCACTCGGGAGATGGCAGACACAACCGTCGTCATCATCACTTCTCAGTATAAGATTACGAAGGAGGTCATCGACAATGCGCCCAAGCTACTGGGCGTCGTGAAGTACGGCTCTCGACCAGGCTTAGACAATGTGGATATCGGCGCCGCGAATCAGAGAAGAATACGGATCTCATACACGCGCGGAGCGAATTCCGATAGCGTCGCTGAATTCACTATCGCTCTAACGTTCGCGCTCGCGAAGAAATTTCATAGTGTCATAGGGTTGGTTAAGAAAAATGCGTGGAGAGACGCTTCTTGTTTCGGGCTTGAGCTGCTCGGGAAGACCGTCGGCATCATTGGCCTAGGAGTAGTAGGGAGCAAGGTCGCCGCAAAGCTGAGCTGCCTCGGAATGAAAGTTTTGGCAATGGACCCATACATCTCCTCCGAGCAAGCAAGCAGTGTGCGTGCGGAACTAACGGACCTGAAAACGCTGCTGACGCGGTCGGATGTGGTCTCCGTTCACGCTCAGGTCACGGACCAAAACAAGCACATGATTGGAAGAAATGAGCTCGCACTAATGAAACCCACGGCTTACTTCGTAAACACGGCAAGAGGAGTCCTGGTCGATGAGAAAGCTCTCTATGAAGCACTGCGTGATCATAAGATAGCAGGCGCAGCCATGGACGTATTCGAGACGGAGCCACCCATAGGCAGCCCCTTCTTGTCCTTAGAGAACGTCATTCTAACGCCACACATAGCAAGTTGGACAGCCGACGCCCTCAGGAAAGAGGCTTCGACGGCCGTCGAAGAAACACGACGAATTCTGCTAGGGATTCGGCCTATGAACCTAGTCAACCCGGAAGTATTAGTTTCCTAGATGACCAGAAAGGATTTGCGTTTATCCTCAAATGCCTTGGGCGTTCGTGAGAACGCTGTTTGCATTCACAGAACGCAGACGGAACCATTATCTGCCCACCGGAAACTATCCGATCACGGTAGCGATTTCGAATGCCTAATTATGTAAAACCAGAATTCTTGGATATCGTAAACTACGCCGTCTGCGAAACCGTCAATGAATATATGGACGGAAAAGCCAAAGAATTCTTCAGACGAGTCGGTGAGTACCATCTACAAGAAGCTTTGCGACGAGGCCTTGTTAAGATCGAACCAAGCGACAAACCACTGGACGCCCTAATAAAAATCGCCAAGTACCTAGAGTCTTACGGGTACATGGAAGAGATACGGATCAACAGAATCGATGAGAAAGAAGCCATGGTCGAAATGCTCGGCGTCTCGGTAACTAATTCCTCTGCACAACTCCTCGGAGAAAAGAAGCAACCATCCCACTACATGACCAACGTAATGTTTGCGGCGTTGAAGACCTTGGGCGTTCAGGCCGAACTAAGAGATATGGAGTTCGACCGTGGAGAGAAACACTTCAAGGAATACTGGAAAATCTTGGAGAAATAGGGTCGTATCTTCAAAGCGGCCCCGCTCAGAGCCAGTTCTGGGCTTTTACGCAGCGAATCTAAGCACGAACGAAAAGCACCGAGGGGCTAAATCCTGTTCGTGTCCCAATGTCATCTATGATCTTCTGGAATTTGGAGTGCGGCAGTGTTATGCCTTTGCGGCCTCTTGGCGGGTACGGGTCGTTGAAGCGGACCATTTTATGATCCGCGGCTGTAACCACAACCCAATGTGGGATGTCCAAGGAATGCACGACTCCCATGTGTACGAGTACTATCGGAACATAGCCTTCCACCAATGCTTGAAGGATATCGCTTACAGTCGGTCGCTTGAGAGTAACTCTCAGTCGTAACTTGAGAGCACGCGCCCGGTTCTGCCTCATACCAAATAAGCTGAGCTCTACCTCGTCACGGGAAAATCGTCGGCGTAATCTGTGCCTCCATTGAACGGCGTTGATGGCTTGCCTGCGTTGGGTTAACAAGCGCACTTCATATCCGGCGCTCATAAGCGGCACGGACAGTCCGTACGGGTCAGCGCCCCTTATTCCGATCATGTTACATTGGCGCCAAACCTCGAACTCAAGGCTGCGATCAATTCGTCGGCCCGGTTCGAGGTGTTTCACCACCATTAGAACGCAAGCTGGCCCGCAGGTAAATTCTGCGCTTTGTGCGTAGTATGGCATATTCAATCTCGTCATTTTACTCTCTCCAATAGCCATGCTTGATCTCAGTCTGGTTAACTGCGGAAGTGTTGCCAACCTTTCATTTCTATCTTCATATCCCTGCCTTTCTCTGAGAGGCGTACGCCTTCAGCTCTTTTGGTTACGACGCCAATTGGTCTTAGTCGACCGCCTATTGCTTTCTGGGCGGTTCTTAGTAGGGAGCGCTTCACAGTGAAGATTAACCTGTACTCCTCGCCGCCGTAAAGTGCGAGGTCGACTGCATCGTATCCATAATTTGCCGCGAATTCCTGCGCCGCTTTGCTGATCGGTACACTGGAGAGAATGATTCCGATGCGGCTCATCTTTGAGATTTCGTGAAGGCTCCATGCCAAGCCGTCGCTTGAATCGATAGATGAAGTGATCGCGCCAGTGGCTGCAAGTTTCAGTCCCACATCGAGTTCCGCATCGGAGTGGTACACGGCCTTAGCCAAATCGCGAGGTAATCTCTCCGGCCGTATCTTTTCGTCGATAAGGGCGCGCAGTCCGGCCGAAGTTGACCCAAAGTCGCCAGTTACTGCCACGATATCACCGATCTTTGCCCCGGAGCGAAGAATCAACTTTCGCCTCGGGGTCAGACCTAACAGCGATATGGATATGACAAGGTCCTTGGATTCGTTAGTATCCCCGCCAAGTAACGGGAAATGATATTCCTTCGCTCCTCTACTTAGCCCACGTGCAACCTCTTGAACGTCTTTCGTTGTCATGTTGGCGGGCAGCCCAAGGGCCACTAGTCCGGCGTAAGGTCTGACGCCTTTAGCGGCGAAATCGCTGACGTTTGCAATAACAGCTTTCCGTGCTGTCTGCCTCATCGTCATTCCTGGAGGCACGTCCGTGCTGCCTACTAGCATGTCCGTTTTGAACACTGCAAGGAGATTGTTCGTGAGCCTAACGGCCGATACGTCATCGCCGAAGCCAATCGCATCCCTTTGACTTGAGCCCAGAGCTCTTTCCATGATGCGAATGATTCCCGACTCGCCTAAGCTTCTGAGCGAATCCATGTCGTAGTCCCCGCCTACATTAGGCGTCAACACACATATTTTGGCTGGTTGGATTGCTTTGACAACTCTGCGGCGGAACGTTATCAAAGGTGGTGGTGCCACCCTTGAATGTGTATCCTAGTCAACACTTTCGAATGTGAACTTGTACAAGTTCACAGGTAGCGCTAATCGGTCCGATTGGAAAGGTTCCTAAGATTTGTGTCTGAACTCAGAGGAACGAGAGTTCGGAATCCACGATGTGTCCGAGTAGTCCCTAAGGGGCTTGTTCTGTCTGCGGGGTACCCTGCGCAGGTGCGGCAGGTGCTGCGGCCGGCGTTGTCGGTTGTTGTACGCCGCATGTCGCTAAGTGTGATTTGTATTCGTCGAGTCTGATCAATCGGTGACAGCGCAAGCATTCCAGTGTCTTCATTTCCGACCGGACGTTTCTGTTTCGAATCTGCCTTGGCGTGGTTTACCCCTTCAGTTGCTGAAGTTGTCTGCGTCTCTATTCAATGTTGGCTTCCATCTTGGTGTCCATGGCACGCTGCGGTAGTTTCGTGACGGTTCCGGATTCACATGGATATCCATTTGGCCAGGTAACTGGTGCATTCGAGTGTTCGTCATGCCCTGTATTCGCTTCAGGTCCATCATTTCATGGCGGGATACCAATGTTACGGCTACGCCGCTGGCGCCAGCTCGACCGGTTCTTCCGATTCTATGGAAGTAGAGTAATGGATCGCTTGGGACCTCGTAGTTTATGACATGTGTGATTCCTTCAATATCTAGTCCACGCGATGCAACATCCGTCGCCACAAGGAATCGGGCTCTTCCCCTACGAAAGTCGTCGAGGGCCCTTTCACGTTGTGCCTGAGTGAGATCTCCATGGATTACGGCTACGTCGCGGCGCAGTCGGCTGAGCCTGTAGCCAAGGCGGTCCGCGCCAATCTTTGTGGAACAGAAGATCAGCGCTCGTTGAACGGTTTGATTGTTCAATATGTCGCATAGGGCTTGGAACTTGCGTTCAGGGTCGACCTGGCGGTACATCTGCTCAATCTCTTCAACCGCAATCTCGTCCCTACTCACCAAGATCTTCTCCGGGTTGTACATGTGTCTCGCCGCCAACGAGAGAATCTCGTCGGGCATTGTGGCGGAGAACATTGCAGTCTGCCGATCTGAAGGTGTTCGGCCCAGAATGAAGTCAATGTCCTCTATGAAGCCCATGTCAAGCATACGGTCGGCCTCATCAAGCACAACGAAGCTCACGTGGTCAAGGACTAACGTTCCTCTCTGGATGTGGTCGATCACTCGACCGGGAGTTCCAACTACGATATGGACCGTTCTCTGAAGCGCATCCATCTGCCCGTATATTGGCTGGCCTCCATAGACGGCGAGTGACCTCACCGAAAGATACTTTCCAAACCTATTGAAGTCGGACGCGACTTGAACCGCTAATTCCCTCGTCGGGACCAGTACAAGCCCCTGAACCGCATCAATGGATTTATCGATTTTTTGAAGCATGGGTACGCCGAAGGCGGCAGTCTTACCCGTGCCCGTCTTAGCCTGCCCTATCACATCTCTGCTTTGTAGCAGAGGGAGCATCGCTGCCGACTGGATCGGAAACATTTCCCGAAATCCAATCTCTCTCAGGCTCTTTATGATCTCTCCCGATATCGGGAGTTCCTCGAATTCTTGCATTTTGCTTTCTCATTTCCTACGTAAACCGACCAGAAAACAGAACAGCTAGGCTTCCTCGTTTCGGGGTAAGTGCGTTCTAGTTTCGCTGTGCAGAACTCATCATTGTCCGCAAGGTTTCCGTTTCTGACACCGGCTCCGGCATACTACCATTTAAACCTTAGTTGAAACACATGGGTGTTGGGCCATGCAATCAAAGCAGCAACTTAGACGGTCCCGGACCCGTTGAGGCAAGCCGATTGAGACAACCGCTCTGGACACCTTCACACCAACGCGTCAAAGAATCGAACCTCAACGCATTCATCGCATTCGTAAACAAGCACTACGGACTACGGCTCGAATCTTACCGACAATTGCACAAGTGGTCCGTGGAGGCCATCCCAGACTTTTGGGCCGCAATGTGGCAGTTTAGCGGCATTAAATTCTCGCAGTCATACACTGAGGTCGTCGATGACCTTGAAAAGTTTCCAGGTGCGAAGTGGTTTCTTGATGCACGGCTCAATTTCGCTGAGAACCTACTTCGCGAAAGCAACGACCGATTGGCGTTCATTTTTCGAGGCGAAACCCGGAAAGCCACCGAAGTCACACACTCTGAGCTTTATGATCGGGTTGCACGTTTGGCAGGATCGCTCCGCGGAGCTGGTGTGAGGGCGGGAGATATCGTATGTGGCTATATGCCCAATATGATTGAAACAGCCATTGCTATGCTAGGCGCCACGAGCCTAGGCGCCGTTTGGGCTTCGTGTGGCGCGGAGCTGGGCCCAGCAGCGGTCTTGGATCGTTTCGGACAGATCAGCCCGAAGGTTTTGTTCACAGTTGACGGCTACTTCTACAAAGACCAAGTCTTTGACACTGCTGCGAATGTCAAGAAAGTTGTGGATGGAATACCTTCGATAGAGAAAGTCATTGTCACACCTTACGTCGAAACCAAGTCAGCAACCAAAGTAATCCCCAAAGCCGAAGAGTTCGACCAATTTCTATCGACCGACGGCTCCGGGGAGATAAGGTTCGAGCATTTGCCGTTTGATCATCCCGTCTACGTAATGTTCTCGTCCGGGACAACGGGTAAGCCCAAATGCATGGTGCAGGGATGTGGGGTTCTGATAAACCATCTGAAGGAACTGCTCCTACATACCGACCTTAAGCGCAATGATAGAATTACCTACATCTCCTCACCGAGCTGGATGATGTGGAACTGGCTCATGAGTTCCCTTGCGGTCGGTTCTACTATAGTTCTTTACGATGGAAACCCAAACTATCCGGATTGGGGCGCCATGTGGCGCTTAGTTCAAGATGAGTCGATAACCATTTTCGGTTGTAGTGCTAGTTACATAAATTATCTCCGTAGCGTAGCCGCAAAGCCAGGGCGAGACTACAATCTTTCTTCACTGCGAGAAATCTCTCAGACAGGCTCGCCGCTATCCTCGGAAGGATTTGAGTGGATTTACAGCGAAATCAAACGTGATCTTCATTTCAATTCCATCTCAGGCGGAACAGACATCAACGGCTGTTTCGCGGCCGGCAGCCCAACACTCCCAGTGTATAGCGCCGAGCTCCAAGCCCCTGGATTGGGTATGAAATTAGCTGCATACGACGAGAACGGCCGCCCGATACTTGATAGGGAGGGTGAATTGGTCTGCGAGGCGCCTACGCCGTCTATGCCCTTGTGTTTTTGGAATGATCCGCAGAATGAAAGGTACAGGGAAGCGTACTTCAACTATTATGCTCATGTCGGGAAGAACGTGTGGAGACACGGAGACTACATCGTAATTCATTCCGACACCGGAGGCATCACTTTCCTGGGTCGTTCAGACAGCGTGCTGAAGCCGTCAGGCGTTCGTATAGGGACGGCGGAAATATACAGTGTAATCGAACAGTTCCCCGAGATTGCTGACTGCCTAGTCGTAGGGCAGGACTGGAAGGATGATCAACGTGTGATACTGTTCGTTCAACTCACGGCCGGCCACGAACTCACAGAGGAACTCAAGGGTAGAATACGGAAAGCACTACGTGAAAACGCTTCGCCTCGACACGTGCCCGCCATAATCTTCCCAGCTCCCTCCTTTCCATACACCTTTAACATGAAAAAAGTGGAGAGCGCGGTTAGAAACATAGTGAACGGGAGGCCGGTCCCGAACAGGGACGCTATAGGTAATCCCGAGTGCCTCGGATATTTCGAGAAAATCGTTCCGGACCTCAAGAAAATGGGTTGAGAAAAAAGGGTGTTTGGGTTCTCCCACGATTAGATAACTTAAGCCTTCTTCGCGAGCTTAATCTCAATCGTAGAGACGTTTCTCGTTTGGCCCTCTTCACCTAGTACTTCAGTTCCGATGTTTACGCCCTTGATTTCGAGTTTGCCCTCGAAGAAGCGTCTGCGGCAGACCTCAACCACGTCAACTGCCTTTGAGATGACGCGGCCTCGTGCCTTCACAGATAGCTCCGGAGTACCACTGTTGATCTGCATAACGATCGCAGTCGCGTAGCTCATAAGTGGCTTCTGGCCGATCAAGACGGTATTCATCGGAATGTTTCCGCGGTTAGAAGGGGGTCGTTCGGTTACTGCTTTTTGTTCTGTCAAGCGTTGTTCACCTCCGCATGGAAACGTAGCGCTGGTAGTGCTGTAACCGCCGGCAGAGCGTTCCAAACAATAAAAGCATTCTTACGCACCTCGACTAGTGGACCCAAACGACGCCATCATGCCTCAATTATGTGTACGCAAGTAGAGCAGGTTAGGCTATGTCGATCGCTTTGGGATTCCATTTGCTGCGGTCATGACGGGCGCGCTGCTTAGGTAGGATTATTAAGCTGAAACTGCGGGTAAGTGGCCAAGCTATGTGTACGGGCTGAAGCCGACCGTCTTATACGTAATAAAACGTTCCGACGTGCCAGTTTTCTCCCGACGAACTAGCTGAACGAAAAGTCGAGGTGAAACGCATGAGCTATGAACGCTCCTTCCACAAGCCAGTCGAGGAAGGGAAGGAATACGAAGTTGAAATCAAAGAGACCAGTCGCCGCGGCGATGGTGTCGCTAGGATTGAAGGCTTCGTAGTCTTCGTCCCACAAACTAAGCCTGGCGATAAGGTGAAGGTAAAGATCAACACCGTTGGTCCAAGATTCGCCACAGGCGAAATCGTCAAGTGAGAGACTTCGCCGATTGGACTTACGTCAACGAAACCCTTTCTTTTTACTCTATTTCTCTAACCCGCAAGGTTGAAGGCACGAAGGCGTTTCGCGTTGAGCGATCGGATTACGAAGGTGGTTGTTTATGGAAAGGAGGGATGTCACCTTTGTGAGAATGTGGTTTCTGTCTTGGAGAGAATGCGCGTGGAGAGGCCTCTCGAGATTTCAACTCGTGACATCGCTGCAGACCCACAACTGTTCGAACGATACAAGAACATAATTCCCGTCGTCGAAGTTAACGGGGAGATACGGTCCGCCGGATTGACGCTTGCAAATCCGCGGACTCTTGAGAGTATTCTCAGGAGGATTCTCTTTGGTTAGCAAGTGTCGCCTATTCAAGGGATCGTGAAGTATAGCCGTCTGTTGCTCTTACCTTTATTTTCGAACTTTAGCGGCTCTATCTTAACGATTTCACCTAGGCTCTTTACGTGCACACCGCCGTCTGCTTGGGTGTCGTACCCCTCGATTTCTACGATGCGTAGTTCCTGAAGGTCCGGCGGAGAAGCCGTGGCAAGTTTTGTGATTCCTGGGATCTTCAGGGCCTCTTCCCTACTCAGGAAGTAGGTTTTCACGGGAGGGTTCTTGGTTATGGCCTCGTTGGCTTCGCTGCAATAGGTGAGCATTCTTTCTCTGTCAAAGTCTTCCAAACTAAAATCGATCCTAGACTTCTCCGGTTCTATCTGGTTACCTGTTATGAGCGCGCCGGTTTTCTTATTGAAAATCGCGCTAAGCAAGTGAGCTGACGTGTGCATCCTCATGATTCTGTGTCTTCTATCCCAATCGAGTTTTCCCCTGACCTCAGTGCCCGCGGAAAGCGTGGCCGTCGCGTCCAACACATGGGCAATCGAATCTGCGGGGCCCTTCACGGTGTCTACGACCTTTACTTCATCGATCCAACCCGTATCACCCAACAACCCACCGCCGTGAGGATTGAATGCGGTCTGGTCAAGCACGACTTGGTTGCCTTCAACCGAGATCACCTTGGCCGTGAAATCTTTCATGTACATGTCTTCCCAGAAGAGTTTCTTGGTCAATGCTATGACGCCGCGCTTTGGATAGACTACCTGGCCTAGAATAATCATTCGGCTCTATGAGTGTGGCTAAGCGTGAAGGTCGATAAGTGACGGAAATCGCGAGGGATCAGCTCGCGACCGTTCGTTCACCCGTGAATGGTAAGTTGGGAGAACAGATTATCTAGGTGGAAGGCGCGAATGTGCACAGAGTTGGATTAGTAAGTGAAAGGCTCCAAAATCCTTGCTGTACTTATTGTATTAGATTCGCTTTACTTGGCGTTGGGCCATGTATCCCTAATCAGACTGATTACGGGTTCTTTCCCTTTGGCTTTCCTGATCGGCTTATACTTCCTCGTTTCGACGATTATCTACGTTCTCGGAGCCGCGTTTACGGGTTTAGGTAAACTCTTCAAACTGACAAACTATGGGTTGATCGTTATGGCCGTGATAGACGAGCTTTTGCTCATCTACACTAGAGAAATGCCGAACATCATCTTCGGCCATACACTCTCTTGGTCAATAAGTTGGGTACATGTGGGGACCGTTCAAGTCTTCCTCTGCCAACTGATTCTGATCGTACTGTGTGCGCTTCAACTGAGATCGAGAAAATAAACCCTCCAAGACGGAATCTGTCCTAGGACCGTGCAATTGCGCAGCTAGATCGATTCAAAGCGCTCTTAGCACGCTGAAGTGTTACTTCAGGGCGACACTGTGTTGACGTTGATATAGTTCCCAGGGCAAGCCGCTCCGTTCGTCCCTGGTGTATACCCTTGCCCAAGTTGGCCCGTGACGGTGATCCAGCTTCCAGCGGATGGAAGTGATGAGGGAGCATTTCGCAATGTGTAGAATTGGTATGCGGTGGACTCTAGGAGGTCTGGGTTGATGTACGGGATGGCAAGTTGGATACATCCATCGGTAGACTCGGAGAGATACCCTGAGCAGCTCACGGTCTGGTTCTGGCCCGTCGACTGGCATAGGCTACCATACGCCCCAAGGCTCGGCGGCGAACACCCGTATGCTCCGCAATTAGGTCCGGGGTAGTATCCTGACCCTGCATAAGGGTAGCCACCAACAGTATTCACCGCATTGGCACTGACAGAATACGCTGTTACCGTGTAGGCAGAAGTAGCGGTACTGACACTTGTTACTGTCTGCGTAGTGAACTGATTCTGTGTGTTCGTCAGATATTGCTGTTGAGTTACTGTCACAACGTGAACATTCATAGAAGCATATGCAACAAAACCCAACCCAAGGATCACAACAATGATGAGCCCGGCAATTACCGCTAGTGAACTCTTGCGGCTACTCGGCTTTTCCTCACTCAAGTCTGAACATTCATAGTTCGATGTTAGCTCTGATAAGAGCGTCTCCACCAGGTGGAACACGATACGGCCGAGTAGAAAGCGGATTAGACAGTTTTCGGGAATTCGGCATACTTCCGTGATAAATGCCTGATCTCACAAAGTTGTGCCATAACCCTTTTGCACTCGCCGCAGGGTGTTTGAACGTGATCGGGATGGGTTACGACCTACAGATCGCAGTCCGTAACCTGTGTATTTCTCCGAAATAGGAGGCGGCGACTAGTTTTATTCGGGCGACGCTTGTCGGACTAACGGTGTCGGAATCGGCAAATGTGTGGCGCGGCCTACTCTTTCAACTGGCAAAACATTGGATAGCGGGCGAAACCTACGAGGACGCGATGAAACGGGCCGAATGGTCCAATGCAAACAACCTCTTATCAATCATAAACCTCCTCGGCGAGGATCTCACGGCCCGGGAAGAGGTAACGGCCGCGTCATCCGAATATGTTGAAATCCTAAAGACTCTCGCTACGCGAAAGATACGCGGATGCATCTCAATCAAACCAACCCAACTGGGATTGACTATCGAAAGAAAACTATACGAAGAGAACATGAAAACGATCCTTGAAACAGCAAAATCTCTCCAGACCTTCGTATGGATAGACATGGAGAATTCTCCTTACACTACCGATACCGTCGAATCATACCTAGAATTCTTGAAGCAATTTGACAACGTCGGGATTGCGATTCAGGCATATTTGAAGAGAAGCAATGAAGACGTGCAGAAGATCCTGGATTCTAATGGTGTGATTAGACTGGTTAAGGGAGCGTACACTGAGAGCCCCGAAATTGTTTTCCGAAACAAAGACCAGGTAAACGAGAACTTCTCAACACTAATGGGACTAATGTTCGAACGCGGAAACCGATTCGCCATCGGCACCCATCATGAGATGCTGATTGAAGAGGCGGCGAAACTGAGCAAGACGCGCTCCGTCGATTTCGAATTTGAAATGCTGATGGGGATAAGAGACTCAAAGAAGTTGGAGCTCGCCCAGCGCGGTTTCCGGGTTAGTGAGTACATTCCATATGGAAAGGGATGGTGGGGGTATTCGGTACGAAGAATTCGCGAACACAAAAGTAACATATTCCTCCTAGCCCGCTCCCTCATGGGTGGGTGAGGACCGCTTTACGCCAGATATTTCGTGAGTTTTGAGCACGTCTCCTCCGGAGCTTCGTATACCTCCTGCTCCTCGAGTAAGTACTGAAGCGCCCAAACATCATTTACGAAATTGCGCTTGTAGCCGTAGCGGGAGACTATTCGAACGTTAACGTCGAAGTAATCCGTACGTTCACCGAAAGGCCCCAAGTAGATGGCGATGTTGAAGCTTCTAACCCCCGTGTCGTGGTAATACCCTAGGATCTTTACGATACCTTTCGCGATGTCGCCAAGCTCGTTCTGGGTAAGAGAGCTTACTTCTGAAACGCCGGATACGATGCCCATAGCATCATTCAGGCCCTTGGGAGCGAACGGGGTAAGCCAATGCACGCTACCCAGCCGTCCTATGTACCTCTCGCCAAGTCTCTTTTCCGACTCGACCAATTCAGGCCAGTATGAAACGCGATGCTCTTGAAAGTACTCGGCGCTGGCCTTCACGAGTTCATGAGTTGCCCGAATGGGAAGGTCGCTCGCCAGCGCTTGGATATGAGGGTGAGCGATAGTGGAGCCTGCGGGTGGATAGAAATTCATGATAATCGCGTCGTTCTTCACTTCGGGACGCCATCTGTGTAATCGGTGGAAATAATCTACGCACGCCGTCAGTCCGTCCAGGAACGTACCGGGACTTAATTGATTCAGCGCAACCTTGTGTGAATGCGTAGGCACTACGATCGCATTGTAGTCGCCGTGAGCAAATAGGCTCGGGAAACAGACTGCTTCGCCCGCGTAGATTCGGCCTTCGGCTGAGATTTCTGGTGGGAATTTCGGCGCCTTCTTCTCCACGGAATCTGGGCAGAACGGGCAACTCTGCTGCGTTGAGTCCGCTAACTCATCGATCGCTGTTTGGTCTGATTCCAGAAACCGCCTGACATACTCTAAGCGTCCCTTCAGCACTATCACGCTTCGACCGGTAAGCGGGTCTCGTCTATGTTCGATAGCCTGTCTGTCAAGCTCAAAATTCTTGAGTGGGTTGAGAAGGCTTGCTTCCCTAGTGACAGATTCAAAATGAATCGGCAATGCAAATCGCATTCGCATGCCCGGGTTCCGCTTAATTCGAGCCACGCTGGGTTGCAATTCTGATTTCCAAGAATTCGCCTTTAATCGGTCTAAACGCGAACCTCAATCTGGTTAGTAATGGAATTCACTGAAGTTATCGCGAAGAGGCGATCAGTACGATCCTTCAAGCACCAGGCGGTTGAGGAGAACAAGTTAAGACGAATTTTTGAAGCGGCAAACATTGCGCCTTCCGCCGGAAACCTGCAAGCTTACCAAGTTCGCGTGGTGCGGGACCAAGCCAAGAGAAGCGCCCTCGCGGAAGCAGCTCACGGTCAAGGTTTCATAGCCGAGGCACCAGTTTCCTTAGTCTTTTGTGCGGATCCGGAACGTTCAGCACAGAAGTATGGCAGGAGAGGATCGGAGCTCTACTGCCTACAGGATGCAACTATCGCGGGCGCTTTCGCCATGTTGGCGGCCGTGGACCTTGGTCTGGCTACCGTGTGGGTTGGGGATTTCGACGAGGACAAAGTACGGCAACTCTTGGAGGTTAGGTCGCTCCGCCCAGTGGCAATCTTCTCGGTAGGATATGCGTCGGAGGAACCGCAACCGTCACCGAGAAGAGCCCTTGAAGAAATTTTCCAAGGAGACTTCCCACAGACCGATTAAAGAAACTCTGGCTTAGCTGAGACTTCGTCTCAGTTGACTTTATGCTTCAACGCCGCTTGGAAATCAGACTCGAAATATTCCTCGCTTCCACGAGCCTTGCGCGTCCTTAGATCCGATTCAAGTCTTCTGAGATCCGTTCTTTTGATCTTCCCGCTAACCGTTTTGGGAAGTTCCTCGGTAAATTGAATGATTCGAGGCCGCTTGTACGGTGCCATTCGCTTTCTTGTGAAGCTGAATATGTTATAGGCTAATTCCTTGGACGGCTTTGTCCCAGGCTCCAGCGATATGATCGCTTTCGGAACGAAGCCCCTTAGTGGATCCGGACTTGCGATGACGACAACCTCAGTAACCGATGGGTGAAGCATGAGTTCACTCTCGAGCTCGAACGCGCTGATGCGATAGTCTGAACTTTTGAAAACGTCGTCCGCCCTTCCGACGAACCAGAAGAAACCTTCGCTGTCCCGCTTTGCCAAATCACCCGTCAAGTACCATTCGTTTACGAATACTTCCTTGTTCTTCTCGGGCGGATCGATGTAGCCCGCCATAAGCCCAACGGGGCGACGAGGCTTGACTCGCACTGCGACGCTGCCCATGCTCCCAATTGGAACCGGCGAGTAATCATCGTCCAACAATCCGATCTCGAACCCTGGTGCCTCTACGCCCATAGATCCTAGTTTGGGTTCCATCCCCGGAAAGAACCCGATTTGCAGAGTCGTTTCGGTCTGACCAAACCCTTCCCTAATCGTCACTCCAGTTGCACTTCGAACTCTATGAAAGATCTCGGGGCTCAGCGGCTCACCCGCGCTGACGGCTTGCTTCAAACTGAACTTGAACGACTTGAGGTCTTCTCGGAGGAGATGCCTCCACACGGTCGGGGGCGCGCAGAGCGTGTTGACGTCGTAATTCTGAATGACCTGCAAAACTTCAGTTGGATTAAACCTTCCAGCATAGTTGTACACGAAAGTTGTAGCCTCCGCATTCCAAGCGCCAAATACGCTGCTCCAAGCATACTTAGCCCACCCAGGCGCGCTGATGTTGTAGTGAAGGTCCCCCGGCTTGGCCCCAAGCCAATACATGGTAGTCAGATGTCCGATCGGGTAACTGCCGTATGTGTGCAGAACAAGTTTCGGTTTCGCAGTGGTGCCCGATGTGAAGTAGATTAGAAGCTCGTCGGTCATCGCAAAGACCTCGGTCGACTTGAATGTTGACGAAGAGTCTTCCACCTGAGCGAAATCAATCCAGCCTGCGTGTGGGCCAAAACTAATCTTGGAAAGCCCGCTCGCAGGTATGGCATCATCAACCCTGCCCGTAAGCTCAGAGTCCGTGAAAACACCCTTGACTTTGCCCCTCCCTATCCTGTCTCTTATGTCATCCGAGGTCAGAAGAGTTGAGGCAGGAATAATCACACAACCGAGCTTCATAGCGCCCAGAATAACCTGGAAAAGCTCGGGGCAGTTGCTCATCATGACCAAAATTCGATCGCCCTTCCCTAGACTCTTAGTTCGCAAGAAGTTTGCTAACTTGTTTGATTTCTCCGTCATCTCCCGGAAACTGACTTTCCTCTCTGCCCCTCTGTCGTCGATATACAGCAAAGCGGGGTTCGTGCGACTTTCCCCGAGAGAATCGAAGTAATCCAGAGCCCAATTGAAATTGTCTAGTATCGGCCACCTGAAATTCGCTTTTGCATCCTGATAGTTGCGTACATGAAGCAGGTAGTCGCGAGCGGCAAGAAATTCGGTTCTTGCATTAGACAACTTGATCAATTCGGACGCGATCTGATGTCCTTCTAAGGATTGTTTCTAATTTCTCCGGGTAGCAAATACACGCTCGGTGGGTGGGCGTGCATGTCTCGCGACGAAAACCTGCGTCGGTCTTGCGAGGAGTTGGCCCTGCGGCTAGAGATTCCACCAACTGTGGCAGTGGCAGCTACAGAGGTCGCATTCAGTATGCCTACCATGAACGCAAGCGTCGCTTACGATCAAGCGTTGGATGACGTATGTCTCCGCGGGACCCCGCAATGAGCGACTCTCTAATTCCATCTGTTGCAGTCCCTCAACTATTGCGTGAAGATCTCTTGAGATGCGGGCAGGATGTAATCGTAAGTGCCACGGGAGCGCATCCAGAGGTCAACGTAACAATCAAGCATGAAATTGCAGGCTTCGAGAGCAGCATATAAAGGGGGTTTGCCTCGCTCTTAGATCTGGGAATCTCGATTTGAGTCGAGACATTGCCCGGAGACGTTTTCGTTGAAACCGGGAGCCGAAAGACTGAGGATACCGGAACGGTGTTGCCGTGTTAAGCTAAACCAATTAACCTAGGCCAGACACGCTTCTCCTGGTATCTTCATTGTCTCGTGTTGATTCTCCCAAGGCGACTACCGCGGATCTTGAGGCGCACAAGAGGCTACACCGTGCCGGGGCGAGATTGAGCGATATAATCCTGGGCGGGCAAGACGGAATAGTGAACATCCTAGGGCTTGTTCTCGGTGTGGCGGCGGCTTCAGGATCTCCGAGGATTATAATCGCGGCCGCTCTCTCCACAACTTTCGCTGAATCCTTGTCCATGGCCGCAGTCTCGTATACCTCCACCCAAGCCGACCGCGATTACTACAACGGGCAAGTCGAACGGGAGAAGGATCACATACGGAGGTTCACTGATATTGAACGGGAAGAGATTCGACAAATCTATCAGGTCAAGGGCTTTTCGGGCAAGCAGCTCGACGACATTGTGCACACCATAACGTCCGACGTGAACCGATGGGTCGAGGTCATGATGGCGGAGGAACTGAAGATCTCACCAGTTCAACAAGGAGGGCTTCTTAGAAGCGCCGCCATCGTTGGAATCGCCGCGATAGTGGGCTCATTGTTGCCGCTTATTCCATTCTTTGGCCTACCCGTGTGGCTAGCGGTTTGGGGCTCCATTGCCATGGCGGGTGCTTCCCTCTTCATTATCGGAGCATACAAGGCCAAGGCGACGGTGGGCATCTGGTGGAAATCTGGGTTACAACTTCTAGGCATCGGATTAGTTACGGCGCTCATCGGCTACGCAATAGGCGCGTCCGTTGCACGATTCTCGCCTATCTAAGGCAGGTTTGTCCGCGTCCTCCATCGATAAGGTACGTCACGCCCGTAATCCAACTCGCCCGGGGAGAAGCCAAGAAGAATATCAGCTCCGCAATCTCCTCCGCATTCCCAACGCGACCCAACGGATGCGTCTCCTTAGAATGTTCCAAGAATTTCTGATACGTGGCGTCATCCATGCCCCCTCGCCTATGTAGTTGAGTTATCGTAACCCCTGGGCATACCGCATTCACCCTCACCCCTTTCGAAGCCACTTCAAGGGCAGAGCATCGGGTTAGGTGGTCAAGCGCTGCTTTACTGGAGCAGTAGGCTAGGACATTCGGAAAAGACCTCTGTCCGTTAACGCTTGAAACATTCACGACGTTGCCCTTCGTAGCGATGAGGTACGGCATTGCCAAGTGCATTAGGCAAAAGACTGATCGCACATTGATCTTGAACATGGCGTCCCATTGTTGAAGGGACGTATTTTCAATGGTTCCGTTCGCAATCATTCCCGCAGCATTGACGAGTATGTCCAGCTTGCCAAATCTCTCGATCGTATCGTGAACTATTCTATCGCAATCGCCCTCAACAGTAACGTCCGCTGGAACAACCGTCGCTTCACCTGCCATATTTTCCAAGACTTGATCGAGCGCTGCCTTATTTCGCCCCACTAACGCAACCTTTACACCGTGGTTGGCGAAGAGCTTCGTCGTTGCTTTGCCGATTCCGCTGCTCGCGCCGGTTACGATAGCTACTTTGTTTTCAAACTCTGTATTCAAGAGAATTATGCACCCATAGCGGACAGTTTCATGATAGTTGTCTCCCGACTATTCCTAGTTCGTCAGCATACTCACGTGCCTTATCAATCTCTTGAGTCCCGTCGCCTGATTTGCATTTCCTCTGTGACGACCCAACTCTTTCCTTGGTCGTTCGATTCTTCGCCGCGCCAATTGAACGAATTCGGTGAAATCTCGTAGAAGATCCACTTCAGCAGGTTTCCATCGAGGCCTCTACCCTCGAGTACGATCTCGTCGTTAACCTGGCGTCCGACAAAGGACATTACCCCGTGGTGATTTGGGGAGACCCAGATGCTATGCCATGCGTCAATCCGATGGTCGTAGAACCTGACTGTCGTGCCGTCGGGTATTAACCTACCAGTCTCATCAAAGTGTAGCCAAACATCCTGTACCGCCTTACCATCCAGAATCCAGCCCCAGTGAAGCTCGCCCCTCTGTTGAACCCATTGGCCATCGCCTCGCAAGTAGCGACTCTCTAAGATGTCCCAGTCACCGACGAATTGGCCGAAAAGCATCAGCTTCTCCCTGATATTCGGACTTGGACCGTTGGCGTGGAGATGCTCTATCGAACCGTCTTTCCTAGGTGGCGAGGTCTCGGTATGCAATTGTCACCGGCGCTCCTGCATCGGTGACTATTGCACAGTACCGTATATCGGTGGTGCCGTCATTGTACGGCTATAAGAATTTAATCGCGACTGTGCTCGAGTTGCCTATGCCCTACTTCGAAGTAGCTTTCAGACTTCAGCACGATTGTCCCTACAACGCTTTCTCTAAGATGCACCCTTCAGTGGTTATTTCGCATTGGTGCAACTGGAGTCGTGACGTTCTCGAGATTGCTCACAGAGATCTTCATGATGAAAGGATTCAGGCAGGCATTCAGGACTTGACTAGGGCTCTGGGGACGAGAATTCTTCGCAGGTCATTTACTAGCTCGAACATACAGATTGTTCTGCAGCATTGTGCATGCGACAAGATACCGCCCCCCACTCTTCCAGTCATAGAGGGTCGCAACTGTCTCGAAGTGCAACCTGCAGTATACACGGACGGGTGGGAATGGTATCGAGTAATAGCATTCTCCGAGCGAGACCTCAAATATCTCTTCAAGGACTTGGACGCTCAATGCAGAGTTGAGGTAACTTCGCGAAGATCAATTTCGAATGAGTCGATTCGTAATACCTTCTTAGTCTCAACATCGACGTTATTCGGCACGCTAACAACCAAGCAGCGACGAGCCCTCATAACGGCTCTTGATAGCGGCTACTATCGCCTGCCCAGAAACGCCACAGCCGGGGAGATCGCGCAAAAGCTGAAAGTCCCGCGTACCAGTTACGTTGACCATCTGCGGAAAGCGGAGAACAAGGTGCTCCAAGCCGTGGGATCGTACCTGCGCATGAATCCGACTGCACCATGATGGAGGGCAGAAGCATGGTTCTAAGATATTTCGGGATTAGAGTATCAGACTTAGAGAGGTCTGTTGAATTCTACACGAAACTTCTTGGCCTTAAGAAGCTCCGCCAAGGAAGAATGCATCATGGTGGAAAGTGGATACTACTCGAAGATCCGCGGTCGCATCAGAGATTAGAGCTGAATTGGTACCCAAACGATTCTCCTTTCGCGACTCCTTACCTTCCCGGAGACGGCCTTGATCACATAGGTTTCAAAGTTCAAGACCCTGCTATGACATTCAGAAAGCTAGTTGCGATGGGCGCAACCCCGGCGCTTGCCCCGACTGACAAGAACGGGGTCAAGGGCATATACTACCTGAAGGATCCCGACGGCAACTGGCTAGAGTTCTTCTGATCCGGATGGAAAAAGTGACTCGTATGAGCGGCAGCAGGGCGACGTTTGAAATTATTCTGGCGTGAAGTGTCCAAAGTAACCCAGAAGAATGCTGGCCAGCAGAATTAACAGAACGATCGTCGTGACTACTACGTATTTCGGATTGTGGTTGGAAGCGAAAACGAAGATCGAAACCAATACACGAGTTATTGGCGTAGCTATCAGAAATACCGTGGCAAGCGTCAGCACGGCAGCAGAACGAAGTGTCAGAAGCGCAGATATGAATTCAGCTACGCTTTGATAATGCACGACGGCAGCTTGCAACGTGTTCTGATTCTGTAGCAGGAAGAGAATGATCCCCACGACGTATGTCGCAGTGCTAAGAATCATTCCGCCCACAAGTACGTCGTACATTGCCTTGTTCAAGTCGTGCATGCAATTATCCCCCCAAGGGCAGGTGTATATTGAATCCTAATGCCAAGCCTAGCGCGAACATAGTGTAGGCTAGGTAGATTACTAGAACTCCAAACGCCGCCTTCAGAGCTGAGCTTCGCACTCTCGGCATAACCCAGGTGCCCACGGTGGCTCCAAGCGTTGTTCCGAGGGCAACCGGAGCAATCACATACGGGTCGACCAGCCCAGCCAAGAAAAACAGTAATGCGCCCGTCGCCGCCGTGACCCCAATCATGAATTTGCTAGTTGCAACGGCAGCTTTCATTGGCACGTTCATGAATATGTTCATTGCAGCCACTTTGATTATGCCACCGCCCACTCCAAGCAACCCAGAGACTACTCCCGCGAGGCTTGAGATGAGGGATCCTTCGGGTGCTCTGGTGACGACGTAGGGAACCTCTTTCTTCTCTTTCGTGTCATAGTACGTACCGGTGAGGTTCAGATACTTCGCTAACCTATCCTGCTTCGTCTTCGCGAAGTCCCCAGTCGCAATTCTTCGTTCATCAGAGCGTCTGGTTTTGAACGAAGTAAACGCCACATACACTAAGAGCACGACGAAGATCATGAATAACTCCCAACTCTGCAACAACAGAGCAATGAAACTCCCAATCAGTGCGCCGGCAGTTGTTGCGACCTCCAAGAACATGGCGAGTTGAATGTTCGTAATTCTCTGTTCCACATACGATGAACCTCCCGCATTTGATGTTGCGATAACCGACACGATACTAATCGCTATTCCCTCATGAATCGGGATTCCCATGAAAGCGGTGAGAAATGGGACAATTATCATGCCACCTCCGATCCCGAAAAGTGCCCCCAGAAAACCGGCAAAGATCGCGGCGGCAAAGGCCGCGGCCAAGAATGTTATTGTAACTACTACCAAGCAGTCTCTGCCTTCGTGCGTTGAGCATGCTCCACCCGTTAATCACTTTTCTTGTCAATCATTCAGAGCTTCGTCGACCTTCCTTCAGAAGGCTCTGCCCAGATTAGCTCGCTCTTCAAAAGTAAAACGCAGACAGGGCGATTAGACTCAGAAGAGCCTGTCGGGATGAGCCTACAGTCTTACATGCGGAATGTCGAGCCCGTTCTCTTTTCGTGAACGGTTGGGGCACGACCTTCGCCTCAAAACCGCCGCGATCAACCCTAAGAACAGCCCTAGAATGATTGCTTCGATTGGAAAGCCTGGAACGGGCGGGAGGCTAAGTTGTGTCGTGTACGAGGCAATGAATGTACCAGGTGCGTTCACTGTTAGAGGGTTCTGCTGAATCCCCCCGGTTGAGTTACGCCATCCAGCGAACTTGTAATTCATGAATCCACTCGTAATCGTCCCGTTCAGGCTTGGGTTAATTGCCGTGCCGCCCTGTACCCAAACCTCGTAGCTTGAGCCCGAGGAAAGCTCGTAGGTAACGTTGTTCAAGCTAAGCTTGAGAACCGTCGAGTTCGATAATCCGCTTACAGCGAAGGTGACGAGGTATTGTGTATTCCATTGTGCGTTCAGAGTTTTCGGTGCGTTTACGATAAGCGCCGCGTTGCTCGTGGTGCCGGAATAGTCGCCGGCCCAGTCAACGAAGACCCTCCGCGTCCCATTCATGTAATTAACCTGGGCGGGGACGCTTGCCTGAACTGTTGAACCGGCATTGTACCACCCGCTTCCAAGCGCGGGGCCGTACTGCGAGTTAATTGTCACCAAATATTGTGTATCCCACACCGCACGTATTTGTGTAGGGGCGTTTACGGTGACCTGTGTCGTGGGGTTACTGCCTAGAACCGTGGAGTTCCAGCCTGAGAAGAGCATTCTCGTGTCGTTGGAATATTGAACGGTCGATTGAACACCAACGGTGACGATGGTCCCGGCACTGTACCAGCCCTCGCCCGATGGTGACCCCGTGGGAGAGACTATCGACAGGTAGTATTGCTTAATCCAGTTGGCTTGCAGCGTTACCGGTTTGGTCATTGTGACCGTGATCGACGTTGAGTTTGAGGATAGATCGCCGCTCCAAGAGGTGAACATGTAGCGGGAAGTGTTTGCAGTGACGTTCGATGGGTTGGCGGCGGTCACCGTCACCGTTGAATTTGGTGCATACCAAGCGCTTGGCGTTGTTGTTCCGCCGTTCGCGTTCACAGCCAGCAAATACTGTTTGGAATAGACTGCCTGTAGGACCGTGGTGGAGTTTACTGTTATTTCACGTGGATTTTGGGTGTTTCCATCAGACCATGATGTGAAGCTTTGCCTGACACCCTGCGAGACGTTGACTGCCGGTTGGATTTGGATGGTAATGTTTCCGCTCGGAACGCTGGTTTGGAATTGGTTCGAGGTCATATTGTATTTCGCGCCGTTGATCGTGACCCAAATGTTGCCGCTGGCTGTGATGTTGAGTGGGACGTTGATCGTTAAAGATGGGCCTACGTTCAGCGTAAAGGTGGCAGTGTTGTTGGCGCGATTGGTGTTGTTGAGTGTGTTGTCGGGATCGATTACCACTTTGAACGTGTAACTTCCAGTTCTTGAGACCCACGTGAACGTCGAAGGAGCTGTCGCCCCTGCGTTCACAGAGAGTTGGAGGTTCGTGTATAACTGACCGTCTAAGTCTACTTCAAGCGGCACATTGTTCGCTGCTTCGGTGCCGCTATTAGAGATTTGCACGGTAATTGTTACGGTGGTGTTAGGGAGCGTAATCGTCGTGGGCTGGGCAGAGATGCTTGTAATTGCTAAGTCGATGTAGGTTTGGTTTTGAGGCTGCGGCTGCGGTTGAGGTTGAGCACCGCCCCGGTTGACGGTAACCTGGTACGAGTTTCCTACCTTGCCGGTTATTGATACGGATAACCCGTTCGCGGTGTCGGTGAATGTTTGCCCCACGTCCCAAACGGCGTCATTCAAGCCGGGGACGCTCGGGTGCCCATCCATGATGTGAATTGGTCCAACTACCGCGTTGTTGTTGACGAGGGAGATAAGTACCCCGAAGTTGGGAAGCGCCGCATCAAAGCCGATGTTCGCTCTAGCCTCAACTAGATAATATTCGCTCGGGTTAGAGCTAGCAGTGCCAAGAGGTATCTCAACGACATGTACATTATTCGAAGCTACCTCGGTCGGGTCGATTGTGAATGTGGATGTAACTCCTGGATCTGCCATCGCAAGCATTGACCCGGAGACGAATCCAAGCTGAATTTTTCCCCACGCTATCAAGTGGGCCGGGCTTGAGCCTGGCGGGGCTCCGTTCCATGTCCCCTTGTCCATGATAGACCATGGCCCTAGAATAGGCTGGCCGGTGTTCGTGTTGAACAGGTCCGGAATGTTCAGGAGGTGGGCAAACTCGTGGCACCAAACCCCAAGGGAGACCGCGCCGTCCGCCTCCAGCTCGGACACGACAGAGAACTGGAACAAGCTCTTTGTGGTTGTTGGAATTGAGATACCGCCCATGTAGGTGACTGACCAGATCTCATCCGTGACACCACTCGATTCTTGACCGTCACCCGAATGTATGAATACGAAATAATCATAGTTCGCAAAGTTGACATCTTTCTCGGCTTGGGGTACGACGTCCTGTGCGATCTCCCAAGAATTATCTTGCCCGCTACAGTCGGCATCGTTTATGCTCAAGCAATTCTTTCCGTAATGAGCTTGGTCGTAGGGCAACTTGTACCAGCCGTAAGCATCGCCTTCAACCGTCACTTTTCCGTAGGAAATTTCCCCGTAGTAATTCTGCAATCCGGTGAAGAATGATTGCTTCAATTGCCCAATACTCATCGTGTAGTTGACATCTGAGAAGTAGGCCGCGATCACTAAGACGTGTAATACCCCGGAGACCGGCGCCGGCTGAAGAATGACTCCGCCAGGCGGAGATGGAAGTGGCATCGAGAAGGATGGCGAATAAGCCGTCCGAACAATACCATGACCCCCTGAGACAGGAGAAGTCAGGCCGGGAAGCAGGAAGGCTAGAATGATGAGCATGTAGAATGCTCTGGTTCGCAGCATCGCCGGCAGCCATCTCTCCACGCACCAGAGAGTGAATTTGCGTAAACAGTTTGGACGCAGAAAGGTGGGTCAACAGGCGAAGCTGCCACTAGCGATTTACAGCGTCATTGCAACATTACTGGCTTGGGCGAAAGAGGAGCACCAGAGCGTACATCCCCAAAATTGGAGGATAATGATTGAGAGCGAGTAACCAAGCCCGCGTGGGCTATCGAAAGCGATTTCCGTGGACGTCAACTCGGGGAGATTCGCCTTTTGAAGAGGGGCTTGTCCGGGCTGAGCTACTTGCTTTAAATTCGCCGTCCTGAAGAACTCATACCTATGCTGCTTCTCGGTTTTGGACGTCCTAAAAGACATGTTTCGGTTGCTCTGGCCCTCGTAGCCTTCTTACTATGCGCGGGCGCTGCTGTGTTGGGAGCGGCAGAGCCGGTGAAAGCCCAGAGCCAGTTCACGAACTTGGTTTCGTACAGGGTTACTGGGGCGCCAAACTATACTTCGCCCGGTTCAGAAGCATTCTGGAATACGATCCCATGGACAACCGTTCCCTTAGCGGCGTCGGTCGCGCCAGGGGGAGGGCATACTTCCATCCTATTTGTAAAATCCGCGAACGACGGTTTCAACATCTACATGCTCTTCCAATGGAATGATTCAGTAGGCCCCTCGTTCGGTTCGGCCACCGAAGTGTACCGATCGACTAACGGCTCGTTGCTGCCACTAAACCCCGCAACAACAGCGAATGTGACACAGCTGTTCTACAACTCAACGTACTATTACCCGGACAGGGTTGCTATGCTCTGGTTCCTCGAGAATGCAGCGACTCGCCAACAATCCCCTGCTATGATGCTGGGTTCAAACGGCGCCATTACTGGCGGCGCGGCAAATATTTGGCATTGGCAGTCCAACCCCACAGACAATGACCCGAACGACGGAGGTTTTCCTGGAGGATACACCAACCCAGCGGGTACAGCAGTCTTCCCAAACAATAACGCGTCATTCGCCGAAGACGATTACACCAACACAACCGGCTTCTATGTGATTGCAGGGAATTTCGGTCCCGCGTCACCAAACCTCGATCCTTACGGCGATCCGTTTATCGTACGTTCCGGTAACTACTACTCCAATATGGACAAGACGTGGACTGTCGAGATGGTGAGAAGCTTTACCACTCCGGACTCGCAGTACAGAGTCCAACTCACTACAGGATCCACAAACTACGTAGCGTTCGCCGTCTGGAACGGAAAGCTGGGGGAATCGTCCCACTTGAAGTCGGTATCGCAATGGTATACGATAACGATTAGCGACCAAGCCCCGTCTCTCCCCCTTGTCACTCCAACGCAATCCGGCATCTCACCTACACTCGCGGCAGCCGCCGGAGTCGGCCTGCTCATTGTTGGTGTGATCGTAGGGGTCACGCTTCGCCAAAAACCCCAAGACGCTGAGGAGTAGAAAGTTTGGCGTCGAAGACGGCCAAGAATGCGAAGGCACATTCACGGCGAACTTTCTTGAAGTTCGCAATGGCGATCTCAAGCCTGCTAGCCGTCGGGGGAATTGCTGCCGTCCTAAAGTCTATCACGAACCCGGCGTCTCCGAGTGCAACGTCGGGTTCATCTGAATTTCCTCGAGTAAAGGTCGCTCAGCTAAGCGCCCTACAAGTTGGTCAGCCGGTCGCATTCAATTATCCACTTGATGATGAACCGAATATTCTCGTTAAACTAGGTGTGAAAGCGTCAGGCGGAATAGGCCCCGACGGAGACGTAGTTGCATTCAGCAGCATATGCCAACATCTCGGATGCATTTACGCATTCCAAACGGCGGGAAGTTCCCCGGCCTGCAATAGCTCTTACAAGGCCGATCGGCCGGTGGGGTACTGTTGCTGTCACGGGTCCGTCTATGACTTCACGAACGCGGCCAGCGTAATCTCCGGCCCATCCCCGCGGCCTCAGCCTCAAGTAAAGCTTGAGATCGACAATTCAGGCGACATCTACGCGGTTGGAATGGGCCCACCCACAATCTTTGGCCACGAGACTGGGTCGAATGATGTGTCTGCCGATTTGCAAGGCGGGACGCCGGTAGGTTAGTTTAGAGTGAGCGCAAGAAAAGCTGGCCGCTTGTCACGGCTGTCAGGCTGGCTCGACGAAAGACTAGGCCTGACCTATCCCCTTCTTCGTCCAGCGCCTAGGTATTCCATCAACCCGTTCTATTGGCTCGGAGCATTGACGGTCGTCGCATTTCTCATCCAAGGTGTGAGCGGGATGATAATGATGTTATACTACATCCCAAGCCCAACCGATGCTTTTCCGTCCACCCAGTATATCTTCCAAACCGTCTACTTTGGGCGATTCTTGGAAACCGTTCATCTCTATACCGCCTATGCGATGATCATGCTCGCTTTCATGCATATGATGCGCGGCTATTTCGTTTCAGTTCAGAAGAAGCCCCGCGAGGTGATGTGGGTGGCCGGAATGCTGATGGGTTTCGTAACTCTTGGTTTCGGCTTCACAGGCTACCTATTACCCTGGACCGTTGTCTCGAAATCCGCAACGGATGTGGGAATAGGAATCATCAGCGCGTTACCCGCAGCGATTTCGTCAGTAATTATGTTCCTGATCGTGGGAGCAGGGGGTGACGCTACCGAGCTGCTTCGGTTCTACGACTTGCACGTAGTCGTGCTTCCCGCCATCCTGCTGGTGCTTCTCACATTGAAAATGTACATGCTTGAGGTTCACGGAATCGCGGAGCCACCATCAGGGCCACCACTTGACGCCAAAGCCAGCCGAGGCGTCCCGATATTTCCAGACGTCACGTTGTACTTGCTCGGCCTCGCCGCCATGTTCGGTAGCGCGATGCTCTTGGTATCCGCAGCCTTCCCGTTGAGCCTGCCCCCGGAATACACACCCCAACTCGCGGCTCAATTCACCCCACAACCTGATTGGTATTTCCTTTGGATTTACCAGATCCTAAAGATTTCAATTTTCGAGGGAGTCGGCTTGCCAGTCGCACTCGGCTTGGTAACGCTTGTGTTTGTCTTGTTATTGCTTCTGCCCTTTGTGGATAGAGGACTTACGAGGAGACTACGAGACAGACCCGCGTACGTTACGCTTGGCTTGATCTTCATTGCAGAGCTGGTCGTTCTGGCCTATTGGGGGCTGGAATCTCCGGGGCAGGTGATCCCGACCCTTGAAGCATGCTTAGTACTCGGAGGAACCGCACTAGCCGTCGGCATAGCCTCATACGTTATCTATAGAGTCACGGCGACAAAAAGCGATCATCAACCAGTGGGGAAGAGAGGGGTTGTAGGAACGGCGGCAGGTTTTGTGGCGTTGGTGGCAGGGGGGTCGATCGGCATTGGGTGGTCATTGAATAGCCTTGTGCGCGTGATCGCGATGGGCTCAAATCCTTTCAACATTCTTCAACTCAATGTTTCATTAGCGATACTCGCTACGGTAATTCCATTGACCCTGCGTTTCCTTTATCGGTTAGAATATGCGGGAGGATCGCTCAAGCGAAGGGTCCGCATATTTGAGGTCGGATGAGTGACAAATGAAGCCGATTAGATTAGTTGTCACGTTGCTGCTCTTGCTACAGGTAGTCTCCGTTGGTTACCTGTGGGCTGTGACCTTGACCACAACACTAAGTGCCGCAGGGTTCTCGATCTTCCTCGCGATCGACTTACTCTCATTCACAATAGTTGCCTACGTGTACACGCATGAGAGATGGGAAGAGGCCGTCGGGCGCGTCTGGATTCTCGCTGGCGCAATTGGGTTGATTATCCTCCTAATCTCCAGCCTTTACCTTTCCTGATTTTCCCTCAGGACATACTGGGCGATCCAGCAAATTGGGGTTCAGCAGGCCAAAGGTCATCAGGTCAGCCTGTTTGAGCCATACAAGCAAATGCTTTCGACTTGTAGACTCTTCCACGGTGCTATTCGTCAATTCCCTTTACGAGTACTGGGGTGCTTAGGGTGATTTTTGTTTCAGCGAAGAATCGTTTCCTTGCCCAGAGCGCCACATTGACTAGACCGATGAGAACTGGGACTTCGAAAAGAGGTCCAATTACGGCGGCGAATGCTTCCCCCGAGTTGATGCCGAAAACCCCTATTGCAACTGCAATCGCCAATTCGAAATTATTGCTCGCGGCTGTAAAGGAAAGCGTGGCCGTTTCGGGGTAGTTGAACTTCCAGGCCTTTGACAATACGAATGAAACGGTGAACATGATCAGGAAATAGCTAACGAGAGGAATCGCGATGCGGACAACATCCCATGGTAAGGCTAGAATGTAACTGCCCTTGAGCGAGAACATAACCACAATTGTGAACAACAATCCGATTAAAGCGGTGGGACTCAGTTTCTCCACGAATGTTTGATCGTACCATTGCTTTCCCTTCTTCCGAACTAAAAGGAACCTTGTCACTATTCCCGCTACGAATGGAATGCCCAAGAATACGAGCACGGTTCTTGCAATGTCGAAAACGGACACCGACACTACGACTCCTGAACCATGTGAAACCCAAGATGAGAGCAACGTTATCAGGAACCACGCGTACACCGAGTACAGCGCCACCTGAAAGATCGAGTTCAAGGCAACGAGCACGGCACAATATTCGTTATCCCCCTCTGCCAACATATTCCACACTAGAACCATCGCGATGCATCTAGCCAACCCCACGATGATTATCCCAATTCTATATTGAGGGAGGTCCGGTAGGAATAGCCAAGCGAGTCCAAACATTAAGAATGGGCCCACCAGCCAATTCTGGAAGACTGACAGGCTGAACATTCGCCACGCCTTCTTCACCTTGCCCAATTCATCATACTTGACCCTAGCAAGCGGAGGGTACATCATCCACAAGAGCCCAATGGCTATAGGGAGTGAAATTTCGTTGATGCTTAGCGAATTTATCAGAATTGGTAGTTGGGGGAAAATGGCGCCAAGTCCAACACCAACCGCCATTGCTAAGAAAATCCATATCGTGAGAAATCGGTCGAGAACCGAAAGCCTCGCGGCCAAATGCTAAGCGCCCCGTTAGTGATTGTGTGAGGAGTTCAACCGGGTCTTCAATCGGGTTTTTGAGCCATCCAGGCAATGCTCTTGACTTGGAGCTTCTTCGACATCATCTCTTCGTTTATCGGATGCGCTTCGTCTAGCGCTTGGATCTCTCTGAACCCTGTCTCCTCAAGAATACTCTTGTACTCTCGGAAGGTGACGGCTCCCGCGATGCAGGCTGCCCATTCTTCGGGCTTGATTACCTTTCTTCCTTCTTCAGTTGCTACCATATCTGATAAGGAAATTCTGCCCCCGGGTTTTAGGACCCGATAAATCTCTTTGAACGCCGCCCGTTTGTCAGGTACTAAGTTCAGAACGCAATTGCTTATGACTAGGTCTACGGAATTGCTCTCGATCGGCATGTGTTCGATCTCGCCTAGTCGAAATTCGACATTGCGATAATCGTACTTCTTCGCTGTTTCACGTGCCCGGAAAATCATTTCAGGAGTCGCATCAAGCCCTATTACCTTCCCGCTTTGACCGACAAGATTTGACGCTTGGAAGACGTCAATTCCCCCTCCGCTGCCTAAGTCTAGTACAACCTGGCCGCCTTCCACCTTGGTGTGCGTTAGGGGGCTTCCGCAACTGGCGTTCACCTCTAGTGCCTCGGGTGGAATATTCGCAGTCTTCTTGCTTGGCGCGCAACTGCTACAGCACGGTTCGTTCAATACAGCTAGTTCGCCGTACCTCTTTCTTACGGCATTCTTGATTTGCTCTTCGCTCAAACTCACGTTCGCTCACGCTTCGAATACAATGGGACAACATATTTAAGAATGTTGATATGTATCTAGGTTGTTGATTCAGTTGAGTAAGGCAGTCGCTCAAGCTAGGGTAACCAGGCTGGTGAACCTGGGGCTCGCGGATACCACTTGTACTCCGAACGAACGAATTGTTCAGTTGAGGTCGAGAATAGAAGAAGGTGAAGCAACCTACCGGGAGCTGGAAGACTTCTTCTCCGCCCTTGGCGATACAACCAGGTTGAAAATGGTTAAGCTAATCGCGGATGAGGAGTTGTGCTCATGCGAAGTAATGGCTGCTCTTGAACTGACCCAGCCGACCACGTCCCACCATCTGGGTATACTCGAACAAGCTGGGATTTTAACTTCTAAGAGAAACGGCAAATGGGTATTCTACAAGATCTCTAATTCGAGAATACACAACCTCATCAATAAGGCGTTCAGCGTGGCGGAGGCGCCTATGCCATGAAGAAGGTGCTCTTTGTATGCGTGGAAAACGCAGGTAGAAGCCAGATGGCTGAAGCGTTCGGCAGAGCATACGGCTTAGAGGCGTCAAGCGCAGGGAGCGTCCCCGCCGAGAGCGTAAACCCGATGGTGATTCGAGTAATGAAAGAAAGGGGCATAGCCCTGCAGGGCAAGCCGAAAATGCTTACGGAGGAGATGATTCGCGAAGCCGATTTGGTTGTGACCATGGGATGCTCAGTCCAACAAGTCTGCCCCAAGCCGATGGTCGAACAGATGGACAAGAAACTCGTAGATTGGCGCATCGAAGACCCGAATGGGAAATCAATCGAGGACGTTAGGAAAATAGCAAACCAGATTCAGAACAATATCCTCGAATTGCTCAAGAGGAATTAGAAAATACATAATCCGCAACATGGCCCGAGATAAACCGACCGGAACAGCTCTCTTCAGACGATCTTGAGATTTTTCTCGAAAAATTCTATTGCCAAGTTGCCAACCGAAAGGTGGGTGGACGCGCGATCTACGCCGTGTTTGTCCCGGCAGAACAGCGGGAATTCATCTCTTCCGTTCGCAGTAGCTTCTGCAAGAAAGGTATAGTGACCAACATTCTGGAGAATAACCAGATCTGCGCCCTTTATGTGCTTCGCAAAGTATGAGGCGTTTCCTTCGGCCGGGGCGACCTGATCAGCTCCGCCTACGATTATCTTCACTGGGATGTTGATAGTGGATAGACCATCGGGCGAAAAAGCCTCGCCTATTGCTGGAGAAATCGCGAAGGCACACTTGATGCGTTCATCGCGATATGAAACATCGGCAACGGCAGCATATTGAGTTAGCGATTCAAGTTCTTTTGCAAAAACCGTTGGTTCCGGAAATTCCGGTGGGATTTCCCTGGAGAGATCGCGATCGCGTAATCGTTCGATGAACCGTCTGATGTTAGTGACCCCGCCGGCAGTTGCTATTACTGTGTATCCGCCGAATGAAAATCCGGCGGCACCAATTTGGTCTCGATTGATATGTGCGCCAAGATTTGGATCGACAAGAAGTCGACTTAGCACCGCAGTAATGTCCTTTGGCCTCTCCCAATATCGTAAGAAACCCTCTACCTTGTACGGTTCCAAGGCGTTATTGCCGTGATGGTTAACGGCAGCGACGACACATCCTTGAGAAGCCAGCTGGCAGGCCAACCAGCCCAATTGCAGAGACATCCCGCCAGTTCCGTGCGACAACAACACAAGCGGGAACGAACCCGGAGCAAAATCAGCGTCCCTGGCGGCCTTGCCTGCGTTGAAAAATGGGTTATCCGAGGGACCTATGAAAACGTCAGACTCTACAGCGTCGTCCGCGGCTGGATACCATACGTCGGTCAACAACGGACGCGGACCCGTCTCAGTCCAGTTGAGGCGATGAAGGTCTTCATAGAATAAACGTTGCAAACCAACTCTAAATGTCATTTTATTCCCCTGTCAGATCGTGCAGCTCTTCGTTTCAACTAATGAACACTTCACCTCTTGGGTATCGTGGCTGCATGCAGAGTCGCGTTTTCTCCTCAGGCAAAGTAACTGCAAGAGGTCATGTCAACTAGTCAAAGGCCGTACTAAGAGCGGATTCTTCTTGACTAATGCGAATAGGTTTGGAACAGAATTACGGAAGGAAGATTCGCGTGTTTTACGGACTAAGCAGCATCATCAGCGTGGATTAGGCGCCTAGATAGGATCCAGAATACGAATAAGACTACGGTGAAGTAGATGAGGAGACTGAGATGTCGGAAGAGCGAAGTAACCACTCCCCATGAAGATCCGAGCCATACTCCAAGATAGACTAGGATGCCATTCCACGTCAAGCAACCTAAGAGCGTGTAGAGCTGCGACCGCCCTTCGAGCCACTTCGAGCGGGAGTGATTCTGCTCTTTCGGCGTAGAATCAGGAGGCTTAGGATTGCCGCAGCGATAACTCCAAACGTAGCTACTGCAGGAATAGAGTAGTCTCTCCACCATGCAGCGGTCGGCGTGTGGGGTTTATCCATGGAAACAATGGCATCGGATGGAACATCCACATTCAATGCGGTTGTGTCGAGATGTATTTTGAACGACCTGCTGCTCACCGAGCCCGCTACGAGATCGTTTTGATGGTCGATGAGAACCGACGTAACATTCAGATCCCACACGCCGGGCTGCCGTCTCCCACCGAAGATGCCGCCCACCTGAAAGACTATCTGGACAACCCCCGACGATTTCGAAACCGTTATCGCGCAAAGTGCAGATGGCCCTGCTTGGCCTTGGTTGCCGCAAAGGCTTGTGGACGATACAACGATACCGGGCACGATTCTCTGCGGCGACAAGTCTGCGTCCAGTACGCCAACTATTAGCTGATACCCCGGCGCTGCATTGTTGTAGAAGACAGTTACAATTACGGGTAAAGGCTTCTCACTCCCAGCGACAACCCCGCCAGGAGCAGTGACGTGGTAGATTGTTGTCGTCGGTGACGTCTGGACCGCCAGATAGAACAAGCTCACGAAAGCGGAAGCGACAATCAGACAAATGAGTAGAGGAATCAAAATCTTCAAGGTGGATCGACCTCAAGTAGCCAGGTAGATGTTGCCAGTCGACTGATCGTATTGTATTGGGATGCTTTGGAGCGGGTACGGGGCTGGGCCGGCTACTACTTGCGCGTTGTTGTAAGGGTCATACACTGCGCCGTGGCAGGGGCATTCAAGGTCCTTAGCCGAAGGGTTGAACTGAACTTGGCATCCGGCGTGAGTGCATATTGTGCTGTAAGCCACGAACTTTCCATTGTCTAAGTGGATCAGAACTATGGGGCCCAGCGCAGGGTCGTTGAACGTCAACGCTTGGTCGGGCGGTACGTTCGAGGCGTTTGCTAGCAGTTGCGCACTATGGGTAACGGCGCTCTGGACATACGTGGTAGGGATGGGCTGCGAAAGTGCGGGCGTTGAAGCGGTCTTGAACAGGAGCAACCCTATGATTGAAACTCCTGCCAGGCCCAGCATAGTGTGAAGGGCTTGTCTGCGTTCCCGTTGGAATCGCGTCCTCTGCTCAGTTCGAACATCTACGTCGGACCGAAATGACGCGCGGGAAAGCAACACAGGGACCTTAGGTTGGTCCATGAATACGGATTGTGCGACTTCCTTCGACACTCTCATTCCATATTTCGTGACCAACCGTTCCGCAACCTGACTGGTCTTCTCTGTCGTCATGCAACCTCAACTCCCCTGCGGTTGACCAAGGCCTCGATTCCACTCAGCAGCCTTGGCGTATCGGTCCGATCCACGCCTAAGCTTATGACGAATGCGCGGACAAACTCAAGTATCGTCACCGTCTCCCGATGCCAAACGAACTGCTGTTTGATCCTGTCAAACGCCCTACTCACTTCCTGCACTTGTTTCGGATAGAGATCGGCTCGCTTTGCAAGCGGGACTTGAACTTCGATCGGTTTAGCTACTTCAAGCGGAGTGGCCGTTGGCGCTGACTTGGTGACCAGCAAACTAAGGGAGCGAAAACGATTTGCCAATGCTCCATCGACGCTAAGGCGCGGTTGTGGGCCGGTCAACAGTAAGGTCAGCCAACACATCACGAATACAATGTCCGAACCGAAATAGAATGGAAAGGCGTTCCAAGTCGCGGACAAGAAGAACATGAAGTTGAGTATCAATCCGGCTATGGCGGCAGGCCGGAATAGGAAACCGGTCAGGGTTGCCACTCCTATAAGGACCTCAGCTATCGCGACCGTCCATCCAAACGAGACCGCGTTAGGTGCGACCGCCGACAGAAGGAAGTCGTGGAGGGGTGAACCAACGGCGTATTGCGAGATCAAATGGCCGATATAACCTGACTTTGACGGATCGAAGAAAGAGGGGTCAGTCAGGTGCTGGATTCCGGCGTAGACGAAAGTTAACCCCATGAAGAGGCGTAAGGGCCAGAACATGTTCGACGAGACAAAGGAGCCGTTCGCGCCATTGCTGCGAATGTTGGAACTCAATTAAGTCACCGTCTGCCTTAGTCAGGCCATGACTAGGAATTCGCGCATCAGCAAACCACAACGCTGACACCTTACAAGCCTAACATTGTTGCCGTCCATATCATAGTCTTGACCAATCTCGCGCACTCGATCGTGAGAGCAGCGATTGCATTTCTTACCGATCAAAGATTGCATGCCTTTCAAACCGAGGAGGAGCAATGGCGTAGGCGGTCTTAATGCTACATTTTGAAAGCCCTCATTCAAACCCTTGAATGGCCAAGTGGTTGCCATTCAAACTGTTGAAACGCTACAAAGACGACCGCTGGATGCTCTTACTGACTGATGAATTGTCCAGAATCTTGTAGCTCGAATGATCTACGCGGACAACCTACGCCAGACTTTGATCGTCTCATACCAGAGCACGACGATGGACAGCGAGTATATGACTGTCACAATGTCATCTAGATCGAGCGGAACTCTCCAAACCAGATAAGCGTAGTACGCCAGCACTCCCGTAAAGATGAGGGTCAGGAAGAAGAGTTGAGGAATAATCTGGCGGCCGAACTTCACGTATCCATCTAGCAGCTCCGCTGAAATGTCGGATACGACGACGTATTTGCCATCGGCTGTTTTGCTCACGACGCCCAACTGAACAAGTTTTGAGAGGTGGTAGAACGCCAGGGAAGGTGTCGAGAGCTTCAGTGCATGCTGAATATCCCTCAGATCTGAGGCGCCATTTTTCAGCACGTACAAATACACACGAAGTGTGTTTCCTCTGATGACAGGAGCACTTGGCCTGTTTGCGTTGATAGGAACCCCATTATCTGTCAGTTCGTGTACACTCCTAACGAGTTACTCTTCTCAGCGCATTCCACACGCGCCACGTGCTTTAAGCTGTGACCTCGTCCAGGCTGCTGAGTGCAATCAGCCAATTCCTGCTAGATCGGCCTAATTTCTCGGTAGACTCGACATGGCATAGGGGGATTCCTTTTGTTCTCTTTCATTTAGCGACACTTTATTTTCGGTGCCGGTCAGGTTCAGTTCCTGCGTGGATTAATCATGGGAGTGGAAATTGGAAGCACGGTTGTTGAGCGTTTTCAGCGATATGTAAGATACGACACTCAATCAGCCGAGCACTCGAAGACGTACCCTAGCACTGAAAAGCAGAAGGACTTTGGCAGGCACCTAGTGGATGAGCTGAGAGAAATTGGACTAAAGGATGCAACCATAGATGAGTACGGCTACGTCACGGCGACATTAACCGCGAACATCAGGCGGGTCATCCCAACTATAGGACTGATTGCACACATGGATACATCCCCAGATGTCTCCGGAACGAATGTTAAGCCATGTGTACACAAGAACTACTCCGGGCAAGACATCGTTCTTTCAGGCGATCGCACGCAGATCATTCGATTATCTGAAACTCCCGAACTGAAGGAACAACTCGGAAATGACATAATCACTTCCGACGGGACGACGCTGTTGGGTGCGGACGACAAGTCAGGAGTTGCTGAGATCATGGACGCCCTCTATTACCTTACCAAGCACCCCGAGGTCGAGCATGGGACAATTAAAGTCGGATTCACACCTGACGAAGAGGTAGGCAGTGGCGTAGAGCATTTTGACGTTAAGAAGTTCGGAGTGCAGTTCGCATACACAGTTGACGGAGGGACGGTTCGTGAAGTTGAGAATGAAACTTTCTGCGCAGATTCCGTGCGCGTCACCTTCAGCGGAGTCTCAATACACCCAGGTTACGCGAAGGGAAGATTGGTAAACTCCATCAAACTGGCGGCTGAGTTCTTGGCAAAGCTTCCTAAGAACACCGACTCGCCTGAAACCACAGACGAAACCGAAGGTTACGTTCACCCAAACGCCGTTCAGGGACGCGTGGAAGAGACGGACGTGGAATTCATTGTCAGGGACTTTGAACTGCAAAGCCTGAAGAAAAGAGAGGAGTCTCTACGAGTTCTCGCTGAAGAAACCGTTGAAGGTCACCCGCGGTCGAGGTTCAGCTTCGAAGTTAAAGAGTCCTATCGAAACATGAAGTACGTGCTAGACAAATATCCCGAAGTTGTAGAGAAAGCATTGAGGGCCGCCAGAATGGCCGGGTTGAAAGCTGAACTCCATAGAATTCGAGGCGGAACGGACGGAGCTAGACTATGCTACATGGGCCTTCCAACGCCAAACCTCGGAAGCGGAATGCAGAACCTTCACTCGAAGCTTGAATGGATATCCATCCAAGATATGAAGAAAGCAGTGGAAATAATCTTAAACCTAGTCAAGATATGGGCAGAGTAAAACCGAGTGAATTGAGGTTAACCTCTTTTCTGGCGGTGCAGGTATGCAACCCGTCAGCTCTGGCGGGCAAGGGTGGACAACATATCAAGTACACATACACGTGCTCTCATACCTTGAATATCCAATAACCGCATTCATCCTCATAGCCGTACTCGGATTTACACTCGGCGGCATCGGATACATTCTCGCGATTCGATCCAAGTAACGCCCCGTTCTCCTAATTTTTTTCTTTTCCCTAAAATTCGACTTCATGCGGCGTTCCGTAATCCTTGTTTATCTGAGCTTGTCTTAGCGTCCTTGTGAGTACCTTTCCTCGACCTTTGCGACAACTTGCTTCATTTTGCCTATGACATCTGCGTTCAAAGATATGCTGTCTATTCCGTTCTCGACTATGAATTCAACAATTTCCGGATAGTCGCTCGGAGCTTGGCCGCAGATTCCGATTTTGAGCCCGTTCTTATGGGCAGTTTTTATTAGATGTTCTATGGCCATCTTCACGGCGGGATTCCTCTCGTCAAAAGTGCTCTTCGCAAGTTTCGCATTATCCCTGTCCACGCCCAAGACAAGCGAGGCCAGGTCGTTTGAGCCAATGCTGAAACCGTCGAAAAGCTTGGAGAATTCTTGTGCGAGGAAGACGTTTGATGGAATCTCTGCCATCATGTAGACCTGTAACCCGTCCTTTCCCCTCTCTAATCCCTCTGCTTTCATAAGTTCGAGGACAGCCTTCGCCTCTTCGACAGTCCGCACGAATGGTATCATAGGAATAATGTTATCGAGCCCTAGTTTCCTAGCTTCCCTCAGCGCCCGGCATTCCAGCTTGAATGCTTCCGCGAATTCCGCGTGCGGGTATCGTGAAGCACCCCTCCAACCGAGCATCGGATTGTTCTCACCTTTCTCGAAAATCTCGCCACCGATCAGCGCCGCATATTCGTTGGATTTGAAATCGGAAAACCTGACTATGACGGGTTTCGGATACATCGCGGCCGCAACCATAGCAATTCCCTCCCTCAGCTTCTCCACCAAGAATTGAGGTTTATCATCGTAGCCTTGGGTTCGAGTTTCGATTTCTGCGATAGTTCTTTTGAGGTATTGGACGTCCTTGATTTTTGGCGGTGCACGGAGGAAGTTCTGTGGGTCCCGTTTCAGGTTTTCGAAATTGAGTAGAGCAGCCGGGTGAATGCCGACGCTATTTCCGTAGACGAACTCAATCCTCAGCAAACCTACTCCATCCGCCTTCTTTGCATGGGCCAACGCGCCCTCGGGCACGGCCATATTCATCATTATTTTAGTGTGGGTCTGCGGAATGGTGTTGAGGTCAAAGGTTTCGGTCTCGAAAGGCACCAATCCATCATAGATGTTTCCAACGCCTGTGCTACAATCGACGGTTATCGGGTTGCTATGATTATGCAGTAGTTGTGTGACTCTTCTCGCCCCAACTACGCAGGGTTTTCCAAGCTCCCTGGATACGATTGCGGCGTGTGAAGTGGTTCCGCCTTGCTCCGTGACAATTGCAGCGGATTTCTCCATAATTGGTTCCCAAGCTGGTGTCGTCTCTCTTGTAACTAGAATTTCCCCTGCTTCGAAGTTCTTCATTTCGCTGACATCAGCCATTACGTTGGGTTTACCCTGCCCTATTTTTCCGCCGACAGCAATTCCGGCGACGAGCAGTTTGCCTTCGCCCTTTAAATGGTAACTTTCCTCAAGGGTTCCTTTGGATGATTGAACGGTCTCAGGCCTAGCTTGAAGAACGTATACCTTGCTACCTTCTACTGCCCATTCAATGTCCATTCTCTTCGCATAATGATTCTCGATTTTTCGCGCATGTTCAACTAGAGCTTTGACCTGTTCTTTGGCCAGTGAAAACTGAGCTCTCCGTTTCAGCGGAGTATTAACGAACACGGTTCCAGTGCTATGGTATTTTGCGAAAACTTCCTTCTGTCCTAACCTTCTTCCAACTATCTCTCCCGTTTTCTTGTAAATGAAGAACTTGTCAGGAATGACCTTTCCACTAACAACCGACTCTCCCAACCCCCAACTTGAATCTATAACGATGAAATTTTCGTTTCCAGAGTCAGGATCTATTGTGAACATGACGCCCGCAGCTTCGCTATTGACCATCTTTTGGATTCCAACGCTGAGACCAATATCGATGTGGTCGAACCCCATTTTCGCTCTGTAGCTGATCGCCCTGTCCGTGAATAATGATGCAATGCATTTCTTCGCGCAATCGAGGACTTTCTCTTCGCCAACTACGTTCAAGTAAGTGTCCTGTTGACCTGCAAAAGAAGCGTCTGCCATGTCCTCAGTAGTTGCGCTGCTTCGTACCGCAACCGGAAACGCCGCGCCTCCGCTGAGAGCCAAATAGCCTTCCATGATAGCTTCCTTCAAATTAGAAGGAAACGATGAGCTCAGAATTCTTGACCTTATGCGGCCTCCAACCTTCTGAAGCTCTTCAACGTTGCTAACGTCCAAGCCTGCCAATTGCTTACGAACATAGTCCGTTGATCCGCTCTTGCTAAGGAATTCTCTGTAGAAGAGTACGCTCAAGGCAAACCCGGGTGGGACGGGAATCCCGATTCGAGTTAATTCACCCAACGAAGCGTTCTTGCCACCGACCAATGGTACATCGCGAATACCTATTCGGTCGAATGGAATAACATAGGACTCGGCACTCTTTTCCAAAGGAGTTTTCTTGTTTAGTTCAACTGCCAGCGGCTTAGCCATTACGAAACCTCAAACCCTCGAATCTTCTGACTAACTGCCATAGAAGACCGACACTACACAGCACTTGTTGTGAACCCGCGTTTAAGACTTTAGATAATGATCGGGTTGATTCCCACCGCCTTCGGATGGTCTCCACGGTAAGGGATTCTATTTCTTCCGGTTCGGCTAAGATTCGGCCTCTGTTAACGGACGTAAACGTATTGTTACGGAACGATGCGAACAAGATTATCACAATAACTCGGATGCGGACAGATAATCATAGGCGAAGAGAAAGGCGAGATAGCTCGCTCGTTAGCAAATACTAACTGACTCGGAGGTGTGGTTGTTTGGCTAAGAAAAAAGTGAAGGTGAAGGTTGTACCAAACTATTGGTCCGCATATCACGACGACAAAGAATTCACGATCCAAGTTGAACTTCCAGGCGTGAAGAAAGAGGATGTGGCTGTCGACGTGACGAATGATGGCTTCTGCGTTGAGGCTCCCAGAGAAGACTTCGAATACTCAAGCTGCTATACGCTTGCGCATGAGGTAGACCAGAAAAAGGCTAGAGCAAGATTCGCTAGCGGCCTGCTAACGCTTAACCTTCCTTTCAAGGCGAGACCCCGCGGCAAGAGGATACCGGTAAAGTAACTTCCTCGCCGCCTCCCTATTCTTTTCTTTTCTGCTGGTGCGCGCACACACCAGAACGACCATACGGTCAGCGCGCATTCGGGCTTACCAACCGCAGAGAACTTACGCACACGTGCCTAGAGACTTTTCATCCATTCACACACAACGAGTCAGGAACCATAAGCCATTTCTGTAAAGCTGGGTAGTGTTGCGCGTTTAGGTTGAGCGCGACTTGACTGAGAGGGCAGCTGCACCTAGTTCGGCTTTGAGGAGTAGGATTTCTACTGGTTACGCTAGGCTTGATGAAGCGCTTCACGGTGGGTTCCTGGTTGGTTCAGATATCGTTCTGAGTGCGCCCGCAGGCGACGAAGTTCCAATACTTCTAAGGAGCTTCCTTGAAGCTGACTCTACGAGCCTATTAATTTCTCGGAGCATGTCTTCTGCGGAACCAATTCTGGACAGCAAACCAAATGGCGTGAAATGTCTGGTTTGCAGTGACAAACTCGCTCCGCCGTCTCAGAACATCCTGCCGGGTAAGGGTATCGAGAACCTAACCGAACTAACTCTCACGATCACTGAGACCATCAACTCTCTCCAGCCGAGCCGTGTTGTCGTTCAATTCCTGTCTGACGTTCTGTTGCGGCATAAGGCCCTTCAAACTAGGAAATGGCTTTCGGAGCTTCTGGACAAGTTCAGAGCCAGGGACATCACGACGCTGGTCCTCCTGA
>Ga0326728_10001597_pt1 | contig 79351 bp, 64 predicted proteins | sample MB3enrmetagenome_FD_207602 | JGI IMG/M metagenome (GOLD analysis project Ga0326728, IMG submission 207602) | Lab enriched peat soil microbial communities from McLean, Ithaca, NY, United States - MB31MN | ecosystem: Environmental > Terrestrial > Soil > Wetlands > Peat | place: USA: New York...
GCAGGATGCCTACCGCAATCAGATCAAGGGAAAACCGCCACAAACCTTCTACCGCCCGGAGCGCCAATGGATATTCGGGCGGGCAGATCGCATTTACAACTACAGGTTTTTTGACCCTGATAAGAACCTCTTTGCAGACTTCACCTGCTTCGAGTTCGATCCTGCGAGCTTTCGCCTCACTCGCAGGATTTACGCCGCGCGGGCAATCTGGGAACCCGCCATCCAAGGCTGGGTGCTCGAGAACGGCTGGGTGCGCGACCTGAAAGGAGAACGGGTTGAAAAGTACTTCCCCTTTTCGGTTGACATGTTCCCCGAGATGTCGGAAGAACCCGCCTACTTCAAAAAGGAAGTGAGACCTTCTGAACAGATGAGCGCACTCGAGCTGCGGCATTACATACGCGAGCTCAGCCAGAGCGGATTCGACGTAGTGCGCCTCTCCGTCCAGTTTTATCGAAAGTTCTCGTACCCCCTGATCGCCTTCGTCGTGGCCTTACTCGGAGTTCCCTTCTCTTTCACTACGGGTGGCAAGGGCGCACTTTCCGGAGTCGCCCTGAGTATCGGCATCGCCATTCTCTACTGGTCCATCTCCAGCTTGTTCGAAGCCATGGGCAACCTGAGTCAGTTGCCGCCCCTGGTCGCCGCCTGGTCCCCGGACGTGCTTTTCGGGCTGGCGGGGTCCTACTTGCTGCTTAGGGTGAAGACATGAATTTCTCCGGCCAACCTGTAAGAATCGTAGCCGCCGCGGGCGGCCTCGTTTGGCGGCCGGGGCGCGATGGCCGCGAGTTGATCGTCATTCGTCGCACGCGCCATCAGGACTGGACACTCCCTAAAGGCAAAGTCAAGCCAGGTGAATCCTGGCTGCAGTGCGCCATCCGTGAGGTCCAGGAAGAAACGGGCTTCGCGGTCGAGGTTGAGAGCCACGCGGGTTGGGTGTGTTATGACACGGGAGACATTACCAAGGTGGTTCGATTCTGGAATATGAAGCCGCTCGGCGAATCCCGGTTTGAAAGTTCGGAAGAAGTGCTGTCTGTTCACTGGTTGGCGCCTCAGGATGCGGTCAAGCGACTGGATCATGAAGGCGAACGGGTTCTCGTAGCCCAAGCCAGCCGCAAACCCTAAGGCCATTCGCTTACACGGTCACCACACTGTCGGCTTCCACCAGGAGTCCGACGATGTCGTTCATTCCGCCTACTTCCCCTACCGCAACCTGGCCGGTCAGGCCAAAGTGCTCAAGGCACGTGCGGCAGGAAATCAGGCGGACGCCCTGGCCGTGGAGTATCTTCAGGCCCAACAGCGCCGGTGAACCATTGCAGACCAACTTCACGCCATCGGTGTAAAAGCAGATGGCGTGAGGCTTAACAGGCTGACTCTCCCAAGCGTGCAGAAGCCGGTCAAACATCTCCAAGCCAAATTGTTTGTCGTTGGGATCGACGTGGCCCAGACCCTCGCGCGTGACCAGCAGAACGAGTTTTGGCATAAGCGATTAACCCATTTTCTCATTCAAAAGCCGTTTCGGCCCCGGAACTTGCTTCCGGAAGGCCGCGGCCTCCAGTCCAGGTCCAAGAAATCATTCTAGCCTACTATGCGGCATTGTCAAGAGACAGGAAGTCCGCACCGGAGCAACGACCGACTTTGTGTCTCTCGACATCCAGCGGGGCCAGTGACACAATGCCGAGCCCAAGGAGCACTCGTAGCATGAAGCAGATCACTCATGATGTCTTGATCTTCGGAACCGGACTTGCCGGGCTGCGCACCGCGGTCGAGCTATGCATCAAGACGCGCGGCAGTGCCGACATCGGGATCGTTTCAAAAGTACAGGTCATGCGCGCGCATTCGGTGTGCGCGGAAGGCGGCACGGCAGCCGTGATGCGACCCGAAGAGGGCGACAGCCTGGAGTTGCACGCCTGGGACACCGTAAAGGGTTCCGATTTCCTTGCCGACCAGGACGTGGTGGACCGCTTCGTGAAAAGCTCGCCGGACGAAATCCGCCTGCTCGAGCACTGGGGATGCCCCTGGTCGCGCCGCGAGGATGGGCGAATCATGCAGCGGCCGTTCGGCGGGCATTCCTTTCCTCGGGCCTGCATGGCGGCTGACAAGACGGGCTTCTTCGAGATGCAGGCGCTCTACGACACTCTCCTCAAGTACAGGAATTTCAGGCGCTACGACGAATGCTTCGTGACTTCCCTGCTTCTCGAAGGCGGGCGCTTCGCCGGACTCACACTCTACGATCTGCCCTCGGGCGAGTTTTTCACCCTGCGGGGCAAGGCGCTCCTGATTGCCTCCGGCGGGCTGGGGAATCTTTACGGTTTCACGACCTATTCCCAAACCGTAACGGGTGACGGCCAGGCCATTGCCTACCGCGCCGGGCTGGCACTCGAGGACCCGGAGTTCCTCCAGTTCCATCCCACCGGGCTCGTGCCCTCGGGAATACTGATGACCGAAGGCTGCCGCGGCGAAGGCGGTTACCTGCGCAACAACCAGGGCGAGCGCTTCATGGAGAAGTACGCGCCCAAAATGATGGAGCTTGCGCCGCGCGACATCGTTTCCCGCTCCGAAATGACGGAAATCCTCGAGGGGCGCGGTTTCCAGGGTCCCGACGGCCTTGATTACATCAACCTCGATTTGACCCATCTGGGCGCCGAACGCATCAACAAGCGCCTGCCTTTGATCCGCGAAGTATGTATGAAGTTTCTCGGAATCGATCCCATCACGACAGCCATTCCCATCCGGCCAGTGGCGCATTATTCGATGGGCGGGATCGAAGCCGATATCGATGGCCGGACGAAAGTGGAAAACATCTGGGCCGCGGGCGAGGTGGCGTGCCACTCGATGCACGGGGCCAACCGCCTGGGATGCAACTCCACCGCCGAATGCCTGGTTTGGGGCGGCATCGCCGGCGGCGAGATCGCCAATTACCTGGCCCAAAGCCCCAAGCTGAGCGATATGCCGGAGGGCCAGGCGCGGGAAGAAGAGAGACGGATCTTCGACGGCCTGCTCAAACAAAGCGGCTCCGAGAAACCCGCGCAAATCCGACGCGAGCTTCGCACCTTGATGGATAAACATGCGGGCGTCTACCGCTCGGGCGAATCCATGAATGAGGGCCTGTTGAAGATTGCCGAGCTGAAGCAGCGCTTCGCTCAGATTGCGATTCAAGACAAAAGCCGCGTCTATAACACCAACTTAGTTCAAGCGCTCGAAACCGAGAATATGCTCGAGTTGGCCGAGGTGCTCCTCTTCGCCGGCCTGGCGCGCCAGGAATCCCGCGGCGCCCACGCCCGGACGGATTTCCCCAAGCGCGACGACGAGAAGTTTCCCGGCCATTCGATGGTTTACTACGCCTGCGGCAAACCGCGGCTGGAATATAAGCCGGTGGCGATCACGAATTGGAAGCCGGTGGAACGGAAGTATTAACAAATAGTGAATTATAAATTCTAAATGATAAAGAATAGATTACGATGCTAACCCTCTCCCTTGGGGAGAGGGTGTCCCGCTGCCGGCGCTTTCGTCAGCCGGAGCGGGACGGGTGAGGGGTCGGTGGGAAGCGGTCCCATATAACATGGGCAGGTCAACGGAGAGAAGGGAGGTGCCTGTGCGTATAAGGTTTCACGACGAATCTATTGTCGATTTCGCTGATCTCGTCTGTTCTTATCCAAAACACGAATTTGCTTCGCCCAGACGGTCCACCGTTCCCCTGCTCGCATTCTGGGCCGACGCGGAATTAAGATTTCGAGCACTCGCTACCTACACGGGGCTTGATCCGTCCGAGCCTGTTAGTTTCTGCTTCGAGTACCCCGTCCACGTGCAGCAGGGTGAGGGCAAGGCCTCGTTAACGGACCTGATGATTATCTCCTCGTCCTTCGCGGTTGCGATCGAGGGCAAGTACACTGAACCTGCGTATGAGACTGTCGAAGAGTGGCTCAGCAAGCCGGACAAGCAGAATCGGAAGAAAGTGCTTGCGGGGTGGCTGTTTCTCATACACCGAGCCACAGGGATAGATCTCGAAGCCGCACGGGTGGCGAAATACCCGTATCAACTCATCCATCGAACCGCCTCGGCGTGTTACCCTCAGGTTAAAAGGCGCTGGATCATCTATCAACTGTTTTCGAAATCCGTTCCCTGCTACTACCTGGAGCAGCTCTCCGGCATGCAGCGTTTGCTTGGTAGCCAACAGAGTCTGTCCTTCGGTGTGCTGTTGTCACCGCCCAGAGGGTCAGCAGGGTACTCGAAGCTCGAGGCCCGCTGGGAGGCAGGTGAGAGAGATTTGTCGACAGATGTAAGCACCCGCCTGTTATCTGGAGGGCTGTTCGAGTTCTTTGATGTGCAATTCGTAAAGGCCGACTAAAGCTTGGGGGCTGGGATCACTCGCGCAGGGCCATGGAATGGTAGAATGGGAGCGATGGAGGTCAAATGATCCTCAAAGTGGTGGTGAAACGGGGCGAGGACGGTTATTTTGTGGCCAATTGTCCGTCGCTGAAGAGCTGTTGGTCTCAGGGGAAAACCCGAGAGGAAGCGTTAGCGAATGTTCGAGAGGCGATCGAGCTGTTCCTGGAGCCCCCGCCCAACGAGCTTACGCAGGACGAAAGCAAAGAAGTCGTCGAACTCTCCCTATGAAGTTACCCTTGCTCTCTGGTCGGGAAGTGCTCGGGGCCTTGCAGCGCCTCGGCTTCGTGGAGATCCATCACAAGGGGAGCCACGTCAAAATGGAGCACCCGGACGGAAGAAGGATTGTGTTCCCGTTCCACAACGAAATTGATCGTTACACGCTCAAAGGCGCACTTCAGGACGCCGATATCGACATCGCTGAGTTCCTCGATCACATCAGATGAGAGTTCCCGACTGATGGGGTGCGGGAAGTTGGGCAACTGATGGCGGGACGCTTTTCCAATGCGCAATCGTCAGAAAGAGGTCAGCATGGGTGAAATCCAAAGGCACCATAACCGGCTCGGAATCTGGGGATGGCTGGGGGGCGGGCGATGGGGCGTGGAGCGCTACGCTTACATCTTGCACCGCCTGACGGGTCTGGGCATTCTCTGCTACTTTTTGATGCACGTGGTGGTAACGAGCCTGCGCGCCACGGGCGTCTATCTGTGGGTCGAAGGGGCCGTGCTTCACCAGCCGGCTTTCAAGTTCGGGGAGTTTCTGGTTTTTTCAGCTTTTGCTTACCACGCTTTCAACGGCGTGCGTCTGGTGCTCGTGGAACTTGGATTCGCGGTAGGCAAACCCATCGAGCCGGTCTATCCCTACAAAACGTCGCTGAACGTGCAGCGGCCGCTGCTTATCGCCATGATGATTTTGGCAGCGGTGTTTCTTGCAGCGGGAGGGTATCAGTTCCTCGGACTGGCAAAGTAGGAGGCACGATGCGCGAAACGAAATACTGGACGTGGCATATGGCGGCGGGAGTGGTGATCCTCTTCCTGCTTGGCCTTCACATGCTGATCATGCACTTGGGCGGGACGATGCATCTGTTTGCCCCGCATGGCGGCGAAGCGGTCTCGAAGGCGAACAGCCTGATTCGCGATGGCACGCTGTTTTTCACCGTCACTTACATCCTTCTCCTCGGAGTCGCGCTCTATCACGGCCTCTACGGCCTGCGGACGATCCTGTTCGAGTTGACGCTGAAGCCTGCGGTGGAAAAACTCACGACTGTGGTCCTCGTGGTAGTAGGGCTGGGATTGTTCGGATTAGGCACGTGGGCAGCCATCGCCGCGCACGCCGTCGCTCAAGCGGGAGCCAGGGGGTAGCTATGCCGGAAAGCAGCAAAGCCGTACGACAGATCAATTTTCACGTCACGCGCTACAATCCTGAAGACAACCGCACACCTTACGTGAAGACTTACACCATACCGGTGCGCGAGGGCATGACGGTACTGGACGGGTTGCACTACATCAAAGAGAACCTGGACGCAACGTTGGCCTGGCGCTATTCCTGCCGCATGGGCGTGTGCGGCTCGTGCGGCATGCTGCTGAACGGAAGACCGACCCTGGCCTGCAACACGCAAATCCTGCACATTGCTACGACGGACCTCGCCGTCGGACCGCTGCCCAATTTCGATATCGTGCGCGATCTGGTCCCCGATCTGACGACGATGTTGGACAAGCACCGCGCGCTGAAACCTTGCGTGACGCGCGCGGACGAGGACGAGATCAACGATCCGGCGGGTGAGTTTTATCAGTCACCGGAAGAACTCGAAGCCTACCTGCAATTCACCTACTGCATAAAATGCGGCTGCTGCATGGCTGCATGTCCAACCCTGGCCACCGACGCGCGCTACTTGGGGCCGATGCCTCTAGCGGCAGCACAGCGCTATAACCGCGACACGCGCGATGATGGCCGGCGCGAGCGCAATAATCTGACCGGCGGCGCCGACGGCGCGTTCCGCTGCCACTACGCTGGCGAGTGCTCGCGCGCCTGCCCCAAAGGTGTGGACCCCGCCAAGGCTATCCAGCTTCTCAAGCGCCAGTTGGTGCTGGATTATCTCCACCTGGCCCGCCGGAAGAGGCCGTGCCAGAAGCTGCACGGGCCGGGCCAAGGCAAGCCGCTGCCCAACATCCCCGCCGCGCCGCCCCGAACGGTTTAATCAGTTTTCATTGAATTTGTGCTTTCGAGGGAACGACTGCGACTTGGGGCGCCCGAGTCTCGTGTATGATACTTGTACACACCTTACTAGCAGTGCTGAAAAACCTTCTCCCCTGTGATATTCTCAAGCCTTAGAGGCTGGGAATGGCTACCAAGACCTTGCTTACCATCGATGATTATCTCGCGCTCGAGGAACCCGTGGGCGTGCGGTACGAATTAAGCGAGGGGGAACTCATCGTGACGCCGTCTGCAAACTTGCTCCACAACGAACTCCGTGATGAATTGAATGGCCGGTTAAGGCTCTTTGTCAGGCACCACAAGCTGGGCCTCGTCACTAGCGAGACCGATATGCAGCTCGCTCTCGACGTGGTCCGCCGACCGGATGTGGCATTCATTAGCGCTGAACGCTTGCAAGGCATCGATCGCCGTAAGGTGCCCGTACCGCTTTCCCCCGATCTCGTCATCGAAGTCGTCTCCGAGAACGACCGGGCTGATGACTTGATCCTGAAGGTAAGGCAATACCTCACCGCCGGATCCAAGGCCGTCTGGCTCTTCTATCCGAGCACACGCCTCGCTTACCGTTACATTCCCGCAAGGCTCGAGCCTGAAGTCCGGAGCGCAGATGCAGGCCACGGGTTTGAAGAGCCTGAAATGTTGCCGGGACTGTCTATCCCACTAGCGGAGATCTTCGCGCAAGCCGAGTAAGATTTCGGCGCGGCCTTTGTGGCCGCCCTCGGGCGCCCACAAGGGTTGCCGTTACGTGGCCGGCGGGGCCCACCCTCCCCGAGGGGAGAGCGGTGGTTCCTCTCTCCTGACTTATGACTTCTGACTCCTTTGCAGGTTTGAATTCCCAGCCGCTATTCCAGTAGAATTAGGTTCTTGGGGCTGAGCTTAAAGCACGGCGCAAAAACATGGTCAAATTCCGAGAATACCTGACCTATCGAGGCGGACCTGGGCATTGGTCCTGGATTCTGCACCGGGTGACCGGTGTTGGGGTGTTTCTGTTTTTGCTGGTCCATATCGTAGATATCGCTCTGGTGGGCTGGGGTCCTGCGATTTTCAACAAGCTGCTTTTCCTCTACCGTTATCCGCCCTTTCGTGTGGGTGAGATCGCACTGGTGGGAGCGGTGCTTTATCACGCGCTGAACGGCCTGCGGATTTGCGTGATTGATTTCTGGCCGGAAGCCACCGTGATCCATCGCAAGCTGGTTTACGCGCTAGGGATCGTATTTGGCGTGGTCTTCATTCCCACGGCGATCTACATGGCAAGCACCATCATGAAGTAGCGGCGCATGGCCGTGCGCACCCACGAAGAACCCACAGGGGAAAGAAGGAGCCGATGAACGGTGCGGGCAGACCGAGACCGGAAAGCGGGCTGGAACTTTACGCCTGGATGTTCATGCGCGTGTCGGGCGTGGTGCTGCTTTTTCTGGCCTTGGGGCACTTGCTGATCATGCATCTGATCCACAACGTCGATAATATCGACTTTCAGTTTGTGGCGCGCCGCTACGCCACGCCGTTCTGGAGAACGTACGATCTGGTGATGCTCTGGCTGGCTCTTATTCATGGGCTGAACGGCATTCGAACGCTGGTAGGAGACTACGTGCGGGCCAAGGGCTGGCAGGTTGCCACGTTGGCCTCGCTTTATGTTTTTGGGTTTGTTCTTTTGGCTCTGGGGTCGCTGACGATCATGACGTTCCGGCCGTAAGGCAGTCGAGAGTCAAAAGTCGAAAGTCAAAGTTGGATTGCACTCTCGACTCTCGACTCTCGACTCTCGACTCTCGACTTTCGACTCTTTCCGTTAACTGTGAACTGAGGACTGACAACTGCAATGGCACAACGCTACGATGCGGTTATTGTGGGAGCGGGGGGCGCGGGCCTGATGGCGGCGTTGCAACTCGCCGGGCACGGCCAGGTGGCGGTGTTGAGCAAGCTATATCCTACCCGCTCACACACGGGGGCGGCCCAGGGCGGAATTGGCGCGGCGCTCGGGAACCTCGAGGAAGACCACTGGGAATGGCACATGTTCGACACGGTGAAGGGCGGTGACTACCTTGTCGACCAGGATGCAGCGGAAATTTTGTGCCGCGAGGCGATTGAAACCGTGTACGACCTCGAGCACTGGGGCTTGCCCTTCAGCCGCACCCCCGAGGGCAAGATCGCGCAACGTCCTTTCGGAGGGCACACCCGGGAATACGGCAAGGCCGCCGTGCGCAGATCCTGTTACGCCGCGGACCGCACCGGACACATGATTCTGCAAACCTGCTACCAGCAGTGCATCAAGAACCAGGTGCATTTCTACGATGAGTATCACGTGCTGGACTTGCTGATCGAACAGGGTCGCTGCGCGGGAGTGGTGGCGATGTGCCTGGCCACCGGCGAGATTCATACCTTCCACGCCAAGGCCGTGCTTTTCGCCACCGGCGGATGCGGGAAGATGTTTCGCGTAACTTCGAACGCCCATTCGCTGACCGGAGACGGCATGGCAGTGGCGTACCGGCGCGGGATCCCGCTCGAGGACATGGAGTTCTTCCAGTTTCACCCCACGGGCATTTACAAAATGGGCATTCTGCTGAGCGAGGCGGCGCGCGGCGAAGGCGCCATCCTGCGCAACGCATCAGGCGAGCGCTTTATGGAGCGCTATGCTCCCACGCTCAAGGACCTTGCCCCGCGCGACATGACCTCGCGCGCCATCTACCAGGAAATCCGCGAGGGACGCGGCATCGACGGGAAGAATTACGTTCACCTCGATCTGACCCACCTCGGAAAAGAAGTGCTGGATAAGAAGCTGCCGGACATCACCGAATTTGTGCGCACTTACCTGGGCATCGAGCCGCTCCACGAACTTGTGCCCATTCAACCGACAGCCCACTACGCCATGGGCGGAATACCCACAGATGTCGAGGGACGCGTGGTGATCGACGAGAAGAACACGCCCTTGCCGGGCTTCTACGCGGCGGGCGAGGTGGCCTGCGTTTCCGTCCACGGCGCGAACCGCCTGGGAACCAATTCCCTGGTGGACATTCTCGTCTTCGGACGGCGCGGCGGGCGGCACGCGGCGAAGTTCATCAAGGAGAACGACTGGGCGCCGCTGCCCGCCAAAGCCGATGAGCCGGCCCGGGCGCTGATCAGCGGACTGAAGAATTCCCGCGGCAAGGAGCGCCCCGCTGACATCCGGGATGCGCTCCAGGACGGGATGATGGATAAAGCCTCGGTCTTCCGCGACGCCAAGGGCTTGACGGAGATGCGCGAAAAGCTGCGCGAACTTCGCGCCCGCTACCGGCAAGCCAAGGTCGAGGACCAAAGCGCTTGCTACAATACTGAGTTGCTGGAAGTGATCGAGTTGGGCGGCTTGCTGGACCTCGCTGAGGTTCTGGTAGAAAGCGCGCTGGTCCGCCAGGAGAGCCGGGGGGCGCACTTTCGCGAGGACTTTCCGAAACGCGATGACCCGAATTGGCTGAAACACACGTTGGCGTACAAGGGTGAGAAGAAGGTCGATTTCAGATACAAGCCGGTGACGATTACGAAGTTCGAACCGAAAGAGCGGAAGTACTGAAGCAGTCGAGAGTCAAGAGTCGAGAGTTAAGAGTCGAACGCCGAAGTTTGAAGGCTGAAGGTTAAAGGCTGAGCTCTAAGGTAGACAATAACCCTCTCCCCCTTGGGGGAGAGGCTGGACCGCGACGGCGTTTTCATCAGCCGGCGCGGGACGGGTGAGGGGGCAAATCGATCCGGGGAGTTACTGATGCAAGTTGTTCTGAAAATCAAGCGCTTCAATCCTGAGACGGACAAAGAGCCGTGGTGGGGCGAGTACAAGGTTGAGGTCGAGCCCACAGACCGGCTTCTGGACGCCCTCAACCATGTGAAGTGGTATCACGACGGATCGCTGACCTTTCGCCGCTCCTGCGCGCACGGCATCTGCGGCTCGGACGCCATGGTCATCAACGGATCGAATCGTCTGGCTTGCAAGGTCTTGCTGAAGAGTCTGGGCCAGAAAATCACCGTCGAGCCGATGCGCGGCTTCCGCGTGATCAAAGACCTGCTGGTGGATATGGACGCGTTCCTGGCCAAGTACCGGAGTGTCAAACCTTATCTCATTACTCACACGCCTGAACCCGAGAAGGAAAGACTGCAATCGCCGCAGGACCGGGAGAAATTCGACGACACCACCAAGTGCATCCTCTGCGGCGCCTGCACCACGAGTTGCCCGTCCTTCTGGGCAAATCAGGATTACGTGGGCCCGGCGGCGATCGTCAACGCCCACCGCTTCATCTTCGATAGCCGCGACGAAGGCGCGGCGGAGCGAATGGAAATCCTCAATTCCGTGGAGGGAGTCTGGCGCTGCCGCACCGTGTTCAACTGCGTCGAGGCTTGTCCGCGCGGCATCAACGTGACCCGCGCCATCGGGGAAGTGAAAAAAGCGTTGTTGTATCGTAAAGTGTAAGGTGCTGGAAACTGGAAAATAGAAACTGGGAAGACCGACCTAAATTGTGGCACGGGCGTCCCGCCCGTGATCACGGCCGGGACGGCCGTGCCACGAAGCGATGCGCAGTTACTCAAGTCGCTCCGTATAGAAACTGGGAAGGAAACGCCCCTTGTCAATTGCCAGTTTCTATTTTCCAACTTCCATTTTCCAGCTTCTATTTTCTATTTTCCAGTTTCTGATTTCTAATTTCTGATTCTGATTTCCTATGACCCGCCGCACTATGCTCACTGCTGCCGGACAGTCTTTAGCACTTTGTGCCTCTCCGCTTGTGCCGGGGCCGGCCGCCGGGAGTTCTCCGCAAACCGGCGGCCCAAAACCCTACGACCTCCTGATCAAGGGCGGCAAGGTAATCGACCCTTCGCAAGGCTTGGAGGCGCAGCTTGACGTCGCGGTGCGCGGTGGGAAGATAGCAAGCGTAGCGCCCGCGATTCCCGAGGGGCAGGCAGGGCAAGTCATCCGCGCCCACGGGAAGATCGTTACGCCGGGGCTCATTGACATTCATACCCATGTTTTCCCCTATGTCGGCCCGTACGGCATCGAGCCGGACCCCTATTGCGTAAGAAGAGGCGTCACGTCCGTCATTGACGCGGGGACCTCCGGGGCCTTCACCTTTCCTGCCTTTCGGCGCTTTATCATCGAGCACGCGGCAACTCGGATACGCGCGCTCTTGCACGTGGTCTCGATCGGCATGGTGGCGGGCGGCACGCCCAACATGGGAGAACTCGAGGACCTGCGCTACTGCGTCCCGAAACTTGCCGTCGAAGCGGCGAATCAGAATCGGGAGTTAATCGTGGGATTCAAGATTCGCTTCTCCGAGCACTATACGGGGCCGAACGATCTGGAAGGCATGCGGCGCGCTCGCGCCGCCGCTGACGAAGCCGGCTTGCCCATCATGATTCACATTGGCGGTTCGTACACGCCCCTTAAGGAATTCCTCGCGCTCATGAAGAAGGGCGATGTCGTGACCCACTCGTTCAATAGTCACCCGCACGGTTTACTGGACGCCAGCGGCAAGCTCACACCGGAAGTGGTCGAGGCCCGTGGGCGAGGCGTTTTGTTTGACGTCGGGCACGGAGCGGGGAGCTTTTCGTTCGAGGTTATGGAGAAGTGCCTGGGACAGGGCTTCTCGCCGGACACCATTTCCAGCGACTTGTACTCGGCGAACATCAATGGGCCCGTTTACGACCAGTTAACAACCCTTTCCAAGTTTCTGGTCTTGGGAATGAGTTTGCACGACGTCATCGCGCGCGCCACCGTCAATGCATCGCGGGTTTTCAACTTCGGCGCTGAGATCGGAACTCTCAAGCCAGGCGCCGAGGCGGATGTGAGCGTGCTGGAGTTGAAAGACGGAGATTTCACCTTCACCGACTCCGACGGCAAGACCCGCACGGGACGCCAAAAGCTTGAGGCTGTCACGACCGTGAAGGGTGGAAAGGTCTTCGAGCCCACTGGATAACCGGGTCGCACTGGCCGCCACGGCCGACTGCCGACCTGCCCGCCTGACGATCCGCCGCCTGCCAACCGCGGCCCTCCAAGGCAGGGTCCCGCGCATACCCCATCAAATCCTGGCCGGCAGAGAGCGAAGCTCTGCGATTTCGGGGCTTGATAATATGCGCAAGCACAGGGCTTCGCCCTGCGCCAGCCGGCGAAGGACTGAATGCAGAATTTATGCATCAAGTGGTTGACCATGCGGTAGAGTACGTGCGCGGTCGGGTTCACACGAACTGGTTGGGAAATTTCTGGAGCGTCCTAAAGCGTGGCATAAAGGGCACCTAGGTTTCGGTCGAGCCGTTCCACCTTGCGCGTTACCCTGATGAGCAAATGTTCAGGCATAATAATCGCGAGGATATGAACGACGGAGAGCGTTTCAGCCTTGCCGCTAGCCAAATTGCAGGGAAACGCCTAACTTACGACACGCTGACTGGGAAGGAACCTGTGGAGTCGTGACAGTTCCCTTATCGCAGGCCCTCAAGAGGGTGCCCTAAAGCTCGCAATTGACATTCGGGAAGTTTCTGAGTAACCTTACCGATCTTGTTATAAGATAAAGGTTGGGGGGCGTATGCCTACGCTAGAAATTCCTGAGAGGTACGTGGCTGGAGTATGCAAGATTCTCAGGTTAGACGATAAGGCCGTCGAGGAAATCCGATCAAGTCTAGAGCGAGAGGGCCAGTCTGACGTTGCTCCAAATGATGTTCGGTCAAAGATGTCTCGGGCGGTTTCAGATTCTGACATCATGGAGGCGTTGCTGTCTCTCTACGTTGTCAAGTCCTCGCGAGAGTTGCCGACGGAAGAATTTGCGGTAGCAGTATGCGCCGCAGCAGAACGCCAAGCATCCAATTGTCGGCAATTGACCCCAGATGAACAGACTCGTTCAAAAGGAACTTTGATAAAGCTGCTTAGCATCGACAGCATAGGTGCGCTTACTAAAGCCTTCGATTTGCAGACAAGCGACGAGAGGATATTTTGCGATGCTCGTGTTTTTACTGACCTGCGCCCAGTTTTTGGACCCGCTATTCCAGAGGGTCCAAAGGGAATGGTAATCATCCACCACCTTAAGCTCTCTTATCACCAACCCGGCACTACTAGACGCTGGAACTTTTATGTTTCACTCGACGCCGAAGATCTAAAGGCGTTGCATAAGGTGATTGAGCGTGCCGAGCAAAAAGCGGACGCGCTTCGGAGTTCAGTTAGCAAGGCCCCTTACATGGGCTACTAACGGGGATGAACCATGGATGAATGCTTTCACAGTAAGGCTCCGGTCCTAGAAGGTGGTTGGTTTCCTCGTGTGATCGCCTGGGAACCACCCGAACACGAAGATGATTTGGCTGGCGGCTGGGAGTTTCCCGGCCTAGAACTTGCAGGAGAAGCTCACATAACCTTTGTTGCAGAGGTGGCAGGAATCTCCCTTGCGGAGAGATTCCGCACTCAGGCCGATAAATGGGCGAGGGAGACTCAGCATCTCTCGTCGCCGTCCCAAATAATGGCCCATCCGAGCTACCAAGCTATACTTGGAATGGCTCAGGAGAACAAGCGCGAGGTTATTCGTCTGCTACTTTTGGACCTCCAACAAAACAGAAACGAGTGGTTTTGGGCGCTTAGTTTTTTGACTCAAGACAACCCCATCAAACCCGCCGACGCTGGAAGGATGGATAGAATGATCTCTGCGTGGCTCAATTGGGGTCGTAAGAACGGCTTCATTTAGTTATGGCCCGCCGATACAGGGACATTAAGGAAATTCGCACCTCATTTCTGCTTGAGTTTCCGCGTCTACCGTTCGATACGGTTCGCATAAAGAGTCCTTGGGATGATGACTATCAGTGCATAGCATGGACTGAAGGTTACACTGACCGTCGATCGTGGCCAGCAAATGGTTACGCTTGGCCAGAAGGATTGCCACTCGCCGATCCTGCTGAAGCTGCAACCGTACATCACTTTCTTCCACGGTTTTCGTTGTTAGGATATCAGCCATGTGGACTTGACGATTCGTTCGAGCTTGGATATCAAAAAGTGGCAATATATGCAAACGATCAGGGAGTAACCCACATGGCAAGGCAGCACATTTTGGGCATTGGGTGGCTGAGCAAACCAGGAAAGATGGAAGATGTTCTTCACCGGAAACTCGCGGATTTGGAAGGAGACACGTCAGTTGTAGCTTTTGAGTACGGGAAAGTGGTACTGATCATGAAGCGTAGTTGGTGGAGCGCACTGACTAAACTGTGCATCTTAAGATGCATGTGGCACGCTTTCATATTCTGGCTGTATCGCCTGGACAAGGACTGGGAGATGGTCAGAGAGGACCAGCCGAAATGAAGCAGGAATACCAGGAGAAAAAGGGTGTCGGGTACCCTTTTCTCGCGGGTCGATGAAGCACGGCGCTCAAAGAATAAATGAACCGCCTTCCGTTTACCCAGACATTTCTCGGCGCTGTCTTGGTTAGCGTCGTAGCTGGCGTTATCGTAGTGTGGGTTGCGCACCACACGCTTTCTGAGCGAGCGGCAACAGGATCGCCGTCCACTCATCCTCCGTTCGGTACGCACGAAGCGCAAAGAACGGCGAAACCCCGGGTACAGCGCACGGCGAGTCCGCAAGATCCGGAAGTCGCCGAGGCTTTCGTTGCCCAGGCAACGGGTGCGGTTCGCATGACTGTCGGTGGAACGGCAGTGGCCCGTCCGTACGCGCTGCAGATATGGGGCGACGAAAACACAGGTGGTCAAGCGCTGCTCGAGCAGGCCTCATCGACCGGATGGACACTCCTATCGTACGGCGGCGGCGAATGGGACGTCCTTGGACTCATGACAAACGGAGTCCCGCGGGCGTACGCCGAGCGGCTGGTTGCAACGATTAACAACGGTGCTCTGCCCGCGTCCGCCTCGCGCCCTATGGAGGTTCCGGCAGGCGATACGATTACAATCGCTACCCCGACTGGAAGCGTGGTAACGAAGAATTTTTACCACAGCGCCGCCTATCTCGCGCCAGACCAGCACAACGTCGTCATTCGGCAAGCTCCGGATTATGACGTCGTGTATGACGCGCCGGACAGCCATTTCATCATCAACCTGTTTTTGAAACCGCTCAAAGAAACGCGGCGAGCAGCCGAAGCCGCATTTTTGGAAACTCTCAACATCTCGGAGCGGGATGCCTGCAAGTTGACTGTCCACGAGTTTGTAACCGGCCTCGCGTCCAGGATATATCCTCAGAGCCCGTTATCATTGAGCTTCTGTACTGCTCCTTAAGTTGGAAGAAAGGGGAACGGTCGCTTGACCCTCTTTGTAAATCGGGGGGGGAAGGGTGTCAGTTCTCGCGCAACTCTCTTCGACGCCGTTTCCCTCCCCCAAATGCCGGAGTCCGCGCCGGACTCCCAAACTCCCGGTTGGGATGTCAAACTCTCCCAATACGTGGAATTCCCTTGGCAAGCTACCGCCTGAGAGTCCAAGCTGGAATCTGGCGGCCGGCGGGCTCAGTGGACCGAAGCGCCGGACTCACCCGGCCTTCGGCCCAGAGACGGCATGGCGTGGCACCCCGCTCGAGGCGGGCGGATGCGAGCCAAGCGGATTCCGAACCCGTCACGGGGTCAAAAATGAAGAAATTCGACGAACGAACCGGGAATGTCTATGAAAACAAAGGATCGGGTCTTGTGGAGTGCGGCAGCAGAGCGTGCGGAGCTGCCGCCTTTCCCCCGCACTGCAAGCCGGCTCCGTCACGACGCGGTTCCAGGGCGGCAGCTTCGCTGCCGCACTCCAAAATCGGCGGAACAAAGCGAGAATGTCTATGAAAACAAAGGATGACAGTTGCGGGGGCAAGCGGTTTTGAGGTTCAGGCGGATCCTGCCAACGACAATATGTCCGCTCGCTCTCAACCCAGACATTATGTCATTGCATCCCCCGGCTTCTCTTCCTACTGCCCACCTGCCCACCTGCCCATCTGCCTACCTGCCTACCTGCCCATCTGCCTACTGCCCATTCAGCGTGCGGTTCAGAAACGCCAGCGTACGGTCCCAGGCGTCCTTAGCGGCGGCTTCCCGGTAGCCTACCTTGTTGTTAGGGTTCTCAAAAGCGTGACCGGCGCCATCGTACTCCTTCACGTCGATTGACTTGCCCTCCGCTTTCATTGCGCCCTCGAACGCCTGAACCGCCGCCGGTGTAATGCCGCGATCCTCGGCGCCAAAATTCCCCAGCACGGGCGCCTGGATTCGCTGAATGGCATCCTTATCGGTGGGCATTGAGCCGTAGTTGACGACGCAGGCGGCGAGCTTCGGTTCATTGACGGCCAACTGGAGTGAATACCCGCCCCCCATGCACCAACCCACTGAGCCGATCTTGTCGTGGCGGACGTCGGGCCGGGAAGCGAGATAGTCGAACGCGGCTTTCAGGTCGCGCACGCCTTGGTCCTGAGGCAGGCCGCGCGAGAGTTCATGAGCCATGTTAGGGTCGCTCGCAACCTTGCCCCGATAGAGGTCCGGGGCAAGCGCGACGTAGCCCTGCTCGGCGAATTTCTGCGCCTGTTCTTTCACCCAATCGTTCAAGCCCCACCATTCGTGGATTACCACCAGAGCCGGGTGGGGCCCGGCCGAATCAGGAACTGCAAGATAGGCGGAGACGGTCTCACTGCCGCTTGGATAGGATACGGTCTCCGTTTTTACAGGGTGTGCGAGGACGGCCGTGGCAAGAATCAGAACCCACCAAACCGTCCCAACAGCCAAGCATGTATGACGCACAGTGCACCTCCGTCGGGCAAGCATCTCACTGGCACAGGGCGGCCACAAGGGCCGCTCCTGCCAGTTATCCACATTTGCGGGCAGTGTCTGCCCGCCTTCCAAAATACGATCAACTTCTTGGGTCGCGCCCCTCGAGAGCGCCCCAGCTCAACCGGAGGCGCTATCTCTGTAGTATAATGGCACATTAACTTCTGTGCGCTGAGATTTTATGCAGCGAGCGCCCGGCTGCGTGCCCCTCGGCATTCGAACGGGCCGCAGAACAACAAGACCAAGCAATGAAGTTCTCTCGTCGTCAAATCCTCGGTTCGTCCACGGTCGTGCTGGGCTCAAAGCTGCTCGACGCTCTTGCAACTCCTCTCTGGCGCTGGAACGGCACACCGGCTCTCGAGGCCGCCACGGTTCCCCATCCTCAGGAAACTTCGCCCGTCACTTTCGTAGACGTGGCGGAAGAGGCAGGGTTGACCGTGCCCAACGTCTGGGGCGGAGTGGTAAGTAAGAAGTTCATCGTCGAAGCCAAGGGCAGCGGCGTAGCCTTCTTCGATTACGACAACGACGGCTGGTTGGATATTTACCTCACCAATGGAGTGCGGTTCGAAGAGGAGCCCTACCCACCCGGAAAAGGGCCAATCCAACATCTGTTTAGGAACAATCGCGATGGAACCTTCACCGACGTTACGGACAAGGCCGGCATCGGCGTCACCGGCTGGGGCACCGGCGTATGCGTCGGCGATTACGACAATGACGGATGGGACGATCTGTTTTGCTGCTATTGGGGTCACAACATTCTCTGGCACAACAACGGGGACGGGACTTTTACGGATGTGACCAAGAAAGCGGGGCTCTGGGACGACCGCGTACGCTGGGGTTCCGGATGTACCTGGGTCGATTACGATCGCGACGGTTTCCTGGATCTCTTCGTCTGCAATTACATTGAGCTGGATATCACCAAGGTTCCGGTGCCGGGCGCCACCGGCTATTGCCAGTGGAAGGGCATCCCGGTGATGTGCGGGCCGCGCGGCCTGCCCGGCGGGATGAACCTCCTTTACCACAACAACAAGGATGGGACCTTCACCGACGTTTCGGAAAAGTCAGGCATTCTGAAACCCGGACAACGGTATTCCATCACCTCCGTCTCGTATGATTTTGACAATGATGGTTGGCCGGACATCTATGTGGCCGTGGATTCTGAACCGAGCATCCTTTTCCACAATAATCACGACGGAACGTTCACGGATATCTCGGTCATGGCCGGTTGCGCCTATAACGAGGACGGCCAGGAACAGGCCGGGATGGGCGTAGGCGTCGGAGACTACGACTGCGACGGCTGGCTGGACATCTTCAAGACAAACTTTACCGATGACACCCCGGATCTCTACCACAACAATGGCGACGGCACTTTTACCGACGTTACCTTCGTCGCCGGCCTGGGCGTGAACACTCAGTACGTCTGCTGGGGCGCGGGCTTCATGGACTACGACAACGACGGGTGGACGGATATCTTTCACGTCACCGGCCATGTTTATCCCGAGATCGAGAACTATCATCTCGATGCGACTTTCAAGTCACCACGCCTGCTCTATAAGAATCTCGGCAATGGCAAGTTCAAAGATGTCTCCAAGCAGGCGGGACCCGGTGTCGCGGAGCAATTCTCCAGCCGGGGTTGCGCTTTTGGGGACTACGACAACGATGGGGACATGGACGTCCTGGTCCTCAATATGAACGATCGTTTTTCCCTCCTGCGCAATGATGGCGGAAACAAGAATAACTGGATCAAACTCAAACTCATCGGCACGCAGTGCAACCGCACCGCAGTCGGCGCGCGCGCCCGCGTACGAACGGCAAAACACGTCCAGATCGACGAGGTCCACTGCGGGACTTCCGTGATGTCTCAGAGCGATCTGCGCTTGCATTTCGGCGTCGGCGACGCGAAAGTGATCGATGAAATAGAGATCAAATGGCCGACGACGCAGAAGACCGAGAAATTCACTAAGGTGGAACCCAATCAGATTCTTACCATTAAAGAAGGCTCCGGAATTATCAAAGCCGAAAAGCTGGACAAACAGGAAAAGCCGTGGAAACTCGTGAGCAGGAAGTAACGCCGACGCCGCAACTTAACGGGATGGCGGAATATCCATCAACCTGTCATCCTGAGGAGTCCGTCAGCCGACGGACGACGAAGGATCTCCGCAGTTCGTTGGAACTTCAAATGCCGGGATTCTTCGCTCCGCTCAGAATGACAGGACAGGGGTTCATTCACCGTCCTGAAGCACCAGGGATGGCAGCATGAAACGATATGGCGAGCATCGTTTCCCGGGAAAACTCTTCGTGGTGGAAGGGATCGACGGTTCGGGCAAGTCCACCCAGTTGATGCTCTTGGACCAGTGGCTGCATGCCGAAGGCTACGGGGTAATTTTCAGCGAATGGAATTCCTCCCCGCTCGTCCGCGACACCACGCGGCGGGGGAAGAAAAAACAGATGCTCACCCCCGCCACCTTCAGCTTGCTTCACGCAACGGATTTTGCGGACCGCATGGAGCACAACATTCTCCCCTTGCTGAAAGCGGGGGCCGTGGTGCTTTGCGACCGATACATTTACACCGCCTTCGCCCGAGACGTGGTGCGCGGGATGGATCGCAAGTGGGTTCGGGAGCTTTACAGCTTCGCCGTCAAGCCCACGGCCGCATTTTATTTTCGCGTCCCCCTCGAAGTTGCCATGAAGCGCATCCTGGTGGGGCGGAGCGGCGTAAAGTTCTATGAGGCCGGCATGGACCTGGGGTTGCATGAAGACCCGGAGCAGAGCTTTCACATTTTTCAAGGCAAGATTCTGGAAGAGTACGAGAGCATGATCACGGAATTCGACCTCACGACGGTCGACGCCACGCTTCCTATTGAAGAACAACAGGCCCACATGCGCCAGATTGTTAAGGCTAAGCTGGCGCAGGCCAAGCGACTCAGGGTAGCCCCATGAGAGAAACCTATTCAGTACCATTGCCCAAAATGGGCCTGGCGGAGCTCACCGGCCGGTTAATTGTCATTGAGGGCACCGACGGCGTCGGCCGCTCCACGCAAATCAAGCTACTAAGGCCGTGGCTGGAGCAGCAGGGACACGCCGTGCTGGACACCGGCATCAAGCGGTCACAGTTGGCGGCGCGAGGAATCCAACAAGCCAAAGAGGGGCATACTCTGGGACGCATTACCTTGAGCCTCTTTTACGCCACGGATTTCGCCGACCGACTCGAAAACGAGATTATTCCCGCCCTGCGCGCAGGATTTGTGGTCCTCACGGACCGATACATTTACTCGTTGATGGCTCGAGCGATTGTGCGTGGCCTCGACCCTGCCTGGATCCATAGCGTACACAGCTTCGCGCTAAAGCCCGACGCTACGTTCTATTTACACATCGGCGTGGACGACCTGATTCCCCGTGTGGTCTTTTCCACCGGATTTGACTATTGGGAATCCGGCATGGATCTCTATCCGAGCGAGGACATGTACGAGAGTTTCCGCAGGTACCAGACGGCCCTGCTGGCGCAATTTGATGCCATGGCAAAGGAATACGACTTCACAGTGATTGACGCTTCTCCGGATATCCGGACCGTTTTTGAGCGGCTACGCGATGGCATTTTGCGCGTTCTCAAAGGTGAACCTCGGGAGCCGCTCTTTGAGGTGCCTGCCTCGGAGCCGCCAGTCGCAGACTCCGGCCCTAGCGAGGCAACGGGTGCTGGAAAGGCGAAACGCCCCGCGGCAGAAAAGCCGACAGGCGATCTGGAAGAGTCCGCTTGAAGACTCTCTTTCCAATACTTCAAACCTTGGCCGACGGGGGTGCGGCCAGGAGACCCTCCATCCAACTTTTGATCTCCTGATGGCTGGGAGGATTCAGCGTCATCTGAAAGTATTTGTCCCGAAATCCTCGCTTGCTGGCGCGATTGCGCAAAATCAGTTTGCCGGTGACTAAAGCCAGCGGCAAATGATCGCGCAAAAACTGCGGCCTGGCCATCATCTCGATGATCATCTCTTCCAGCACTTCCATATCGTGCCAATCGCCGAGATGCTGTTGGATTCTTCGCAGCCAGGCGAGGGACTGGGAACTGCCCGGTATTCCGAACTGGTTCACCACCTCAAGCAGGTAACGGAGCCGTTTGGCGCCGATCCGCGCGGCATGGATGGAGGTCGCGCTGGGTTCACGGTGCGAGGTGGCAACCTGCTTCTCAAATTCGCTCCACACCCCGACCAGCACCTGGGCCAGCCGTTTCGGGAAGGGCTCAAGGACGGCTCCGCCGGGATGTGCCCAAGGCTGCGCAATTTGCCCCTGGTCAGCTTTGGCTCCCAGTCGGTCCAGAATCACTTTAGTGCGCGTGTAAAAGACAGCTAAGTTCAATCTGCTTAGCTTCCGAGTGGCCCTGGTGAAGCTCTCGGTCCTGCGCTCCTGGAGATGCTGTTGGACGGCCGTCCAGGCTTCCCGGTGTGAGCTGCGCCGCCGTGCCAGCCGCCGCTCTACGAGCCCGAGCAGCACGTCGCAGTTCCGGACGTCTCCCAGCGCACGCCGGCATCGCCGGATCTTGCGTCGCAATCGGCGCGCCTCGCGGGGCCGTGGAGTGGGGAAAATCAAGTCCAGTATTTGCTGTAGGCGCCGGCTGGCCACACGCATGTCATGAATGGCGTCCGGATCATCGCCTTTCAACACCTTCGCCTCCAAGGATATGAAGCGGTTGAGGTGCCGTAGCGCCAGCTTCCTGACTTTGTGCCATTCATTTGCCGGAGGAGTTGTCCCGCCGCTTATAGCCGGCCCGTGGGCGGGGTGGGCATGATTGTGGGAAATGTAGGCCCGGTTCTCGTTCATAGGAATGTGCTAAAAGGGGTTGAAGGCCGAGGAATTCTGACCCCTCGTCCCGCTCTTTAAGCCGCCCCCCGTGTACTGAATTAAAGCCAAGCCTGTCGGCTTCTACCTAGTAGTCTAAACTCAGTGCAGCCAACTTACAAGGAGTGTGCTGTCCATACAACGAGGAAGACCAGTACCAGCCAGCGGGATTGAAAAGACTTAAGGGTATATGTTTGTCGATGAGTACTTCGAAGACACTATCACGCCGGATCGTGAGCACCGGATCGCAGTAGGCTTCTGTCACCGACGATTACCCGCGATCAACAGCCTACTGGCGAGTTGACGGTCAACAGCGGCGGCGAGTGCAGGCACCGGAAGATAACTCGCCACTTGCTGACAGCGACGGATTCATTCGGGAGCGGGTAGCGGATGGCGCGCGTGAAACAACGTAAGCGGAATCGCGTTTCCTTCGGCAACATCTCCTGAGTCGTTTGGGTGCAAATGGCCCCCGCTGTCGTACGCCGGCAGCAATCTCGTCGGGCGGGCGGGGTCCCGTACCGCTGCGTCGAAATCGATGACTCCATCGAATTCACGGCTGCTGAGGATCCAGGCGTTGACCGCCTGCCGGGTTTTCTCATTATCCGGACTATAAAAGCGGTCAAAGAAGGGCTGACGGAAGAGTGCCTTCTCGAATGGCGGGATCGTTGTTCCAATCGCTCGAATTCCGTTTTGGTGGGCGCGCGCTACGAGCTGTCGATAGCCCGCTATCAGATCTTGCGTAGTGACCGATTCGGTCGCGGGTACGAACGCGCCCGGGAATAGAATGTCGTTCACGCCCAGAGCAAGGATCACGTACTTGACGCCTGCTTGTCCCAGCACGTCGCGTTCGAAGCGCGCCAGGCCCGCCTCACCGAGAAGTGGCCCGACTTGCTCAAAGAAAGCTGCAAGTGGCGGCGGACCGCCCCGCTGGTGGGGGCTCTGGCTATCACTCAACAGTCGATTGCCGATGATGCCTTCATTCACAACACCCAGTTCCGCCCCTCCGTTCTTCTGCAACCTCTCCGCAAGCACGTCTGGCCAACGTCGGTTGGCGTCTTCTGTCGAACCGTCCCCGTCAGTGAGCGACGATCCCAGCGCCACGATCGTGACTCCGCCGGGCGAAGCCGCAACATCAACGCCGGTAAGGAACGGCCAGGAGCCGATCTTCTCTGCGATTGGGAAACTCGCCTCGGCTGCTTGGTCGCCGGTTTCGGGCGAGACATAATTCGTCTGCAGTGCCAGGGCATGGTCGGTTGTTGCCGCCGTCGGATCGGGAAGAAAAATGCTGACCGCCAAGTCCGACAATGCAGGGAAGTCCAACTCGACGGGATCGCTTACCGCCATCGATCGGGCAGGTATTGTTGTGGATGAGTGTTTGCGAAATGTCAGAATGCGGTCGGAGCCAGGATCTATCTTTGCCCCGTCGACGCGCCTGGCGATGTGTGCGCCACCGATAACCAATGGCCGGTCACCAAAAGTGTTGGAGATCTTGATCCGGACTTCCTTTCCGCCAGCGCTCGTGTGCACGATCAAACGCAGAGTTTGATTGCGGAACACCTGCGGATGACCGGGCACGGAAGGTTGCGCTGCGGTCCCCCAGGTCCCGATCCAATGCTGAGAGTCGCTACCCTTGGCGGTACTCGATGCCGCCATCGCGGGATTGATTCCGCCGAGCAAGGCAAGCGCTGTGACGCCAACCAGCGAGCAAATCCTTCGTCGTATACCAATAAGTTTAACCAGCGGATTTTGGTAAGTTCCATTCTTCATTTGCCTACCTCGGTGAACGTCCTACGCCAGTCAAGCCGGGAAGCGTGTGCGAAAGGGCGAGCGTTGATCTAAGCTAGGTTCCCACGGGTTTCCACGAAGGCCCCCTGGGTCGGTCTGATTTATTCACTTTTCACGCGCACAGTGAAGCTGCGCTTGGCCGATAATTATGAGGAGGCAGCCCCCTTTATCTCGCTCGGGTCAATCGCTCTCGGTCCTAAGGGGGTCGGCACCCGGATCTTCGAGCTATCAACTGGGATTTCCGATTTGGACCTTCTACCCTTGCCCATCGTACACTTCTCCACCCATCGACACAACGAAACTTATCATTAGATCAGGCCCCAGCCAAGGTCGCGCGTTCCGATGGCCAGTATTGCGCGTCTGACGGGCCCGGCTTGCCGCCCCGTCATCGATTTCTCGGACACCTCACCGTCCCCCCCTCCCAGTGTTCCCCAGGCTTTGCAGCCGCAATCGGTGTGCTATCCGTTCGGCACCGGCAGCGCCCAGATCCGCCGCAGCAGACCGGCCAGCATGAACTGCTTGTTCAAGCCTTGTCGGGAGTCGCGCCGGTGTTCCTCGATGAGCTTCTCCAAACCGAGTCGCTCATCCAACTCCCGAACCAGAATCAGGCCACCGTCGGAAGTCACTCGCGATCCCTGGAAATCGACCTTCAAGGAAGCATTGAACGAGAACTGAAATGGCTGGTTTTGTTTCTCACCCACTGGGTGTGCACCTCCGAGGCGTCTTCATTGCGTTCAAACCCACATAAATACTGATGTTGAATAACGCCTGAAGGTTCGTTGGAAAGAGGTTATCTCGGAAATGTTGGTACAAACCTCTTGCCACCACGGCGCGCTGCATGTTAATTGAATAGATTGCGGGCGTTGAAGTCTGCTGCAACCAGTATGAGCCGACCTAGAATTCAATTCGTGAACCAACCTGCCGCTTCGAGAGCGCCGCGCAGGACCGCCGGGCTGGCCGTCATTGGGCTCGGCACGGTGGGGACAGGCACGGTCAAGGTGTTGGTCGAGCATCAGAGTGAAATCCAGCGGCGGCTGGGCTGCAAGCTGGAACTGAAGACCCTATGTTCGCTCGGCATTCGCAAGAAGGATGTGTCCTGGCTCGGCGGGCAAATAAAGACCACGGTGGACTGGCACGATGTCGTGCGCGATCCTGAGATTGACATTGTGGTGGAATTGGTTGGGGTTCTCCCCGCGGCCCGTGCCATCGCCTTTGCAGCCGTCGACGCCGGCAAGCACCTGGTGACCGCAAACAAACAACTCGTCGCGGAATACGGCGTGGAACTTGCCGAACACGCCCACGCCGCGGGTGTCAGCCTGGGCATCGAAGCTTGCGTGGCGGGAGGCACGCCCATCCTGCATGCCATCCGGGAGGGATTGGCAGGCGAGCACTTCGTGAGCGTGTATGGCATTCTGAACGGCACCACGAATTACATCCTTACGGAAATGGAGCGCCGCGGCTGCAGCTTCGCCGAAGCGCTGGCCGAAGCTCAGCAAAAAGGCTATGCCGAGCCCGACCCCACATTCGATGTCGAAGGGTACGACGCGCGCTACAAAATCGCTATCCTCGCCATGCTCTGCTTCGGTCAGGCTGTGCGCGTGGGAGAGATTCCGGCGGAAGGGATTACCGCCATCGAGCAGGTGGATTTTGCCTACGCCCGGCGCTTGCGCCGCACCATTCGGCTGATCGCCTCAGCGCGCCGCCGCTCCCGAGGCCGCCTGGAGGTTTTCGTGCGGCCCATGATGATCCCCGCCAGCAGCCAACTGGCCAACGTGCTGGGCTCGATCAACGGAGTTCTGCTGGTCGGGAACAAGGGCGGAAATACCACGCTCACGGGACGCGGCGCGGGTGGTGAACCCACCGGCGTTGCAGTCCTCTCCGACGTAGTTCAAATCGCCCGCGCCATGGCGGCGGGTGGAACAGGCGCGACTCCACTGGGCTACGAGACGTGGCATCCCTCCAGAATCGCGCCGGCTTCAGAAAACATCATCTCCGCCTACCTGCGCCTGGTGGTTCGCGACCGCCCCGGCATCCTGGCGCGCGTCTGCACCCTGCTGGCGCGGCACAGTATCAACATCGACTCAGTGCTGCAAGAGCCCGCCATGCCCAAGAACCAACTGCCCTTTGTTATGACCCTCGAACCCCGGCGCGAGAAGGACGTGTCGCAAGCTGTCGCCGAAATCACCCGCCTGCCCTTCATGGCGCGTCCGCCCCTTATGATGCCCTTTGCGGACCTGCCGTAGGTACAGGAGTCAGCAGTCAGGATTCAGGAGTCAGGTGAAAGGCGCTTCAGTTACAGAGTGATTGTGTGGGGGGAGAGGACCGCCGAAGAGTAAGCTAATTGCAGGTAGCGAGCAGCAGGGAGTAGTGAATGCTTTCTGCTTTCTGCTTTCTGCTTTCTGCTTTCTGCTTTCTGCTTTCTGCCTACCTGCCTGGTGAGCCGGCTGGGACTCGAACCCAGAACCCCTGCCTTAAAAGGGCAGTGCTCCACCGTTGAGCTACCGGCCCAATACATTCTAAATAGAGACTTTAGTTATTTTCCCTAGAATCCTCTTTTTGTGTGGTGCTCGTTCTAGTGTCAGTTCGTCTGCCAGCCGAGGGGCCAGTCCCGCTGTCGGTTCGGGCATCACTTTCCTGGCTAGTCGGCTTTCCATTCTTTTTCCCCTCGGACTGCACACGTATCCTTCATCGACCTACTATACCAGACTTCGGGCCTCCGCTAAAAGCGTTGAGCCGGTCTACGGCGATCTGTATCTGGGGAGTTTGCGTGCGGGTGGCACATCTACGGTTAACCAACCAGCCAAGTGGATTGTAATAGGTAAGCGCTACGCCGTCAGTCGGGATCTGTTTGACGATTATTTGTTGGAACGGGTTTATCCTTAGGAATTCAAGCCAAGCGGTCAACGCTCCAATTGGGTGTATACTCTTTATTAGGCATTTCCCACAAAAAGGAGTTTTGTAGACATGGCGCCCGAAGAAGGCTTCGACGCTGACGCGACCTCTGCCCTGGATGAAGGTGGTCTGGGGACGGTGATTGGCCGCTATCACCTGCTCCAGAGAATCGGGGAAGGCGGCATGGGCGAGGTCTGGCTGGCGGAGCAAAAAGAACCGGTGCGCCGCCGCGTGGCGCTCAAGCTGGTCAAGGCCGGGATGAACACGCGCGAAGTGATGGCGCGGTTCGAGTCCGAGCGCCAGGCTCTCGCCGTGATGAACCACCCGGCCATCGCCAAAGTGTTCGATGCCGGCTCGACGCTCCAGGGCGCGCCGTACTTCGTGATGGAGTACGTGGCCGGGGTGCCCATCACGGCCTACTGCGACAATCACCGGCTCAGCACCCGCGACCGGATCGAGCTGTTTATGCGCGTCTGCGAAGGCGTGCAGCACGCACATCAGAAGGCGATTATTCACCGCGACCTGAAACCCTCGAACATTCTCGTTAGCGAAGTGGACGGCAAGCCGGCGCCGAAGATCATCGACTTCGGCGTGGCCAAGGCACTGACCCAGAAGCTGAGCGCCGAGGCGATGTTCACGCGCGTGGGGGCAATGATCGGGACGCCGGAGTATATGAGCCCGGAGCAGGCGAGTTCCTCGGGTGAGGACATCGACACGCGCACGGATGTCTACTCGCTGGGGGTGATCTTCTACGAGTTGCTGGCGGGGGTGCCGCCGCTCGAGCTGAGGAAAGCCGCGCTGGAAGAATTCCTGCGGAAATTGCGCGACGACGATGCGCCGAAGCCGAGTAGCCGGCTCCGCACCCAGGATCCGGCGACCTCGACGGAAGTGGCTCGCAAGCGCCAGGCGGAGCCGCCGACGCTCGTCAGGCAGATGCGCGGCGATCTGGATGCGATTGCTCTGAAGGCGCTCGAAAAGGATCGCTCGCGCCGCTACGGCTCGCCCTCCGATTTCGCCGCCGACATTGGGCGCTACCTGCGGAACGAAGCGGTGCTGGCCGTCCCACCCTCGGTGGCTTACCGGGCGCGGAAGTTCGCGCGCCGCTACCGGGTGGCGCTGGTCACGGCCTGCGCCTTCGTGCTGGTGCTGGTGGCGGCAGCGGTGATCAGCATCCGGCAGAGCATCCGCGCCAACCGGGAAGCGGCCGTGGCGCAGGCGGTGGACGATTTCTTGCAGAACGATCTGCTGGGGCAAGCCAGCGCCTATAAACAGTCCAAACCCGATCCCAAGATCACGGTGCGGGACGTGCTGGATCGTGCCGCGCAGCGCATTCAGGGGAAATTCGAGAAGCAACCGGAGGTCGAGGCGTCGATTCGGGGCACCATCGGGGAGACTTATGAAGACCTCGGGCTCTACCCGGAGGCCCGGACGCAACTGGAACGGGCGCTGGATTTGCAACGCCGGGCGCTGGGGGCAAAGAACCCGGAGACCCTCAAGACCATGAGCCGCCTTGGGCGATTAGTCTGGCTCCAGGGCAAATACTCGGAGGGCGGGGGGCTGCTCAGCCAGAGTCTGGAGATCCAGCGGCGCGTCCTCGGTCCCCAGCATCCCGACACGCTGTATTCTATGAGCAATCTGGCGATGGTTTACGACGATCAGCGCAAGTACGCGCAAGCGGAGGCGCTCTTCCGCCAGACTCTCGAGATCCGGCGCCGAGTGCTGGGGCCCGAGCATCCAGAGACGCTGGGGTCCCTAAACAACCTGGCCAGCAACTATTGGCGGCAGGGCAAGTACGCCCAGGCCGAGACGGCGTTCAGCCAAGTCCTGGAAGTCAGCCGTCGGCTGCTCGGTTCCGAGCATCCCAGCACGCTGCTGGCCATGAACAATCTGGGTAACACGTACGAAGCCGAGGGAAAGGACGCAGAGGCTGAGAGTCTCTACCGCCAAGCCCTTGAAGTCAGGCGCCGGGTAATGGGTCCCGAGCATCCGGACACACTGTATTCGATGAATTGCCTGGCGGACATCTACCTCAAACAGGCCAAGTACTCGCAAGCCGAGGCGCTGTTCAGCCAGGTCGTGGAGGCCCAGCGCCGGGCCTTGGGCCCGGAGCATCCTGACACGCTGCATTCTATGGACGGTCTGGCCGTGGCCGAGGACTCAGAGGGCAAGTATGCGGAGGCCGAGCGTCTGTTCAGCCAGACTCTGGAGGGCATGCGTCACGCGCTGGGTCCGGATCATCCCTACACCCTGCGAGCGCTGGTTAACTTGGGCGACACCGCCGCGGACCAAGGCAAGTACTCGCAGGCCGAGGCGCTCTTTGACCAGGCCGTGGGAACCGCGACGCGGGCGCTGGGTCCCGAGAATCCTGACACCCTTTCGTTCCTTTCGGATTTTGCATTCGTGTACCAGCGAGAAGGCAAATACGCCCTGGCCGAGACTCGCGCCGCGCAAGCCCTGGCGGGGCGGCGCCACGCCTTGGGCTCGGAAGATCCCAACACGATGGCCTCGGCAGCCGACCTGGCGCTGGCGTACTTGTCGCAGGGGAAGTTCGCCGAGAGCGAGCCTTTGGCGCGCGAAGCCCTGGAGGCGGAGAAGAAAGTCCAGCCCGATGATTGGCAGCGCTACCACGCCGAGAGCTTGCTGGGCGAAAGTCTTGCCGGGGAGAAGAAATACTCCGAGGCCGAACCGCTGCTCCTCGAAGGCTATCAGGGGATGCTGGCGCGGAAGGACCGCATCGACGTCCCCGATCGCTACCACCTGGATCTTGCGCATCAATGGCTGGTTCAGCTTTATCAGGCCTGGGGCAAGCCGGAGAAGGCTGCGGAGTGGCGGAAGAAGTCAAATCCGTGAAAGCGGATGTGATGCGCCTCTAGGCATTATTGTTCACACGGATGAATCAGGAAGTGCGGTCAACAATAGGATAGGATCGAGTCGAACTGAGCCGACGGCTGTTGTTCCCTGCAGAATACGTGGCGAGAACGGCCCTCACTACAAACAATCACGAGCAATTGAGAACCCCGTGCGTCGAATCCGACAGGGCCTTGCTCCACTTGGACGTGTAAACGGCCTACTTGTAGAACCCCTATCCCTAACTCCCCCGAAGTCTTCGGGGATCCGAACCCCGTTTCTGGACAACGATTAGCCAGCCGGCCACTCAAAGGTTGCTTTCCGAGTGCGACGACCCCGGAGTTAAGCGACTTTGCTCGAGTTTACGCCGTCGCTCGGGATCTATCGCCTTCCCTCTCGTTCGAATGGGCTCTCCGATCGGGAGGGTCTCATTGAGACACTCCCCCAAGGCCAGATTGGGCGAATTGACATGCAGCACTTTGAAGGGGTAACGTTGCGAAACAGATTGTCTGACGACGGACCATGAATCCCGAACGCTGGCAGCAAATCGAACAGCTTTACCACTCGGCCCTGGAACTCGAGGTGGACGATCGAGGCGTCTTCCTGGCCGAGGCCTGCAAAGATGATGAAGACCTGCGCCGGGAAGTCGAATCCCTGCTTGCGGTGGGTGACCCCACGGACCGCCTCGTCGGCCGGTCGGCCTGGGAGGCCGTGGCCGACCTGGAGGATCCGCGTACGGTTCTGAAGCCGGGCGAGCGGCTGGGCCCCTACCAGATTCTCGGCCCGCTGGGCGAAGGCGGCATGGGGAAAGTCTACCGAGGTCTGGACACGCGCCTGGGTCGCGCTGTAGCCATCAAAATCTCCGCCGAAAAGTTCGGCAAGCGCTTCGAGCGTGAGGCGCGGGCGATATCGACGCTGAATCATCCCAACATCTGCACGCTGTACGATGTCGGCCCGAACTACCTAGTGACCGAACTCGTGGAAGGGGAGACCTTGCGCGATTGGCTCAAGCGTGCACCTGTCGCTGAGCGCAGCCTTGAGATTGCGAGACAGGTGCTTGAAGCACTTCGCGCAGCGCACCGTGCGGGCATTGTACATCGCGACTTGAAGCCCCAAAACATCATGGTTCGTTTCGATGGCTATGTGAAGGTGCTGGATTTCGGTCTTGCGAAGTGGATGCCGACCGCTCCTGCGGTGCCTACGGAGAGCACGGCAGCGAAAGATGTTAGTGTTCCCGGTCAGCTCCTCGGGACCGTCGCCTACATGTCGCCGGAGCAGCTCCTAGGAGAAACAGTCGATCAGCGTAGCGACTTATTCGCGTTCGGGATCATTCTGTATGAAATGCTGACGGGGCAACACCCCTGGCCTCGCACGTCCACGGTGGATACACTGCACGCGATTCTTCACGATGACCCGCCTCCCATGGATGCCACTTCTCCGCCGGGTGCGGAATTGGCCCCGATTGTGCAGAAGCTTCTATGCAAGAACCCCGCGGAGCGCTATCCGTCGGCCGGAGCGATTCTGGAAGCCCTGGCCAGCCGTGCGGCTCCGCAGGAATCTTCGGCCGCGACCGCGGCAAGTCGGAAACCTCTAATCTCCATTGCCGTCCTGCCTTTCGTTTTCTTGAGTGAAGTCGAGGAGCGCAAAGCGTTGTCACTGGGTTTTGCGGACGCGTTGATTACCATGCTTGGGAGTCTTGAAGATATAGCTGTCCTGCCGACGTCGGCGATCCTCAATTACGCCGCCGGCGCCGATCCTGCCCAAACTTGTCGAGATCTGAGGGTCCGCCACGTCTTGCAGGGGAATGTCCAGAAGCTGGGGACACAGTGGCGCGTCTCGATCCAGCTCTTCGATGGCATCGCGCGAAAAAGCATTCTGTCCGAGAAATATGATTTCATCATGGAAAACGTCTTCGACGTGCAGGACGAAATCGGACGCCGGGTGGTGGAATCCCTGCAAACCCGGTTCTCGCGAGCCGTGCCAAAGTCTCGTGACCGGTTTAGCAGCGACCCGGAAGCGTTCGACGAATTCATGTCGGGTCTCCGTGAGAGTTACTCCGACAAGCAAGAAACGCTCCGGAGCGCCATCCAACACTTATCCAGGGCCGTCGAGCTTGACCCCGAATTCGCTCTGGCCCATGCCACGCTGTCCTACGTCGCCATGCACTTGCATTTTGAATTCGACCCTCAGCATGCTTGGGTTGAGCGGGCGGAACGACACTGCCACCGGGCGTTAGCGCTCGACCCGTCGCTGCCGGAGGGTCACTCGGCCCGCGCCTTTATCCTGTGGAGCCCGGCAAAGAATTTCCAGCATGCTGAATCCATCATTGCGCTGGAACAGGTTTTGGCGGCGCAACCGAATAATGAGCGGGCCCATAACCGGCTGTCCGCGATTTGTTTGCATATAGGACGGTTTCAGGAAGGGCGTCGCGCCCACGAACAGGCCCAGCGATCGAATCCAAAGACTCGCAGCAACAATCTTGAATTTCTCTATCTCTACAGCGGAGAGTTCGCGCTAGCTGAGCAGGCCGCGGAGGCCTGGATTCGACAAAGACCCGGGACCATGTACGCTCTCTGGTTTCATCCGCTTCCTGCGCTGATGAACGGCGACCTCGATGCAGCCGAACGACGGTTGGCGGCAGGACTGAAACTGTACCCAGACGAACCTTTGATCGTCAGCATTCAAGGCATCCTGCATGCCCGGCGCAACCAACCCGACCTTGCATTACAGTGTGTTCGCAGAGCGCTGGATACGCCACGTTCCTTCGGTCACACTCATCACACCTACTATCAAATCGCCTGTGCTTATGCCGTCCTGCGCGAAACGGACAAAGCCATGGCGTGGCTGGAACGGAGCGCAGACAGCGGATTCCCCTGCTGGCCCTTTTTCCGAGTGGATCCACATCTAGAGAGCCTGCGCGAGCAGCCTGCGTTTAGAAGACTCGTCGCCCAGTTGGAGGACCAATATACCGCCCTTAAGATTGAGAGGCGATAGCAGCAGCCCCCTCCCCCGCTTCACGAGCCCGGATCGTCGCCCGAGGGGCCATAGATCGATGGAACCTGGCCGCCCATCGGCCGGATGTAAGTGCTCAACTGGCCGCGGTGATGGATGGCATCGAAGAAAATGAACCAGAGGAACTCACCAAGAGGCCCTTCCCGAACGAGCTTGTCGTTGACTAGAAACTGGGCCTTGCTCTGCCAGCCGCTTTCGTCAAGCCGCGCGATTCGATCATCCAAATCTGCGGAGTAGGTTTGAAACGTGGACAGGATCTTTCCTGGATCGGCAGGAGGAGGATCAGGTTTCCAATTCGCCCGCCCCGTGTCGACGAGGTCGCAGCAGGCTTTGGTCTCCAGGGCAAGCGTCCAGACGATCTGCGCCGCCGACGGCGACCGCTCGTGCGGACGATAGTCGAACCGCTCCATAGGAAGCGCCTTCAAGACCTTTGTAAATACCGGATTCTCCGCTTTCCGCCGGGTTCGAAGAAATTCTAGCAGGGTAATCATGGGCACTCCTTCCGTTGGGAGGCGCTGCGGCAGTCTCCCTTAACATTTAGTCAGCATACATCTTCGCTATCGCCAGTTCAATCAAGCGGCTCGCGACCCCCTGACTCCCCCGAAGTTCCCATCACGGGCCCGAATCCCGTTGAACGATGGCCTCTGGACCGAGGGTCATTTTTGACAAGCCGTCGTTGGAAAGGCTCAATCTCGTCTAGCCGACAAATTGTCACTGTTCTGCCTCGCCTTGCGGCGGTCAAGCCTTACCTCGTTTTCCCAAATTGTCCTTGCCCCCTTCAGGGCCTGATTTGTGCCGATTGGCGCTCCCAAGGCCCCTGATCGCAGCATCCAAAAAGTGATGTGCTTTGTTTTCATCAACATTCTGGCTTTGTTCCCCGGATTTTGAATTCTCTCGCGGTCCCCGGGGTTTCCCCCAGGCGAGCAATTTCGGTCACTGCCCGATCCCCCGCGATCCAGTCCCCCGCCCCAACGTGGGCGATGCCAAAAAGCTCGAATTTTGGATCTATTTCATGCATTTGAGCACTCAATTGGGGTTCGTTTTGAGTTCGTTTTAGCTCGTTTCTGAAATGCCTCTCTTTGTTTTCAATAACATACTGGCTTCGTTCGTACTATTTCTTGTTTTTTTGGGACCCCGGTTTTCCCCAGTCCCGTGACTATTGCACTTTTCCTCGCGGTGCGAAGCCCGCCCACGACAATGTGTCCATAAAATGACCACAACTATAGGCTACCATGGGTCCTTGGGTTTGTCAAGTGAAAAATGCAAAAAACCGCGATTCCGGCATGAGAAGTGGATTCCCGCTTTCGCGGGAACGACGATACCGTGGACGCGCACCCTGAAGGTCGTCATTCCCGCGAAAGCGGGAATCCACCGCTCGGACTCGTCCAGTATCTAGAATTGCAGCACAACAGAGCGAACGGCCTCTCCCGAATTTCTTCGCCGCTCCCTCCCGGACCACGCCAGAAGGAGCTGCCGTGACGAAATGTCGCCCGCCCGGCACCCGCGTCCGCGGAAAGGGGACCCTGACCCTTCCCCTGGACCCCAGCGGCTATTGTACGGGCACGCCATGGCGTGCCCCTACGTGAGGATGACGAGGGGACTTGTATCCACCCAGGTGGGCCAACGGCCCATGATAACTACCGCGAGGTCAATTGTGCGCTTTCGACTCTGCGTCCAAGTGAACCCTCAGATTGTGTCCGAGTAGCCATCCGCCCGGAACAACCGGGCGCCACATGCGCGTGTCCGCCGTCAACTTGACCGCGTCTGTCCAATTTCCGGATGGCATGTGAACCAGGCTTGATCGCAAGAAACGACACACAGATCACATGTACGGTTTCGACTTATCGTCAATGTGAACTGTGGCAAGTAAATACTTGCCCGTTCATCATCATGTGCGCTTTGGTGCCGACCCGAACGGGTGTCGGGCACTTCTCAACGCGGCCGTTTACCGGCAACTTGACCGACCTATAACTTCCGGGTGGGGCGTTTGTCAGGCGGAATCCTGTAGTTCAGTTAAGTTGGCAGCGGCACTTGGTTTGCCGGTGTGCCGATTCCCGGTCAGAGCACCCGACTAAAATTTCGAAATCACCTTTGATTCCTGGTGAAGCTGAACCAGGATGGGGTGGTCGGGGTCCGCGTAGGCCAGGCGGCGCAACAGGTCTGCGCGGACCTCTCGCGCATCGCGCGCGTCGCCGGCTCTGAGGTAGAGTTTGTAAAGGTGGTAACTCGCACGATGGCTGAGCAGGCGGTTCTCTTTTAAAGGCTGCAACGTCCGGATAGCGTCCGCGATTCTTCCCTCCCTCTCGAAGGCCGTGGCCAAGTCGTCCGCCGGCGGCTCGATCCCATATAACCCAAAGACGTCGACTGTCGGAAAGCGTTGAACAACCTCAGTGAGCAATTGGATAGCCTCGTCGGTGCGTCCCTCGGCCAGGGCGAGGCTTCCTTCCCCCCACTTAGGCCCCCACCGCCACGTGGGCAGACCTTTCTGCTTCTGCCTGGCGCAACAGTTGTCAAACCTCGACACCTGCCGCCGCGCCTCGCGCAGCATCCCGCATTGCAAGAACTTCGCGGCGAGAGTATCGTCTTCCAGCTCGGATTGCGTCAAAGTGTTCCCAAGGACCCTCCGCTCCGCTCGAAGGTCGCCGCGCTGATAGGCGACATCAGCGGCAAAATCGTGTCGCCAAGGATCGTCCGGCGGCACCCTCTGCACGCATTCCCAGGCCAGTTTGAGCTTTCCGAGTTCAATGTACAAAACGTGGAGGCCGGGAGCGTAGGTGGTAATTTGCGGCGGGGACATTCCCGCCAAGTGCTGGGTTTCGTCGAGGGCCGCCTTGATATCCCCGGCCCTTAGATCGCGCAGCGCGATCCCGGCCCAAAAATTCCCGGCGACAGACGGGTCCTCTTTTTCGATCTCAGGAGTCATCAATCTCCTGGCCCTCAGGAAGCAGAGTTGCGCTTCGGTATCCAGCCCCTCTGCAGAGAGCATGCGCCACGCTATCACGTTCATTCGAATATCGGCGGGCCGGAGGTTGGCGCAGCGTGCGGTCACCTCCGCCCACTCGCCGTAACGCCGTGTCACGGCGTACCAGTGCCCAAGGTTGTTTGTGCCCCAAAAATCGTCTGGATAGAGGCGGACGAGCGCTTCGTATTCCTGGATAGCCTTTTCACCGTCATTCTTGAACTGATCATAGTAGCTTCCCAGGATGAACAGCCGCTCACGCTCGCTGACGGTCGAGGCAAGCTCAAACGCCCTCTGGAAGTGGGGAGCCGCCAGGGCCTGTTTGCCGATGTTCGAATAGCACCACGCCAAAAGAATGTGGGCCGAGGCAAAGTTGGGGTCGTCAGCCAGGGCTTGTTCCAGAAGAGGGATCGGCTTCTCTTCCGGGCCTTGCTCGATTGCGATAGCATCGGCCTGAGAATAAAGCTGCAAGGCGCGGAGCGAGGGGGTGGTGACCTTCTCCAGCTTGAGGTTGCTTTCTTCCACGGCGGGAAGGGCTTCGCCCAACGTCGCCCGCAATTGGTTAGACAACTCGCGGACGGCCACAAGTATGCCGTTCAGGTCGGCGGCCTGCGACTCCACGCCCGCCACCTGAACGTCCGTTGCCGGGTTCACGATGCCCGCGCTCAGTACATAGGTGGCTCCGATTTTGTCCACTCGCCCGGTGATGAGCGCGCGGATGCCGCCGTCGCGCAAGCAGATTTCCCGCGCCAAGCTGGGAGCAAGAGGCGTGTCCGCCGGCTTCTTCATGAGCCGAAGGTCGTCCCCAACGCGCTCAGGGGAAGCAATGCTCACGAACTCCGAGTTGCTGAGCTCGCGCGCCACTGCAAAGTCCACAGTGCCGTCGAGGACCGGCTCGCCAGTGCGGTTCTCGAAACGTGAAACGAGCACCAAGTCGCGCCCGTGAAATCCAAGACGCGCTTGGGCGGAGGGGCGCCTCAAAAAGAACACCGCCACCGCAAGCGAAGCCACAATCAAACCTGCGCCGGCCCAGAGCCACGGGCTCCTGAATCTGCGATCTGCGATCAGCGGACCCCGCCGGTCCTCGCCGAGCGTCGGCGCCGGGGGCAGGGCCACGGCTGCCGGGCCGGATGCCGTATCGCGCTTGAGGCGCTCGAGGTCGGCGCGCAAATCGGATGCCGTCTGGTAACGCGCCTCGCGGTCTTTCTCCAAGGCCTTGCGGATGATCGCTTCGAGGCTGGGCGGAACTTCGGGATTCAGCGCCGAAGCTGGCACAGGGTCGCGGTTGAGGATGGCGTCAAAGACCAGGGGAGTTGTATCGCCCGGGAATGCTTGCCGGCCAGTCGCCATTTCGTAAAGCACCGCGCCGAAGCTGAACAGGTCGGTCCGGGCGTCGAGGGGTTGCCCGCGCGCCTGCTCTGGAGACATATAATAGGCGGTGCCGAGCACATGTCCCGAGTGCGTTGCCGGGCCTGAGGTGTCTTCGGTGCGCGCGTCGGGTTGGTCTGGCCTCACGGGCGCTGGGGTCGAAAGCTGCTTGGCTATCCCGAAGTCAAGGATCTTGGCTTGGCCACGGGCAGTGACGAAAATATTCGCGGGTTTGATGTCTCGATGGATGATGCCGCGCGCGTGCGCCGCCTCCAGGGCGTCGGCCACCTGGATCGCGAGGCCGAGCAGTTCATCGAGTTGTAGCCCAACGCCCGCTTTTGGGCGTTGGGGCTCTTCTACGCCTACGTCGCCTGCCTGGGCAGGCAGGCCGGAACGCGGGAAAGCCGCAGGGTCGGAAGGCGGACCCTGTGGTACAAGAATCTTCTCTTTCAGCGTCTGCCCTTCGAGCAATTCCATTGCGATGAAGGGTCGGCCCTCGAACTCGCCGATATCGTAAACCGTGCAGATGTTGGGGTGATTCAGCGCCGAGGCGGCTTGCGCTTCCCGGCGCAGACGCTCGAAGGCTTGCGCGTGCCGCTCAAGCTCTTCAGGGAGGAACTTGAGCGCGACCAGGCGATGCAGCCGGGTGTCCTCGGCTTTGTAAACCACACCCATGCCGCCCCCGCCGATCTTTTCGAGGATACGGAAATGGGAGACGGTTTCGCCGATGAGGCTTTGCCGGCGGGGCGGCGGTGAGGCGGTTTTCTCCTCAGCCAGGGACCTTACCATGACCTCGAGAGCGGCTGTTTCCAGGAAATCCTTTCCCTTTTCATCGAACGCCAGCAGTGACTCGAGCTCGCGGCCAAGTGTTGCGTCTCCGCCGCAGACCTGTTCGAGGTAGGCGGCGCGCCGGCCCTCTTCGCAGTCGAGGGCTTCCTGGTACAACTGCTTTACCCTCTGCCAGCGCTCAGGATCCATCCCGCTTCTCTCCCGTCAACTCGCGCAGGAGCCAGGCCTTCGCCGTTCTCCAGTCGCGCGTGACCGTCTCAGGTGAGATATTCAATGCTTCCGCCGCCTCTTCGGCGCTTAGTCCGCCGAAAAAGCGCAACTCCACCACCTGACTCGCGCGAGGATCAAATTTGGCCAAGCTGTTCAAGGCTTCATCCAAGGCCAGCAGGTCTGTCGGTAATTCCTGGGAAACGGTCAATCCTTCATCCAACGAAACGTGGGGCGCGCCAGCCCCTCTTTTCATATAGCGTCGGGAGCGCGCAAAATCCGTCAGAATTCGGCGCATCATTCGCGCACAAACAGCAAAAAAGTGGGCGCGGTCCTGCCAGTTCACTTCGCGAAGGTTCACGAGGCGCACATAGACCTCGTTGATGAGCCCTGTGGTCTGAAGCGTATGGCCGGGCGCTTCGCGAGCCATGTACGCGCGCGCCGCGTCGTGCAGTTGTTTGTAAACCAGGGGCGTCAGCTTTTCAAGCGCACCTTCGTCCCCGCTGCTCCAGGCGCGGAGCAACTGGGTGACTTGGTGGTCCGGCGCGGGCTTCAATTGCACCTCTTGTGACCTTGGTTTTTCTCCGTGATCTTGTGGAGAGGATACCACATCAGCCGTTGGATTTCCAGCCTGAGCGACCTCCAAACCAAAAAATCTCACTTCACCATGACGGCAGTCACGGAAGTTTCCCGCTAATAGGAATAGAGGCGGCTGACCGAACAGGGCGATTCGTAAGAACGGAGAACCGAGCAGTTTCGATGCACAGTCGAGCGCAAGCTTCGCAATAGGATGGGCTTTGTATTTTCAAATCAAAAAGGAGACCAACCAATGAAAAATGCGAGTTCAGTGAGAACGATGCTGCGATTCAGCACGATTCTGTGCCTGGCCTTGGCGATGCCTGCCTGGGCAAAGGGGAAAACCGGAGGAGGGGGCGGCAGCACGTCCTGCGGCTATAACGTTACCACGATGATCGCCGATACCGACGTCAGCTTCAACAGTTTGCCGTTCCAGATTCAGAGCGACGATTACAACGGCAGCGAAATTTACACGAATGCCAACGGCGTCACGTCGCAGATTATGAAGGGTTGCGACTGGGTGCTTAATTTGTTTAATCAGACGTCTCCGACCCGAACGGTGAAACTGACGTTCGATTACCCGCTGGGAAGCAACAGCGCACCCTTCCATGGGACCGAGGCGTTTGCGGGCGGCATCGTCTCAAATTGTCAAAAAGACAACGACAATACGGTCAATTTCGGCACGATGACGAGCGGCCAAACGCTCACGTGCCCGATGGAGGTCGATTTCAACTACAGCGGCTCCTCCTATCACCTGCTCATGGATCCCAACAACGTTTCTGGGAGTACACGGGTCTGGGTAGCGTGCACTAGCGGGACCAGCGGCGATCGCTTGCCTTGCTCCGCATGGGCAGTCACTCCTATTCCTAATTCGACCGCAAACCTGGGCACTACGCCAGAGGGCCAGGCTGCGGCGATTGGGGACCTCCGTGAGGATATATCGTCCAGTAAAGGCAAAGTAACTCAAACAGATTGGGGGCTTTATTACGTGGCTTTCAGCTTCACAATCTCGAAATGAGCGCCTCGGACCGGCCTCGTTGACTAAGTCCGGCTTGGTGGGCGGGCGCTTGTCGCGAGCGCTCCCGCGGTTCTGAGAAATTTCGATCCAGTCGAGGGCGGAGCCGCGGTCTCATTCAGCGCGAAGGGCTTGAAGGGTGTCAACCCGCGCGGCGCGAGCGGCCGGCACTAGCGACGCCAGGACTGCTGACGTGACGATGACTGCTGCCGATCCTATCAACGGAATCGGTCCGGGAAGCTGGAGTTCCGGAACGTAATTGCCGGCCAAGCGTGACAACCCCCAGCCCACGAGCCCGCCTGCCGCAATCCCAATCGCCGCGATCGTTGCCCCCTCGATGAGCACGCTGGCGAGAATCCGGCGCGGCTGGGCGCCCAGCGCGAGCCGGATTGCAAACTCACGCGTGCGCCAGCTCACCGAAAAGGCCAGCACGCCTGTAACTCCGACCAGCGAAATCGCCAAGGCGAGGGCGGCGAACCCGCCGAAAACGATGGCATTCACCCGGTTGTTCGCTAGAACTTCGGTGCGGACATCTTCCAGCGTGCTGGGGTGCTCGACGGGCTGAGTGGCAGCCGCGGCGCGAATAGTTTTCGTGATGATCGGGACGAGCGCGTAGGGGTCCTGCTTGGCGCGCACAACCAGGCAGGCCCCGAACAGGGGCCCCTGCGCGAAGGGCTGATAGAGGGTCAAGTTGTGTTGGGGTATGATGTTCGCGTCGTCGATATCGGCCACGACACCTACGATGCGCATAGGCGCGGGGCTGATGCCCGGCGCGTACTTGATCACAGGATCGGTCCACATGACGTGCCGGTTGAGGGCAACCTGGCCGGGGAAGAGCTGCTGCGCGATGCTCTTGCTGACGATGACTACGGGTTCGGCTTCCTTCCGATCAGCCTCCGTGAAATCACGCCCCTCGAGAAGGGGAATCCCCAGGGTGGCGAAGTAGCCCGGGGAAACAAAGCGGAACCGGGCACGCAGATCGTCCTTGCTGCTCTCACTTCTTTTGCCCTCGACCGCGAACTGCAGAGTGAACCGCAGGAAACCACTATCGCGCCACGGGGCCATCATGCCGGTTGCGGCGCCTTCCACTCCCGGCAGCGCACTCACGCTTCGCTGGGCTTCTTGATAGAACTGGGCGACCTGTTGCGGCGTTCGGCCGTCGGAGGTCAAAGGCAGGTTTGCAACGAGAACATGCCCGGTCTCAAAGCCCGGCTGCGCTTTCTGCAGCGAAAGCAACGTCCTCAGCAGCACGCCCGCGCTCGCCAGCAACAGGAATGACGCGGCAACCTGGACAACGGTGAAAACGCGAATCCGGCGGCGGCTGCTGCCGGTAACGCGGCCGGCGCTGCTGGTTAGCCCCAGCCCACGCGAGCTATCTGCGGAAGGCAGGCGGGGAACGAAGGCAAGAAAGACCGCCGCTGCCAACGCCAGCGCCAAGCCCATCCAAAGCACGCTGAAATCGACCGTCAGATCCGCCGCCCTCACTGAGAATCGTAACGCGTAACGCGCCAGTACCGTGACCATCGGGATGGCCACCAGCATGCCAGCCAGGCCTCCGCTGCCACACAGGACCAGGCCTTCTGCCAAGAGCGACCGGCGGAGGGCGGTTGAGGTTGCTCCCAGCGCGGCGCGGACCGCCAACTCCGATTCGCGACGCACCGTCCGGGCAAGAATCAGGTTCGCGACGTTCGAGCAGGCAATCACGAACAGCAGGCCCGAGGCGCCGAACAAAAGCCACAGGATGAGTCGGGCGCCCGAGTTGATCTGGTCCCGCAACAGCCTCGCATTGATTTGGAAGTGATGCTGAGGCTTGTAAACGTCAGGATGCGCCGAAACCATTGCCGCGTAGACTACCCGAAGCTCCGCGCGCGCCGACGTGAGGCTGGCCGCAGGCGCCAACCGGCCGAATACATCGGTCATGCGGTGCTCGCGGCCCTGCACCATCGTTGCCGACAGGTGGTGGGGGCTGGTGACGACGTTGGCGATGATCTCCGTATCCGCGGGATAGGGAATCGAGGGCTCGAGAACTCCGACGATGGTTGCTGAGCGGATCTGCATCATGCTGCCCAGCCGTATCGCCTTTCCTATCACGTTCGGATCCCTATGCAGCGTGTTGACCCAGAACTTGTACGTGAGCACTACTGCGCCGGCGGCGTTGGGGCCATCGTCGCGCGCGTCGAGCAGGCGGCCCAACACCGGCTTCAGCCCCATCACCTCAAAATAGTTGCCATCGACAACTCCGGAATGGATTCCACGTGTCTCGCCGAATCCCTGCGCAGTAAAGTCGATGGTGGAGAACGTGCCGAGTTTGCTGATGGTCTTCAAGTGGGCGCCTATGTCCGTGATCTCAGGAATTGAGAACGTGGCATTCTCCACTTGCAGACCGGGCGCGCTCTGCTGGATGTAAATCAGGCGATCTTCATCGCGATTCACCAGCGGACGCAACAGGACGCCGCGCACGACGCTGAAAATGGCGGCGTTCACGCCAATGCCCAGCGCCAGCGTCAAGGACACAGTGACCCACAACGTGGGGGTCCGCCCCAGCGAGCGGAGCGCCACCCTTAAGTCGCCCAGCAACGCGGCTGCATACCTGAGCGGACGGGTAATTCCTGCCGCTTTGGCTTCTGCCGTGTCGATCGTGTGGGTCGTCATTTTGTCTCCTGCGGCGGCTGCCCCGCCGGTCCGTCAGCCAGGGGGTGAAGGGTCCGCATTTCTCGCCATTCGCTTCCGAACCCGAATTTGACGAGCACCCATCACCCGGCAAGGCAAAAGTGGCGGTGAAAACCGCCAGTCTCGGCCTATGGGACGCGGCCATCTGTCGAAACGGTTGACGAAGAACGCTTGCACGTCCACGATCTACCCGTGCAAGCTGCTTGCCACTGCCAGCCCGTCGTTAAGGCGCTGAAAACTGGATAGATACTGTTAAATTTGGGCGTTCCCTCGCCGGCGCAATGTCCGATTGTGGCACTACCCTTCCCAAAAGCGAACACTGGCACAACTAGCCAGGAGGGCGCCTGGGTCCCGGCCGGTAGCAGCGGACGCAACTGCCGAAGCCATCGTCTTCTTGGCTAGGGAACGTTGCAGTTTGGTTGGCCGTGCAAAACCCGCCTTTGGCACCCGGATCTGCCGCTGGTCGCGAGGGCGATTCTGAACGAGTGGTCAATCGGAAGTTGACCCCACCCTTCGCGGATGACTCCTGCCTGGTCGGCTACTGTTTACTCATCGCCAGTGGCTCTGCAAGCCGGGCACTTTGACGAGAAACTTACCGTCAACTGAGCTTTGATAGGTAAACGCTACGCCGCTACAGAGGATCTATTTTACTCGGCGGTCATTTTCGGGGAGGCCAACTTCACATGTGCAAGCTGGTTCCGTCTGGCTGTCGAATGCTTGCTCTCCAAGGTAATTCCCGCTAGAATACCTTCACATCAGCGCATCCACGGTCCGGTTAGCCGAGGCTTAGCGAGATGACTGGCACAACCGTCTCCCACTACCGCATCCTGGAAAAGCTCGGGGGCGGGGGGATGGGTGTGGTTTACAGGGCCGAAGACACTCGCCTGCACCGGTTTGTCGCCCTCAAATTCCTGCCGGAGACGGTGGCCAAAGATCCCCAGGCATTGGCGCGCTTCCAGCGCGAAGCGCAGTCGGCCTCAGCCCTGAATCATCCCAATATCTGCACGATCTACGACGTAGGCGAATACGAAGGCCAGGCGTTCATCGCCATGGAGTACCTGGATGGCGTGACGCTGAAGCACCAGATTCAGGGCCGGCCCATGGAGTTGGAACGACTGCTGGAGATCGCCATCGAGGTCGCGGATGCCCTCGATGCGGCTCACAGCCAAGGCATCGTCCATCGCGACATCAAACCGGCGAACATCTTCGTAACCAAACGGGGACACGCCAAAGTGCTGGACTTCGGCTTGGCCAAGGCCACAACGATCGGCACCCCGTCCGGTCAGGGTGCAACCTTGAATGGTCTAACCGCCGCCACCGTGGACGAGCCACATCTGACCAGCCCGGGGACGGCGCTGGGGACGGTGGCCTATATGTCGCCAGAGCAAGTGCGGGCCAAGGAACTGGATGCACGCAGTGATTTGTTCTCCCTTGGTGTGGTGCTGTACGAAATGGCGACAGGGACGTTGCCCTTTCGTGGAGATAGCTCAGGCATCATCTTTGAGGCCATTCTGAACCGTGTGCCTGCGCCGCCGGTCCGGCTAAATCCCGATTGTCCCCCCGAACTCGAACGAATAATCAACAAGGCGCTGGAGAAGGACCGGGACCTGCGCTATCAACACGCTGCCGACGTGCGGTCCGATCTGAAGCGGTTGAAGCGGGATAGGGCATCGGGACGGTCCGCCGCCACAATATCTGCGGCGAGTGCCGAACTTTCATCAGCGGCGGGAATCGGCGGCGTTGCGTCTGCGCCGGTTGTCTCCAAACCCGCGCGGGCTAGATGGAAGGTGTGGGCAGTCGCTGTCGGCGGCTTGGGTTTTGCCGTCATCGCGTTGCTGATCTATCTTCAATCGCGTCCCCTCCCCCCACCGAAAGTATCGGGCTACGTCCCGGTCACTCACGACGGTAATCAAAAGAGCCTCGTGGGGACGGACGGGGCACGGCTTTACTTTAACGACAGCGCTTCTGCGGGTTGGGCTATCGTGCAGGTGTCGGGCTCCGGTGGAGAGGTGGCGCGCGTGCCGGTTCCCGTTCCAACCTTGCAACTGCTTGCCGTTTCCCCCGACGGGGCAACACTGCTCGTCGCGGACCTAGTGGCTCAGTCGGTACCCAACGGACCGCTTTGGGCAGTGCCTGTGCTCGGCGGGTCATCTCGCCGGCTCGGGGAGGCCGTTGGACATGATGCCGCGTGGTCCCCCGACGGCCAAATGCTCGTTTACGCCAACGGACACGACTTATTCCTGGCGAAGAGCGACGGTGCCGAACCCCACAAGCTTGTATCCGCGCCCGATCAAGTTTTCGATACCGCTTGGTCGCCGGACGGAACACTGATTCGATTCCGCGCCGGAAGGTCGCTTTGGCAGGTTTCGATCAATGGGACGGGTCTGCATCGCCTGTTTCCGGCCTGGCACAATCCTCCCGACGAATGTTGCGGCAAATGGACTCCCGACGGGAAGTATTTCGTTTTCGAGTCAAAAGGCAATATCTGGGCCCTTGCTGAAAAGAGGAATTTACTTGGAAAAGCCACCAGGCAACCCATGCAATTGACCTCCGGGGCGATGACTTTCTCCGATCCTCTGCCCAGCAAGGATGGCAAAAAGCTGTTCGTGGCGGGAGCACTGGCGCGCGGGGAGCTGGCTCGCTATGATGCGAAGTCCGCAGAATTCGTTCCATTCCTTTCCGGAATTTCGGCGGATCAGGTCAGCTTCTCTAAGGATGGGCAGTGGGTGGCCTACGGCAGCTTCCCGGAGGGAACACTCTGGACAAGCAAATTGGACGGCAGCCGGCGGCTCCAGCTCAGCTACCCGCCGCTCTTTGCCCTGGCGCCTCGCTGGTCACCCGATGGCAAGCAGATCGTTTTCTACGCCCGCTCACCCGGGCAGAAGTGGAAGTTGTATACGGTTTCGACCGATGGGGGAACGCCGCGCGAAATGATACCCGAAGACCCCCAGAGCCAGATGGACCCCAACTGGTCGCCCGACGGAACAAGAATTGTCTTTTCTGGCGCTCCACCTGATAGCGCTATCCGGATCCTGGACGTTAAGACTCATCAAATTTCGACCCTGCCTGGCTCAAAAGGCCTTTTCTCGCCCCGCTGGTCGCCCGATGGACGCTATGTCCTCGCCATGCCTTTCCACTCCGGCCTTATGCTCTTCGATTTCACCGCCCAAAGGTGGGAGGAAATCGCCAAGGTAACAGCGGGTTTCCCCAATTGGTCGAAAACCGGAGACTATGTTTACTTCTTTCATGGGGCGGACCAGCCATCCGTGATGCGGGTGCGCATTCGCGACCGAAAGCTCGAGCGCGTGGCGGATCTGAAAAACTTCCGGCAAACAGGCTATTGGGGCTTCTGGTTGGGCCTGGCTCTCGACGACTCACCTCTACTGCTTCGCGACACGGGCACCCAGGAGATCTATGCCCTCGATTGGGAAGCGCCGTGAAGAACAGAAGGCAGAAATTAGTAGGCCGTAGGCAGGCGGAGGAAACAAGAATGGAAACGAAGGCTGCGGTCCCCGATCCCAAACCATTCATGCCTCATCCCAACTTGAGTGATGAGGTGAATCGGAACATCGTGCGGTCGGAGATTGAAGGGGGTGTGTGCCTGGACGATTTATCCGAGGGCGTGCGGTTGGAAGTGGAGACGGAGCATCGTTGGTACACCATCTTAATTCGCGATGGCGGCAAGGAACTGATTTGGGGCCACCCGCAGTACTGTCCCGATCCCGTCGCGGTGAGAATCGCGGGGTCCACGTGGGGCGGCTCGATGCTGAAGCTACGGTTTATCGGGCGTGGAATGCACCTGGAATTCTGGCATCCCATATTTCGCACCATCAAAACATCACGGATTCTCGAAATCCGCACCTCGGACCAGCTCGCGAGCGACGCTTGAGCGGCCAGGAAACTGACCGTGCGCCGCATGAACTTCCCGCCGCAGTTCGCTTCGCGCCTTTGCCATCTGATTCTGGATAGGAAGTCTGGTCATTTCGGCCCAAGTCGAAACACAAGGCAGCCGCGCAAACGGGGATCAAGGAAATAGATCCTGCCTTGTCGCCTACTGTTTACTAATCGCCAGTGGCTCTGCAAGCCGGGCACCTTGACGAAAAACGGCCTACCCGCACATCCGGCGACCCGGATCTGTCTGTTCAGCAGATCCCAGGATTGCGGACAGGTGGTCGCCCAGCGGTCAACTCGCCCACCATGGACAGGTTCGGATTCCGGGAAGGAAGGGCGCTATCGTTCCAAATCCGGAAAAGTACCCACCCGGCGTAGTTTCCGAGTGCGCCCGCGCCCGGCCAGACCCCAACTGCGAAAGGTGGGATGACCCGAGGGCGTACAATCGCCCACGGCGTATCTTACGTCTGTCATTCGTCCGGCAGGGCGCGGCCCCGCGTTTCCTCGGCGAAGGGGAGCAGCAGCAGGCCCAGCCCAAACGCCACGGAGGTGAAGGCCACGGGAGTTCCGAGTGTTCCAAGTCTGCGGACCATGGTCCCCAGCAGGAAATTCATTCCGGCGCCGATGAAGCGCCCGAAGGAAGTCGCAAAGGCGAACGCCGTGGCCCGGACGGAAGTGCCGTACTGCTCAGGCAGCCAAAGGGTGAAAAGGGCGAAGTTCCCGCCGAAGAATCCCAGGAAGAGCAATACCGAGATGAATGCGTAGAGCCCGTGAGGCAGGTAGAACGCCCACCCGAAGCTGAGAAGGATGGCCGCGCCCATACCCACAAAATAGAGGGCCAGGGTCGACTTTCGTCCGAAGCGCTCGGCCAGAGGGGGGACCAGGAGGCAGCCGAGGATGGTGCCGAGGGCGAGTATGCCGCTGGCGACGGAAACCGTCCGCGTGGCGTGGGCCCCGGCAATGCCCGCCTTTCCCGCCAGCAGAAGGACGGCGGTAGGCTCGTATACGGCGGCTGCCCAGAGGCCGACAATGGCCACGCTCAGCAACGCCATGTTCACCAAGGTGCGGCGCCGATAGTTTCGGGAAAAAATGCGGCGCAGGCGGGACTCGGCGCCGGCAGCGGAGACAGGCGCGGCACGCCGCCAGCGCTCCGGCTCCCTCACGTGCCTCAAGACGAGGAAGGCCAAAACCACGGGCGCGAGGCCGCACAGGAACATGGCACGCCAGCCGTAGCGCGCTCCCACGGTGTAGTCGAGGGCGGAAGCGAGGAAGAACCCGGCGTAGTAACCGGTCTGCAGATAGCCCGCGCCCATTTTCCGGCGGTCCTCCGGCCACGCCTCCGCCACGTAGGTGCCCGCCAGCGCCCACTCGCCGCCGATCCCGATGCCGGCCAGCAGCCTGAATGCGGCGAGTTGCCACACGTTCTGCGACAGGGCGGCAATGCCCGTGAAGACGGAATAGACGATGATTGTTGCGGCCATCACTCGGACACGCCCGAATCGGTCCGCCAGAGGTCCCCAGAGAAACGACAGCCCCCACCCGACCAGAAAGAGGGCAAACAAAATAGATCCCGCGAAACCGACGTTGTGGGCGGTGCTTGCAATGCCCGACCTGGGTAGGAGTTCGGTAAGCGCTGGGCTGAGCACCAGCGCATAAATGAAAGAGCCCATGCCGTCCAAGGTCCATCCCGCCCAGGCGGCCCAGAAGCCCAGGATTTGCTGGCGGGTCAGAGGAGTCCGGCTAGGAATTCTCGCGGCGGCAGTTGATCTCTCGGCCAAGGCTATTTCCGCCCTTCCAGATGCTCCTTCCAAAGCGGGAGGCAGGTCTCTCGCAAACGGTCCTTCTGCACCTTGCCCATCGCGTTTCGCGGCAATTCCTTCGCGATCGCCACGCACTTCGGCAGTTTGTAGATCGCGAGGCTGCGGCGCAGAAACAATTTCAGGGAATCCGCGTCGACCTCTGCGCCACGACGGGCCACCACAACAGCCATTACCCCTTCGCCGAAGTCAGGATGGGGCATGCCGATCACTGCCGACTCCTGCACCCCCTCGAAACGGTCAATGCAGTCCTCGACTTCTCTGGGATAGACATTGAACCCTCCAGAAATAATCAGGTCCTTGGACCTTCCCAAGATGTAAACATAGCCGTCCTCATCGATGCGTCCCAAGTCGCCGGTCCTGAAGAATCCATCGGGGGTGAAACAGTTGCTCGTCATCTCAGGCCTGTTCCAGTATCCCGAAAAAACGTTGGGGCCGCGCACCTGGATCTCGCCCTCCTTGCCTGGACTAAGGGGAAGGTCATCGCCGCCCGCAATGCGCACGGAGACTCCCGGAAGCGGCAAGCCGACAGAACCCGGCAGAAGCCTCCCCTCCAGCGGGTTGCTGGTGTTCATGAGGGTTTCGGTCATCCCATAGCGCTCTAGGATCGATTGGCCGGTCCGCTCCCGGACCTGCTCGAAGGTGTCCGGCAGCAGCGGGGCTGAGCCGGAGACGAGCAGGCGGATGTTCCGGCAGGTTTCCCGGTCGAATTGGGGCAGAGACAGCAGGCGGGTGTAGTAGGTGGGCACGCCCATGAAGACAGTTGACTGCGCAAGCAGGGAGCACACTTGGGCCGCTTCAAAGCGCGGCAGGAAAAGCATGCGGGCGCGGCTCAGCAGCGTGCAATGGAGCGCGACGAAGAGACCGTGAACGTGAAAGATCGGCAGGGCGTGGAGGAGAACGTCATGGCGCGTGAAGCCCCAGGCCCGGACCAGCGTGCGGGCGTTGTGAGCGAGATTGCCTTGAGTCAGCATTACTCCTTTGGGCTTGCCCGTCGTTCCCGAGCTGTAGAGAATCGCCTTCGTGTCACCATCCGAGGAAGGCGAAGCGGAGAAGGTCGAGGGCATAGCGCGGCTTGCATCCAGCAGATTTCCTTCTCCTGCCGCGCCCAGTGTGAAAACCTCCGGGATGCCTGCCTGGCGACAGAGGCCCGCCATTTCCTCGAAGCGTTCGGGCTGGCAGACCATGCCCCGGGGGTGGGCGTCTGCCAGGAAATAGCTGATCTCGTCGCGTGTGTAGGAGGGGTTCAGGGGCAGATACACAGCACCTATGCGGAGGCAGGCGAGATAAAGAAAAACTGCCGGCGCCGACTTCTCCACCTGTACCGCGACCCGGTCGCCCTTCGCAATTCCATGGCATGCGAAAAGATTGGCGATGCGAGCCGAATGCTCGTCGACGTCACCGTAGGTAAAAACCTGCCCGCTCGGGATTCCGAGGCAGGGCAGTGAAGGGTCCGATGAAGGGCTGCCCATCAGCAGTTCGTAGATGTTTTGGCCCATACTTTGCGTCTCGCCCAACTCCCGCCCGGCGCGAACCAACTTGCCCAGGCGCTGGCCTCGGCGCAAATGACTTTCACTCCACGACATCGTGTACTTCAGGTTCGGGCGCCGCACGGGACAACGACGGTGAAGCTCTCACGCGGATACCATACGCCATACCGCTCTTGGGTGCAATGTTCCGGCCTCCGCCTGGCCTGCGACTAGTTCGAGACGCTTCCACGTGCGTCATTTCGCGATGGAGCTTGATTGGCGGCGTCTCAGGATATGGCGGCCGTCCATTCCGGACAGGCGGCGTGAAATGCTCACTCATAGCGAACAAAAAGCGAATATGCTACACTTCCCGTCGCCATGAGTCTGCGCTTTTGTCGGGTCACCGTTTGCGATATGCTTGTGGCTTCAAAGCCCAAAGACAGTGTCGGCACAGCTTAGATCGGACTTCACTGTGCCCGCCGTCAGTTGCAACGGACTATGGCGACACGAAGCATCACTCCACAGTGATAGTCACGGTTCCAACGTTCTGGGGCGTGTTAATTCCCGCCCCGCTCGCCTGAACGGTAATCATAAACGTAACTGGCGAGGGGGGTGCCGGACCACTCGGTTGGCTTCCTCCCCCGCCGCAAGATAGTGCCGTTATCAATAGAGACCCGGCGATGATTGCGAGAGCAACCCCAGGCGTCAGCCATTGCTTCCGCGCGACAATTATGAGGAATCCCGCAAGGAGGAGGCTCGCGAAGATCGTGAGCGTTCCAAGCCGGCCGATCGCCGGAGTCCATGGTATGGAGGGCAGAGGAGGCGCGAGGGCCGGCCTGGAATTAACCTGTACGGTCAGAGTATCTGGAACACTTCCGTTGGCTGGCAAGTTCACCGTGGTGGGATTGAACGTGCATGCCGTGCCGGTGGGTGCGTTCAAACACTGGAAGCTGACATTGCCGCTGGCGCCGCTCTGCGAATTGAGACCGATAGTGAAATTGGCGGACTGTCCCACAGAGAGCGTCGTAGAGCCAGGCGTGATGCTGCCGGTGAAGCCGGGCGCCTGCTCGATCTCAAGCGTGGCGCTGAAGTGGTTGAATAGTTGTTAATTGAGTACACGCTCACGGCGTAGTCGGGAGTGGGTTGAGCGACATAGGCCGCTTGGGAAGAGTTCCCGAGATACAACGTGAACCCTTCTGCGAGGGAACTGCCGGCCTGCCAGCCATAAGCGGTCGCCGTCTGCGCGCCCAGGGCGGCATTGATCGTGAAGACGCGCTGCGAATTGAACCCGCTGCCAATTTGAAATGGCACGTTCTGACTGACGCTTCCTGCCGGAATTGTGACGCTGGCTGGAATGCTGATGGCCGGATCGCTGGCCGCAATTTGAACCGCGGTGTCGGAGCTGGAAGCGGCGGCCAAGCTCACCTGGGCGTTGCCGGAAGAGCCGACGATCGGCGTGGTAACAAGGCGAACCTGTAAGGCGGGGCCCACCGTGGCTGGCATCACGTGAAAAGAACCGTTCACCGCGGACAGTTCCACCAGGTCCGCCTTGCCATCACCCGTGAGATCCGCCGCGAGTTGGGGCACGAGCAGCTGGCCGAAGTCAAAAATGGTGTAAGTCGGCGTGAAGGTCCCGTCTCCGTTTCCTTCCATGATCTCGAGGAAGGTGTGTGCAAGGTCGGGGTTCCCGCCATTCTGTGGACGAGTCTGAGACTGGAATACCGCAATATCCAGGTTGCCATCACCATTGAAATCTGCGAGGGTAACTCCATTGCTACTGTTCAGAGTGTAGATCACTGTAAATCCTGCGTAGGGCTGGTACGTATTGGTAAGCTTGAAGGAACCGTCGGGCTGGCCGAGGTAGATTGCATATTGCAGAGGAACGTCGATGTCGAGACCCGTCTGCGGCTCGACCAGTTCGACAATGTCGTCGATACCGTCGTGGTTGAAGTCTCCCGTGGCAACGCTGGTGGGGATGTAATCCGTGACTACGGATGGCCTGAACAGAAAGCCAGGTAGTGTGGTCGGGCTTAAGTCTTGCCCCGTCTGGTACGCCCGAGAACCGTTTGCAACAGTTCGGGATGTCGCGTCGGCCGGAGGTGACGCTGCCGCGCCGCGCGGCCTGAGAAAGTGCTTCACGTACTCAGGACCCTCCTTACGGGCAATATTCTATCCCAGAAAGCGAGGCGTCACGCGTCAGGTTTTGGGTGCCGGATGATACCATGGTGACGTAAGCCCGCGTGCCGGGGGGTAGGCTGGCAACGTATGCCTTATCTAACGCATCGCAAAAGCCGTAGGACACTGATGAGAAACGCGGTCGCACGTCAAGTTGTCGCTATTTTGGTTCTAACCCTTGCCGGGACTCGGCCCGCCCCCAGCCAACTCCCTCCTGCAGCAGGCACTCCGCCTGTCGAGAAGTTCGCCCCCGCAGCTACAGGGGACAATTACAGGCTCAAGGCGGACGTGGATCTGGTCCTGGTGGAAGCGACGGTGCGCGACCAGAACGGCGGCATCGTAAACAATCTGACGCGCGAGAGTTTCGGCGTCCTCGAAAACGGCGTCGGGCAGCAGGTCGCGTATTTTTCGCGCGACCAACTCCCCTTGGCCGTTGCCCTCGTCCTCGATTGCAGCGGGACCATGGGGCCGGTTCTAAGGCAACTGCATCATGCCGCCTTCGACACGCTCTCCGCTCTCAAGCCCGACGATCAGGTGGCCCTGTTCGACTTCGCCGCGCGCGCGGAAATGCTGGTTGGCCTGACGAAGAATCGCCAACGCATCGCCGACGCCATTGCCACCATTCGCCCCGGCGGCGGTACGGTAATTCCAGACGCCCTTTACGAAGCGGCACTTTATCTCGCCCGCGCCGCGCCGGGCCGCCGTCACGCCATCATCCTGGTCTCCGATAACCAAAATACGGAAAAGGGATACTGCGATGAAAAGCGGGTCATCCACCAAGCGCTCGAATCCGAGGCGGTCATTTACAGTATTCGGGTTGCGGAAGGCTCTCACCCGCACTCGATGTATGTGATTCCTCCCATCTTAGAGGAAGTTTCCTTTCGGGATGTTTCCGTCCCCAAGATGGCCCACGAGACCGGAGGTGAAGTCATCGACGCCAGGAACCTCAGTTCCATCCGCTCCGCCATGGACACGGCGATCTCCCGCTTGAAGCTGCGCTATAGCCTGGGCTACTACAGCACCAACCGGCGTCACGATGGGGCCTTCCGTGAAATCGAGATTCACATCACGGACGCCTCGAATGAGGAAAAGTACACAGTCTATGCCCGCCGCGGCTATTACGCCCCGGGCGAGGAAGGCAGTGGGCAGTAGGCAGTGGGTAGTGGGCAGTAGGCAGTAGGCAGTAGGCAGTCGGCAGTAGGCAGTAGGCAGTCGGCAGTGGGCAGTAGGCAGTGGGTAGTTGGCGGCGGAAGCTGGGCCTTAGAAAGCACTAAATTCCGAAGATCAAATTCAATTGACAGCCCTCTCCCCTGGGGAGAGGGTGGCCTGGGGCGGCGCTTTCTCCAGCCGCCCCAGGTCGGGTGAGGGGTGTTTTGCCTACATTCACATGTGGGGCCGCAACGTAACCCGCTTAGCGCCCCCGGTCACTTACACTGCAAATGATGCTCCTCCAACCACTCGACGGCGATTTGCTTGATGGCCTCGTTGCGAAACTTGTACCAATCCTTTTCGACTCCGAGGCGTCGAATGGTGCTTTTGAACATGCGAAACGCACCTGACCCATGGATCGCATCCAATAGCGCCCCGCGCACCCGTTCATTTTCCTGCTCGTGAGAGAACTCTTCCATGATGGCCCACTCATGCACATCAAACTTGGTCGGCAGGGATAGGAAACGGCCGGATTCCAGCGCTTCGCGGACTTTTGGAAGGTCCTCGCGCATCCACTCCGGAGTGTGTTCGTCCTCTCCCTCCGCAGCCAAGTCCCGCATCTCATCGGTCACATAGACTATCTCGCCTGAATCCGGATCGAGGTAGGAGTCGGCCTCATCGGTCGCAGATTCGATGGCATCGATAACTTCGCTTAGGGAAATAACGGCTGCCATGGTTTGTGTACCTGCCTGACACGCATAGATGTGAAGAAGTAATCTCAGAACCGCCTCGACTCCGGGCGCCCGCTCTTTGCCAGGTAGTGGTGATCCAGCGCTTGCCGGAGAAATGTCTTAATTACTGCCTGACGGCTAACGTTCAGTTCCTTGGCGGCGCTTTCGAGTTCTTCCAGCATTGTCGCGGTGAAATCCACGTTCACCCTTTGAATGGGCTCCATCATTTTCCCGGAATTGGTGAAATAGCGCGAAACGTCCTTCCCCTGCTCGGCCTGGCGAGCAATCGCCTCTGCTGGAATATTCTTGCTTCCTTTAAGAATTCTCTTCATAGAGTTGCTGCTCCTGTCGGGTTGCCTTCCACAAAGTGACCAGGTGGTAGTAGGTATAACAGTTATACCACATTTCCAGGGATGCCGAAAGGACGGGAGACTGCAACTTGGCCCCTGAAACACAACCCCAATGTGGTACACTTTTGGTAAAGGGCGGGGTATTCACATGATTAACCTGAATGAAGTTGGGGCCTTCGGCTCGATTGATGCCTCTGGAAATCTCAGCGTGCGTTTCGGTGTGTATCTACCGGGCATTCGCGCCACGGATGGATTCGAATTAGTGGTGCGCGTCATCCACCGCGACGACCGTTTCGATCCGGCGATCCCCACGCAGGATTTTCCGCTGAACTGGGCAAGCGGCAGCGCCTTGGATATGTGGTCCGCCACCATGCCCCTGCTCCCGATCGCGAACACTCATTTCGGCCAGCAAGGCACTTACCTCTACCGCTATCAACTTTGGTGGACGCCCTCTGGTGGAAGCCGCCAACTCGTCACGCTCTGGTTTACCGATCCGTTTGCCCGCGTCACCGATGTGGGCGAACTCTCGGCTGTTACGCTGAGCAGCTCTGCCGCGCCTTTCAACTGGACTGACGCGTCTTACAAGACTCCGGAACTGGATGACCTGGTGGTTTACGAACTCCAGGTGGAGGAGTTTAACGACACCTTCGATGGGGTAATTGATCGGCTGGATTATTTCCAGGGCCTGGGGGTGAACTGCCTCGAGCTCATGCCGGTGACGAGCGTCAAGCTGGATTTCGACTGGGGCTACGGCCCTCTCCATTACTTTGCGCCCAACACACGCTTCGGAGGGCCCGCTGGTTTAATGCGGCTCGTAGATGCCTGCCATGCGGCCAACATGGCGGTCATTCTGGATGTCGTCTACCAGCACGTCGATCCGGCCTTCGCCTACAAGCAGGTTTACGACAATGTGAACAACACTCCCGGAGCACCCGAGGTCGCAAATCCGATGATTGGAGCCGACGGGCCATTCGGCCCCCAGGCAGATTTCTCCCGGCCCTTCACCCAGGACTATTTTCAAATCTCCAACCAGATGTGGCTGGACGATTACCACGTCGATGGCTTTCGCTACGACGAGGTCACGGATCTTTACAACGGCCCCACGGGCGACGCTCACGCCAAATTGGCTTACGACACTTACCAGTACTCGCTGGGCGTCAGCCGCTTCCAGCAAGGCTCAGCCAGCTACAGCCGGATTATCCAATGCGCGGAGGCGCTTGGGATAGCGCGCACCGTGCTTCAAAATACTTACACGAGCTGCGCCTGGCAGGACGACTTGCTCAATAAAGCCGAGGACATGATGACGTGGAAGTACGTGGACGCCAACTTCGCCCACCTGCTCGACCCGAACTTCAGCGGCTATCCAAGCACCAAGACCGTAGATAACGCCGCGGGTAACCCGGTGGATATGCCGGTGGCGCCTTTCCAGTATCTCGAAACGCACGATCACAGCCAGTTGATCGTGTTTGGCGGCACCCAGTCCGACGGCGATTTCCCTCCCGGCGACCGCAGTCACTTCTATAAGCTGCAGCCCTTTGCCGTCGCCCTCTACACGCTTCAAGGCATTCCGATGCTTTGGCAGGGACAGGAGTTTGCGGATAACTACAACCTTCCGAGCAGCGGGTCGGCGCGCATCGAACTGCGCAGGGACACGCATTGGGAAGACTTTTATGACGAATACGGCGCTCCCCTCATTCGCCTCTACCGCAGGCTGGGATTTCTCCGCCGCAACTACCCCGCTTTGCGAGGCCGCGATTCTTACTATTATTACCTCCAGTCCCTACAGGGTAATCAGATCATTGCCTACCATCGCCACGCCGCAGCCACCGCGGCCCAGCCTGAACAGTACGTGATGACGCTGCTGAACTTCTCCGATACGGCTGGAACAATTAACGTTCCTTTTCCAAAGGCCGGCACGTGGCAAGAGATGATCGATGCCGACCTGCGCCTGCTGACGATCTCGGTCGCCACCGATGGCGCGACCCAAACCATCACAGTCCCCTCCAACTATGGCCAGGCTTTCGTCTGGTCGGCATGAAAGCAATGTGCGCCTCCAACCAGATCTGCCGAAATATCGGCTCGTGCCGATATTTCGGCAGAGCACCCCTCGTCATACGACCTCATGCTTTCGTCGACATAGGGTAAGTCTTTTTATTGTAGTCAGTTAAGCACTTTGAGAACCGCCCTCAACTTTGGCCCCTGGACTGCCGTATTCATGTAGAGCGAGGTGAATCCTAAATCATGCTCCGAGTCACAACTAACGCCGAAGAAGGACAAGGCAAGGTCACGTTAAAGCTCGAAGGCAAGCTCGCGGGCCCGTGGGTCGAGGAGTTCGAACGTTGCTGGAGCTCGACCGTCGAGAAGTGGAAGCAGGTTGTCGTGGAACTTGCCGGCGTGACCTTCATCGATTCTAAAGGAAAATGTCTTTTAGCCAAGATCCATGGCCAAGGGGCAAAGCTGATCGGAACTGGCCTTATGACCAAGTCCATCATCGAAGAAATCTCAAACTGTGACGAGGAGCATAAGCGGACCACCGAAAGAGCGCAGGGGGACAAACACATCCTGGTCAAGATGCTCATCGTGTTGTTCGTTCCCATGTTCATCCCCCCTGGGCGCGCGCGAGCGCAAGACGCCAAGGCACTGAAACTGACGCTCCAGGAGGCCGTGCAGCTTGCCTTGAAGCAGAACCCGCAGATCCAGATCGCCAACCTGAGTCTGGCCCAGAGCGTGCAGGATCAGAACATGGCACGCGCCGGCTTGTTGCCGCAGGCTGATTTTCAGACTGTGGACAGAGCCATGCGGTATAACATCTATGCTCTGTTTGGCAGCAAGTTCCCCGGCATCCCCCAGCACGGCGGGCCGTTTCAGTTTTTTCAGGCGGGTCCGAACTTTGGAATGCCGATATTCGATCTGAGCCTGTGGCGCCGATTGCAGTCTGCCCGCCAAGGCATCCGGGCAAGTGAGGCCCAGGAAACAACTGTTCGAGAGCAGACAGCGCTATTGGTGGTGTCGCAGTATTTGGGGGGCATGCGGGCAGGTGCAGCGGTGGTGGCGGCGAAATCACGCGTCGATTTAGCGCAGGCCCTTTACGATCAAGCCTTCGACTTGCAGAAGAACGGGGTGGGCACCGGCCTGGACACCTTGCGCGCCAACGTCGAGCTACAGAACGAAAAACAGCGCCTGATCGAAGCGCAAACGCAGGAAGAGATTGCACTCTATGGGCTCGTCCGGCTTCTCAATCTTGACCTGCACCAGAAAGTGGAGTTGGCGGATCAACCCAGCTTCTTCCAGACCCCGGAGTTTGTGGCGAGCGAGAGCATCGAACAGGCCCTCGCGACTCGCCCGGAGATGAGAACGCTCGAGGCGCGAGAGAGGGTGGCGAGGCTTGCCAGAAGGGCCGCCAGCGAGGCGCGCCTCCCAAGTGTCAACTTCGGGGGAGACTGGGCCTACCAGGGCCTCTCCTTGGAGAGTTCAATTCCTTCTTATACATTCCAAATCTCTTTTGACGTGCCGATCATCACCAGCGGCAGGATTCACGCCCAGATTGCGCGGTCTAACCTGGAACTGAAAAAGGTCATGCAGGAAAGATCGGATCTTCGCGACCAGATCGCCCTGGAAGTGAAGACCGGCGTCGCACAGCTCGAGTCCGCGCGGCACGAAGTCGAAGTTGCCAATCTGGGAGTCCAACTGGCCCAGGAAGAAGTGACTCAGGCGCGTGACCGTTTCCAGGCAGGAGTGGCCAACAACATTGAAGTGATTACCGCGCAGGACGCCTTGGCGCGCGCCAACGATAATCAAATTGTGGCCCTGTACGGTTACAACCAGTCGCGCGCCGACTTGGCACATGCCATCGGCCAAACCGAAGGCCTTTACGCAAAGTGAGGTGGAAGAATCATGGATTCGAACGTCGCAGAACTGGAAAAAGCTGTGAACCAGGAGCCGTCTGCCTCACCGCAGCGGGAGCCCGAGCGCCAGGGCACAACCAGCCGCTGGGCCGACCCCAAGTTTCGCCGGCTCTTTCTGGGAGCAATCGTGGTTCTGGCCGTCGTAACCGTCACCCTGCTCCTCTACTACCACAACCGGCTAAGCACCGACGATGCCCAGGTGGACGGTCACATTATTCCCATCGCTGCCAAGATTTATGGTGACGTTTCCGAGGTGGCGGTGCTGGACAACCAAACGGTCAAGGCGGGACAAGTTCTGGTGCGCATCGATCCTCGCGATTACCAGGCTAAGGTGGATCAGGCCAAGGCGGCCATGGCGCTCGCCGAGAGCCAGGCGCAAGCAGCCCAGGTGGGAGTACCGCTGACTCAGGAAACCACTCAAAGTTACACCTCTTCCGCCGACGCGCAACTCGCCAACGCGCAAGCGGAATATGAGCGATCCAAGTCAACCTACGAAAAAGACTCCACCGCGGAACTTGCCTTCGCCCACTCTAACGTCGACGCGCGGCAGGCCGATAACGACCGTGCACAGGCGGACTTGGCGCGCATGAAGCCACTCGTGGAAAAGGCGGAGATTTCCCAACTGCAGTTCGATGCCTACCAGGCGGCAGCGCGCGTGGCGCAAAGCACTCTGGCTGCGGCCAAGGACCAACTAACCGCCGCAGAACGAGGGGCTGAAATTTCCGAGGACGCCATGCTGGCGGCCAAGGCCAAAGTGGACATGGCGCGCGCCGGAGTTGAGCAGGCTCGAGCCAACCACAAACAGGTTCCCATTAAGCAGGCTGATGCGGCAGCCGCAGTCGCAGCGGTGGCGCAGGCCAAAGCCAACCTCGAGGCTGCCGAACTGCAATTGAGCTACACCACGGTGGTGGCCCCCATGGATAGTGTCGTGACCAAGAAGGCGGTGGAGGTCGGACAGATCGTTCAGCCCGGACAAAGCCTCCTGGTGTTAATTCCTCTTCAGGATATCTGGGTGACGGCCAACTTCAAAGAGACTCAGTTGTCCAATGTCCGTTCCGGGCAGAAGGCCGAGATTCACGTGGATATGTACGGGGCGACTTTCCCCGGGCACGTCGATTCGATTGCAGGAGCCACGGGCGCCAGGCTCAGCCTCTTGCCCCCGGAAAACGCCACGGGCAATTTCGTCAAAGTCGTGGAAAGAATTCCGGTGAAGATACTTGTCGACCCCATTCCGCCGGATAAAGCCATCCTGCGCCCCGGCATGAATGTGGACGCGACGATTATTACAAAGTGAAGCTGTCCGCTATCAGCTGTCAGCCGTCAGCTTGCTGGACTTCCGTGACGACGTCATTCCCGCAAAAACGGGAATGCAGCCGCTTCGAGCGCAGGCGCCCCCGCCTTCGAGGGATTGACGGCGGTTTGACTTGGTCGCTGATAGCTGAAAGCTGCTAGCTGAAAGCTGACAGCTGAAAGCTAAAGGGACTGTTATGTTCCGCATCGTCACAATCGCAAGAGAATACGGAAGCGGGGGCGCCGGGATCGCCCAACTCCTCGCGGACCACCTGGATTGGAAGCTGTTGGACCGGTGCCTGGTGGAAAAGATCGCGGAGCTCGCGCGCGTCGATCCCAAGCTGGCTGAACAATACGATGAACGCCCCGATCCCTGGATCAACCGCATCGTCCGGGCGCTTTGGCAAGGTGGACTCATACGCGGCACCATGGCCGGTCCGATGCCCGAACTGTTCGATGCCGACACGATGACTTCGCTCTCCCGGCAAGTGATCGAGGAAGCGGCGGCCATCGGACATTGCGTCATCGTCGGGCGCGCCAGCCAGTGCATTCTCCAGCAGCGAGGTGACGCATTTCATGTGTTCATTTACGCGCCCCGCGCCGAGCGCCTGCGCCGGATTCGAAGCCGTCACGCCAGCCGGGCGGAAGCTGAACTTGCTTTGGAGGCGCGCGACCAGGAGCGCGCGGCGCTCATCCGCCGGTTCTTTAACCAGGACTGGGCCAACCGTCACCTGTACGACCTGATGATCTCCTCCAAACTGGGGGATGAAAAGGTGCTGGCGAGTATTCTAAGCGCCATGGGCCTCGGGGCCCTGGCAACGAAATGAAGGTTAAACTCGTCACCCCAGCACAAGCGGTGGTGCAGATCGGCCGACTGGATTCCCGCTCCTCCGCTGAGCCACCCCTCTCCCGAAGGGAGAGGGCGGCGCGGATCGAGAGCGAAACCAAATTCTCCCGTCCCGCAGTTCGCCGAAACGTGTTAGCCGCACGATCCTCCAAAGTGACTGCAGGCAATTTTCGGCCGCCAAGCGACGGCGGCCCCGGAATGACCAAGGCAGGGCACTAAAGTTACGTCATGAAAAGTCTATTTGCCCGCGCTCGGCGCGGCGGGGTAACGAATCCGTGGGTGATTGCCCTGACGGTGATGCTGGCCACCTTCATGGAGGTGCTGGACACCAGTGTCGCCAACGTGGCCTTGCCGCACATCGCCGGCAACCTCTCGGCGGGCGTCGACGAAAGTACTTGGGTCCTGACCTCCTACCTGGTCTCGAACGCCATCGTGCTGCCGCTCACCGGCTGGCTCTCATCACTGTTCGGGCGCAAGCGGTTTTACATGACTTGCGTGGCCATTTTCACCGTCAGCTCGTTCCTGTGCGGGCTGGCTCCCACCCTGCCGCTTCTGGTCTTCTTCCGCATTCTGCAAGGCGCTGGCGGAGGAGCTCTTCAACCCATCTCGCAAGCCATCCTGGTGGAGAGTTTTCCCAAGCACAAGCAAGGAATGGCGATGGCCATTTACGGCATGGGCGTGGTCGTGGCGCCCATCCTTGGCCCCACGCTGGGTGGCTGGATCACCGACGATTACAGTTGGCGCTGGATCTTCTTCATCAACATCCCGGTCGGCGTGCTCTCCCTGATTTTCACCTATCTGTTGATCTTCGATCCCCCCTATCTGGTCAGGAAGAACTGGCGCGAAGCCAAGATTGATTACATCGGGCTGGGTCTGCTCGGCGTGGGCCTCGGATTCTTGCAGGTGGTTTTGGACAAAGGCGAGCGGGAAGACTGGTTCGGCTCAAATCTCATCATCGCCTGCTCGGCGATAGCGCTGGTCGGCCTGGTGGGCGCGGTCTTGTGGGAGTTATACAGCGACGATCCCATCGTGGATTTGCGCATGCTCAAAGACCGCAACTTCGCCCTCGCCACCTTCACCATGTTCATGCTGGGGTTCGTGCTCTACGGAAGCACGGTACTGCTCCCCCTGCTTATGCAAACCTTACTAGGCTATACTGCTTTGCTGAGCGGGCTGGTGCTTTCTCCCGGCAGCTTGCTGGTCCTCATCGCACTCCCCATCGTGGGCCGCCTGACCCAGGTGGTGGAGGCCCGATGGCTGGTGGCCATCGGGCTGGCGATCACCGGTTTCTCGCTCCTCCACATGGCCCACTTCAACCTCCAGATCAGTTTCTCCACCGCGGTCAGCGCCTGGGCCTATTCCCGGCTGGGCATGGCGTTTCTGTTCACTCCCATCAACGTCATGGCGTTTTACTTCATTCCTAAAGAAAAGATGAACAACGCCACGGGCCTCATCAATCTGGCGCGGAATATCGGCGGCAGCGTGGGGATTGCCAACGTTGCCACCCTCCTTGCCCGCCGGGCGCAGGTGCACCAGTCCGTGCTGGTCAGCCACCTGACTCCCCTCGACCCCGCTTACTCGGCCTCCCTTTCGGGCGCCAGCCATCTCCTGATGTCGCAGGGGTCAAATCCCGTGCAGGCGCTCAACCAGGCCAATGGCTTGATGTACAGCAACATGCTCCGGCAAGCCAGCATGCTCGCTTATACCGACACGTTCTGGCTGCTCGGACTTACCTTCCTCGCCATGATCCCGTTTATGTTTCTCATGAAGAAAATTCAACTTCGTGCCGCCCCCACCGCGCCCGTGCACTAGGCGGTCGGCAGTAGGCAGGCGGCAGGCGGGCAGTAAGATCCGCCTCAAAAAGACTGCCCTCTCCCTTGGGGAGGGGGTGTCCGACGACGGCGTTTTCATCAGCCGTCGCGGGCCGGGTGAGGGGTTTCTTCTGTTCCCCAGCCGAGAGGTTCCGCCAAATCGTAGAATTTGGCCTCGATTGGGTGTAAGGTCTTGGCATGAAACCGTTAGTCGTTTGCACAGCTTTGGTACTTGCGCTTGCCGTACCCACCCCATGCAACGCGCAGGACGATGCCAATTTGGCTGATTTCTCAATAACTCTAAAGCGAGTTGGCTGCGTCGGATCGTGTCCCGACTATGAGGTTACTATTCTCGGGAATGGGCGGGTACGCTACCAAGGAAATGCGTATGTGCGTGTTGAAGGCGTACGCGAGCGCGTCATTCCGGTACTAAATGTGCAAAAACTAGTAACGCGACTTCAAAATGAGCACTTTTTCCAATGGGACGAGACGGACGCTGTTTGCCTTGACTTTCCGGAAGTGCACATCACGGCAAGCGTCAGAGCTCATTCCAAGCACGTACTCGAAGGGTGTAATAAGCCCGGAAAAGTGCTGACACTAGCAAAAGAGATTGACAGGATCTCCGGGACGAAACGTTGGGTGAAGATGCCGCGATAGCGTTTCAATCACGGCTCTCGGCGATAAAGACCTGCATGGGCGGCCTCTCCCCTCTTCTTCGCCTTACGCCAAGCGATATTGGGCAACTTTCACTCAGAAGGATAAACTTCAAACTCCTGCTTGCCACCGGTAATGGAGAACTGTTTCTCCACTCCCGCGAATCGAACGCGCAGTTCAAACGGCCCATCTGATTGCACGCTGATCCTTTCCCCCTTCACCGCGCCGGGTTGAGGCTCCGCGACGAGCGACGCGACGTGTCCGTTGAATCGAAAACGCTCGCAGCCGCGGCGGCCGCCTGCCTGCAACTGCCAATCCAATCGGTTGTGAAGAGAATCCGCTTTAAGCCCGATGGCGTACTCAAGCAGGTACATGATGGGTGCGATGCCGCTCCAACCCACGAAGTCCGCCGCTGCGGGCTTGCCGGGCTGAAGGGCGTCCGGCGCGTAGTTTTCCCATATCGTTCCTGTCTTCTCGAAAACCCTGGCCACCATCTCCAAATGCTTCAAGGCAATGTCACGCGCAAGATCGTTGTAGCCGTAGTTCTCCAAACCTCTTAGGACCATGGTTTCGGTGGGCGCCCAGACCGAGCCGCGCCAATATCCCCCGCCCGGCTCGTATCCCTCCTGGTTGGCGGCCAGCGTAGGCACGGGGTTGGTTCGACCGAAAGTATCCGGGTTCTTCAGTTCCGCAACCAAGGCTGCCGCTTGCGCGGTTGAAGCGACATTCGCCAGCAACGTCCAGTAAGCCGCAATCGTCATCACGGGGGCAAGCTTGCCGTCCAGCGTGAGGTCGAAGTAGAACTTTCGCTGCTCGTCCCACATTCGATCGTTGATGAGCTTTGCAAGCTCGTCCGCTTGCGCCGAGTACTGCCGGGCTTCGTCGCTTTTGCCGAGAATTTGCGCGATGTCGGCAAGCTGCCTTGCAAAAAGCGCCATCTCGGCGGAAATATCAATTCCCGTTCCCCCGCCTTTCAGGTAGGCGTTACGTGGAGAATTATCCATGCTCGCCCAGTCGGTAATATAGAGCCCATTGCCTTGTTTCAAATACTCTTCGAGGGCCCCGTAGTAACGGGCCAGCGGCTCCCACACCTGTGGCAATCGGCGGCTGTCGCCGCTAACCCGGTAGTGTTCAAGTTCGGCCCAAGCCAGGATCGGGTGGTCCAGCGCGTCCAGAGTCAGTTTCGGGTTCATCGAGGGCGGAGTCCGGCCTTTGTAGGTTACCGCGGTCCTCCGGTCAGGATTCGAGCTGTCGTTGAGGCCCGGCCATCCCCAGCGGCTGAAGAGCGGCGCGTTGTCGTGGTTTATCCACGCGTCGAAATCAACGCCCGTAGCCCTGACGATTTCCCGGCTGATCTCGCCGTCCTCATGCTGCTTCGCATAGAAATTATCCAGAGTCGAAATTCCCGGCACGAGGGGATAGGCATAGTTGCAAAACATGGTCATGAAGCAACTGTCCCAGAGGAAAATGTTCTGGTTGAAAGCCGCGTCGATGAATTGAGAAACAAAACCGCTCTGGGGAGCCGGCTCATGAAAATGACGGAAACCTAACTCCCAGGCCTTCCAGTAGGTCTTCACCCAAAGAGGGTTATCATCGTAGATCGGCGACGGCAGTTCGCTCTTCACTTCCGCATACTTGGGCAGCGGCGCCGGCGTATACGCCTTCTTGGCGAAATAGCGGCCCAATATTTCTTTCTGCTGAACTTGCGCGCCCTGAAGCAAGCCTACTGCTTGCACACCAAGCATAATTGCGATGATCACGTTGTATCTCATCTACTGTGCCCCTCAGCTTCCGGTGGCACGGGCATCCTGCCCGTGCGCGGTCACGGCCAAGTTGCCCGTGCCACATCAGAGTGCCTCACTATTTAGACGCTGTTTATTCCGGCGTTCTCAGCTACGATTACAGGCCAATGAATCAATGGCTCAATCACTCAATCATTCAATTCCCCCCGAATCACCTCGGCAAGGACAGCGGCGTTGGAGCGCTCCGCGTCGCGGGAACCAAAAACCAAAGTGAGCTGCCCCTTGCGGGCGTGCTCCACCAATTCTTCAAGGAGAGGTTTGCGCGGGGCCTTTGACAATTCCTGGCGGTACTTCTTCCTGAAGTCCTCCCACTTCTCCGGAATGTGACAGTACGATTTCCGCAGCGCGGCCGAAGGCGCGATTTCCTTCATCCAAGCGTCGAGCTTCAATTCCGCCTTGGTCACACCCCTGGGCCAGAGCCCATCCACAAGAACGCGGTACCCGTCCGTGGGGGTGGGCGCCTCGTAAGCCCTCTTCATCTCGACTGACATGGTTAGTTCCCCCCTTCGCTTCAGATTATCACACTGGCATTTGAGTCAGCACTCGTCCCGCCAGTCCAACGGGCTACGGAAAGCTCCGCTCTGACTGTCATCCTGAGCGCGTGTAACTTTTTCGGTTTTACGTGGCACTGGCAGGCAGAGCCAACCGCCCAACCTGTCATCCTGAGCGCAGCGAAGGATCCCCGCAGTTCCCCCGGGGATGCGATACCGGGCAACTGCGGAGATCCCTCGTCGCCCCGATCAGATCGGGGCTCCTCAGGATGACATGCGCCGGACTCCCGCCGACGGTCAGCGCCAGGACAACCGAGTTCCCATGCTACAATGTTTAGTCAGGAAGGCTTGACTCACTTAAAGCTTGATCCGCAAGACTTCCCGGCGCCGCCGTGGCTTGCCTGAGCGTGTGAGCCTTTGAGTAGGATTCTGCCTTCCGCCAGAATCGCGATGAAGATCATTCGGCTCATCTTGAAGAACACCGCGCGCAACCCGCGCCGCACGGTGCTCACTGTCGTGAGCATCGGTGTTTCCATCTTTCTGGTCAGCACCCTCCAGGCGGTTCTCCGCAGCCTCGACAATCTAGGCATGTCCAACAGCTCTAACCTGCGGGTGGTGGTGCACCGCGCCACGAGCATGACGGAGACGATGCCCATCGCCTACAAACAGCGCATTGCGGCGCTGCCTGGGGTGAAATACGTCGAATGCATGGATTGGTTCGGCGGATACTACGCCGACCCGAGCAACTTCTTCGCTAACTTCGCCACCGAAGTTGACGACTTTGAAAAGATCGCCGATGAGCTCACGATCCCCCCCGACCAGCTCGCAGCCTGGAAACGCGAGCGCATGGCAGCCTTGGTGGGGAACAAGCTGATGGAAACCTACCATTGGAAACTCGGCGACCGCGTAACCTTGAAGGGAACGATTTACCCCGTGGATTTGGAGTTCATCATTCGCGCCGTCTATACCGACCCCGAAGATGTCGCCCTCGAACGCTCCATGTATTTTCATTGGGATTACTTCGACGAATCCCTGGGCCGGCCCGGCCGCACGGGATCGTTCTACGTGAAGGCCGCCACGCCCGAGGACGTTCCTCGACTGGCGGAGAAAATTGACGGTCTTTTCAGGAATACGGGTGCTGAGACCAAGACCGAAACGGAGAAGGCCTTCAACCTCGGCTTCGTTTCCATGCTCGGGAATATTAAACTGTTGCTGAACGTCATCTGCCTGGCGGTGGTTTTCACCATCCTGCTGGTAGCGGGCAACACGATGGCGATGTCGATCCGGGAGCGGACCGGCGAGGTGGCGGTGCTGAAAACCCTGGGCTTCCGCCAAAACGCGATTCTTTACCTGATGGTGGGCGAGTCAGCGGCTATCGCCCTGCTGGGCGGATTGCTCGGCGCACTCGGCGCCAAGACGACGTACGGATTCATCCATATCACCTCGACCAAGGGAGTAACCTTCGGTATACTCTATGCGCTGGGCGTCGCGCTGCTCGCGGCTTACGGAACCTGGGTGCTCTTCGCAGGCGCTCCAACTTCGCGCGCCTGGATGAAGGCGACGCGCATTGCGGTAACCGTTATGGGAGGCCTCGCAGGATTGGCCGCCGGCTTTGGGTTTTACATGGCCACCGGATATGTCATGAATCAAAGCGGTTTCCTTGCGGATTTCGGCGTAAACTACGCAACCGTGGCCCTGGGTCTGGGAATCTCGGCCGCCGTGGGCCTTCTCAGCGCCTTGCTCCCCTCGCTGCGCGCCTCGAGAATGAGCATCGCGGAGGCGCTGCGCTACGTGGGCTAAGGCCGAAACTCGAATATCGAAATCCGCAACTCGAAATTCGCAAATGCCGCCGTGACGATCTATCAAAGCTGCAGCACCGCTCACGAGTTTCGATTTTCGAATTTCGCTTTTCCCGACGCCCGAGCAATACTAGGTCCATGCGCCTCCACCGGTTGGTCCTCCGCAACATCGTCCGTAATCCGCGGCGATCGCTGCTGACGGCGGGGAGCATGGCGGTTTCGTTCGCTCTTCTGGTTATTTTCTTCGCCGCCTACCGTTTCCTGGAGTCGCCGCCCGCCTCGGCGACTGACCGTTCACACCTTATCCTGGTGGTAACAGCAAGCGCTTCGCCATCGGAGCTCATGCCCGTTAGCTATCGAAGCCGGATCGAGTGCCTGAAGGGCGTGCGCGCAGTTACCCAAGTCTCCTGGGTCGACGCCAGGTACAAAGGCGAAGACGCGGTAATCGCGTCGTTCAGTCTGGACCCGCAAGTTCTCTTTACTTTCTTTCCTGACTGGAAATTGCCGCCGGCGGAGAAAGAGCAGTTCATGCGTGAGAAAGCGGCAGCAATTGCGGGGCGCAGTACTGCAAGTAAATACGGGTGGAAGCTCGGCGACCATATCCATGTGAGCAGCCCACGCTTTTCCGAGGTGGGCATCGATTTGGTTCTTCGGGGCGTCTACGATTCCAAGGAAGAGGAGTCCTACCTGGTCTTCCACTGGGATTACTTGAACGACATCCGCGGGAGCCCCAATCTGACCGGGCTGTTCTGGATCCTGGCTGACTCAGCCGATGACATGCCCATCCTGATGAAAGCCGTCGACGACCAGTTCCGGGACGAAGCGGTCGAGACCCGCACCCAAACCGTAAAGCAAGTGGTCTTAGACTTCCTCTCTCGGCTCGGCAACGTGAAGTTAATGTTGCTGGGCATCTCTGCTGCTGTGACATTTGCCGTTTTGCTGATCGTGGCAAATGCCATGGCAATGTCCATCCGCGAGCGCACTACGGAGCTTGCCGTTCTCCGGGCGCTGGGTTTCCCCACCCATACCCTGTTGATGTCGCTCACGGCTGAGTCATTTGTCATCTGCCTGGTGGGGGTTTCTGCTGGTTACCTGGCTGCCTGGGCAATCTGCCGGGCTGTGGCGGGATATGCCCTCGGGGGTCTCTTCCTCGTCAATCTTGAAATAGGTCTGCCCGGGGCACTGGTTGCTTTAGGCGTTGCAATCCTGACGAGCTTTGCCACCACCCTGGTCCCGGCATACCGAGCTTTCCGCATCAGCATCGCGGAGGCCCTGCGATATGTTGGTTGAACGAACACCCCTTTGCGGGAAAAGTGCGAACTGTGCCAATCTGTGGCACAGGCGATGCTTTTGTGGTTTTGCCCTATGCCGCTATTCTGGTTGGTCCTCCGCAACGTTGTCCGTAATCGGCGCAGGTCGCTGCTGACGGCGGGGAGCATGGCTGTTTCGTTCGCTCTTCTGGTTGTTTTCTTCGCCGCCTATCGTTTTCTGGAGGCGCCGCCGGCCTCCGACACCGAGCGTTCCCACCTGGTTTTGATCGTGGCAGCCAGAACTTCGGCGATCCAACCGATGCCGATCAGCTACCGCAGCCGCATCGAACGGTTGGATGGTGTGCGCTCCGTCACCCAGGTCTTCTGGTTCGACGCTCGATACAAGAACGAAGACACGGTAATCCCTTCGCTCAGCCTCGATCCCCAGGTGCTGTTCACGTTCTTCCCCAATTGGCGATTGCCGGAAGACGCAAAGAAGCAATTCATGCGCGAGAAGGTGGCGGCGCTCGCGGCGCGCGGCACCGCCAACAAATACGGCTGGAAGGTGGGCGACCGCATCCATGTGAGCAGCCCCAACTATTTCGGGCTTGGCGTCGATCTCATTCTCCGTGGTATCTACGATTCCGACCAGGAACAAGAGCAGTCCTACCTGGTTTTCCACTGGGATTACCTGAATGACGTCCTGGGAAGTCCTAACGTGACCGGTCAGTTTTGGATTCTGGCTAACTCAACCGACGTCATGCCGTCCTTGATGAAGAACGTCGATGCGCAATTCCAAAACGAAACGATCCAAACCCGCACCCAAACCGTCAAACAATTCGTGGTGAATTTCATCTCCTGGCTGGGCAATGTGAAGCTGATTCTGGTCAGCGTCTCCGGGGCCGTAGTCTTCGCGGTTCTGCTCATCTTGGCGAATACCATGGCCATGTCCATCCGCGAGCGTATTACGGAGCTGGCGGTGCTTCGCGCCCTGGGTTTCTCCACCAATACACTGCTGACCATGCTCGCGACCGAGTCTTTCTTGATCTCCCTGGTGGGCGCCGCGACGGGTTGCCTCGCCGCCTGGGAGATTTGCCGGGCTGCGGGCGGTTACGCGATCGGAGGCGGCCTGCTCGTCAACCTCGAAATCGGCGCGCCTGGCCTGCTCTCTGCCTTGGGGATTGCAATCCTCACCAGCCTCGCCAGCACTCTGGTCCCGGCTTACCGCGCCTCGCGCCTGAGCATCGCCGAGGCGCTGCGCTATACGGGATAACGCCAGAATGTCACCCGCCTGAATTCTCTTTGAACATTCCCCACACGTTGCGCGTAGAATGAGCCGAGATCCATGACGCGCCGCCAATTGGTCACTCGGAATCTGCTTCGCAATCGCCGCCGGACGATTCTGACTTTCCTTAGCATTGTCACGTCCATCACCTTACTTGCGGTGTTCTGCGCCGTTTATCGTTTTTTTGACAATCCTCCCATGCCTGCCGAGTGGCGCCTGGTGCTCACGGTTTCGGCGCGCACCTCGATGTTACTTCGCCTGCCGTTGAGCTACGGCGAGCGCATCGCGCGGCTTCCCGGAGTCGTGGCCGTGTCGCCGGTGAACATGGTGGACAGCCTGTATGGCGGCCACAACGACTTCCTCTTCGCCTTGGCGAACGATCCGGCGACTTTCTTCAAAATCTACCCGGACTGGCATCTGCCTGAAGAGCAGATCGCCGCTTACGCGCGAGAGAGGACGGCGGCTATTGCGGGACGCAAATCAGCCCTCAGATACGGTTGGAAACTCGGTGACCGGATTCATTTGCGAAGCCCCGGTTACAACGTCGGGTTGGATTTGACCCTGCGCGGCATCTATACCGGCCAGGACGAAGCCTTGCTGGGCGTCCACTGGGATTACTTGAACGAACTCGAGGGGCGCACGGATAAGCCCGGCGCCTTTATGGTGCGCGCAAAAACCGAAGAAGACGTCCCACGCCTGATGCAGGCTATCGACAATCAGTTTCACAACGGCGCGATCGAGACCCGCACCCAGCCCATGGGACAGTGGGTGCTCGAGTTCCTGGCCATGATCGGCAATGTCAAGTTGATTGTGCTGAGCATTTCGGCGGCCGTGATCTTCGCGATCCTGCTGGTGGTGGCAAACACCATGGGAATGTCGATCCGCGAGCGCACCGCGGAGTTGGCGATCCTGCGAGTCCTGGGATTCCAGCCCAGGCAATTGCTGGCGCTGCTGGCCGCGGAGGCCCTGACGGTCTCCCTGGCCGGCGCGGTCATTGGTTGCCTCCTGGCGGGAGTCGCCTTCGCCCTCGTCAGGGGATACCGAATTGGCGGAGCCATGGGCGTTAGCATCCAGGTGGACGCCCTCACGGCCGGCGTCATCCTGAGCGTGGCCATTGGTATCGCCCTGTCCAGTACGTTGATTCCCGCCTACCGCGCCTCCCGCAGGAGTATCGCAGAGGCGCTTCGGTACGTCGGCTAAGATGCCAGACTTTGGACTTTCTATGTGGCGACTAGGACTGAGAAACCTGCTCCGCAATAAACGGCGGACGATACTTACGGCCTCGAGTGTGGCCATTTCGCTTTTCCTCCTCTCATCTCTGGCCATGGTCTACACTGCGCTCGGAAAACCCTTCGAGGGCGAGGAAAGAAGTCCGCGCATGATGGTGCGCCGCTTGACCGGCCTGACTTTCTCGATGCCGGCCAGTTTCCGGCAGAGAATCCAAGCTGTGCCGGGCGTGGTAGCCGTTACCCCGATGAACTGGTTTGGGGCTTACTGGAAGGATCCCGTCAACTCGTTCAGCAATTTCGCCGTCGATGCCGACGCGGTGTTCGACGTCCTCGACATGTCCCGCATCGCTCCCGACCAACTGGCGGCGTTTAAAAGCGAGCGTGTGGCGGCGGTGGCGGGCCGCCAGTTGATCGAGAAGTTCCATTGGAAGATCGGCGACCGGATCACTCTGATGGGAAGCCCCTACGGCATCACTCCTGAACTTGTCTTGCGCGGAACCTTCTCGGGCGGGCCCGACGATCAGTTCTATTTTCATTATGACTACCTGAACGAGGCCATGCACGAATTCAACCAGGTGAATCTTTACTGGATTCGCGTCGAACGCCCCGAAATCGCGGCGCGCGTCGGCCAGGCCATTGACCAGACCTTCCGGGATACAGATTCCGAAACCAAGACCGAGGCGGAAAGCGCCTTTCTTCTCTCTTTCATCTCGATGCTGGGCAACGTTCGCGGCATCATCCTCATGGTCGGCTTGGCGGTAACCTTTACTGTGCTGCTCATTGTGGCCAACTCCGTGGCCATGTCCATCCGTGAACGCGTGACCGAAGCGGCCTTGATGCGCAGCCTGGGATTCACCTCGCGCCATGTGCTGGCTCTTTTCGTGGGCGAGTCGTTGGCGGTGACCGTGGGCGGTGCGACGCTGGGCGTGGGCGGCGCCACCCTGCTCTACGACGCCTTGGCCCTGCGGCAGGTCGGCTCCATGGTCTTTGCGGACATGCGAATGCGGCCGGAGACTATTCTCCTCTGCATGGCCCTGTCCGTCGTCCTGGCCATTTTGTCCGCTGGCTGGCCGGCCTACCGCGCAGCCAAAGGCAATATCTCTGAAGCCCTACGGTCAGTGGGGTAACTGCCGTGGACGGACCTGTAGGGGTAGGGCTTGCCCTGCCCCCGCTGATCCGGGGACGGCAAGCCGTCCCCCTACAAACGCCGTGTCTCAGCGCCTCTATGGCGAAAAACATTTGTCGTGCGCATTTTTCCCCTACGCCCACCGATCTATGGTAGCCTATTGTGGTTTGTCTGAAGGAGGTTCGCGAAGGTGGCCGGAGCGGAAAGGAAGAGGAAAACTGACAAAAGGCCCCTCGAGGGCCGGGGCAGGAATCGCCCGTAAGAAAAAGATGTTAAAATCGTGGGAACGAACAAAATAAGTCATTTAAAACAAACGACATGGCATTTTAACATGTGCAAAACGAACTGTTTTTTGAGCACAAACAAACACCAATTTGACCCCAAAAGGGGCACAAATACGCAATTATTGGTGGAACGAACCGAAGTTATACGGGCCTCGGCGGCCGCCGGAAGGGGGCTACACAAAATCCCTTGACAAATTCAAACACATGTTTTATACAATCGCTTTAAACACTTGTTTGATTCCATGAGCCCTAAACACCTCGATCACGAAACCCGCCAACGCCTGCTCCAGGCAGCGATCATGCTATTCGCCGATCGCGGCTACAAAAACACCAGCGTGCGCGACATCTGCGATTTGGCGGGTGCAAACCCAGCGGCCATCAACTACCATTTCCGCGACAAATTGGGCCTTTACAAGGAAGTCATCGCAATGGTCGCCGACGCCATGGATCGCACCAAACAGGAAGCCTTGGACGCTGGCCAAGGCGGGACGCCGGAGGAGCGCATGCGCGATTACATCCGGCACATGGTAAGACGCGTCATGGGCGAGGAAAAGAACTGGCTCGTGGACTTGATCGGCCGCGAGATGGCGCAGCCCAGTCCGGCATTCGGACTAATTGTCGAAAAGGGGATTCTTCCTAGCGGCCAGCGCGTGGCACAATTGGTCAGCGAGGTTTCCGGCCTGCCGGCCGCCGATTCTCGCACGCAATTCTGCGCGGGAATGGTGCACGCCCAATGCTTCTTTTTCAGCGGTGGAAAGCCCGTACTGAAGCACCTGGACCCGAAGTTGGAGTTTACCACGGAGTACATCGATGAGATCGCCCGGCAAATCGCCGAATTCTCATTGGCGGGCATCCGTGCCCTGGCGAGCAAGAGCGCTCCTTCGGGATGAAATCCCCTCCTCCGAAGGGGGAGGGGGCAGGGGGTGGTGGCCGGATGCACGACAACCACTCCGGCCCCTCCTTAATAAGCAGGGGAATCGTTTTGTCGCTGCGACGAGGGAATAGTCAGCCATGGCCATACCTTTGAAGTACAACTTCCGCAATCTTCTGGTTCGGCGGACCACCACGCTCATGACGGCTTTCAGCATCACCCTCACGGTCGCGGTGTTTGTCGTGCTCATGGCGCTCGCCCAGGGGCTTCAGATATCCCTGTCCGCCACCGGACAGCCCTTGAATGTGCTCATCATGCGTGAGGGCGCGCAATCGGAAGCCACCAGTTCCGTCACTCGCGACTCGCTCCAGGTGATCAAGTACCTTCATGGCATCGCCAAGACGGACAAGGGTGAGCCCTGGGTTTCTCCCGAACTCATTGTCCTTATCAACCTTCCAAGGCGAGGCGAGACGCAAGGTTCCAACGTGACGATTCGCGGCTTGGGACCGGATGGCCCCGCGCTTCGCCCGGAGTTTAAGATGGTCGAGGGCCGCTTCTTCAAGTCCGGCCTCCGGGAAGTCATCGCGAGCCGGAAAATCGCCGGCCGGTTTCAGAACTGCGGCTTAGGTGACAAAGTGAAATTCGCCAAGGGCTATTGGACCGTGGTCGGCACCTTCGAGGCGGGCGACACCGCTTACGACTCGGAAGTCTGGGCGGATGTGAATGACCTGGCCACGGACTTCGACCGTGAGGCGTATTCCAGCGTGATGCTGCGCGCCGCCGACGCGGGCAGCATCACCGGGCTGCGCGACCAGATCTCGAACGACCGCCGGCTGCACTTGAAACCTCAGACCGAGCGCGAGTACTACGAAAGCCAGACCCGTTTTGCAGCTCCCATCAAAGCCCTCGGGCTGTTTATTGCAGTTTTGATGGCGGTGGGCGCGTCCTTCGCCGCCATGAATACCATGTACGCGGCCGTGGCTCGCCGCACCAAGGAAATCGGGACGCTGCGCGTGCTGGGGTACTCGCGGGGGAGCATTCTCCTCTCCTTCGTCTTCGAGTCGATTCTCATCGCGGTGCTCGGCGGCGCTTTGGGCTGCCTTCTGGCGCTGCCGGTCAACGGCTTGACTACGGGAACCACCAACTTTGCTACCTTCAGCGAAGTGGCGTTCAATTTCCGCGTCACCCCGGGTTTGCTGCTGAGCGGTATGATCTTCGCGGCCTTTATGGGATTCCTGGGCGGCCTGTTCCCCGCCTGGCGGGCCGCGCACGAAAACATTGTGACCGCCTTGCGGTCGGTGTAGAAATGGGGGCTAGGGGCTGGGGAAGAAGAAGGCAGTAGGCAGTAGGCAGTAGGCAGTAGGCAGTAGGCAGTAGGCAGTAGGCAGTAGGCAGTAGGCAGTAGGCAGTAGGCAACTGGCAGAAACAGCCCTCTCCCCCTTGGGGGAGAGGGTGGCCCGCAGCCGGCGCTGTCATCAGTCCGTCAGCCGACGGGGCCGGGTAAGGGGGCCGTCAGGTTGCAAAACAACCAGACCGACCCAAGATAGGAGCAAGAGAAAACCATGTCTCCTGTTGACCCAGGATCGAAGGACTTGCGTGTCCTGCAAATCGACCGGTCGCAGAAGGACGCGCTGGACCAGAAAGACAAAGGAAGCCGCGGTCCGTTCCTGTACATCGTGCTGGGGGTGGTGTTGCTGGCGGGCGCTCTCCTGGCGCTCACGCGCTTGCTGGGCAACGCGGTCGAGGTTGAGGTGGGGCGGCCGGCGCTCGAACCGGGCGGCCAGACGGGCAGTGTAGTTTTAGCCGCCGGAGGATATATTGTGGCCCATCATCCCATCGACGTCAGCTCGAAGGTGGTGGGAAAAGTAGCTTGGGTGGGCGTCGAGAAGGGCGATCGGGTTCACGAGGGCCAGGTGATCGTCCGCCTCGAAGACACGGAGTTCGCCGCTCAAGTCGATCAGGCCAAGGCCAACGTGGCAGTCCTCGAAGCCCGACTGCGCGAACTCAAAACCGGCTCGCGCCCGCAGGAGATCGACGCCGCCAAGGCCGCGATGGACCAGGCCCAGGCCAACTTCCAGAACGCCGACATCACCCTCAAGCGAAACAAGGAGATGCTCCGGCAGGAGATCGCCTCGCAGTCTCAGCTCGATGCCGCGCAAATGCAATACGATGTGACCCGCAACCAACTCGAAAGCGCCCGCAAGAACTACGAGCTGGTGAAGATCGGGCCTCGCATCGAAGAAATCGAATACGCTCGGGCCCAGGTCGCGCAGGCTGAGGCGGCCGTCCAGTACGCCCAAACCATGCTCGATTCGACTCTGATCCGCGCTCCCGTCACCGGTACGGTGCTCGAACGGCTGGTGGAAAAGGGCGAAATGGTTTCCACCATGAACTTTGGCGGCACGGGCGGCGTCAAAGCCTCCGTCGCCTCCATTGCCGATCTGAACGACCTCCAGGCCCAACTCGACATCAACCAGAACGACTTTTCCCGGATCTTACCGGCGCAGCAATGCAGTGTTACGGCGGACGCTTATCCCGACCGCGTTTACCAGGGCGTAGTGGCCGAAATTGCGCCCGAGGCCAACCGGCAGAAGGCCACCATCGAAGTGCGGGTGAAAATCCTGCACCCGGACGCTTACTTGCGCCCCGAAATGAACGCTCACGTATCGTTCCTGGCGCCCGAGGAAAACCAGAAGCAATCGCCGCGCGAGATCATCACGATCCCCCGGGCCGCCACGGCCCAAAGAGACGGCAAGACGGTTGTGTTCGTCGTCGAGGGTTCGCACGCGCGGCTCCGCGAGGTCCAGGTGGGACGGGACCTCGGCGACCGCATCGAGATTGTCGATGGCCTTTCACCCAACGACCGGATCGTCGTGCGGGGAGTCGATGCTTTGACCCCAGGCCAGCGCGTGAGGGAGAAGGCAGTAGGCAGTAGGCAGTAGGCAGTAGGCAAAATGCGAGTAATCCCTCTCCCCCTTGGGGGAGAGGGTGGACCGCGGCGGCGCTTTCATCAGACGCCGCGGGCCGGGTGAGGGGGTCGTCGCGTTCTTAGAACTGATTACTGATAACTGATTACTGATAACTTAAAGGTACCCTCAATGGATAATACCGTAGTTGAAACTAAAGGCCTCTCCAAGATTTTCCGGCGCGACTCGTTCCAGGTCACGGCGCTCGAGGATGTGAATTTGACCGTCTCGCAGGGCGAGTTTCTCTGCCTCATGGGCCCTTCCGGTTCCGGAAAGACTACCCTCCTGAATATGATCGCCGGAATCGATCGCCCCACTCAGGGGCAGTTGCGCGTTCTGGGCGAAGACATGGCCAGCATGAGCGAGGACCGTCTGGCCGCATGGCGAAACGTGCACGTGGGTTTTGTATTCCAGACTTTTAACTTGATTCCGGTCCTCACCGCTTTCGAGAATGTCGAGTTGCCCCTTCTGCTCACCAAGCTGTCTTCGCAAGCACGCAGGGAGCATGTGATCGCGGCGTTGAAGCTCGTCGGCTTGGAAGAGCGCATCCAGCACTACCCGCGGCAACTCTCCGGCGGCCAGGAACAGCGCGTCGCGATCGCGCGCGCCATTGTTACCGATCCCACGCTTCTCATGGCCGATGAGCCCACGGGCGACCTGGACGCTCACTCCGCCGAGGAGATTCTCGACATCCTCTCGCGATTGAATCGGGATTTTTCCAAAACCATCATCATGGTGACGCACGATCCGCGCGCCGCGCGCCACGCCACCGTGACGCGTCACCTCGAGAAGGGCCAACTTCTCCCTCTCGGCGAATGACGAAGGCAACATGATTAGAGCCCTCTCCCGTGGGGAGAGGGTGTCCCGCGGCCGGCGTTTTCATCAGCCGGCGCGGGACGGGTGAGGGGTGACTTCCTGGGTTTCTAGGTGGCGCCTACATTGCTTCTTATATATGCACCACGAGACGTGTGGGAGTCCGCGCCAATGGCTATGGCAGCTTTAGACCGTCAGCTTGTGCAGAAACTCGTAACTGACCTTGATGCTTTCCAGAGGCGGGATCTCGCAATAATCCTGCTCGACGAAGAAGTGCTTCATGCCGCCGGTGGGCGCGGCCGCAAAAATCCGCTTCCAGTCGATTACACCCTTCCCCACTTCGGCGAATAATCCCATCCGGGCATCAAAGTCCGTTGTGGGTCCATTCCCTGCCTTCAGATCCTTGATGTGCAATAACAGGAATCGGCCCGGATGCTGCTTCATCAGCGCTACCGGATCTTGCCCCGCATGCGTGACCCAGAAGCAGTCCATTTCAAACTGCACAAGGTGCGGATCCACGTGCTTCAGCAGGTAATCAAAGACCGTGACCCCATCGAATTTCTGGAATTCAAAATTGTGGTTGTGGTAGCAGAACTGAATCCCGGCCTGATGCGATTGCTCAGCGTTTTTGTTGAACAATTCGACGTGCCGTTTATAGTCGTCAAGCGACTTGCGCTCCGGCGGGTCGAGTATGGCATGCACCATGTACTTGAGGCCTAATTCCTTGGCTTCAGCGACCTTCTTCTCCCATTGGGTCTTTTCAACATCCAGCAGATAATGGCCGCTGACTGCGGTGAGGCCGTTGTCCTTCAACAGCTTTGAAAACGCGGCCGGTGACATTCCGTAGAGGTCATAAATCTCGACTTCCTTGTACCCGATGGCGGCTACTTTCTTGAGCGTCCCCGGCACGTCCTTTTCGAGTTGTTCGCGCACCGTGTAAAGCTGCAGTCCAATAGGCTTGCCGTAGGGATTAGCAAAAACACTGCGGGTTAAATCGGCTGCCGCCGCAAGTGTCGCCGCGCCTGCGGCGGTGCCCTTTATAAAATCTCTTCGGTTAATCATCGAGGCGTAATCTCCTTTTCGCATGATTCAAGGCAAAGCAGAAAGCAGAAAGCAGAAATTAGAAAGCAGAAACCCGGCCTTTGCAAGCTGAAACTCGAATGGCGCCATTTCCGATTTTCGAATTTCCAGTTTCTGATTTCTGCTTTCTGATTTCCTTCGCCGTTGCTACGATACTCCAATGACCCGTCGATTGTCATCTGCGACCTTCGCAGCCGCGGACGCGGATTTCATGCGTCGCGCCTTACGGGAAGCACGAAAGGCCGAAATGCGAGGGGAAGTGCCCGTGGGAGCGGTGGTAGTCCAGAACGAAAAGATAATCGCGCGAGCGCACAATCGCTCCGTGGGGCTCTCGGACCCCTCAGCTCATGCGGAGATACTGGCCCTGCGACGTGCCGCGAAAAAGCTTCGGAACTACCGGCTGAAAGGCTGCGACCTCTATGTTACAATTGAACCGTGCGCCATGTGCGCTGGAGCCATCGTTCAGGCCCGTCTGCGGCGCGTCGTATACGGAACCCCGGATTCTAAGGCGGGTGCGTGCGGTTCAGCCCTGGCAGTCCTCAACCACCCCAAATTGAATCATCAGGTTGAGGTTGTATCCGGCGTCCGGTCGAATGAGTGCGCAGAAATTCTGCGCGAGTTCTTTCGTAGAAGGAGAAAACAGGCATCGGGTGCCGGATAGACGGTGTCAGGGAAAACCCCTGCGAGCAATACGTGTGCCAAGTCCCTGGGCCCGCTGCTTTCGACTTTCGACTCTTGACTCTCGACTTTGCCGGAGAGGTACCGAAGCGGTCATAACGGGGGCGCCTCGAAAGCGTCTTGCCTGCCAAAAGCGGGCACGTGGGTTCGAATCCCACCCTCTCCGCCATATAACCTATTTTACATCAATGGCTTACAGTCGATTCCAGAAACGTGTGTGTGTTTTGTGTGTTTCTTGGCATCGTGGCCTGAGGTCGAGTCCTTCTTTGCTACTCAAAGGCGATGCAGTTGCAGGCGTTGGACGATGGCATGGGCAACCACAAGTGAACGCGACGATTCGTCCCTCAGCCAATGGCGCTAGTGGAAGCATCCACGTGTTCGTCACTGGTTTATCACCGTTCGCCGAGGTTTTGGGGTCTTGCCCGACCGCGGTGCTTCCCATGTACGTCGCACATCGGCTTCAAGCTGTTCCTGGCGTGCCTTGACCCATGGCGCATAGTGCTTCTCAGTGATCTTCACGCTGCCGTGCCCTAGGAGTATTGACACACGCTCGATTGGGACACCTTGCAAAAGAAGTTCGACAGCGAACGTATCCCGAAACCGGTGTGAATGTCCCTCGGGAATTCCAGCTGAGTTGAAGATGGTCTTTAGGCTTTTCTGCCAGTTCTTGGTTGCACCTTCCTTAGTGGATTCACCCGTCCAGAAGTAATAGTGGCCACGAACTACAGGTATTTTGTTGAGCGCCTCAAGCACGATTGGCGCAAGCGGACACCACACGGGAGTCCCGGTCTTCTGGGTGTACACGAAGAGCTTGCCGTCTATGATCCGCTCACTACCGATTGTGACCGCGTCCTGAATGCGAAGGCCACTGTACCGCATCAGCAGCACCAGGGCGCGGATTCTTACTACATCATCTGGCGGGCACGACCCTTTGAGGGCGTCGAATGCCGAGGATCCGAATAAACGAGTTGGCACGGGAATTGGGGATCAAGGGTAGCGTTGTCTTGACGACGCTTCAGTTGGTTGGCGTCGACGCAGAGAACAGCCATTCATTCGTTCTTGATCATTCGCAGGCCGAGATGGTTCGCGCCTATTTTAGGGCCCACCAGGGTGAGCTTTCATCTCTCTCACTCGCCGGTTCACAGGTTACTGGGGCGGGAACTCTCCCTGCATCGCCGGGTCAATCCGATGGTCTCCCAGGAGGGGCGGCAGCGCAAGAGATCTCTCTACCCAACCGAGTTAATGAAAGAACAATGCCGGACCCGATGGCCCCTTCTATCTCAGATATGAACGATAACGACCCTCCACGTTTATCAGCCGGGAGAGAAAAAGAGAAGT